>Ga0194128_10004062_pt1 | contig 21849 bp, 15 predicted proteins | sample TA2KigCa65mmetaG_FD_148650 | JGI IMG/M metagenome (GOLD analysis project Ga0194128, IMG submission 148650) | Freshwater microbial communities from Lake Tanganyika, Tanzania - TA2015037 Kigoma Deep Cast 65m | ecosystem: Environmental > Aquatic > Freshwater > Lake | place: Tanzania: Lake... | reverse complement strand
TGGCGCAGGGCAGCAGCGACATCATCTCGCTCGGCGGCGGCACCTACTCGGCGATCTTCTCGAACATCGGCAACATCCAGTTGGGTTTCCAGGTGCCGGCCGCGCTCGCGGGCCAGAACATCACTGGGACCTTCGACATGACCGGCTTCAACCTGACGCCCGCGCCGGGTGCGGTCGCGCTGCTCGCAGCAGGCGGCTTGGTGCGCAGCCGACGGCGATAGACAAGGAAGCCCGCGGCGGATTGCTCCGACCGCGGGCTTGCCCACGATTCAAGTGGATTGGCTGATCAGCGGCGCCGACGCGACGCGGCAAGTCCGGCCGCTGCAGCGAGGGAGATCGCCCCCGGAGCAGGAACGGCCGACGTGCGGAACTCGAAGTCGTCGACGGTGATCGATGCGTTGCCCGTCGTGTACAGACCGATGCCGACGAAGCCGATGCCCTCGTTCAAGGCAGCCTGCAGCGTTCCCGGGTCATTGCCGACTGCCGCGTCAATCTGCGCGAACGTGATCCATGCATAGCCATTGCTGATCGTGCTGCCGAAGTCGACGTCGAGGGCAATGAAGTTGAGGTCTGCCCCCAGCACGCCCAGGTAGAGTCCTCCCGTTCCCAGCGAGCCGTCAACCTTCAGCGAAAAGCCCGTGTACCCAGACGCATTGAAGCCCGGCGAGTCGGTGATGTACTGGAGTCCAGCATTGCCGGTCAAGAAGCCAGAACCAGCATTGAGCAGAGCGCCGCCCTGCTCAGTGCGATTGAAGCCCAGGCCGGCGGAGCCGGAAAAGTCATCGATGACAGCAGAAGAAATGAATGAAGCCGAGACAGGCGCACAGAGCGCGGCCACGCCAAGGCACGATGAAATGATGAATCGCATGGAACCCTCGAAGAAGAACTAAGAGGGTGTCCCCCGCGGTAAACCGCCGGGCCCTTTTCACCACTCTTCAACGAAAGGTTAGCCTGAGATGGCCTGCAGGCAAGGCCCATGCCGCCGTGCAGCGAAGCGACTCGGTAGCCGCGGCCCACGAGGCGCTCCGCGAGTTCATCGACCTCCAGCCGAGTCCGGCAGAAGACCAAGGCCAGCGTCGGCGACTCGAGATCGAGCACGCGGCCGAGCGCGGCGATCTTGTGCGGGCGCGGCACGATGTAGGCCGTCTGGCGCACCTTGGGCACCGAGCCCTTGGTCGCGGCATCGCGAGCGATCAGGATCCGCTCGGGGTCGCGCAGGTGCTTTTCGGCGATGGACGCGATGCGCGGCGGAAGCGTGGCGGAGAAGAGCGCGGTCTGACGCGCCTCGGGCGTGCCCTCGAGGATCAGCTCGAGATCCTCTGCGAAGCCCATGTCGAGCATCTCGTCGGCCTCGTCGAGCGCCACGATGCGCAGGCCCGAAAAATCCAGGGTTCCCCGGCGCATGTGATCGAGCGCGCGACCTGGCGTGGCCACGACCACGTGCACCCCGCGACGCAGCGCCACGACCTGGCGGTGGAATTCCTGGCCACCGTAGGTCGGCGCCACGGCAATGCCCAGCCCCTTGCCGTAGCGGTGGCATGCTTCGCAGACCTGCACGGCGAGTTCGCGCGTGGGGACGAGCACCAAGGCCAGCGGCTTCAGGGATTCAGGCTTGGTGCTTCCCACGAGCTGCAGGATCGGCAGGGCGAACGCCGCGGGCTTTCCGGTTCCGGTGGCCCCTGGCCAAGCAGATCGCGACCAGCAACAGGCGGCGGGATCGCGGCCTTCTGGATGGGCGTGGGCTCTTCGTAGCCCAGGGACGCAAGTTCAGTGACCAGTTCGGTGCCGAGTCCCAGTGCTTCGAAGGTGTCGCTCACCGGGAGAGGCTACCGTCCCTGCATGAACCCCACCACCACGATCCTCGACGCCCACGCCTGGCTCCGATGGATGACCGGGCGCAGCCTCGCTGCATGCCGATCGCTGACACACGAGGAACTCCATCGCGACTTCCAGATTGGCTTGGGAAGCGTGCACGCCACGCTGCTCCATCTCTACGGCGCGGAGCGGATCTGGATCGGCGTCGTCACAAGAAGCGCCGCGGCGCTCACGATGCCGACCGCGGCCGAGTGCCCCACGCTCGCTGCGCTCGAGGCAGCATGGCCGGCAACGCGTCGTGAGTGGGATGCATTCCTCGATGCGCTCACGCCTGAGGAGTGCGCGCGCGTGGTCGAGCGCGTGCGCGATGGACGCGCGTATCGACAGACGGTCGCCGATGCGTGCATGCAAGTGCCGACGCACGCGCTCTACCACAACGCGCAGTTGAGCTTCATGTTCCGATCGATGGGCCACGCGCTGCCGGACTCGAGCTGGATCCTGTGGGCGCGAGAGCGGCTGGGGTGACTCATCAGACGAGCGCCATGGACTGGACTTCATCAAAAAAACACTGCGCTGATGTAACTGACTGAGTGACAGTGACTTATGCCCCATGAGAGCGCGCGCCCGGAGCCCGCCTGCCCTTCACCCTGCTTTCGTCGTTTTGATCTGCAACCTAGTTCCCGTTACGGTGGGAGCAGCGATCCAAGCCCAGAGTGGGCCACGGGTTCGATCCGGGTTGTGCCTCTGAACATGGAGAAAGCAATGAAGACTCACCGTTGTTGCATCGTTGCCGCGTGCGCAAGCACGCTGCTTTCCGTTTCCGCGCTCGCCGACGGCGGGCTGTCCGTGCGCGGCGCCAAGCGGTCTGACAGCTCAATCCAGCGCAATGCGCCGGAGTCCGCCACGCCGAGCGACCGCAAGCCGCCAGCCGAGGGCCACTGGGGCGGAAGCCTCGCGGGCACTGAAGCATCGCAGATCCTCTTCTACCGCGACTACGCCATCGGCAGCTGCGCCTACGAGGCCGCACTGCAGGGCGGCACCTTCGGCACCGTGACCTTCACGAGCAGCCCCACGACTTTTGCCGGGCTTCTGGCCAGCGGCGCCGAGTGGGACCTGATCGTGGTCGCGAACCAGAAGTATTCGAACTCCGGCACCTTCCAGCAGGCGCTCGTCACGTACCACGCCGCGGATCCGGGCTGCGGCATCCTCGTCTCCGAGTGGAAGAATACCAGCGCGGCGTCCTACTTCCCCGCGCTTGGCTTCACGCACAACCAGCCCTGGAACGTCTTCGGAGCGTTGAGCTTCCAGCCCGGCAGCACGGTGGCCACCTCGGCCCCGGTGAATACGGTCAACATCGGCTGGGTCATCTGGAACACCGGCACGATCGGCGGTGGCACCGCTGAGATCCGCGGCGGCCAGTCCAACGTGATGAGCGCCCGCAACGGCAAGGTCATCGTCAACGGCTTCCTCAGCGACACGCTGTCGCCGTTCGACAACGGCGTGGCGATGGTCAAGCTGCAGATGGCTGCGCTGACGCGTCCCCCCTGCAACACAGGCGACTGCAACAAGGACGGCATCTGCGATGACGACCAGTTGCCGGGCAATGACTGCAACGGGAACAACGTGCTCGACTCCTGCGACATCGCCAATGGCACGTCCAGCGACTGCAATGGCAACGGCACGCCAGACTCGTGCGAGATCAAGGGAGGCGCTGCCGACTGCAATGGCAACAACGTGCTCGACTCGTGCGAGTTGGCTAGTGGTTCGGCGACCGACTGCAACGGCAACGGCACGCTCGACTCGTGCGAGTTGGCTAGTGGTTCGGCGACCGACTGCAACGGCAACGGCACGCTCGACTCGTGCGACATCGCTGATGGTGCACCGGACTGCAACAGCAACGGCAGGCCTGACTCGTGCGACATCGCCAACGGCACGTCCAACGATTGCAATCACAATGACATCCCCGACAGCTGCGACATCGCCAGCGGCAACGCGAACGATGTCAACAGCAACGGGATTCCCGACTCGTGCGAGCCGGACTGCAACGGCAACGGCATTCCGGATGCCTATGAAGTCGACGGCGGCTTCGTTGCAGACTGCAACCACAACGGCCAGCCTGACAGTTGCGACATCGCCGGCGGTGCAGCCGACTGCGACGGCGACGGTGTGCTCGATTCGTGCGAGCTCGCCGACGGTGCGCCGGACTGCAACAGCAACGGCGTTCTGGACTCGTGCGACATCGCCAACGGCTCCTCGCTTGATTGCAATGGCAACACGATCCCTGACAGCTGCGATCTCGCCAACGGTGCGCCGGACTGCAACGGCAACGGCATTCAGGATTCGTGCGACATCGCCACTGGCTTCTCGGTCGATTGCAATGGCAACCTGATCCCAGACAGCTGCGATCTCGCCAACGGCGCGCCGGACTGCAACGGCAACAGCGTCCCTGACAGCTGCGACATCGCCAGCGGCACGTCGCCGGACTGCAACGGCAACTCGATCCCCGACAGCTGCGACATCGCCAGCGGCACGTCGAAGGACTGCAACGGCAACTCGATCCCTGACAGCTGCGACATCGCCAGCGGCCACAGCTCCGACCCCGAAGGCGACGGCATCCCCAACAGCTGTGAGCCTGATCCTGGCGTCACGATGACTGGTCCGGGCAACTCCAGTCCTGGCGAGTGCCGCGCGATCGGTGACAAGGTCACCTTCGACGTCCTGGTCCTCAACCCGCCGATCGTCACGGTCGCCGGCCAGTTCAACGTGGTCTATGACCGCGCGGTGCTGGAGTACTTGGGGATCTCTGGCGGCGACGCCCCGATCACCGACATCTTGGTGAGCCACCACGATGCGTCGGCCGGATCGGTCTTCTGGATCTCGACGATCCCGAACGGCGGCACGGGCACGCTCGCCGATCTTCGCGTGGCGAGCCTCCGCTTCCGCGTCGTGGCCGATGACTGCGACGGCGGCGTGCATGCCACGCTCGACGAGGGCTTCGCCCCCGTGCTGATCGCCAACGACGGCGCCGTCACGGCAGACCTGCCGCTCACGCAGCCTGCTCCGTTCGTGGTCGATACGTTGGGCCCGGTCCTCTCGGGCGTTCCTGCGGACCTGACCGTCCCTGCGGACGCCGGCAGCGGCTGCTTCGCATCGCGCGAGCTCACGCCTCCGACTGTGGTCGACGACTGCGGTGCCGCCGACCTGATGATCACCCGCAGCGACGGTCAGTCGCTGGGCGCGCCGTGGCCATGCGGCGCCACGACGGTGACATGGTCGGCGACCGACAGTTGCGGTCGCGTCGCGACCGCCGCGACGACGGTGACCGTCGAGTCGTACCACCTGCTCGACCTGCGCCTTGCATATGCGGGCTCGGGCTACGCATCGTCGATGGGACGCTGCATCGACATCGACCTCGGTGATGTCGAAGCCGCAGTAGCCATGACCTTCGCTGATGGCGTGGGCATGACGACGATCGAGGTGCCGGTGGGCAACTACGGTTGCGCCACTGCCGACGACGACCTTCACTCGCTGGTTTCGACCGGCACGGTCGTCATCGAGGGCACCCGCTATGTGCTCGCGCTCGCGGGAACCTCGGCGCTGGTGAACGGGGATGTCACTGATGACAACCTCGTCAACGTCGCAGACTGGGGCGTGATGGTCACGCGCATCGGCTCGATGCAGCCTGCTGATGTGGACTGCAAGACCGCGGCCTTCCACGTCGATCTCAACGGCGACGGCGCCGTGACGCAGGCTGATGGCGACTTCATCGTCGCGAACTTGCTGCGCACCGGCGCAAGCGGTTGCGGTGCCTTCACCGGCGGCCTGGCCACTGACGGCGCGATGACCGTCGATCAGCTCGCGGCCATCGCGGGAGCCGATGCCATCCTCGCCGACCTCAACGGCGACGGCATGGTCGACCTCGATGACGTCAGCCTCTGGGCTGACGCACGTGAGCGACGCAGCGAAGACTGATCCGTTCGTTCAACGCAGATTCGTTCACCAGGGGGTCGGCTCACGCCGGCCCCCTGTTTCATTGGGGATCGGTCCGCCTGTTTCATCGCGGATCAGTGCAACGAGACCCCAGTGAGTCTGACATCGCCCCGCGTGTACCCTCTCCGACCCCGCCATGAGCCAGCCCGACCATCCACGCCGCACCTTTGCGATCATCTCGCATCCTGACGCCGGCAAGACCACGCTGACCGAGAAGTTCCTGCTCTACGGCGGCGCGATCGACCTTGCCGGCTCGGTGACGAGCCGCAGGGACCGACGGGCAACGGCCAGCGACTGGATGGACCTCGAGAAGCAGCGTGGCATCTCGGTGAGTTCCACGCTGCTCCAGTTCGACTACTCGGGCTACCGCGTGAACCTGCTCGACACGCCGGGCCACCAGGACTTCAGCGAGGACACCTACCGCGTGCTCACGGCCGTCGATGCCGCGGTCATGGTCATCGACGCAGGCAAGGGCATCGAAGCGCAGACGCGCAAGCTCTTCGAAGTCTGCCGCCGCCGTGGCGTGCCCATCTTCACCTTCATGAACAAGTGCGACCGGCCGACGCGTCCCCCGCTCGACCTGGTCGACGAACTCGAGAAGATCCTGGGTATCGGTGCCTATCCGGTGAACTGGCCAATCGGCACCGGCGCCAACTTCCGCGGCGTCTACGACCGTGCTGCACGGCAGATGCACCTCTTCGAGCGCACGAGCGGCGGCGCGTTCGTGGCACCCTCGACCGTCGGCGGGATCGACGATCCGCAACTGCTTGAGCGGCTCGACAGCGATGCCCACACCGAGAGCCTGGAGGAAGTGAAGATGCTCGACGAGACCGGGGGCGCCGGCGCGGCGTTCGACCGCGAGGCCGTGCTCGCCGGGCGCGTGACGCCCGTCTACTTCGGCAGCGCGATCAACAACTTCGGCGTACAGCTCCTGCTCGATGGCTTCCTGCGCGACAGCAGCCCCCCGACCGCGCGCCAGTCTCGCGCGGGGCGCATCGAGCCCAGCGACGAACGCTTCAGCGGTTTCATCTTCAAGATCCAGGCGAACATGGACCCCAAGCACCGAGACCGCATCGCGTTCCTGCGCGTCGTGTCCGGCACATTCGAACGCGAAATGCAAGTCGTGCACGCGCAGAGTGGTCGGCGCGTTCGCTTGGGCAACGCGGCCAAGCTCTTCGGCAACCAGCGCGAGACCGTCGACCACGCGGTCGCCGGCGATGTGGTTGGCCTGGTCGGCAACGATCTCTTCGGCATCGGCGACACGCTCACGGATGATCGCACGATCGTCTTCGACGAGATCCCCGAGTTCACGCCCGAGTGCTTTGCCTACCTGCACAACCCGCAGCCGGGCAACTCCAAGAAGTTCAACCTCGGGCTCGAGCAGCTGCTGCGCGAAGGCGTGGCCCGGAAGTTCGAGACCGTCGGCAGCGGCACCAAGATCGCCCTGCTCGCGGCCGTCGGTCCGCTGCAGTTCGAGGTGATGGCGCACCGCCTGAAGGGCGAATACGGCGCGGAGAGCCGGCCGGAGAGCGCACCATGGCAGATCACGCGGTGGTGGCGCCGCAAGGGCCTTGATGCGCCGATGATGGCCGAGGAGCGCGAGATGGAACTCCCCGACGCACCACAAGGTTCGCGCCTGGCGTGGGATGACCGCGGTCGCGGCGTCGTGCTCTTCAGCGACCACTGGCCCGTGCGGTTCTTCCAGGAGCGCAACCCCGAGATCGAGCTCTCGGCCGTGCCGTGGGACCATGCTGCGGCGATCGCCATGGATTCCGCGCAGCAGATCCGACGCTGATGATGCGCTGCCCAGGTGGGTTTCGCGCCCAGCGATCCAGTGAAGGCCGCGTGGAGCGGGCCGGTCAGTCGCTCTGCCGCAGCAGTCGAAGGCTGTTGAGCACCACGCTCACGCTGCTCAGCGCCATCGCCGCGCTCGCCAGCATCGGCGGAAGCAACCAGCCGGTCCACGGCCAGAGCGCGCCGGCGGCCAGCGGAATCATGACCGCGTTGTAGCCGAACGCCCACCAAAGGTTCTGCGTGATGGTGCGCAGCGTGCGCCGTGCCGAGCGCACCGCGATCGGCAGCGCGGCAAGATCCCCGCGCATGAGCGTGAGGTCCGCCGCTTCGAGCGCGATCGCAGCACCGCAGCCCATGGCGATCCCAACCTCGGCCTGAGCGAGGGCAGGCGCATCGTTGATGCCGTCGCCCACCATGGCGACGCGCTCGCCACCACGCTGCAGTTCGATGATCGAGCGCGCCTTGTCGTGCGGCAGCACGCCCGCGATGACGCGGTCGATGCCGACCTCTGCAGCGATGGCCCGCGCCGGTGCGAGACCATCTCCTGTCAACATCACAGGATCGATGCCAAGCGCGCGCAGCGAGGCGACGGCCGCTCGACTGCTTGGACGCGATGCATCGCGAAGCTGGATCGAACCGAGCACGCGCCCGTCCACGGCAACGACGGCGATCGTCGAGGCCTCGTCATCATGGGCCGGCACAGCCAGCCCAGCCGCAGCGGCGATCCACGCCGGCGTGCCAACGCGCACGCGCTGGCCACTGACCACGCCTTCCACGCCTTCGCCTGCATGCGCCACGACCTCCGTGGCGGGCTTGGGCAGGATCCCCCGCTCATCCGCTGCAGCGACGATGGCTCGCGCCAACGGGTGCTCGCTCGAGCACTCGATCGAGGCAGCAACCGAGAGCACCTCGCGCTCGGTGGCTCCATGGAACGCGGTCACACCCGACACGCGCGGTCTTCCCTCCGTGATCGTGCCGGTCTTGTCGAGGACGACCGTCGTCGCGCCCGCAAGCGCCTCGAGCGCTGCGCCGCCCTTGACGAGGATGCCTCGGCGAGCAGCCGCTGCCGTGCCGGCCATGATCGCAGCCGGCGTGGCGAGCCCCATCGCACAGGGGCACGCGATGATCAGCGTCGACACGACGGCCACGAGCGCGCGTCCGAACCTGTCCTCGTCTGGGCCGAACAGCATCCACGCCACACCGGTGATGACCGCGATGGCCAGCACGACGGGGACAAAGCGTGAACTCACGCGATCGGCCAATCGCGCGATCGGCGCCTTGCTGCCTTGCGCATCCTCGACCGCACGCACGACCTGCGCCAGCACCGTGGCGCGGCCGACCTGCGTGGCGACCATGCGCAGGGCACCCGCGCCATTGACCGTGCCACCCAGCATGCGATCCCCGGGGGCCTTGTCGACGGGCATGGGCTCGCCAGTCAGCATCGATTCATCCACGCTCGATCGACCCGACTCGACCGTGCCGTCGACCGGCACGCGGCTGCCAGGGCGCACGAGGACGAGATCGCCCACGGCAACCTCCGATGCCATGACCTCGCATTCGCTGCCGTCACGCAGCACCACCGCTCGAGGCGGTGCAAGGTCCACCAGCGACTCGATCGCATGGCTTGCCGATCGTGTCGCACGCCACTCAAGCCACTTCCCCAGCGTGACCAGCACCACGATCGATGCCGCCGCCTCGAACTGCAACGGCGCACCGTGCGCATCCGCCGCACCCGCATCGCGCACCAGTTCGGCGAGCGCGGGTACGCAGAGCACCAGCATCGACCAGAGCCACGCCACGCCGCTGCCGAGCGCGACGAGCGTGTCCATCGAGGTCATGCCGACCTTGGCTTGTCGCCACGCGCGGACCATGAAGGGCAAACCGCAGACGGCCATCGCCGCCGTGCCCAAGAGCGCCTGGGTCCAGTCGGCCCACGCCCCGTGCAGCCACGACACGCTGCCATGCGTCATGGCCATCACCACCACCGGCACAGCCAGGATCGCGCCGACGATCGTGCGCGAGAGCAGGTCGCGCCCCTCGGCATCGCGGGCAGCAACCATGGCCGCGCGTGCATCACCCATGCGTGGGATGATGGCGGAGTAGCCCAGGCGTTCGACCGCTTCCACGATCCGGTCGGTCGTGACCTCGTTGCCACACTCGAGCGTCGCCAACCTCGTGGCAAAGTTCACGCTCACCGAGCGGACACCGGCCAGACCACCGAGGCCATGCTCAAGCTTCAGGGCACATGCCGCACAGGACATTCCTTGGATCGGGATCGACCGACGCTCCGTGGCTGGGCGGGGCGATTGCACGGGTCCAGTTTAGGTCCGGCCTCGCGGGTTGACGAGCATGAGGGTGGCCTCGTAACTGAGTGCGAGCAGGGTCGACACGATCAGGAAGCCCAGTCCGATCTTGCCCAGTGCACCCATCGGCAGGTCCCTCAGCAGCCAGGGAACGAGGATGCAGAGCGGCAGGTGCACGAGATAGATCCAGAATGAGGCATCCACGAGCCATCGGATCCACCGTCGAGGGTGCGCAAGCACCCGCTCGCAGATCCCGGTCAGCCCGAAGATGAGGAGCCATGATGCCAGAGCGCTCGAGACCTGTGTGGCGACACGAAGCGCTGGCGCAGCTGCACCGCTCTCGAAGGTCTTCATGAACCAGGCGATGCTGAAACCGACGGTGACCAGCAGGACAGGGATTCCGAAGCCGAGGTGCCACCACGCCGTGCGTACCAGGCGTGGCATCATGCGCGGCTCACGACGGATCCACCAACCCACCACGAAGTAGGTGGCGTAGCAGATGAGGATCGGCATGCTGGGCACGAAGCCTGCTGGCGTGTCGATGCCGGGCCTGTCCATCCACAGCATCGGGATGACACTGAGCACCACCAGCGCCGGCACGAGCAGCCATCGTGCACGGCCCACGAAGAGAGACGACCGCAGACCCGCCGACGACGCGCGGATCGAAGCGGGCAGCGCGCCCGAGAGGGCCACCACCGGCAAGGACAGTGCCAGGAACACGATGAGGATCTCGAGGAACCAAAGATGGATCGGCCCGAGCCCACCCGCAACGATCTGCAGGATGATGCCGAACGCGGTTGCCTTGGCGGATGCATCGCCCTCGGTCGATTGTGCTCGCACGAACGCAAAGCACAGCATCGTCAGCGGGAAGAGAACAGCCCATCCCACGACAGCAGGCAGCACGATGCGCTGCAGGCGGTTTCTCACGAAGCCCGCTGCGCCGCGCCGGTCGAGCAGCATCGCCGCGAAGTACCCCGAGAGGACGAAGAAGGCCGGCATGCGGAAGGTATGGATCGCCAGCACCAACACGCCGGCAAGGGGCGTCCGCGACGCATCTCGGAATGGCCAGATCGGGTCCTCGGGGCCTTCGATGTAATTGATCGACAGGTGGAGGACCACTCCCAGGAGCATCATGGCGGCGCGCAGCGCATCGATGCCGTGATGGCGCTCCGTCAGCACGGGTGGAGGCGGTGCGATCACGCCGAAAGTCTTACCACGGCCGCGTGTCACCTGCGCCTCCACGAGCCACCACCTTCCGCCACGACGCCGGGTCGGTCGTTTCAACCGGTTGCCCTCACGGACGCTTGCGAAGTACCGGACACTCGACCTCTTCCCCGACTTCATCGAAGCGACAACGCTGGATTGACCACAAGGCGCACGGTCCGGTGCGGTAGCCTCCTTCCATGCGCGTTCGTCGACTCCTCCGATGGATCTGCCGGCATGTTGCTGCCATCATCGTGGTGGTCGAGCCGGCAGCACTGGATTTTGGCTCGATCCCGATGGGCTCGGAGCGGTCCATACCGGTCATCCTGCGCAACACCGGCAGCGAGCCAGCCCGGGTCGTGACGGCTGCGGGCAACTGCGCCTGCACCACCTCCACCTGGCCGACCGAGCCGATCGCTCCGGGTGGTACCGCCGAGGCCGTGATCACGCTGAAGCCCAGCGAGTCACAGCGCGGTGAGCGGCTGACGAAGAAGGTCAGCTTCGTCATCGAGGGCCAGGGCGTGGTCGATGTGGCCGTGACGGCCACTGTGCCGGCCGATGCATCAGCACCGGGAGCCGTACCCGGCCAGGCGACGCAACCCGCACGCCCCGCCACACCGCTCCCGCCCCGGCCATCGACTGCCTTCACCCGCATCGATCCTCCAATGAAGCCTGGTGCGCGTACACCGTTCCCCTCTTTCGATCACTGGATCGTGGGCGCACCGGAAACCGCATGGGCGCCCGGCGTCATCTATGTGATCGACTTCTTCGGAACCGACTGCAGCCACTGCAGGGAGTACGCCACGCTGATCGAGCAGGTCATGCGCGACTTCGGGGCCAAGGGCGTGCGCTTCATCGCCACCACCGATGAGCAACCCGATGTCGTCCGCGCGTGGTACGGCAAGGCTGGCGTCGCGGACCACTTCCCCTGTGCGATCACGGCCGACCCCGATCGCAGCCTGCTCGCGCTCTTCCAGCACGGCACCTTCCGCACCGCGACGCCACGGTTCTTCATCATCAAGGATGGCATCGTGCAGTGGTATGGCCATCCCAAGGTGAGCCGGCCGGTCCTCGATGCGCTGCTTGCCGGAACATGGGACCCCCGCTCGGAACTGGACGATGCCGTCACCGAGAGCAATGTCGCTCGAGCGAAGAACGCCACCGACACCGTCATCCGCTGGTGCGATCGATCAGGCGACTGGCAGCCCCTGCTCGAGACGCTCGACCATGTCCGCGCGGCGATCCCCGAACGCGCAGGCCAGTACGAATCGCAGCGATTCCTGATCATGATCGGCCTGGCCAAGCAGGTCGAGCAGGGCTACGCGTTCGGCCGCGCCGTGGCCAAGGCCCGCGCCACCGAGATAGAGACGCTTCGCGCGATGGCACGCGCGATCCTCGAGACCCCCTTCGTCAAGGTGCGTGATCTTGACTTCGCGATGGAGTTGGCCATCGCTGCCGACACGCTGGCCAAGGGCGAGGATGCCCGCGCTGCCGACACGGTGGCGCTGGCGAACTACTCCAAGGGCAACCGCGAGGCTGCGATCACGAACGGGGAGCGCGCGGTGCGGCTCGAGACCGATCCATCGATGAAACGCAAGTACGAGCAGGCGCTGCAGAAGTACCGCACCGGGCCGATGGGACCCGAGCCGAGCAAGGACCACGAGCCTTCTCCAGCCGATGCCCCCGCGCAACCGCCTCGTCGCGGACAGCGCCCTGCCGGCCAGTGAGGGGCCAGGTGCGGCCTGCGGGTTGACGGGTCACGGTTGAAGCACTTGGGGGCCAGCGACACGCCCTTGAAGAGCGTGCGCATGCCCTGCGATTTCGCCAGGTCACTTGCCGTCAGGAGCATTGGGGCCGGACACCGTACCGCGTCCGTCGAAACCCAGGATCAGCTTCAGGAACCGGGTGTCATTGAAGTTGACGCCCTTCTGGTTCATCTCGGCGAGCCGCACGATGACGAGCCCGTGCTCGGGCAGGATGTAGAGCCGCTGCTTGCCCGCGCCGGCAGCCATCACGGCCTTCACCGGCGTGCCGTTGGCATCGAGGATCGTGGCGGTCTGGCCTGCCGCGAAATCAGCAAGACCAGGCTGCTCGCCGCGACCGAGTCGCTTGCGCATGCGGCCGCCCTCGCTGCCACCGACATTCGCAACCGAGCCGTCGGGACCCGTCAGCAACCACCAGGTCAGCCCGTACTCCGGATTGACGCGGCTGCCGATGAAGCACTGCTCAAGTGCATCGCGGTCGATCACGGGTGTCCATGTGGCAACAGCGCTCGATGGAGCAGTTTCGATTGCGGCTCCCTGGCCTGCGGGGGCAGCCGACGACGAGCCTGACTGCGCTCCCGGCGCTTGCTTCGTTCCAGGCTCCGATCGCACCGCGCACGCACGCCGCACGAACTCCCCCCACTGCGCCCACTCGCGCGCGGTGAGATGTGCGCCACCCGGCAGGTTGGGATTGCCCTGCTGATCGAGCGCGAAGCGCGTCTTGGGAAACTCCAGGCCCGCCGGCTTGAGGACGCGCGCGTGCATGTAGTCCCAGTAATTCCGCTCTGGCCGTGAACTCGCCGCGAGCTTGCGCGTGAGGAACTCCCCCCACGCGTAGAAGTGCGACGGCCCGTACCGGAAGGTGCGACCCGGCTCGGCGGTGACCGGCACCTTCACGACGGCGGCGTACCAGTTCTCCGGAGCCCGTTCGCGCGCACCGCCGTTGAGCCGTGAGGCGAGATCGCTCGTCCCACCGAGATCCTTGATGCCGTACCCCTGCCGACCGAGCAGATCGCTGTTGGGCTCGAGCCCGCTCGTCAGGCTGAGCAGTTCGCGCACCGTGATGCGGCTCGCGCGCGGATCCGTCTTCCACTGGGTGATCGTGTCGCTCACGAGCTCATCGAGCGTGATCAGTCCATCGGTCACTGCAGCTGCCGCCGTGACGCCGGAGAAACTCTTCGTTCCGCTCGCCAAGGGATGCGGCCGCTCGGCCGACCAACCGTTCGCGTACTGCTCGGCGATCACCACCCCATCCTTCATCACGAGCACCGCACGGCCGGAACTCGACTCGCTGTAGGCGATGGCCCTGGCGATGGCTTCGGCACTCGGCGCGGGCGTCGGGGCAGGCTCGGGATTCAGGAAGCGGGGTCGAGCGGCTGGCTTGCCCGGCTCTGGCTTGCCCGGCTCTGGCGAAGCGGGTATCGAGGGCGGCGCGGTTCCCGCCGGCGCCGAGTGAGGCGGTGCCTGGACGGGCGGCTCGGCGGCACATGCGAGATGCAGCAGCACCAGGAGGACGGCTTGGCCGAACATCAACGGTCGAGTGGTCATCATGATGGTTGCCTCAGGTCCATGGCAGCGGACGGGGAATCTCATGCATGAGGCCGCACGGCGCGACCACGCAAGGCATTCGCCCGCACGGCATGGGGGCCCGTGAACTCCTCACGATCGGGATCCCAGGTCAGCGGCTGCCCGATCGTGTAACCGATCACGGCAAGGTGGCAGACCGTGGCGGATCGATGCCCTGTCTCGGCGGTGCAGATCGGCTCATGGCCGTCCACGATCGCCGTGAGGAAGTCATGCACGTGCGATCGATTGCGCGGCAAGCGGACCTCCCCGGGTCCCGGCGGCCGGAGCAGTTCCATCGCCGGATCCGCGCGGCGATCCTCCCCCTTGTAGGCCTTCAGGTGCCCGCGCGACACCTCGATCGTGCCTTCGGTGCCGATGAAGGTGCAGTCGGTCGGGCCGCCATGCACGAGTTCCACGCCATTGGCATAGGTGAACACCAGACCCGTCAGCGCACCGTCCGTGGGCGGCGTGATCGTCACGGGCCCCGACAGATCCATGCCGAGTGCCCACTGGGCGATGTCGAAGTGGTGGGCGCCGAAGTCAGCCAGACCGCCATTCGCGTACTCGGCGTAGTTGCGCCACGCGGGGTAATGAGCATGCATGCCGATCGGGCAGAGTTCGTGGTTGAACCCTCGCCACGCCGCCTGGCCGAGCCACGCGTCCCAGTCGATGCCCGTCGGAAGCGGCTCCTCGGGGAGGTCACAGGGCTTTGCCATCGAACCCACGCCGGCGAGCACGCGCTTGACGGTGCCGATGCGGCCATTGCGCACCGCCTCGGCTGCGGTGGCGAACATGTGATTGAACTCTGAGCGCTGTTGCGACCCCACCTGGAAGGTCACGCCCGTCGCGCGAGCCGCCGCTGCGATCGCGCGGCCCTCGGCGAGCGTGAGCGAAAGCGGCTTCTCGCAGTACACATGCTTGCCGGCCAGGCACGCAGCGATCGATGGCTCGGCGTGCCAATGGTCAGGCGTTGCCACCAGGACCGCATCGACGCCAGGATCGGCGACGAGTTCCCTCCACGACCGCGCCGCAGTGCAGACCGTGCGGCCGCGCTTCTGGTTCACCCGACCGATGCACTCGTCACGGCGGACCTCGACGACTTCAGCCACGCTCACGACCTCGACACCCGGGTGATCCATGAACGCATTCAGCAGCTCGCTCGCGCGCTTGCCGTACCCGACGATGCCCACATTGATGCGGCCCATCGGTCGACCCGGCGGCGGAAGCGGCTCGGGTGTGGACGCCGGCCCTGCCGGGGCCGTCGGCGACGCTGCGCACGCTGCCAGAGCGGGCCCAATGGCAGCGAGCAGGCTCGCGGTGCGGACAAAGTCACGACGGTCGGTCGGCAGGTTCGTCATGCCGTGCAGGCTACCCCTGCTGCGCTAGGCTGCACGGCATGACGATCCACCGCACCGTCGCCGCCCTCGCCACCGCCCTCTCGCTGTGCACGGCCATGGCCATCTCCCCCGCAGCCGATCTCGTCGCAGCCCAGAAGGAGCGCATTGCCGGCTACGCCAAGGCACCGATGAAGTCGCCGCACCTCTCCTTCGTGAGCAACGGTGTCGCCGACTTCTGGACGATCGCCAAGGCCGGTTCGCTCGCCGCGGGCAAGGACCTCGGCTGCGAGGTCACCGTCGTCTTCCCGGGTGCTGGGCTCAGCGACCAGAAGCGCATGCTCGAGGACCTCGTGATCCGCGGGATCGACGGCGTCTCGGTCAGCCCGATCGACCCGAAGAACCAGATGGAGGTCCTGAACCAGATCGCCGAGCAGGCCCTGCTCATCACCAACGACAGCGATGCACCGGGTTCGCCACGACTCTGCTACATCGGCATGGACAACTACCTCGCCGGTCGCCAATGCGGCGAGCTCGCGCGCAAGGGCCTGCCCGAGGGCGGCGAGGTCGCCATCTTCATCGGTCGCCTGGAGCAGGACAACGCCAAGCGTCGCTGGCAGGGTTTCGTCGATGGCCTGCTCGGCCGCAGCGTCGACGCCGAGCGACGCGACGACCACACCAAGCCCTTCACCGAAGCCGGCTACACGATCGTGGGCACCTGGACCGACTCGTTCGACCGCGCGAAGGCCAAGGCCAACATCGAGGATGTGATGACGCGCCACCCCAAGCTCGCGCTCGTCACGGGGCTCTTCGAATACAACTCGGTCCTCGCGGTCGAGGTCTTCCGCCAGGCCGGTCGCGCCGGGCAGATCAAGATCGCCGCCTTCGACGAGGGTGCCGATGTGCTCGTGGGCATCCGCGAGGGCATCGTGCTCGGCACCGTGGTGCAGGATCCCTATGGCTACGGCTACGAGAGCATCAAGTTGCTCCATGCGCTGACCCAGGGCAAGCTCGACGCGATCCCCAAGGACGGCGTGAGGAACATCCCCGCGCGCACGATCACCAAGGACAATGTCGACTCCTTCTGGTCCGACCTCAAGGCGAAGCTCGCCGCAGGCAAGGCCGCCAAGTGATCGCGGGGCCGCGCACGGGCGCGGGTACAGTCCATCCCATGCGGAGCCAGCCAACCGTCCGGACGATCCTGCGCACGCGCGGCATCGGCCGACGCTTTGCAGGCGTGACGGCGCTCGATGGCATCGAGGCTGAGATCCGCGCCGGTGAAGTGCTCGCCATCGTGGGCGAGAACGGTGCCGGCAAGAGCACGCTGCTGAAGATCCTGTCAGGCGTGCTGCCACCGAGTTCAGGTTCGCTCGAGGAGGTCGACGATGATGGTCGCACGCACGAACTGCGCCTGCGCAGCGTGGCCGAGGCCGCCCAAGCGGGCATCGCGCTCGTGCACCAGGAGCTCAACCTTGCGGAGAACCTCGACCTCGCCGGCGCGATCCTGCTCGGCCGCGAGCACCACCGCTTCGGTTGGCTCGACACGCGTTCGATGCGCGCCGAGGCTGCGCAATGGCTCGCGCGCGTGGGCCTGGACCTCGATCCATCGACGCTCTGCGGCAGCCTGCCGATCGCCCAGCGGCAGTTGGTCGAAGTCGCCAAGGCACTCAGCACGAACGCACGGATCCTGATCCTCGACGAGCCGACTTCGAGCCTGAGTGCGCGCGAGACCGAGCGCTTGCTGGCGATGCTCGACGAACTGCGGCGCAGCGGCGTGGCGATCGTCTATGTCTCGCACCACCTCGATGAAGTGCTTTCGGTCGCCGATCGCGTGATCGTGCTGCGTGATGGCCGCATGGCCGGAACGCTCGATCGGGCTTCGATGGTTCGTGCCACGATCGAGCGACTGATGGTGGGGCGCACCCTCCCGCCGACGACGGCCCGGCCGTCGCTCGACGATGCGCCCACCCGCCTCATTGCCGAGGGTGTGGTCAGTGCGCATCGCCGTCGGCGTCCGGCCTCGCTCACGGTCAAGCGCGGCGAGATCGTTGGGCTCGCTGGGCTGGTCGGGGCGGGTCGCACCGAACTGCTCGAAGCGATCGCGGGGCTGGGCCACGCTGGTGGCCGCATCACGCTTGACGGCCGCGCGCTGACAGGCAGCATCGCCGAGCGCGTCGCGCGCGGACTTGCCATCGTGCCGGAAGACCGCGCACGCCATGGGCTCTTCACCCTCGATCCTGTTCGCACGAATGTCTCGATGGCCTGGCTGCCGCGCGGCGCACATGCGGGACTGGTCGACCGCGCGGGCGAGCGTGATCTGGTCGACGGCATGATCACGCGGCTGCGCCTGCGGCCGGCCGATCCTGCGCGACGCGTACAGACGCTTTCGGGGGGCAACCAACAGAAGACGATCCTCGGTCGCTGGCTCTCCATCGAGCCGAGCGTGCTGCTGCTCGACGAACCCACCCGTGGCGTCGATGTCGGCGCACGACACGACATCCACGAAGCGATCCGCGCTGCGGCCACCGCCGGCTGCGCGGTGCTGTTCGCCTCGAGCGATCTCGAGGAAGTCCTGCTCCTGGCCGATCGCGTCCTCGTCATGCACGACGGTGCCATCGCGGGCGAGTTCCTGCGCGATGCGGCGACCGAGGTCGCCATCATGGGTCTGGCCACCGGCGGCGCCATGGAGGCAGCACGATGAGGAAGCACTGGGGATTGCTCGGCATCTTCGTGGTGGTCTGCATCGTGACGGCTCTGTACGGGACGAACTTCCTGACGGCGTACAACCTGATGAACCTCGTGCAGCGCACCGCGCTCTTCTCGATCCTGGCGCTCGGCGTGGGCTTCGTGATCGGCACCGGCGGCATCGACCTGTCGCTGGGTTCGGTGGTCTGCCTCGTGGGCATCGCGGTGCCTTGGCTGCTCATCGAGCATGGCTGGTCGCCGTGGGTCGTCGTCCCGGTCGTGCTGGTGGGCTCGGCGCTCATCGGGCTCGGGCATGGCCTGCTCATCACGCGACTCAGGCTGCAGCCGTTCCTCGTGACGCTGTGCGGGCTGCTCCTCTATCGCGGCATCGCGCGATGGATGACCGGCGACCAGTCGCAGGGATTCCAGGGCGAGTTCGCCGAGTTGCGATCGATCGCCGTCGGTCGCATCCCGGTCCCCGGGCTGGAGACCTTCCGGCTGCCGGCGACCACGATCCCGCTCATCGCGCTGGCCGTGATCGCGGCGATCTTCCTCACGCGAACCGTCTGGGGCCGATGGCTGCTCGCGACCGGCAGCAACGAAGCCGCCGCGCGCTACAGCGGCATTCCGACCGGGCGGCTCGTGACCGGGGCCTATGTCGCGTGCAGCCTGCTCGCGGGGCTCGGCGGCATGCTGTTCATCTTCGATGTCGGCAGCGCGCAGCCAAGCGACTTCGGCAACTTCTACGAGCTCTATGCGATCGCCGCGGCCGTCCTTGGCGGCTGCAGCCTGCGTGGTGGCAGCGTGAGCGTGATCGGCATCGTGCTCGGGACCGCGACCTTGCAGGTGCTGCGCAATTCGATCAACCTGCTCGGGCTCGGTTCGCAACTGGAGTTCGCGGTCATCGGTGCCGTGCTCCTGGCAGGCGTAGCCGCCGATGAACTGGTCCGGCGCTGGCATGCAGCGCGGCTTGAACGCCGGGGTGCAGGATGACGGCGTCACCCAACACCAAGCCCAGTGCCCTGCCGCAGGCGTGGCCCATGCCGACGGCGCCCCGACCGATCACGATCATCGGCGCGGGATCGATCGTTGCCGACGCACACCTTCCGGCCTACCGAGCTCTGGGCTTCACGATCGAGGCGATCGTGGATCCCGACCTCGAGCGCGCCAAGGCGCTCGCCGATCGCTGGGGCATCGCCCGTGCGTCGGGAACGCTCGCACCGGGCACATGGCACGCGGGAACGATCTTCGATGTCGCCGTGCCGCCGCAAGCACTCGACGAGGTGCTCGCCTCGCTGCCAGTGGGTGCCGCAGCACTCGTCCAGAAGCCCCTCGGTCTCGACCTCGCGCATGCCACACGCTTGCGGCGCCTCGCCCGCGAGCGCGGCCTGCGTGCGGCGATGAACTTCCAACTACGATTCGCGCCTTCAATGATCGCCCTCGCGTATCTCGTGCGTTCGGGTGCGCTCGGTGCGCTCACCGACCTCGAGGTCCGCGTCACCTGCGCCATGCCCTGGCACCAGTGGCCATACCTCAGGTCGCTCGAGCGGATCGAGTTCACGCAGCATTCGATCCACTACCTCGATCTGCTGCGATCGCTCGCCGGCGAACCGCGCCAGGTCTGGGCCCGTGCGGTGCCACACCCTGGGAGCGGCGGCTTGGCGGCCACGCGATCGAGCGCGATCATCGACTTCGGCGAGCACCTTCGCTGCACGCTCTCCATGAACCACCACCATGCGCATGGTCCGCGCCACGAAGCCAGCGAGCTTCGCGTCGAAGGCACCCGTGGCGCGGCGGTCGTGCGCATGGGCGTGAACCTTGACTATCCCGTGGGCCAGCCCGACGCGCTTGAGGTCGCGCTTGATGGGCAGCCCTGGTGCAGTGTGCCGCTCGTCGGTTCGTGGTTCCCCACGGCCTTCCGCGGACCGATGTGCAACCTGCAGCGCTTCATGGCCGGCGAGGACGCCGTGCTCGTGAGTCCGCTCGAGGATGCATGGCGGTCGATGCAGCTCGTCGAAGCGCTCTATGCGTCGAGCGATCACGGCGGCACGCCGCTCTCCGCGGATCCGGACACCGTGCCATGACCCACCGCAGGATCGACAGCCATCAGCACTTCTGGCGTCGCTCACGGGGCGACTACCACTGGCTCACGCCGTCGATGACCGCACTCTGGCATGACTTCGAGCCTGACCAACTCCGCCTGCAGCTGCTCGCCCGCGGCATCAGCGGCTGCATCGCCGTGCAGGCAGCCGAGAGCGTGGAGGAGTCCCTCTTCCTGCTCGAGCTTGCACGGCGCCACCCATGGATCGAGGGCGTGGTCGGTTGGGTCGACCTGCGCTCGCCGACGGCGATCGCCGACATCATGCGCCTGCGCGAACATGGTCCGCTCGTTGGGCTTCGGCCGATGCTCCAGGATCTTGCGGATGACCGCTGGATCCTTGATGCTCGCTGCCAGCCCGCGCTCACCTTCATGGCTGCGCACGGCGTTCGTTTCGATGCGCTCGTGCGGCCGCACCAGCTCGGTGCGATCGCCCGGCTGATGGACCGCCACCCCACGCTGCGCGTGGTCATCGATCACATGGCCAAGCCCTCGATCGCCCTCGGTGACGAGTGGACCGAGGCGGGCCCTTGGCTCCGCGGGCTGCAGTCACTCGCACAGCGTGGGGCGTTCGTCAAGCTCAGCGGCGCACTGACCGAGGCCAGGCCCGGTGCAGGTGCACGCGACCTGCGGCCGTTCATCGATCCGGTGCTCAAGGCCTTCGGACCATCGCGCACGATGTGGGGCAGCGACTGGCCGGTGGTCCTTGGCGCCGCGAGCTACGCGCACTGGGACTCGATCACGCAGGAGCTGCTCCTGGGGCTTCGCGCAAGCGACCGCGAGCAGGTGCTCGGGACATCCTGCGCACACTTCTACGGTCTCGGCGAGTGATCCACCTCCTTCCCCTGATGGCATCCTGACCATGCCCACCATCGCTTCACTCGAGGTTCTCGACATCCGCTTCCCCACGAGCGATCACTTGGACGGCTCTGATGCCGTGCACACCGATCCTGATTACTCGGCGGCCTATGTCATCTTGAGGACCGATGCTGCCGGTCTCGAGGGCCACGGTCTGGCCTTCACGATCGGTCGCGGCACCGAGGTCTGCGTCGCCGCCGTTCGCGCACTCGAACCCTTCGTCGTTGGCAGATCGCTCGCGTCGATCACCTCGGACTTCGCTGGCTTCTGGCGTGCGCTCACCAACGAATCGCAACTGCGCTGGATCGGACCCGAGAAGGGCGTGCTGCATCTGGCGACCGCGGCGGTCGTCAACGCCGTGTGGGACCTGTGGGCCAAGGAGCGCGGCCTGCCGCTCTGGCGCCTGCTCTGCGAGCTCACGCCCGAGGAGTTCGTGTCCT
>Ga0194128_10004059_pt1 | contig 21857 bp, 21 predicted proteins | sample TA2KigCa65mmetaG_FD_148650 | JGI IMG/M metagenome (GOLD analysis project Ga0194128, IMG submission 148650) | Freshwater microbial communities from Lake Tanganyika, Tanzania - TA2015037 Kigoma Deep Cast 65m | ecosystem: Environmental > Aquatic > Freshwater > Lake | place: Tanzania: Lake... | reverse complement strand
TCAACGCCGTGATCCAGTGGGTGAAGAAGACCGCCCGCGGCTTCCGCAACCCGGAGCACCTCAAGATCGCCAGCTACTTCCATTGCGGAGGACTCGATCTCTACCCACACGAAAGCCGGTAGAGCCGCCTTTTTGAAGTCGAAACACCGGAAGGGCGCGCGCTACCGCGGGAGCCCGAGCAGCCGCTCGCCGATGATGTTCCGCTGCACCTCGCTGGTGCCGCCGGCGATCCCCCAGCGGAGCGCGAAGAGCGTCTGGAAGGCCCAGCGCCCGCCGTCGGGCGCGCCAGGCGCGCCTTTCCAGAGCTGGTGATACGGCCCCCCGAGCTGCGCCGCCGTCTCGACCATCTGGCGATACGTCTCGGTGAGCGTGAGCTTGATCACCGAGCCCTCGGCGCCCGGCGGCTCGCCACGGAGCTGGCGCGTCACGTAGCGCAGGTTCGTGAGCCGGAGCGCCTGCCCGAGCGTGTAGACCTCGGCCAGGCGCTGGCGCAGTACGGGATCGCGCCCGGCGCCGTCCGTGCGACGCGCCAGCCCGAGCAGGCTCTCGAGGAACGGCGGCAGGATCCCGACGGAGCCGAGCGCCATGCGCTCGTACATCAAGATCGTCATCGCCACGTCCCACCCCCCGTGCAGCCGGCCGAGCAGGCGCGGGTACGGCACACGGACCGCGTCGAAGAAGACCTCGTTGAACTCGCTGTCGCCCGTCAGCTGGCGGAGTGGGCGGATCGTGATGCCCGGGCTCGCCATGTCGACCAGCAGGCAGGAGATCCCTTGATGGCGGGGCGCGTCGGGGTCCGTGCGCACGAGGAGGATGCATTCGTGCGAGCGGTGGGCGTTCGAGGTCCAGACCTTCTGGCCGGTGACGACGAAGCGGTCGCCGTCCAGCGCGGCGCGCGTCGAGAGCGCCGCCAGGTCGCTGCCCGCGCCAGGCTCGGAGAAGCCCTGGCACCAGATCTCGTCCGCGGAGAGGATCGGCGCGAGCCAGCGCCGCTTCTGCTCGGGCGTGCCGTGGCGCATGACGGCCGGCCCGACCATGCCGAGCCCGATCACGTTGACGCCGGGCGGCGCGCCGGCGGCGATCGACTCCTCGAGGAAGATCATCCGCTCCATGATCCCGAGGCCGCGGCCGCCGTACTCGCACGGCCAGTCGAGGCCCACCCAGCCGCCGGCGTGCAGGCGCGTGTGCCAGGCGAGGCTCGAGTCGAAGGCCGCGTCCGGATGCAGCGTCAGCTCGTCGTCGGAGGCCGGAAAGCGCGCGCGATGCCCGGGCAGGTTCGCCGCCAGCCACGCGCGGAGCTCGGCGCGGAACGCGGCCTCGCCGGGGCTGTCCGAGAAGTCCATGCCTACGTGAGCCCGTAGAAGGCCGCGGGGTTGTCCCAGAGCACCTTCTTCAGCGCGCGCTCGCCGAGCGGCATGGCGAGCATGTGCTCCACGGTCTCCGGCCACGTGTGGTCGGGGTGGGGGAAATCGCTCGCGAAGAGCACCCGATCCTCGCCGACCTGATCGAGCACCTGGCGCACGTAGGGCTCGTCGGCCTCGCACGAGATCCAGCACTGGCGGCGGAAGTACTCGCTCGGCCGCATCGGCAGCTCCGGCTCGCCCGCGATCCCGTGCGTCACCTCCCAGTGCTCGTCCAGCCGCCACAGCCAGTAGGGGAGCCAGCCGCAGCCCGACTCGAGGAACCCGACGCGCAGCGCCGGGTGGCGCTCGAGGACACCGCCGCCGATCAGCGCGGCCATCGCGAGCATCTGCTCCATCGGGTGCGAGGCCGCGTGGCTCGCGAAGAACGACTCGAAGCGCTCGGCGCCCGTGGTCGGCACGGCCGCGCCCTGACCCTCGTGGATCCCGACGGCGAGGCCGAGGCGGGCGCAGGCGACCCAGAGCGGCTCGAAGGCGGGGTCGTCGAGACGGCGGCCGCGCAAGGGATTGGGCCGGACGAAGATCGCCCGCATACCGCGCGCGGCGCAGCGCTCGGCCTCGGCGACGGCGCTCGCCGGATCGTGAAGCGCCGTCAGCATGGCGACGGGCCGGAGGCGCTCGGGGGCGTACGCGCAGAACTCCAGCAGCCAGTCGTTGTAGGCGCGGCAGATGGCGATCGCCAGCGCGGGATCGAGCGCGTCGATCGAGGCCGTGTAGAGCCCGCCCGTCGGGTAGAGATAGGCGACCTCCACACCGCCCGCGTCCATCGCGCGCACCTGCGAGGTCGCGCTGTACTGCGCGGCGAGGTACTCGCCCATGCGCTCGCGCGTCCGCGCCGAGAAGGCGGCGAGCATCGGCGTCGAGACCGAGTTCGGCCCGGCCCCGCGCGGCACCAGGTGACCGTCCACCTCGAAGCGCGTGTGGTCTCCCGGCCGCCGCACGACGCGCGGCGCGCGCGCGCGGAACGCCGGGTCGATGTAGCGCTGCCACATGTCCGGCGGCTCCATCACGTGGCCGTCGGCGTCGATGATGCGGTAACGGCCCGTCCCCATCCCGCCTCCCCTTCGTCTGGCGGCTTCGAGTATAAGAGGGCCGGGCCGGAAAGGGGGACGGACGATGGCCGAGACGGGTCGCGCGTGGGTCTTCACCGGTGCGGGACAGCCCTTCGAGCCCCGCGAGTTCCCGCTCCCCGAGGCCGAGCCGGGCGCGATCCTGGTCCGCGTCAGCGTCGCCACCATCTGCGGCTCGGACCTCCACGGCTGGCACGGGCGCACGCCCCGGAGCGGGCCCACCATCATGGGCCACGAGATGACCGGGCGGGTGCACCGGCTGGGCGCCGGCGTCGCGAGCGACGCGCTCGGCGCGCCGCTCCGCGAGGGCGACCGCATCGTCTACTCGTACTTCGTCGCGTGCGGGCGCTGCGAGGCCTGCCGCGCCGGGGATCGCCACCACTGCACGGAGCGCCGCATCGGGGCGGGACGCGCGCGCAGCGACCGGCCGCCGCACTTCACGGGCGCGTACGCCGAGTACTACTACCTGCGGCCGGGCGCTTACGTGCTCCGCGCGCCGGAGGTCCTCGACGATTTCGTCGTGGCGCCGCTCAACTGCGCCCTCGCGCAGGTGATCTACGGCTTTCACCAGGCCGGGCTCGAAGCCGGTGACGCGGTGGTCGTCCAGGGCGCCGGCGGGCTCGGTCTCTACGCGACCGCGGTGGCGCGCGAGCGGGGCGCGCGGACGATCGTCGTGCTGGACCGCGTGCCCGAGCGTCTGGCGCTGGCGCGGGAGTTCGGCGCCGACCACGCGCTCGACATCGACGCGGCGGGCGCCGAGGGCGTGGCCGCGCAGGTGCGGGAGCTGACCGGCGGGGGCGGGCACGTCGTGCTGGAGCTGACGGGCCGTCCCGAGGCGATCGCCGCGGGCCTCGCGATGACGCGCGCGGAGGGCCGTTACGTCCTGATCGGCAATATCACGGCCGGCGTCACGATCCCGTTCGACCCGTCCTGGGTGGTGCACCAGAATCGTCGCGTGATCGGCGTGGGCGGCTACCAGGCCTGGGCGCTCCGGCGCGGGCTCGAGCTCCTCGCGCGCGCGCGCGACCGGTATCCCTGGAAGGGCATCCTCTCGCACCGGTATCCGCTCGCGGAGATCAACCAGGCGTTCGCCGACGCGGACTGCGGACGCGCGATCCGCGCGGCGCTCGTCGCCGGCTAGGCTATAGCCGCGTTCCACATAGAGCCCTGCACAAAGCGCGGGTCCTCCCGCAAACACATTTTCAAGGGCCAAGATTGCCGGCTTTGCGAGCCAGAACTTAGGACCTGGTACTGCTTGCGGCTCGTACTGGATCCAGCGATGGAAGGTCGCTCTTACAAGTCTGATCATCGGCCGCCATGCCTCGCTGCTGAACGCCACCGTCGATAGCCTCGGCGAGACCATAGACGAGCGATTGCAGAGTGATGAGTATCTCGGTCTGGTCAGAAAAGCATTTCGCGCCTGGAACGAAGCGGATACGGAAGAGAAACGGCATTACACGGCAAATCTGATTGTGAACGCCGCGGAGACCCGGATTTGCTCAGATGACGTCGTGCGGCTCTTCCTAGCCTGGAAAATTCGCGAAAGATGAAAGAGAAGGGCCACCGAGCCCCGCACAGGTGCTATGAATGCGGTGACGGCCGATGCCTGCCGCCCCTGCAGGAGGACCCGGAGCATCCGTCGGCGGGCGTCTCGAGGAGCTCTACGGCATCGATGTGTCGCCGGACCTCATTTCGGCGGTCACCGACGCCGTGCTCGAGGGGAGCTGAAGGTCCAGTTATGAAGAAAATTCGACACTATGTTGCCATTACAGCAATCGTGATGGCTGCGCTATATCCTGTAGCAACGCAGGCTCAAATATTGCCTCGAACCAGCGACAACAGGGCTATGCTTCCAGACGATTGGCTGCTTGGCCGTGGCCGAGCGCATCACTTTCAAACCGCAACAGCACCTGTTCCTTCTACTCTGGTCTTTCGTGAACCTCGTGGGCAAGAAATAGAAATTGTAAAACGAGCTCAGCAACTGTTCGCCAATAGCGAATCCAAAAGCTTTGCACTAATAAATGGCAACGAAGTAGTGTGGGTGGGTTACAAGGCACCTGCATCAAACAATTCACGATTCATGAGTATGAGCATAGGTAAGACTGTTACAGCCATGGCTGTGGGTGCTGCCATGTGTGAAGGGCATCTTATGCCCTTTACTCGAGTGAACGAACTGGTACCCGAGCTAGCAGATACTCACTTGGGCAAGTCAACAGTAACAGACCTACTTCGCATGAGCAGTGGTACACAGGAAGCCAACAGTGACTCTTCTATTGAAACGCCTGACCAGGCCAATGACATTCATGCAGGTCGCATGAGCCTTTTGGATCTACTACGCACCGAGCGAGCTTCTTCTCAATATCGTGGACTCTTTTCTAATCGTCAACCTGGTGAATATTTTTCCTATGTAAGTACTGATCCTATAACTCTAGCAGTCATGATCAATCGTGCCACAGGCTCAACCTATGCCAAGTATGTTGAACAGCGAGTACTAATTCCTGCAGGTATTGCACGACCTGGCATCGTTGGACAAGACCATTTTGGCTATGGTCAAGGAGCGGGCAATGTTAGATTGACCATGGAGGACTGGATTAGGTTCGCAGTCTGGGTCAAAGCCAGCTCGCTGAAAAATGACTGTTTTGGTGACTTTGTACGACAAGCAACTCGAACGCAAATATCAAATCGGTCAAGGACTTTTGGTAGGGCCTTTGGCGGCTACGGATATCAAATTTGGACCGACAATCTGCACAGCACTCGAGACAGTTTTTGGGCCAGTGGGTATGGTGGACAACGCATCGGCTGGAACCGGTCCAACAACCGCATCATGGTAGTGTTTTCCAATGTAGAAAACTACATGGACGAGTTATACAGGTTCTATGCAGACTGGGCCACACTACGATAATCTGCTAGGCTGTTGTTTTTAAACAGTATTTCGTTGTAACAAAGCCACAAAGCTTCGCGAGCACATCGATGCCTTCATTGCAGCCTACAACTGTACCAAGGGCCAACATGAACGCGGACGGGCACCGACGGGTGCCGAGCGCCGATAAGGGCCTTTTATGTCGCCTACGCTCGCCCCAAAATCATCTTCCGGCACCAGAACGTGTCGCTGTAGCGACGCTGGGGCCGGTTGTGCTCATGTCCGCGCACGTTCATGAATGAAGCAGGCTAGGCGGTGGGACGGGGAGGTGCCGGCTTCCCTTGGTCTCAGGTCCTTTCCTTCATCTCGGGGAGTTCGTGAATCCACGAATGATCCACCGAAGCACGAAAAATGCCCCCCACGGCACCGTCGCAATGCCGACTGCTACGCTCAAGTACGCGATCCAATCCCAGGGACGAAGCGGCGTAGAAGGATAGGGGAAACGCCCACCCAACCGAATTTCCGCTAGAGCCTTTTCATCGGGATGTCGAAGGAGGGCGCCCCTGTGTCACACACTCGGGATCGACGCCCTTGGAAACGACTCTTTCAGTCGGTGTAGCGCGATGAGGAGGTGGGACGGTAGGGACGGTGAAACCCGCCACCGTTCTGGTCGGGGCGGAAGCGGTGTCTTTCCCCGCCCGTGAGAAATTTTCTGACTCCCGGTTCCTTGGTGCTGCCCATGTGCGTGTACGTTCATGAATGAAGCAGGCTAGACGGAGGCAGCTCCCGACGAAGCGGTGTCATGCGGCTCTGCTCTTCGGAGCAACCCGCGCATATCAGCCTGATTCGTCGTCGAAGCCGCTCCATCGTCAGCCATGCGCCGGCGTCCTCGGGAATTCCTCCACGTGTGCGCGCGCTCTACGTGGACGTCAACATCGACCGAGAGATCGCGGACGCCGTTACAACCCGCTTGACAGCTGGTCCTTCCATATCAGCTCAGGAGCGGGATCGACGCAGCGGATCGATCGTGCGGCAGAGCGCCCACGGCTCGACGGGCTTCGTCAGGTACGCGCTGAATCCCCGCTCGCCGCAGTACTCGAGCACCACGTGGAGGAGGTCGCGCGCGTCGCTCTCGTCGTCGACGACCAGGACCTGTACGCCGTGCAGGAGCCGCGCGTCGAGCGTCGGACGGTCGGTCGACGACCCGCTCACGCGGCGGGACGGAGGGAGACGGCGGCGACCAGGTGCTGGCGGGGAAGCTTCGCGTCCGCGAGCCAGTACTCGATCGTGTCGCCGCAGCGGCAGGCGATCACGGCGCGGTACTCCCCGTCTCGCGGCAGGGGCGGCGTGTCGACGCTGATCCCGTAACAGGTCGCGTGGAGCTCGAGGAACTGGCGGATGCCTTCGATCGCGACCGCCGGATCGCGCGGGGCCATCGGGAACTCGCGGAGCGCCATGTCAAAGCAATCTCGCCGCCACCCGTCGATCTGCGCGTACTTCGCGGTGTTCCGCGCCCGGCGGCCCCGGGCCGATGGGCAGAACCTTCCTCAGGAACGCGAGAGAATTCCCGACCTTGCGCGAACGGGTGGAGTGGGCGAGCCTACCCGGCATGCTCCTTGGCACGGACGAGCTCCAGCATCGCGTCGCGCGCTCCGGCGCGTGGCTCTTCGCCATCGGGTTGGTGACCGGCTTCTGGGTGGCCCTGGTGGTCACGGAAAAGGTCGTGGTGCCGATTCCACGGCTCGCCCTCGCGGCACACCTCAACGGACTCCTCGGCGGCCTGTGGCTGATCGCGGTGGCGGCGACGCTCGACCGGCTGCGCTACGGCCTCGCGGGCCGGACCCGGCTCGCGATCTTCGTGGTCATCGCGACCTGGGGGAACTGGCTGCTCACGCTGATCGCCTCGATCCTCGGCGTGCGCGGCCTGGAGTACACGGACGACATGCGCAACAACGCGGTCGCCATCCTCCTGGACATCTTCGTGGTCCTGCCGTCGCTGGTGGCCGCGTTCGTGTGGGCGTGGGGCTTCCGCGGCCCGTCACGCCCGCGGAGCGAGCTGCCGCACTAACGGAGGACGCTCGGTTTCCCAGGCGGAGGGGAGTAACGGACAGCCGGGCGGGGACGCGGCCTTCTTCTTCCGGATGATGTCCGTCGCGTACTTCTCGAGGTAGTGCGTGATCGTCTCCACGCGGATCTTCACGGAGCCGGCCGGCTTCGTGGAGTCGAGCTCCTGGAACGAGAAGAACAGCGTGCCGGAGCGCTCGACGATCTGCTGGACCGGCGTGTACGTCGGCTGGTCCATGCCGCACTCGTAGCTCGCTAGGCGGATCACGCACGCGATCCACGGGATCCGGGCCGCGGCCTTCGCGCCCCAGAGGATCTCGTTCGTGTTCGAGCTGTAGGACGACGGCCACACGTCCTTGATGTCGAACGGCGACTTGATGTGGCCCGCCGCGATGTCGGGGCCGAACGCCCACTGCATCAGGTCGTCGTCGATGGGGAAGTACTGCGCCCAGAGGATCGGGTAGCCGTACGCCTGCAGGTCGACCTCGATCTCGTGGCCGATGCCCGGGTCCATGTGGTACGGACGCGCGAGCACGAGCAGGCACCCCCGATTCTCGCGCGCGCACCACTCCAGGACCTCGCGGCTCTTCTTCCGCGCGCGCTCGTTGAATTCGCGGAGCGCCTTGTAGCCCTCGTCGACCGCGCGCTGCATCTCCTCCATCGTCAGGCCGGGGAGCGCCTCGCGCAGGCCGCCCTCGAAGAGCTGCTTCGGCACCAGCAGCGGCTCGTCGAGCGACACGAACGGCGTCACGTACTTGATGCCGTTCTCCGCGAAGACGTCGCGCTCCTTCAGGAAGCCGGCCTTGATGTTCTCGGGCGCGGCCATCACGCGCGGGCAGGTGAGGGTGCGCGCGACGTGGCCCGACATGAACGACGGCAGCGTGTAGATCATCGGCGAGAACACCATGTCGAGCTTCTGGCGCTGGCCGAACACGAGCTCGCCGTAGTGGCCCGTGACGCACTTCACCGGGTAGCAGCAGTCGACGGTGCCGCGGCCCTTGCCGTATTGCCGGCCCTGCTCCTCCGACGTGTCGCCGGAGAAGACGAGGTTGAGCCGCTCGATGCCGAGCTCGCCGAAGAGCCCGCACCAGAACTGATGCGTGCTCCAGGCGTTGAGGACCCGCGGGATCCCGACCCTAAGCTTGGCTCGCGACGGCCTTGGGTCGACGGAAGGCGTCCGCGCGAACCATCTCGGCAACGTTAGGGTAGTCACGCTTGGTCTCCTCGAGCTTGGCCTTCACGACGCGCATCTCGTTGACGTCCTCGACGAGCCCCTTCGGGCAGGAGTTGCCGCTGATGACACGCTCGTAGCCCGCCGCGAGCGGCAGCTTGCTCCACGCCCGGCCCTTCGCGCCGGGGAGCTGGACGTCGATGAACGTGCGCGTGCAGTTGATCGGACACCACTTGCAGACGGTCTCCGCGCTGGTCGTGCTGGTGTAGGTGAGCGCGGCGATCGTGTCGAAGCCGCGGAACTTCGTCTCGAGCCCCTTCGCGTAGACGTCGGCCGCGCACAGCGCCGCGCCGATCGCCCCCGCCTCGCCCGAGTACGGATGGACGACGACGTCGGCGTCCGGGACCTTGGATCTCAAGAAATCGACCTGCGCCTTCACGACCGCCATGTTGCGGTGCGTGCCGCCCTGCAGGACGAACTTGCGGCCCACCGCGCGGAGGTTGTTCAGCTGGCCCGCGTAGATCCACACGTTGACCGGCAGCACCGCGGCGAGCGCGGCCATGATCTCCTCGGCCGACCACCCCTTGCGCTGCTGGTTGACGATGTCGGACTGCAGGAAGACCCCGCAGCCCATCGCGAGGCTCGGCATCGCCTTCGCCTGGAACGCGCGGTCCGCGTACTGCTCGAGAGGCACGTTGTAGCGCTCGGCCACGCCCTGGAGGAACGCGCCGTTGCCGGACGAGCACTGGGAGTTCAGCCGGAAGTCGGAGACGGTGCCCTGCCGCAGGATCATGATCTTGACGTCGGTGCCGCCGACGTCGCAGATCACGTCCGCGTCGGGGATGTAGTGCAGGGACGCGGTCGCGTGCGCGACGGTCTCGACGACCGCGACGTCCGCGCCCAGCACGTCACGCAGGAGGTCCTTCCCGTAGCCGGTGAGCGCGAGCCCGCCGATGTCGGTGAACCCCGCCTCGCGCACCTGCCTGAACAGCGACTGCGCGTCCTCGATCGGGTTGCCCTTCGACAGCGCGTAGCAGGAGAAGAGGAGCTCCTTCTCCTGCGAGAGCACCACCGCCTTCGCCGTCGTGCTGCCGAAATCGCAGCCGAGCAGCACGCTGGTCGCGGATCTCGTCGCGGACGGCGCGGCACCCTTCGCGCCGAACTCGCACGAGAACTTCGTGAGGTCGGCGATGCTCGCGATCAGCCCGCGCGCGCCGCTCTTCGCCTTCTCCTGATGCTGGCCCTCGTCGATCCACCACTGCAGCTTCTCGCGGCCGGTGTAGAGGGCGACGTCTTCCGCCTCTTCGCCGCCGATCTCGATGCAGCCGAGACAGGCGTAGTAGAGCGCTTCCTTCGGCACGACGATCAGCGATTCGGGGTCGCGGCCCTCGGGCAGCGCGACCTTGCGCTGCGCCCACATCTTGGAGAGGTGGTGACGCCACGCCTGCTGCAGCCCCGCGAAGAAGAGGTTCGGCCCGCCGAGCAGGAGCACTTCCGGCATCGGCGTGTTGCCCTTGGTCAGCGTCGCGAGGTTCTGGTAGACGACGGCCTCGAAGAGGCTCGCGATGATCTCCTCGACCGGCACGCCGGTCTTCACGAGCGTGTTGGCGTCGGTCTCGGCGAAGATGCCGCACTTCGAGCTGACCTTGTGGAGCGTCATGCCGTCGTAGGGCAGCTCGGCGAGGCGCTCGCTCGCCACCTGCAGCTTGCGCGCGGTCTTCTCGACGAACGTGCCGGTGCCGCCGCTGCACGCCGACTGCATGTAGACCTGCTTCGACCGGCCGCCGCCGCTGGCCGTGAAGAAGATGGTCTTCATGTCCTCGCCGCCGATCTCGGACACGAACCGCACGTCGGGGTGCTGCTTCTCGACGCACGCGGCGACCGCGACCACTTCCTGGATGAGCTTGCCGCCCACGAGCGGCGCGATGAACCCGGCGCCCGAGCCGGTGAAGAACACGCGGTCCTTGCCGGCGGTGACGCCGGCCTCGGCTTCCATGCGGCCGAGGAACTCGACCACCTTCTCCGCCTGCTTGGTGTTGTGGCGCTGATAGTCCTGCCAAATCACCCGGAGGGGGGCTTCGCCCCCCTTCCGGCGGTCGTCGCACGCCTGCGGCGTGCTCCTCCCTGCCTCCCCCCAGGATTCCGAGCGCGGGCGAAGCCCGCGCTCGGAACTCCTGTCGTGCGGGTCGCAGTCGACGACGACCGCTTTGACAGTGGTCGAGCCGACGTCGACCCCGACGATCTTCACTTGCCCATCCGCTTGGCGACGTGCAGCACGAGGTCGGCGGCGACGCCGGCCGCGTCGGTGTGCGGCACGCGGTAGGTGGCGCGCTTCATCTTCGGGTGCGTGTCGAGGTACGCGCGCACCTCGTCGAGCGCGAGCCCGGTCTTCGCGAGCACCTCGTCCATCTCGCGCTGCGCGCGCTTCTTCGCCTCGGTGAGGATCATCTGGCAGCGCGAGAGCGCGTGGACTTCCGCGTCGCCCTTGATCTCGAGCGGCGCGTAGAGCAGGTCCGGATACTTGCCGGTCACCGCCGACATCGCGCCCACGCTCATCGTGTTCGGCATGCACGAGTACGGCGACAGCTCGCAGATCATGTGCGCTTTCTTCTGCTGGTGCGCCCACAGCGACTTGCCGACGAGCATGTCGCCCTCGCCGCCGTCGAGCCGGCTGTGGAAGTACGGCGCGGCGAGGCGGCGCAGCACGAACTGGTTCGGCAGCTCGTGCGGCAGGTTGCCGAGCGCGCCGCGCAGCCGGCGGTACACGCCGCGGTAGATCGCCTGCACCGTGCGGCCGAGGCCGAGCTTGAGCCGGGCGCCCTTCTCGATGCCCGCGTAGTCCTCGAAGCGCTGGAGGCCGAGGCGCAGCAGGTAGTCCATCCACACCGAGATGCCCGCGGGATAGACCTGGGCGCCTTCCTGCTCGAGCCAGCGGTGGATGTTGTAGTTCGGCTCGCCCTCGACGGTCTGCAGGTAGAACTCGCCCGTGATCTTCACCTTGGGCTTCACGCGCAGGCGGTCGACCTCGATCGTCGAGAACTTGCGATGCACCTCGCGCAGGGCCTTCGTGTAGTACGAGCCCATCAGGTGCGAGGCGAGCGCCTTGTACGGACCCTGCTCCGGGCGGTTCTTGAAGACGTCGAAGAGGTAGTCGATGCTCTCGCGCACGACGGCGTCCGTCTGGCCCGGCACGACCTCGAACGGCCGCACCTGGTACTCGAGGTCCAGCACGAGGTCGGTGCAGAAGATCGCCCAGAGCAGGCCGAGCGTCATCGGCAGGTTCAGGTCGAGCCCGTCGCCGATGGCCTTCTGGTCCATGTTGTCCTGCGCCATCAGGAACATGCGGAAAGCGCCGAGCCCGGCGTTGCGGAGCGCCAGCTCGTAGCTCTGGTGGTACTGCCCGAAGCGGCACGCGCCGCACGACCCGGCCGTGAGGTAGACGTAGTTCTTGTTCAGCGCCTCGTGCCCGATCTCGTCCGACTTCTTCTTCAGGAAGTTGACGAGGTTGCCCGTGGTGAAGCTGGTCGGGCAGCATTGGCCGATGTCGGCGAGCTCGCGGCCGGCGAGCAGATCCTCTTTCGTCGCCACCGGCAGGACCTCCGCCCGGTAGCCGCCGCCGATGAGGACGGCCTGGATCATGCGCTCGATGCGCCAGTGCAGACCGCCGAAGACGATCGTGGTCGTGTCGCGCTCGGCGCGCGTGAACGGGCGGGGCGAGTACGTGCGGTAGTGCTCAGTGGTGACCGTGGCCATTGGACCCTCCGACATAGCGATTCACCCACGCGTCAAGGAGTTGCACCGTGGCGAAGCCGGGCAGGCGGCGGATCGTGTCGTCCGCCTTTCGCATCGCCGCGCGGCCGTCCGCATCCACGAAGAGGTAGCGCGCCAGGAACTCGAGCTCGCGGCGAGGCTGCACGCCACTGCCCACCGGCGCCCAGAACTTGTCGACGAGCAGACGCGCGACACGCGCCGCGTTCGGGGAGCGGCGCAGCCGGATGTCCGCCTGCCGGTAGTAGAAGAAGAAGTGACGCGATTCGTCGAGCACGATCGCGTCGAGCAGCTCCGTCAGCACCGGATGCTGCGCGACCGCGGCGAGGCGCCGGTATCCCGTGAGCGTCGTCAGCTCGTTGATCGCGCCCCACGTCATGTGCACCGCGCAGAAGTCCGGCCATGCCTTGGAGACGATCGACATCCCCGTGGCCTCGAGCCGCTTGATCCAGGGATCCTGGCCGCGGGGCTGCTCGCGGGGCCCGACGGGAGAGCCCGCGGCTTCGAGGAAGCGCGCGAGCGCGATACCGTGGAACGTCTCCTCGTAGAGCCAGCACGCGAGGAACGTCGCCACCTCGGGATCGTCGACCGCACGCGTGGCGAGGAGCTCGCGCAGGTAGATGATCGTGTGGCTCTCGATGTCCTGCATGTAGCGCAGCGTTCGCACGGCTTCCGCGGACACGGGGTGGTGGGAAACGTCGTCCCAGGGGAAGGCGAACAGGTCGAGCGCTTTCGAACGGCCGACATAGGCGTCGAGATCGAATTCGGCCATTGACCGCGCCATGTTCACACGGCTCGGCGCAAACGGCTAGCGGGAAGTACGACCGGATTGGTCGTCATCACCGGGACTACGGGCGGGCGACCTGCCCCGGATGGCCGTCAGCGCCGGAATGAGCGGGATTTCGCGGGATTACGGCCGTGCCGGCGTAGACGCCGGGCCCGCGCGGGCTCGAGGCGCGCTTCGACCGGTGTCCCGTCGGCCATGACGCCGCGGAGGCGCACGCCGGCGTCGCTCACCGCGGCGCCATCCGGCCGCGAGACGCGGACCGTAGAGTCGACGGCCCCGTCCGCCGGTGTCTGTGGGTCCGCTGCGACGAATCGTTCGCGTGCGCCCGGTTCTGGTTCTAGAGGGAACCGCGTCGGCGTGTCGGGGGTCTTAAAGGTCCCGGGGGGGCCGCCATGGGCGCCAAGAGCGTAGCGTTCGCAATTCTGCTGTTGATGGCACCGGCCACCGTCGCCGCGCAGAGCTATGCGATCCAGGGGATCGAGCACTACGTTCGTGTGGAGGCGTCCACGAGCCAGGGCCGTTACGGGCCCGTCGTCGCCGGCTACGTCCACAATCTCTACGGCCATCCGATCGACCGCGTGCGGCTCGCGCTCGAGACGGTCGACGCGTCGGGCAAGGTCACGTCGAGCAAGATCGTGTACGTCCTCGGCACGGTGCCCGTCGACGGCCGCGGGTACTTCGAAGAGCCCGCACCCGCCGCCGGGACGAACTACCGCGTGCGAGCGCTGTCGTTCGATCCGATCGCGCGTGGCGGGGCGTGAGCGAATATCAGACTCGGGGAGGCGCGGGGGCGCATGCTATGGTGCTATTCCATGATGCGGCCCCGGCTCCTGCGTCGCTGGCTGTCGGGCGTCGTCTTCCTCGCGGTGCTGTCGATCACGCTTTCCGCCGCCGGCCAGGCGTCGCCGTTCCGGATCACCCACTCGATCGATAGGGGCACCCAGGCGCAGGTCACGGTCACGGGCCGCGTCTTCAACGAAGCGCGCGCCGACGCGATCGACGTGTACGTCACCGCCGAAGCGCTCGACGGCGGGGGCAAGATCCTCGCGAGCGAAGTGTCGTACGTCGGCACGGTCAACGCCGGCGCCAGCACGGTGTTCGTCATCAAGGTGCCGAGCGCCCGGACCGCGGCCACCTCTCGCGTCATCGTCACGTCGTTCCGCTTCGGCTACGCCAGCCAGTCCTGATCGGTGAGCGGCGCCGCCCTGGCGCTGGTGCTCGTCGCCGCGGTGAGCCACGCGTTCTGGAACGCGCTCACCAAGCGCGCGCGGGATCCGCTCGTCTTCGTGTGGTCGTCGGTGAGTCTTGCCACGGTGATGTTGGTGGTGCCCGCGCTCGCCACGCTGCATGCGGGCGAGCTGAACGCGGGCGCGCCGTTCCTCCTGGCGAGCATCGCGCTGCACGCGTTCTACTTCTACGCGCTGAGCTCGTCGTACGGCGCGGGGGACTTCTCGCGCGTGTACCCGATCGCGCGCGGGCTCGGGGTGGCGCTGGTCCCGGTCGTGGCCTACGCGGTCTTCGGCGAGCGGCTCTCGCCGCTCGGCGTGCTCGGCATCGCCCTCGTCGTCGCGGGCATCGTCGCGATCAACCTCGTCGGGCGCGCGATGCCGGCCGGACGATGGCGTCTCGGGCCGGGCACGGGGTGGGCACTCCTCACGGGCTTGACGATCACCGCGTACAGCGTCAACGACAAGGCGGGCGTGGGGCACCTCCACCCTGTTCCGTACATCGCGCTCATGGGTGTCGGCACCGTGCTGCTGCTGACGCCGACGGTGCTCCGCCGCCCCGGCGCGCTCCGGCGCGAGTGGGCGGTGAACTGGCGGGCGATCGTGCTGGCCTCGACCACGAACCTCACGAGCTACCTGCTGGTGCTCTTCGCCTTCCGTCTGTCGAAGGCCGGATACGTGGTGGCGGCGCGCGAGCTGTCCATCCTCTTCTCCGCGCTGATCGGGAGCCTCTGGCTCGGCGAAGGGCGGCTCGGGCCACTCCTCGGCGCGGCGGTGGTCGTGCTCGCCGGCGTGGTGTGCGTCGCGCTCGCACGCTGAAAATCCCTGAAGTTCTTGCATACCCAGTGAACTCACGTTCCATGCGGGGGTCGTCCCCCTAACGTTTCCGGGAACTTCCGCGTGGCACTCGTCTTGTATTCGTTCAACGCCGCCGAAGCGAGGTGCGTCCGAATGCCAGCGGAGGGGGAAGTCATGAAGACAGCGGTCGTGTTGGTAACGGTTCTGGTCCTCGTGGGGTGTGCGCTCACCGTCGAGGCCCAGACGGTCGTGGTCGGCCAGGCGCCGGCGACCGGCAAGTATTCCGGGATGGCGTGGACCTGGGATTCCGCGCGCAGCATCGTGACGCTGTACGACGCGGGCAAGCAGTTCCGGGTGCAGACCACCCCGGACCAGATCGCGCGCCTGAATCATCACCAGTGGGTCACGGTCAGCGGCACGCTGCTCGGCCCCGAGCCGATCGAGACCGTCCTGCTGCCGAGCCAGCCGATGACGGCGCTGGCGAACGGACCTGCGGTGAGCACCGAGGTGTCGGGGACGATCTCGGCGATCGACGCGAACGGCATCGCCACGATCGACTCGGCGCGGGGTCCGCTCCGCGTGTGGGTGGCCGAGGGCGCGCAGAGCCGGTTCTCTGCCGGCAAGCCCGTGAAGGTCATCGTCAACGTCCAGCCGGTGCGCATGGTCGCGGTGGCGGGAACGGGCGGGCAGGCGTCGGGCCCGACGCTGTCGGCGCCGGCTCCGATCCCAGGCGATCAGGCGGTCGTCGTCGGCCGCATCCTCGCCGTCAATCCGAACGGCACGCTGTCGGTCGAGTCGCCGCGCGGCCCGGTGTCGGTGTGGGTGCCGGATGCGGCGAGCTTCAAGATCGGCGACTTCGTCCAGCTCCAGACGGTCGTCCAGCCGTCCTAGCGTCCAAAGGCACGACGGGGTCAGGGTATACTGAGCCCGCACCCGACCCCGTCGTCTAGCCTGGCCCAGGACGCGACCCTTTCAAGGTCGAGATCGCGGGTTCGAATCCCGCCGGGGTCACCACGTAATTCCCGCAGTTTCCACGACTTCCCGGTCATTTCCGGGGAGTCGTACGTCTACCGTCAGAGGCCAGAAACGGACACGAACGGACAGGTGTATGGCAACGGAGTGGCAACGGACTAGAGCGCGAATTTCCCTTGCACATCACGGCTGCATCGGTCGAGGGTCGCCGCCGTCACCGCCTGGCCCGCGCGCGATCTCTATCCGGAGCTCGGACTGCGCTGAGCAGTCCCACCAGGTTGTCGACCTGGTAGCCCGGGATCGTCACCACACCCATGCCCCCGACCACGTCGACGTACCGGCTCAGCGTGTCCGGCGCGACGTCGCCGACGGCGTAGCGCGCGGCCGGCTCCCGCTCCTCCGCGCGGTAGACGAGGATCATCAGGCGCGGCGCGGTGAGACCGTACGTACGGGGATCCGCGCCGCGCGGCAGCTCGCGCTCGGCCCGCGCGCGTCCGAACGCCTGGAACGCCTGCTCGATCTTCGCCGACGTCGCGGCATCGGCCGCGTGCGTATGGTGATGGGCGCGTCCGTCGTGCGCGCCGTGATAGAACCACACGCCACGCTCGTCGCGCTCGAAGCGGTGCGGCGTGCCGGCGTCGACGAGCTCCACCGCGCGGATCTCGCCCACGGGGAACGGCAGCAATGCCCGCTCGTCGGCGCGCGTGATCGGCGCCGTCCGCGCCGCGCGCTCGTCGCGGTACTCGAGCACGCCGACCAGGGCGAGCAGCGCGGCGAGGACCGCCCACACCACGAGGGCGCGCCGCCGCCTCATCGCTGACGCCACCACACCGCGGTCCCGACCAGCGCGAGGACCGCGGGCACGAGCACGACCGACAGGAAGAACGTTCCCTTCATCTGCCGGTTCGTCAGGTTCACGCGCGGCAGATCGTGCGTGCGCGGCGGAATGCCGATCAGGCTCTCCTGCGCCGCGAGGAAGTTGATCGTGTTCACGAACAGCGTGCCGTTCCCCATGACGTGGAAGAACGAGTTGGTGGCGAAATCCGAGTCGCCGACCACCGCGATGCGGGAGCGGCGCGGCCCGGCGCCGTCCTCCGCGCCCCGCCGCAGGGCGAGTACCATCAGCGTCTGCGGCTCCATCCCGCCGCCCGCGGGCGCCTGGATGCGCGCGTGATCGCGCTGCGCCCAGCTCCGCTTCGACGAGTTCACCAGCGGCAGGACCGACGTGCCCGCCACGCGCTCTTTCGTGGGCGACAGCGGCCGCGCGCCCGGGAAGAACGTGAGCGGCAGGTCGCGCGTGACCTGGTGGCGGTTGTAGTCGCTCACGGCGGGCGCCGACATGTCCGCCCAGAAGTGGCTGGCCTCGTCGATCACGATGCCGTCGTCGGCGACGATGCCGTACTCCGCCAGCACGGGCTCGAGCCCGGTCCGCACGAACGGGTCGAGCATGAAGAGCGCGTTGCCGCCCGCGACGAGATACGCGCGGATCGCCGCGACCTCGGGCGGCAGCAGCGCGATCTTCGGCCCCGCGATCACGAGCACCGCGCAGCCGCCCAGCGCCTCGGCGCGCCGGATGAGCGAGACCTTCTCGATCCGGTAATTGAGCGTCTCCAGCGCGTGGCGCGCTTTGGCCATCCCGTGCTGCTCGTGCAGCACGTACTGCGCGCCGAGCCCGTGCGTGTGGCCCGGCGCGCCCTCGAGGTGGTCGTGCGACTCCAGGCTGAACGGGTCTGGCTCGCGGTGGCCGTCGAGGAAGCAGAGGCGCTGCGTGGTGCTGCGCGACACGCGCAGGATGCCGTTCGCGATGTCCGTCTCGCTCCCGCCGTTCACCTGGAGACGGCGGCCTTCGCTCCGCATGATCGCCGTACCCGCGAACTGCACGCCGAGCAGGCGGGCCTGCGCGGGGTTCACCACAGGGTCGTGGAACTCGACCGTGACCTGCGCCGTCTCCGCCGCCATGAGCTCGTAGAGCTCGACGGTCTCCCGCATCATCGGGTCGTGGAAGAACACGACGTGCACGGGCCGCTCGAGCTTCTTCAGCATCGTCACGGTCGCGGTGGACAGGGAGTGGCGCTTCGACTCCGTGACGTCGAATCGTAACGGGTACCGCACGGAGACGTACGCGAGCACGGCCAGGATGCCGACCACGCCCGCGGTGTAGAGCGCCAGCTCGCCGCGCCGGCGCCGGACCAGGCCCGCGAGGTCGGTGCGGAGCGCATTGAGGCCGATCACGGTGGCCACGGCGCCGGCGGCCGCGAGCACGACCGTGGCGGACCGCGTTTCCAGAAGGATGAGATGCAATGCCACCGCGGTCGCGAGGGCCGCGAGCCCGGCGAGCAGCAGAAGCCCGGCGCGGAAGCCGCTCACGTCAGCGCTGCCACTGGAGATAGCTCGCGTTCAGGCGGAGCGCGATCGCCGACACGATCGCGTAGAACGCGACGGCCTCCGAGCGCACCAGGCCCTGGATGAAGTCCGTGAAGTGGCGGGCGAACGAGAGGTACGCCGTGAGCGCGCGCAGCCCGGCCGACGTCTGGAACGTCTGCAGGTGCCCGACGAACCACAGCGCGAGCAGCACCGACGCGGTCAGCAGCGCCGCGACGATCTGGTTCTGCGTGAGCGCGGAGGCGAGCTGCCCCGCGGCGAGGCATGCCATCCCCAGCAGCACGAACCCGAGATAGCCCGAAAGGATCGTGGCCGTCTCCGGATTGCCGAAGAGGTAGAGCGGCACCAGGTCGATCGTGGTGCCCGCGGCGATGACGAGGAGCATCGTCACCGCGCCGAGGTACTTGCCGAGCACGATCTGCCACGGCGCGAGCGGCAGCGTGAGCAGGAGCTCCATGGTGCCGGCGTTGTACTCGCCCGCGAACAGGCGCATCGAGACGAGCGGGAGGATGAGGAGCAGGAGGATCGCCATGTTCTGGAACGTCTCCGTCATCGTCGCGTCGCCGGTGAGGAAGACGTTGTAGAGGAAGAAGTACCCGGTCCCGAGCAGGAACACGGCGACCACGAAGTAGGCGATCGGCGACCGGAAGTATCCGGCCAGCTCCTTCTGGTAGACGGCGAGCAGGCCCCTCATCCGCCGCCCACGTAGCGGAGGAAGACGTTCTCCAACGTCGGCTCGTGGCGCTCGAGCCGGTGGAGCGCCCACCGGCTCGTCACGGTCCGCGCGATCGCCGCTTCGATCCCCGCCGTGGCGTCGACATGACACTCCACGGCGACCACCCCCGTCTCGCGCGCGCGCACCTCGACCGCGCGCACACCGTCCAGCGCCGCGAGCGCGGCGCGGACGTCGTCGGCCGGCCCCGTCACCACGAGGGTGACGCGGTTGGTCTGCTCGAGCGCGCGCTGCAAGCCCGCCGGCGAGTCGATGGCGAGCAGACGGCCGTGATGGATGATGGCCACGCGCGCGCAGATGAGCGTGGCCTCGGCGAGGATGTGCGTGCTCAGGAGCACCGCGTGGTTCTCTCCGAACGCGCGGATGACCTCGCGCGTCTCCTGGATCTGGCCGGGATCGAGCCCGGCGGTCGGCTCGTCGAGCAGCAGCACGTCGGGGCTGCCGAGCAGCGCCTGCGCGAGCCCCACGCGCTGGCGGTAGCCGCGCGACAGCTTGAAGATCTCGCGCCGGAAGACGGTCTCCAGGCGGCACGCGGCCGCCACGCGCTCCAGCTCCCCGGGGATCGCCGCGCGCGCGACGCCCTTCGCCTTCGCGACGAAGCGGAGATACGCCGCGACGTCCATCGTGTCGTAGAGCGGCGGCCGCTCCGGCAGGTAGCCGATGCGCCGCGCGGCGGCCACGTTGTCCGTCGCCATGTCGTGTCCCGCCACGAGCACGCGGCCGGCCGTGGCCGCGGTGACGCCGGCGATCGTGCGGATCGTGGTGGTCTTGCCGGCGCCGTTCGGACCGAGGAAGCCGACGATCTCGCCGCGCGAGACCGTGAAGGAGACGTCGTGGATGACCTGCGTGGAGCCGTACCGCTTCGAGACCGAATCGAGGACGATCGCGGACGACGCAGGCCCCGCGTCCGCGGGGCCTGCGTGAGTCGTCACCAGCCTATCTATGCCACTTCCCGCCGCCCTGCTTGTACTGGTCGGGATCGTGGCCGAAGTAGAGTTCCGCGTTCTCGAGGTCGCGGATCATCTTCAGGCGCTGGATCGAGCTCTCGTAGTCCTTGACGCTGTAGTTCAGACCCGCCGGGTAGCCTTCCATGTTCTCCTTGAACCAGATCGCGTCCTGCGCCATCACGATGGTCTTGCCGCTCGCGAGCCGCACCTTGAGCGACTGGTGCCCGAGCGTGTGGCCCGGTGTGCTGAGGACGACGACGCTGCCGTCCCCGAAGAGGTCGTAGTCGCCGTCCAGCTCGAGGTAGTTGAAGTCGCGCGCGGGGCCGTCGAAGTCGCCCATCACGAACGCGCCGCCCTGCCGGCCCTGGAACTTCTCCGGCCACCACGCCTGGTACAGCTCCTTCTTCTGGATGACGTGGATGGCCTTCGGGAACAGCTTCACGTTGCCCATGTGGTCGAGGTGCGCGTGCGAGGTGACGACGGCCTTCACCTGGTCCACCGAGAACCCGAGCTTCTTCAGCTGCGCGTCGATGGCGTCCTCGCGCTTCTGGCTCGGCTTCAGCAGGTCGCACATGCCGGCGGCCCAGTGCGCCTTGCACTTGCCGTCGGACACCGCGACGTTGTTGCCCGTGTCGAACACGACGAGCCCCTTCGGGTGGTCGATGACCCACATGTTCACGGGGATCGTGATGTCGCGCACCTTCTCCTTCGGCAGCGACGGGACGAGCGCGTTGTTCGGGAACGGCCCGAACATGCCGCTCGTCGTCCAGTACACGCCCTTGACCTGGGCGTCGCTGGCGGACGGCACGAGGCACAGCAGGGAAACGAAGAGGAGCGTGGCCAGCGCTGACTTTCGCATAGCGCCTCCGTGAGAGGGTGTGAGGGCTTGAACAGTAACGCCGCCCCCTGGGGCTGTCAAATCACTTGTCCTTCGCGGCGTTCGCCGCGAGCCACAAGTAGCGGGCCGCGATGGACCGGTACGGCGCCCAGCGCTCGCCGATCGCGCGGAGCGCCTTCGGCGCCGGCTGCGTCTTCAGGCCGTACGCGATCCGGTAGCCGTCGCGGACGCCGAAGTCGTCGACCGGCAGCACGTCGGGCCGGTTCAGCGTGAAGATGAGCAGCATCTCCACGGTCCAGCGGCCCACGCCGCGGATGGCGACGAGCCGCTCGATCAGTTCGTCGTCGCTGAGGCGCTGACACCGCCGCGTGGTCGGGATGGTGCCGTTGAGCGCGTGCCGGGCGATGTCCCGGATCGCGAGCACCTTCGCGCGGGAGAAGCCGACACGGCGCAGCGTCGCGGGCGAGGTCGCGAGCACCTCGGCCGGCGCGGGAAAGCGGCCGTTCTTACCGTAGAGCGCGCGGAAGCGCGCGAGGATGGTCTCCGCCGCGCGGCCGTTGAGCTGCTGGTGCGCGACGGCGCGCGTGAGCGTCGCGTAGGGCGTGAGCGTGCGCAGGCGGAGGTCGCACGAGCCGTGCTTGCGGATGATCCCCCGCAGGATCGGATCCTTCGCGAGGTGCCGGCACGCCTCCTCGATCACGGCTTGACGGCGGGCGGCAGCCCGCTCATCGACGCGAGCACGTCGAAGAGGATGGCGAAGTCGTGCTCGCCGAGTCCCGTCGCCTTCGCTGTACCAAGGGCCAACATGAACGCGGACGGG
>Ga0194128_10004056_pt1 | contig 21874 bp, 19 predicted proteins | sample TA2KigCa65mmetaG_FD_148650 | JGI IMG/M metagenome (GOLD analysis project Ga0194128, IMG submission 148650) | Freshwater microbial communities from Lake Tanganyika, Tanzania - TA2015037 Kigoma Deep Cast 65m | ecosystem: Environmental > Aquatic > Freshwater > Lake | place: Tanzania: Lake... | reverse complement strand
ATGGGTATACAGAACAAGGCAAAAAAACGCGCAACCCACGCTGTCTGAGAACCTTGCGGTGAAAACTACTGCTTATCGGCGGGGGAACTTCGGTCTAGACTGCGGCTGTATGCTCGCCGCCGCGCTAATCGCTCTCGCTCTAGCCGATTGCCCAGAGCGAGACCAACACCTTCACCTTCGACGCTAACGGCCGCCGCGTGCACGAAAGCACGTTATCGGGCGGTGCACAGTCGATCCGCTCGATCAACGGCCGCATCGCGCCGCTCGAAAAAGTAGAAGAAAAAGTTCTCTCCGACGACGCCAACGGCAAAGTCGTCGAACGCATCATCCGCCCCTTCGACCCTACCGGTAATCCCGGCCCTGCGCAGAAGATCCGCATCACCGAACGCAAAAACGCCGACGGTTCGGTCGCCACCGAAACGCAGGTTTTCAATGCCAATATCAACGGCTCCTTCGCACTCACCGAAAAGTCCGAATCGCTCACCAAAACCAGTGGCAATCAGACGACAACAGAGGTCCAGATCGCCCGCCCGACGCTCAACGGCGGCCTCTCGACGGTCGAACTCAAGAACACCACGATAACCAAGAACGGCGACAACGAAAACGCCGACACCCTGATCTACCGGCGCAACAACAACGGCAGTTTCTACAACGCTGTCCGCGAAGTGAAGCAGACCGAAAAACGGGACGGCCGCACGATCGAAAACACGGCGACTTACCTAAGCGGGCAACTTTCCGCCCAGACCATCGCCGAAACTACGAAGCGTCCGGACGGATCCGAATCCAAACAGGTCAACATCTTCGGCCTCACCGCAGCCGGCCGCCCGAACGGCACGCAGCCGGTGCTGCGCGAACAGCAGCTGATCGAAAAGTCGAAAACCGCCTCCGGCACCTCGGAAACATTGAGCATCCGCCGCCCCGCGGTCGACAATCCCAACGCCCTCGGCCCCGCTCAAAAGATTGGCGAGCGCGTTTGCACCGGACAGTGCCAGTAGCTACCAGAGAGAGGTCATGTCGGTCGGCACATTTTTCTGCTCCCGCAGCGGCCTCATCGACTTGTAATACCCAGGCCCCCAAGAACCATAACCGCCCATCGCTTGTCGTGGCGAAACACTTGTTCCTGGGCGCAAACACCGCCGTCACCCCGGTCAACTTCGGCACCGCCGGACGATCCTTATAACCCGCCCGACCCGCGCCTGCCCCCAACCAACGTGCCCCCACATCCGCATCGTCCCATTCTTCAACAGCACGATGATATGACCGTATCTTGCCGACACCGACGCCGCGCCCGTAATACACGCCACTGGCGTCGGCACCAGAGTCCCGTCGTCCTACACATTCTGACCGTTCCCCATCGTCGACGAATCGTTCCTCCCCCACACCCGCACCGTGCCATCGGCCAGCACAGACACCGCGTTATTTCGACCGCCCCCCGCCGGCACGACCTTCGGAATCGGGACCTTTTTGGGCACCGGCGAACTGATTTGGGCACCGGCGAACTGACCCGAGTCCCGTCCCCCAATTGCCCGTGTTCGTTCGCGCTCCACGTCCAGAGCGATCCGTCGCGGCCGACCGCGAGCATGAATTTCCCGGCCGAGGCGATCGCAATCGACCCAATCGGCGGCAGCCCATTCACGTGCACAGGCGTTTGGAATGCCTACGAACCATCGGGTCGCGATGCCGCTAAGCCCCAACTCCACACCTCCCCTTCCGCCGTCAACACCGCAAAACTTGTCCACTGCGCGGCGGCGATGTCGATCGCCTTTCCCGGTAGCCCGATCCGGATCGGCCGCCTTTCCTACTCGCACTGCGTATTCGCCAGCCACCCAAAGCTGCAGTCGCCAAAGCCAAGCACGACGTCATCGTCCTGGAGGAATAGAAGATAATCCGTGCCCTCGACCACCTTCTTAACTCCGGCGAACATCGAAACCGCCGCCAGGAGCGCGCAAATCGTAAGTCGAATCATCGTTCACTAAGTGTACGCGCGGAGCGATTCGTTACACTGAAAGATTCAGCAATGGAACTCGATAAAATCTATGAGCCCCAGCGGTTCGAACCGCACTGGGCCGAGTGGTGGGAAACCTCAGGAATCTTCAAAGCCGACGCCTCACACAAAGGCCGTGCCTTTTCAATCGCCATCCCGCCGCCAAACGTAACCGGATCGCTCCACATCGGCCACATGATCGGACATACCGAAATGGACATGGTCACCCGCTACCATCGCATGCTGGGTGACAACACGCTATGGATCCCCGGCACCGATCACGCCGGCATCGCCACCCAGATGGTCGTCGAACGCGAACTGGCCAAGAATGGAGTCACGCGCCACGACCTCGGCCGCGAAAAATTCGAAGAGCGCGTTTGGGAATGGAAGGCGCAGTACGGCGGCAACATCGAGCGCCAGATGCGAAAGATCGGCGACTCGGTCGACTGGTCGCGCAATCGCTTTACCTTCGACCCCGGCCTGTCCCGCGCCGTGCGCGAGATCTTCGTCCGCCTGTACGAAAAGGGCCTCATCTATCGCGGCGAGTACATGGTGACATGGTGCCCGCGATGCGGCACCGCCATTTCCGATCTTGAGGTCAATCACGAGGACACCGCCGGCAGCCTTTGGGAGATCAAGTACCCGGTCAAAGGCCACGCCGACCGCTTCCTAACCGTCGCCACCACGCGCCCCGAGACCATGCTCGGCGATACCGCCGTCGCCATCAACGCGCGCGACGAGCGTTATACCGACCTGCACGGCGCGACGGTCATCCTGCCTCTGGCCGGCCGGGAAATTCCGATCATCCTCGACGACATGGCCGATCCCGAATTCGGCACGGGCGTCGTTAAGGTCACGCCGGCGCACGACCCGAACGACTTCGAGGCGGGCAAGCGTCACAACCTCCCGCACGTCCGCGTCATCGACCAATCCGGCAAGATGACCGACGACGCCGGCGCCGCCTACGCGGGGCTCTCGCGGGAAGCCGCGCGCAAGAAGGTGCTTGCGGATCTTGAAGCCGCCGGTCTGCTCTCGGCCACGAAGCCGCACAATCTTCCGATCAGCAAGTGCCAGCGCTGCCAGACCAACGTCGAACCGCTCGTGTCCAAACAGTGGTTCGTAAAGATGGAGCCGCTCGCCAAACCCGCCATCGAAGCGGTGGAAACGGGCAAGATCGAATTCGTCCCGGAAAACTGGGCCAACACCTACTTCCACTGGATGCGCAACATCCGCGACTGGTGCATCTCGCGCCAGCTTTGGTGGGGCCATCGCGTTCCCGCGTGGCATTGCACCGATTGCAACGAGATCACCGTCGACCGTAAGGATCCAACGCACTGCCATTCGTGCGGCTCGGCCAACATCACGCAGGACAGCGACGTTCTCGACACGTGGTTTAGTTCGGGACTCTGGCCTTTCTCGACACTCGGCTGGCCGGATGAAACGCCGGATCTCAAGGCTTATTACCCAACTTCGGTCCTCATCACCGGTTTCGACATTATCTTCTTCTGGGTCGCTCGCATGATCGTGTTCGGCCTCGAATGCACGGGCGAAGTGCCGTTCCGCCAGGTCTACATCCACGGCCTGGTGCGCGATGCCGAACGCCAGAAGATGTCAAAGACCAAGGGCAATGTCATCGACCCGCTCGAGGTCACCGAGAAGTACGGCACCGATGCCGTGCGTATGTCGCTCGTGCTCGCTGCGCCTCCCGGCACCGATATCATTTCGAGCGAAGACCGCATGCAGTCCGCGCGCGCCTTCGCCAACAAGATTTGGAACGCCGCGCGCTTCCTGTTCTTGAACCTGGAACGCGCCGGCGCCGAACCCTGGGCGCCCGAAGAGAAGACCGCGTACTCGCCCGAACCCGTCGACGGCGCTCTGACGCTCGAAGACCGCTGGATTTTCTCGTCGCTCAACACCTGCGCGGGCGAGGTCAATAAGGCTCTCGAAGCCTATCGTTTTCACGAAGCCGCCAACCTTGTTTGGCACTTCTTCTGGGACGACTTCTGCGACTGGTACATCGAGCTGAAGAAGCTCCGCTTCCGCGAGGGCTCAGGCCTCGACGCCAACTGGCGCAACATTCTTACAGTGTTTGAATCGGCGCTGCGGCTACTGCATCCCGCGATGCCGTTCATCACCGAGGAGTTGTGGCAGCGGCTCTGCAAGGACCGCGAAGGCCGGCCGGTGTCGATCGCCCTCGCCCAGTTCCCGCAGTTCAACGAAGCCGTACACGATGCGGATGCCGTGAAAGACTTCGCGATCCTCCAAGAGATCATCGGCGCCGCGCGCAACCTCCGCGCCGATGCGAAGCTCGATCCGAAGCAGCAACTCGACGCGCTGATCTATTGCGACGGCTCCATCGCCGCTCTCGCTACAGCACAGAAGGAAGCGATCGAGCGACTCGGCAATGTGGCGCTCAAGATCGAGCCGTCAACAGCCGATCGCGCCAAGGGCGCCAAGCGCGCTACGCCGGCGTTTGACATCGTGCTCGCTGTGCCCGCCGCGCAGCTGGAAAAACAGCGCGATCGCCTGACCAAGGAGATCGGCGACCTCGAAAAAGTCATCGCCAACTCCCAGCGGCAGCTCGGCAACGAAGACTTCGTGAAGAAGGCGCCCGAGAAGGTGCTTGCGACGTTGCGAGAGAAGCTCGCCGGTTACGAAGCGCAGCTTGAAAAGAGCCGCCAGGCGCTTGCGGAGCTGTGATGAACATCCGTCATCCTGAAATCGTTGATGCCGTGAAACGCGCTCTGGCCGAAGATATCGGCACGGGCGACATCACCACCAACGCCACCGTCGATGCCGCGCAGAGAGCCACGGGCCGCTTCATCGCGCGCCAGCCGATGACGGTCTGCGGCGTCGAGTTGCTTGAACTGGTGTACGAAGAACACGGCGGCGTCGATTTCCTCGGTGTTCACATCGGGAGCGGCCAGCGCGCCGAAGACGGCGATGTCATCGCCACGGTGCGTGGCAAGGCGCGGACGCTGCTGACCGCCGAGCGTGTCGCTTTGAATTTTCAACAGCGGCTAAGCGGCATCGCGACGCTTACGCGCCGGCACACCGATGCTGTCGCGGGAACCGGCTGCCAAATTCTCGATACACGCAAGACCACACCCGGCCTGCGGCGTTTGGAAAAATGGGCGACCCAATCGGGCGGCGCGACCAACCATCGCCTCGGCCTGTTCGACGCTATCCTCATCAAGAACAATCACATCACCGCGGCGGGCGGTGTGCGCCAGGCGCTCGAACGAGTCAAGGCCGCGGGCGTACCCGAAGGCGTTCGCATTGAGATTGAAGTCCGGACGCGCCTGGAACTCGAAGAGGCGCTTACCTTCGGAGCGCAGCACCTTCTGCTCGATAACCTGACGCCGTCCGAAGCCGCCGAGTGGGTGCGTTTCATCAATAAGCGCGCGACGACGGAACTCTCCGGCGGGATGAAACTCGAGACGCTCCGCGACTACGCCACCGCCGGCGCCGACTACATCTCCGTCGGCGCGCTGACGCATTCGGCCGTCGCGGTCGACATCAACTTCCGCGTGGCGCTTGAGGCCGCATGAGTTTCGAAGCCGCGCGCGTACGCGCCGCCCTGCCCGGCCGACGCATTGAGTATTACGAAACCATCGACTCCACAATGACCGCCGCGGCGAGCCTCGCGAAGAACGCCATCGTCGTCGCCGACGAACAGACGAAGGGCCAAGGCCGCCACGGTCACGGCTGGCACTCGGAGAAGGCCGCGGGTTTGTACTTCACGATGGTCCTGCAGCCGCACATCGCGCTCGACGAGTTGCCCGTTGTCACTCTTGCGCTTGGCCTTGCAACCCAAGAGGCCATCGCGCAGGTCGCGGGCGTCAACCCCGATCTGCGGTGGCCGAACGACTTGCTCATCGGCTCGCGCAAATGCGGCGGCATCCTCACGCAACTGCACGAAGAGCGCGTGCTCGCCGGGATCGGCATCAACGTCAATCACACCAAGTTCCCGGACGACATCGCCGCCATCGCAACCAGCCTTCGCATCGCGACCGGCCAATCGGCGCAGCGCGAAGAACTGCTTTGCGCTATCGCCACGGGCGTCGACCGCATGATTGCTCTGCTCGAAGAACAAGGCCCGCCGCCAATCCTCTCGCTGTTCACCGCACAGTCGTCCTACGTGCGCGGCCGCAAGGTGAACGTCGATCTGCCGGGCGGCGTACTGAGCGGCACAACAGCCGGACTCACACGGGACGGCTACCTGCTCGTCGATGGCGACGACGGCCGCCGGCATACGATCCTCGCCGGCGGCGTGCGTCCGGCGGAATAATAGAGGAGATCCATGCTACTCGCTCTCGACGTCGGCAACACCAACATCACCATCGGCGCCTTCACCGGCAAGCAACTCACCGGCCGTTGGCGTCTACGCACGATTCGCGAACAGACGGCCGATGAGTGGGGCATCCTGCTTCGCAACATTTTCTCGCTCGCCGGGCTCGACCTGAAAGACGTCGATGGCGTCATCATCTCGAGCGTCGTCCCGGTCGTCAACAACATGCTCGCCGAGATGGTCGCCAAGTACTTCGACCGCGATGCGATGTTTGTCACCGCCGAGACCGATCTCGGCATTCGGGTGCTCTACGACAACCCGCGAGAAGTTGGCGCCGATCGCGTCGTCAACGGCGTGGCCGCGTGGAACAAGTACGGCGGCCCCGCCGTCGTCGTCGATCTCGGCACCGCGATTACGTTCGACGTCATCTCAGCCAAAGGCGACTATTGCGGCGGTCTCATCTGCGCCGGCATCGGAATGGCCATCAGCGGGCTCTTCTCGAAGACCGCGCTGCTGCCGATGGTCAGCTTCACCGCGCCCGACAAGTTGGTCGGAACAAACACAATGGGATCGATCCAGAGCGGCCTCTATCACGGCACACTCGGAATGATCGATGGCATCCTTGAGAAGCTTATCGAAGAACTCGGCCCTGAAACCAAGACCATCGCCACCGGCGGCAACGCGGTGCTGATCCGCGAAGGCTCGCGCTGCATCCATCACGTCGACGAGGACCTCACGCTCGAAGGCCTTCGCCTCATCTGGGAGCGCAACGCGAAGTGAACGGAGAGCCTTGGGCCGGCAACTACTTCAACTACTTCACCGAGGTTGAAGAGCATTTCCAGCGCGCGCGCGGATCGAGTCTGTTCTTGATGTCTCCGCTCGATTGGGCGCTGGTGGAGAGTTGGAAGAACACCGGCGTGCCGCTGGAAGCCGTGCTGCGCGGTATCGACGATGCGTTTGAAAAGTACCGCGCCAGCAAACGCAAGAACTTTCAGCAAGTCAACTCGCTGGCCTATTGCGCACAGGCCATTACCAAGGCCGCAGCCGACATGTTGAACAACCGCCCGGCCAAGCCGATCGCCTCGGCGGAGGACTCGGTTCCGGCCGATGGTTTGCGGACTGCGCTGGAGCAACGCGCCGCGCAGTTGACCGCGAAGGGCTTCCCCGACGCCGCGGCGAGCGTCAACGCCATCCTCGCGAATCTCGCCGAGCATCACACCAATCTCGAAGACCTCGAGATGCGGCTCGGCGCGATCGAGGCAAAGATTCTTGCGCAGGCCCGCGCGGCGCAATCGGAGGAGCAACTTCTCGAAGCCCGGCGAGCGCTTGAAAGCGAGTTGAAGCCGCATGGCGGACGCCTTTCGGCCGCCGAAATCTCGATGCTCGAGAAGAGCTTCCTCGACCGCGAACTGTTCGCTCGTTTGGGGCTGGACCGCTTAAGCCTTTTCTTTCTGCTATAACATCCTGAGTCGTTCATAATAGAATTTTCGGCGAAACGCTTGACCGCGGCGCGCATCTATTAGGGAACGCATCCAACTGAACAGGGATGGACCATGCCTAAGCCGACGGCAAAAAAATCGACCGCCAAGAAGAAGGAGCCTGCCATTTCCAAGACGTCCCCCTCGAAGCCTGTTGACCACCAGCTCAACAACTTCGAGAAAGCCATGAAACTCTTCCACAAGCGCGACTTCGCGGGCGCGCTGCCGCTTTTTGAGGAAGCATCGAAAGGTGCGGAGGTGGCCATGTCCCACGCCGCTCAGATGCACATTCGGATGTGTCAGCAGCGGATGAATCACTCCGCGCCCAAACTCACTACCGTGGAGGATTTTTACGCCTACGGCCTCAGCTTGATCGGACGCCGCGAGCTCGACGTCGCCGAGCAGCAGTTGAAGAAAGCGCTGCACCTCGCGCCCAAAGCCGACTACGTGCTTTACGCGTTGTCGCTCGCGAAGGGCTTGCAAGGCGACATCAACGCCTCGGCAGGATTCCTCGCCAAGGCCATCGAAATTCAGCCAGGCAACCGTTCGGCCGCTCGATCCGATCCCGATTTCCACGAACTGCTCCAACACGGGCCCATTCGCGAGCTTGTCTACTAAAGACACCCTAAACGGCCCGCTGCGCATCGTTGGGATCGGCGGCGGCACGGGATTATCGACGATCCTTCACGGACTGAAGCGGCATGCCGCTCCGCAGTCGCCGAAGATCGAGGTAACCGCTATTGTCACCGTGACCGACGACGGCGGCAGTTCGGGCCGGTTGCGCCGAGATTTCGCCGTACTTCCTCCCGGCGACATTCGCAACTGTCTCGTCGCGCTTTCCGAAGACGAAGCCTTGCTAAGCCGTATGTTTCAGTACCGTTTCCGCGGGGGCCGCGGGCTGAAAGGCCACAGCTTCGGCAATCTGTTTCTCACAGCGCTCACCGACCTCACCGGCGATTTCGCCAGTGCGGTAAAGCTCGCCTCAGAGATTCTGGCTTCGCGCGGCCACATCATTCCTTCGACGGCGGAAAACGTGGTGCTCGAAGCGCAACTCAAAAGCGGCCGAATCCTGAAGGGCGAAAGCAACATCTCGAAGAGCCGCGAGCCGATCGACTGGATCCACACGCTGCCTCGCTCACCGCAGCCGTTCGCCGAAACCGTGGACGCAATCCGTAGCGCGGATCTAATCACGCTCGGCCCTGGCTCGCTGTTCACAAGCGTCATCCCGAACCTGCTGATTCGCGGTATTCCGCGTGAGATCGTCCGCGCCACCGGGGTCCGCGCTTATATGACGAACCTCATGGGCCAACCGGGGGAGACTGTCGACTTCTCGGCTGCGGATCACGTGAGCGCCATCCTGCGCCACGCCGGTATCTCCGAGCGGAAGGCCTCGACGATGCTCGACTATGTCATCGTCAACTCCACGCCGTTCCCCAAGGCCGCGCTCCGGCGATACGCGGCACAGCGTTCGCGTCCAGTCGACATCGACCACGATCGCTTGGACGCCATGCGCCTGCGAGTCGTGGAGGCGGATCTCATCGGGCACTCGGAAAAGATCCGGCACAGTCCGGAGCTCGCCGCCGAAGTACTCATACGCCTCGCGCGGCTCGGCCGGCGGCGGCGGCAGATTCTCGCTCGCGCGAATGCGTAAAAATAGAAATAGTGGCTGATCAATCCGTCGTCATTCTCGCGGCCGGCTTCGGTACGCGCATGAAGTCCCAGACCGCCAAGGTCCTTCATCGAGCCGGGGGGCTTTCACTGATCGAACATGTCGTCCGCACAGCACTGACCGTTGCGCCGCCGTCGAACGTCGTCGCCGTAATCGGGCATCAGGCCGAAACGGTCGCCGCGACGCTTGCGCCGTTCGGTGTGCGGACCGCGCTGCAATCGAATCCGCAGGGCACCGGCCACGCGTTGCGATGCGCAAGGGAACAAGCGCCGCGGACAGGCCTGCTGACCGTGCTTTATGGCGACGTTCCGTTCCTGTCGCGCGCCACCGTCGAACGTCTCATCGCGCAGCAGGCCGAAAGCGATGCCGCCGCCACCGTGTTGACCGCGGTGCTCGACGACCCCGCCGCCTACGGCCGGATCGTGCGCGGCCAGAACGGCGGCGTCGAGGCGATCGTCGAGTACAAGGCCGCGTCGGATGCACAGCGCAAGATCAATGAGATCAACTCCGGGATCTACTGTTTCCGCGCCGATTTGCTGTGGAAGCACATCGACGAGATCACGACCAACAACCCGGCCGGCGAGTACTACCTCACGGATATGGTCGAGATCTTCCGGCGCCACGGCTACCGCGTCGACGGCCAGATCATGGCCGATACGCGCGAGTTGCTCGGAATCAACACGCGCGTCGAACTGGCTGCCATCGATTCGCTGTTCCGCGAGCGCAAGAACCGGCAGTTGATGCTCGACGGCGCGACGCTGGAGAGGCCCGATACGATATGCGCCGATGTCGATGTCACCATTGGCCAGGACACGATCGTCGAGAGCGGCGTCCGGCTGCTTGGGGCGACTGCGATTGGCGCGAACTGCCGTATCGGCGCGGGCTCCATCATCGCGAATTCGACGGTTGCCGATGGCGTTGTGATTGCGCCCTACTCCGTCATCGAAGACACGGCGATCGGCGCGGAAGCGCGCATCGGCCCGTTCGCTCGGCTGCGCATGAAGAACCAGGTCGGCGCGCATGTGCACATCGGCAATTTCGTCGAGTTGAAGAATACGCGAATCGCCGACGGCGCCAAGGCCAATCATCTGGCGTATTTAGGCGACTCGACCATCGGCGCGAAAACCAATGTCGGCGCGGGAACGATCACCTGCAACTACGACGGCAAGTTGAAACATCCGACGACGATCGGCGCGGGGGTTTTCGTGGGGAGCAACTCGACGCTGGTCGCGCCGGTGACGCTCGAAGACGATAGCTACGTTGGCGCGGCGTCGATCATAACGGAAAACGTGCCGGCGGGCGCGCTGGCGATCGGGCGGGCGCGGCAGGTGAACAAGGCCGGGTGGGGCGCGAAGAAGAAAAAGTCTAGTTGATTTCGCGGCGGATGCGGTCGCGCTCTCGCTCCACCTCGCGGCGGGCGCGGTCGGTTTCGCGGCGAACTTCGCGCTCGGCCTGGCGGAGTTCATCGGCAACCTCGCGCGCCGCTTCGCGTACGTCACGCTTCGCGTCCGAGAGGTCTTCACGAACCTCCCGCGCGGCGTCGTGCACGTCGTGCTTCACTTCGTGTATCGCCTTACGAATGTCCTCCCGGACAGCGTACCGTTCATGGCGCGAACAGCCGGCGGCGACGAGTAAACCCAGGACCAACGTAAATCGGAACATGGCTATCAACTCACAACGTAGCATGCTCGCTATTTGTTCCAGGAATTTACAGAACCAACATGGGGTGGTAGAGATTCGGCAGTTTCATCTCGCCGATGGCGATCAATTCCCCGCCCTGGCCGATGGCTCGCACATACCGCGCGCCGGACTTCACCCGGAATGGCGAGGTCCGAAAATCGCGGCCGTGGCGGATCATCGCCGCGACGGTGTCGTCGACGATCTCGGCCGGGAACTCGGGCAGTAAGTCAGCGGAGGGAAGCAGCGCTTCGGCTAACCGGTTTTCGGCGCTCAGCGCCGCTAGCGCGTCTAATGTGTACGCCTTGGCGATGTCGAACGAGCCCGCGCGCAGCCGGCGCAGCGAGGCCAGGTGCGCACCGCAGCCGAGCTTTTGGCCGGCATCGTTGGCAATGCGGCGGATATAAGTACCGGAACTGCAATGCACCTGAATGCGCACCGAAACAGCCGTGACGTCCCAGAGGTCGATAGAGAACACGGTCACGCGCGACGGAGGCAGGTCGACCGCGACGTCCCGGCGCGCCAGCTTGTACGCAGGAACGCCATTAATCTTCTTGGCCGAAACAGGTGGCGGAATCTGATCGAGTTCACCGATGAATTCCCCAAACACCATCGGATCGATAACCGGCTCCACCACCGGCCCTACCGTCTCGCCATCGGCGTCGAAAGTGTCGGTGGAATAACCGAAACGAACAACCGCTTCGTAGACCTTGTCGGTCTTCATCAGAAACTGCGACAAGCGTGTCGCGCGGTTGATGACGACAGGCAGAACACCCGTGGCCATGGGGTCGAGGGTGCCGAGATGGCCGACACGGCGAGTCCCGGCAATCCGCCTCATCTTTCCAACAACGTCATGCGAGGTCCAGCCCGCCGGCTTATCTACAATGATCGCGCCGTCCATGTGCAATCTACTAGGCTAGCAGGCGGAGTTATAGACAGGAGCCGCCATTCGGCAGACGCACACGCAAGAAGTTCGTACGCTTGTTCATCGGCAGCGCCAGCTTTCGTCGAATCATACCAATCAGTTCCTGCTCACTGTTTTGGCGCATGATTCTAGAATCTAATAATGGCCAGGTTCTTTACGCTACGAATGGCCGGGCCCTGCTGAAGAGCTCCGACAGCGGAGCGAATTGGCTTCCGCTTTCGTTCGGAGAGCCCGGAACGCCGGCCCCGCCGTTCGGAGCGATTATGGCCGATGCGCGCTCGCCTTCCACGCTCTATTACGCAACCAGCGCCTCTTCCAGCGGCGTGTGGAAGAGCACCGACGCGGGAGCGACATGGGCGCGGGCGAACTCCGGCCTGCCCGCTACCGGTACAGTCGCAGCCTCGTATTTCACCATCGCCAGCAACGGCGCGCTCTATGTGCGATTTGGTACGGAGATGTACAAGAGCGCTAACGACGGCGCCGCGTGGACGCGGATCACTGCGCCGCTTCCCGGCCCCGCCGGACACTTCGACGTCAATTTCTCCAACCCGTTACAGATGCTCTACGTTTCCGGCGCGGCGGTATGGCGGAGCACCGACGAAGGGGTGAGTTGGCGGTTGACCGGCACCTTGCGCACATTCGGAGAAAGTGCCACCGGCGCGTCGTGCCTGGCCAGCGACCCCAACAATCCGAATCTCGTCTACGTCTGCGTCGCCGGTTCGCTGCTTCGGGTTGGCAATAGCACCGTTACTGGTCTGCATCGCAGTTTCGATGGAGGTTTGTCGTTCACGCCTCCTCCGGATTTCCCGATTCCGGCCATGCAGCCAGTCCGCATCTGGGTCGCTCGGGACGGTTCGCAAAACCTTTATCTCGGCAGTTCGGCAGGAGGCTACTGCCGAAGCCCGGATCAGGGGCGCACCTTCACATGCCCTTCCCCCTCGGCCTTCGGCAACGACATCAACCCAACCTCCGAGTCGCTGAATCACATGGACCGCCAGAACTCGAACCTCCTGTTCGCCTCCGCGGGCTCCGCCAGCCTGGGATCCTTGCACTTTCATAGCCGCGACGCCGGCGGCACATGGCAACGGCTGGAAGTTCGCGCCAAAGGCACATTGGGAAGCACCACCACCGCCCTCGCTTCTCTACTCGCCCCCAACAGCAGCGAACCGGTAGCGTTACCAGTATCGGTCGTCGAGTTCATGGCCGCACGCGTACCGTTTACGGCCACGTCATCGGGAGAATCGTGGTTCTCCTTGAGCGCAAACGCGGGAACGACTCCGTCGACGATCACCGTAACTTTTCGCAGCGCGGGACTCGAACAGGGCCGACGATACGAAGGGACAATTCGCCTTTCTTCCACGGAGACCATCAACGCCTCCGCGACGATTCCAGTTGTCTTGGAAATCGCGCGGCGGGTTCCGGGGCCGGCGCCCAGATACCAGGTTTCGACGATTGCGGGCACCGGCGCCTCAGCCTTTTCGGGCGATGGTGGACCGGCCGCCGCGGCCGGTATTGGCGACACCTCGGCAATCGCCATCGGCCAAGACCAAACCATCTACTTCATCGGAACGACGCATAACCGAATACGGCGGATCACGGCCTCGGGCAACATCGAAACGATTGCCGGTACCGGCACATCCGCATCGGCCGCCGACGGCGCCCACGCCGTCGAATCGCCGTTGCTAAATCCGCGCGGACTCGCCGTCGACACGACGGGCAACATTTTCGTTGGGGATTCGAACGGCGTGATCAGGCGCATCGCCAATGGGCTGCTCTCTACCGCGATTCCAAGGAGCACACTGCTGCTTCCCTCCGCGCTCGCCGTCGATGCCCGCGACCGACTTTGGGTCATCGATCTTGGAGCGCGGATCTACCGCTATGCCCCGCCCGCCGGGGTCGTGCGCCTCACCACAACGCCTTCGCTCGAACCGGCCACCTTGAGCGGACTGGCCATCGACGCCTCGGACAACATCTACGTTTCGGCGTCCACCGCCGGCCGCGTGTACAAGGTCACTCCAGCGGGAGTGGTGAGTGTGTACGCCGGTAATGGCTCAGCGGGGTCGGACGCCGAGGGAGTACCGGCGTTGACCACCGGCTTGGAATCGCCGACGGCGCTGGCAGTAGATTCCAAAGGAAACCTGTTCGTCCTCGAATCCCGCCGCAACCGGATTCGCGTCGTCACACCCTCGGGGATCGTAGATGTAGCGGCGGCACCGGAGGGAATGGTTCTGCGTCAACTCGCCGCCGGGCGAGACGGCAATGTGTACGCGACGGCCAGCGGATTCATACTGCGGCTTTCGCCGGCTCCACCGCCCGTTCCGCTGCTCACTTCCCGGCCGCGAAATCCAGCATCCGGCGCGGAAGCGGTTTCAAGCGGTTCGGTGTTTTTCATCGAAGGCGAGCGCCTTTCGGACGGTCAGGAATCGACGGCCGCTCCGCCGCTGCGGCTTTCCCTCGCCGGAACGTCGGCGACAATTGGCGGGATTCCGGTTCCGCTCAGTCTCGCCTCACCCAATCGATTGGCCGGCCAGATTCCCTGGGAAGTCGAACCAGGGGAAGGCCGCGAGTTCACGATTTCGGTCAACGGCATCGCGGGCGGATCGATGCGCTTCGATCTGCTTTCCGCGGCACCGGGTATCTTTACAATGCCCGAAGATCCGGCGCGCGCCGCCGGCGCGGTGGTCGAGAATGGGGAAGCCTCGGTCCTCGTGACCGGTTTCGGCGCCGTCGATCCGGCTCTCGTCTCCGGCGCCGCCGTACCGGAGGATCCGGTTTCGAAGGCCGTTCTTCCTTTCGAAGTGACCGTCGGCGACGCCGCGGCGACACCGATTGAAATAACGGTCGTCCCAGGCTTGCCCGGTATCGGCCGGGCGCGCTTTCAACTTCCGGCGGGCCTCGGCGCGGGCGATTACGCGGTGACAATTCGGATCGGCGAAGCGACCAGCAACATGGCCGCCATCTCCGTGCCTTAACGGCCGGGCAACATAAAGCGGGCCTTGGCGTACTTAAGGAAGACGTAGAGAGCGCCTGTCCAGGCGATCGCCATTCCTTCGGCGCCGTCCAGGAATCCGCGCTTTAAGAAGTAAGTCCGGTTAAATTCCCACCAGGGCTTGAAGAATAACTTCCAGAGCGATATTTTGGCCTTCTGTTCGACTAACTGCTCGGCTGCGAGCGTGGTATAGCGATCCATGGTTCGTAAGTGCTCCGACAACGATTGGCAGGTGAAATGCAGCAGCGATCCTTCCAACTCCTGTATTTTCCCGCTCACCTCCAACCCCTCGTGCACGTACGATCCGACCCACTTGGCCTTGCGGCGGTGATAGAGCCGGGTCTTGCGGTCCGGATGCCAGCCGGAGTGGAGAATCCACTTTCCCAAATACTGGGCCAACCGGGGCATTGTATAGGCCTCGGCCGATGGGCCGTTCTTCTTCAACTGCCAGATCTCGGCCTCAAGCATCTCGCTGACGGCCTCGTCGGCATCGAGGGAAAGAATCCAATCGTGCGAGGCCTGATCGGCCGCCCAGTTTTTCTGATCGGAGTAACCCACCCAGTTGCGCTCGATAACTCGCGCGCCTAACTTCTCCGCAATCTCCATGGTGCGATCCGACGAACCGCTGTCGACAACGATAATTTCATCGGCGCAGCGCAGGCTCTCGATGGCGCGGGCGATGTTGCGCTCCTCGTTGTAAGTGATGATGGTCGCCGAAATCTTCACAATATCTCTGCCCCACGCAGCACGACGGGCACCGGCGTGAACGATATGAGGAGTATAACCGCCGCCAGCGCCGCCAGCCGGAGACGGCCCGCGCCGACCGGTGTTTCATCGACGATCGGCGGGTGCCGCAATCCGACGAAGAAGAAGAATCCCGCCCAGGCGATCCAACCGAACCAGCCAAACGCCAGACCGACCGCCGCCAGGGCCAGCGCGAAGGCGCGGGACATGACCCGGTGCTTCCCCGCCCAGAGCGAATAGAGGATGTGGCCGCCGTCCAATTGCCCGATCGGGAGAAGGTTCAGCGCCGTCGCCAGCAAACCGACCCAGGCCGCGCGCGCGACCGGATGCAGATACAAGTCGCCGATAGCTACGTCGCCGAAGACCGCTCGCGCCGCAGCCCATAACAGCGCGGGGGTTCCGAACTGCACGTCGCCTTGCGCGGCGATTCCGGCAACCACTTTCGAACCCGCCAACCCGACGCCAAGCGCGGGCGCGATCAGTGCGAATCCCGCCAGCGGCCCGGCCACGCCGATGTCAAACAACTGGCGGCGCGAGTAGATCGGCGCGCGGATGCGGATGAACGCTCCGAATGTTCCGATGAGCGTGGGCGCGGGCAGAAAGTAGGGCAGCGAGGCGTCGATGCGATAATACCGGCAGGCGACGTAGTGCCCCATTTCGTGCGCCAGGAGAATCGCCAGCAGCGTGAACGAGAAGGGCAAGCCGTCCAGCAGCGCGGACGGGTCGCGCCACACGTCAATGAAGAACCAGATGTCGTCGTCGATCACGAACGCCGGGCGATCGGCGGCAAAATTCTGGGACATCTTCGCGCCGACAATCGTCGTCGTCAATGCAGCTAGCGCGAACAACGCGATATGCAGCCACCAGCGCCGCGGCCGCTTCATCAGATCAACTGTTGCAGTTCTTTGCCGGGCTTAAACCGCACGGCCTTGCCGGGCGGAATGGCTACTTCGGCACCGGTGCGGGGGTTTCGGCCAATACCGGTCTTGCGTGGCCGCACGTTAAAGATGCCGAACCCGCGCAACTCGATGCGATCGTCCTCCGCCAGAGCCTTCTTCATGCATTCGAAAACGGTCTCGACCGCCATCTCGGCTTTTGTCTTGGTGATACCGGTGCGATGGACCACTTCGTTAATGATGTCGAGCTTGATCATCGTTGTCTCCCGGAAGGGACCGCAATTCGCGTCCCGAAAACCAATGATAAGATTAGGCTTAAGGCACTGTCAAGCGTTATGGCGGGGACAATCGAAAATCGCGAATTCCGGCGGGCGTGCGCACGGTTCGCCACCGGCATCACGATTGCCACTGTGACGGCGGCCGACGGCGCACCGCATGGCTTCACGGCGAACTCGTTTACGAGCGTCTCGGTGGAGCCGCCGATCGTGCTGATTTGCATCGACCACAAGGCGAACGTAATCACGCACTTCAACGCGGCGAACGCCTTTGCCATCAACGTTCTGGCGACGTCGCAGGACCAGCTTTCCAATCGCTTCGCCGAGCGGGGCCAGGACCGGTTTGACGGCGTGGAGTGGTCGGCCGGGGACAACGGCGCGCCGATATTGCGGGGCGCGATCGCGCATTTCGAGTGCACGATCGAATCGCGGATTCCGGCCGGCGACCACACCATCCTACTCGGCCGTGTGACGGCCGCCGGTTACGTCGAAAACGGCCAGCCGCTGGTGTACTTCGCCAGCCGTTATCATCGCCTGGGAACGGGGCTGTGAAGATGCCGCCCACCCGTGCCGCCAACTCACACATTTCAGGGAAGATAAGTTTACGAAACGAGTCCTTGACGCGGCCCGTCGCGGTGCTAGAATCAAACTAGCGTGGTGCTATCAATGAAACTCAATCGCACAGTGCTCGTTCCGGCTCTCATCGCCGCCTTGTCGTTGGGCTATGCCGCCGATAAGAAAAAGAAGGACGAAGGACCCAGCGAAACCGTCGCCAAGCCTCTCACCGAAAAGCAGCGGCGGCAGAAGGAAGAGAAGCTCCGCAAGGAGTTGCTCGGGCCGTATCGTAAATGGCTGAATGAAGATGTGCTCTACATCATCACCGACGAAGAGCGGACCGCGTTCCGCCGTTTCTCGACCGATGAAGAACGCGAGCAGTTCATCGAGCAGTTCTGGCTGCGTCGAGACCCCACGCCGGACTCGCAGGAAAACGAGTTCAAGGAAGAGCACTACCGCCGCATCGCCTACACCAATGAACGCTACGCCTCCGGTATTCCCGGTTGGAAGACCGACCGCGGCCGCATCTACATCACGTTTGGTCCGCCCGACGAAAACGAATCGCATCCCTCCGGCGGCACCTATGAACGGCCCTTTGAAGAAGGCGGCGGCACGACGTCGACGTTCCCGTTCGAGAAGTGGCGCTATCGCTGGATCGAAGGCATCGGCTCGGACATCATCATCGAATTCGTCGACACCACGATGACCGGCGAATACCGCATGACGATGGACCCGACGGAAAAAGACGCGCTAATGATGGTTCCGAACGCCGGCTTGACGCTGATCGAACAGATGGGTCTGGCTTCGAAGGCGGACCGCTTCAGCCGCACCGACGGCACGCGTCTCGGCACCGGCACCAATCCGCTGCCGATGCGCATGAACCAGTTCGAGCGGTTGCAACAGTTCGCGCGCTTGCAGAAGCCGCCCGCCGTGAAGTTTAAGGATCTGGAAGCCGCCGTCAACTCGACGATTAAGTTCAATCTGCTTCCGGTTCGCGTCCGCGTCGATTTCATGCGCATGACTTCATCGTCGATCCAGAACAACGTCACGATTCAGATCGAAAAGAAAGACTTGCAGTTCCAGAACAAAGACGGCGTGTCGAAGGCGGCGATCAACATCTACGGCCGCATCACTTCGATGTCGCGCCGCGTCGTCAACGTGTTCGAAGAAGTCGTGACCACCGACGTGCCGACCGAGATGCTGGAACAGGCGTCGAAGGGTTCGTCGATCTATCAGAAGTCGATTCCCCTTCCCCCCGGAACGTACCGCCTGAATGTCGTCGTGAAGGATGTCTACGGCGGCAACATGAACAACTACGAGTTGGCTCTCAACGTGCCGCGCATGGAAGACGACCAGTTCGTCGCGTCGAGCCTGGTACTTGCCGACCTGATCGAAAAGGTTCCGACGCGCTCGATCGGCGCGGGCCAGTTTGTCATCGGCACGACGAAGGTCCGCCCGCGCGTGACCGAGTCGTTCAAACGCGATGAGAAGATGGGCATCTACCTGAAGTTGTATAATTTTGAAGCCGACGAAAAAACCAAGAAGCCGCAAGGCGAAGTGGTTTACGAAGTGACCAAAGTCGGCGCCGCCGAAAAGATCCTCGAATTCAAAGAAGAACTGAAGGCGGGAAGTAGCCCGACCGAAGTCACCATTGAGCAACTTCTCCCCTTGCAGTCCTTGCAACCCGGTCAATACGAAATCAAGATCAAGGTTACGGACAAACTCCGCAACCAGACTCTCACCCCATCCGCCAAGTTCAGCGTTACTTAGTATTCCAAGGAGTCCAATGACGCTACCGCGCCGCCCGCTTGCCTTGATCGTCGCCGGCCTAGGCGTAGTGTGTTCAGGCGCGGAGTTGCCGAAAACGGCGGGGGCGATCGTTGGCATTGTGGCCGATCCCGGCGGCATTTCGCAGATGGGTGCGACGGTGATGCTGTTCAACCGCTTCGAAAAACTGGTCATGAAAACGCTGACCAATCCGAAGGGCGAGTTCGGCTTCGATGACCTGGTTCCGGATCAATACATGATCCGCGTTTCCCTGCCCGCGTTCGTGCCGGCGGTGCGCCAAGGAATTCTGGTCCAGCCAGGCATGCGCAGTTTTCTGTCGATACATCTGGCGAGTGTGCTGAGCTCGGTCGAGTTTGTTTACGCCAGTCCGAATCCGCGGCAACTGTTGACCGATGAGTGGCGCTGGGCGCTGCGGTCGGCGATGTCGACGCGACCGGTGCTTCGATTCCTGCCGGGTCCGAAACCGGGCGAGAGTTTGTTTAGCAATACCCGCGGGCTTGTGAAGGTATCGGCCGGTGATGGCGCCAACGCGCAGCTTGGCAATCAACCGGATCTCGGTACGGCGTTCGCCGTCGCGACCTCCTTGTATGGCGTGAACAACGTGCAGGTCGCCGGTAATGTCGGCTACGTTTCCCGCACGGGACTTCCGGTCGCGAGTTTCCGCACCCGCTACAGCCGCGACTTTCTCGACAACGGATTGGCCGCAAGTTCTTCGCCGGTCGTGCAGCTCACGGTTCGGCAGACGTTTCTTCCCGGACGGCCGGGCATGTCGCAGCAGAGCGCGCCGTCGTTTGGCTCGATGTCGGGGCTTGTCATCGACCACGCGAAAATCGGCGACGACATCGACTTTACCTATGGCGCGCAGATCGAGTCGGTGGCGTTTTTCGACCGCGTCAATTTGCTAAGCCCCTTTGCGCGGGCCGATGTGAAACTGACGACGCACGATTCGGTGCAGGTAGCGTGGTCGAGTGGCTCCGCGCCCGATGAGTTCTATCTGAGCGCGCGCGCTGGCGATGGCGACCTGCAGAATGGGCTCGCGACGTTATCGGCGTTTCCGCGGGTGTCGATGCGCGGAGGCCACACGCATGTACAGCGCATGGAGCAGGGCGAGGTGACGCTCACTCACGAGTTCGACCCGAAGACCCGCGTTTCGGCTTCGGCATTTTTCGAGACGGTGGCAAACGCGGCGCTGATGGCCGCGGGCGACACCGGAATGTATTCGACCAGCGAGATGCTGCCGGATCTATTCACCAACGCGAGTATTTTCAACATCGGAAGTTACAGCCGCCGGGGCGCGATGGTTGCGCTCGAACGGCAGCTCTCCAATCACTGGTCCGCGCAAGCGGCATTCGGTCACGGCGGAACGCTACAGACGACCGGCGAGACCCTGAACTCCAACGATCCGCAAGCCCTTCGCAATGCGTTGCGCAAGACCGATCGCAGCTGGTTCAGCGCCCGCGTTTCCGGCGCACTTCCCTTCACCGGCACCCGCGTGACCGGCAGCTATCTTTTCACCGACTACCGCGCCGCACTTCCGGCCCATCGCTACATGACGCAGCGCACTTCCCCCGATCTTGGCCTCAACGTTCAACTCCGCCAGCCGATCACTAACTTCGGCTTGTGGACGGGGCGGGTGGAAGCGATCGCTGAATTGCGCAATTTGCTGCAGCAGGGCTATCTGCCGGTGAGTGGACCGAACGGCCGGCGGGTGCTGCTGGTTCCTAGCCCGCGCTCGGTGCGCGGCGGGCTGGCGTTTATCTTCTAGAGGCAGAACGCTTCGTGGCGTTCGTCGCCTGATCGAGATCGCCGAATTCGGGTATCTCTCTTTTGCGATTGGACCGATCCTATGCCGGCGCTTTTGGCCTGGCGCAAAGGAGTGGTCTACTCCGGCGCCTACCGGGAGCTCAAAGGCGGAGAATTCGGCCAAGTCGCGATCGCTTATCTATACCGGCGATTGAAGAACGACAAGCGCGCCGCGGCAAGAAATCGAATGACCGCTACAGGATCTCAACGCTTGGCCGACTCGCCTTGTCCTCGGGAATCGAACTCACATCGTCGCCAGAGTACTCCAAGTGCACCGTCGCGCTGCACTTGATTAACTTCGATGTTCCATGGCTCGGTTGCGGCACATTCAGCACCTGAATCAACCGTCCCTTCTTCGTATTTGCCTCGTGCGCAAAACACTCCGTCAGGTCGGCATTCTCTCCGCCCGTCTGTTTCAATGTCAGACCGTTCATCGACAGTTCAATTGTCGTATCCAACGAGTAGGGCCGCACGGTGTTATCGAAGTAGTTGTGGAAGTCGCTCTTGTACCGAATCACAAACGTCGAGTTCTGGCGCGTCAGTCCCGGACGGATCTCAATCCCGGGCTCCATGGTCGATCCCTTCGCCACCGCGAACGACGCCAATATTGTGACCAGGGCCGCGATTTGCAGCGACGGCTTGGCTTTCCATTCGCTCATCTTCTTTTTCCCCGACCAGGGCATCTCGCCGCCAGCGCCATAATTCGCCCCGAAAGAACAGTGATTCACAAACACCATCAAATCGGTGTGTCCGCCAAACGTGACGATCAGCGTTCCGAGCAGGCCCAAAGCCATTCCGCT
>Ga0194128_10004049_pt1 | contig 21894 bp, 14 predicted proteins | sample TA2KigCa65mmetaG_FD_148650 | JGI IMG/M metagenome (GOLD analysis project Ga0194128, IMG submission 148650) | Freshwater microbial communities from Lake Tanganyika, Tanzania - TA2015037 Kigoma Deep Cast 65m | ecosystem: Environmental > Aquatic > Freshwater > Lake | place: Tanzania: Lake... | reverse complement strand
TGCCGCCGCGCCGGCCGAGCTCCCCGCCGCCGCCTCCGCGGACGCACGCCGCGTGTGCTCCGGCGCCGCCTCGCCCTCTGCCCATTCCGCCCACGTCCCGCGCTCGTTGATGGCGAAGTCGTAGACGACCGGCTCCATCGCGAACGGCAGCGCCGCCTCGAGCTCGCCCTTGGCGGCCGACAGGATCTCCTGCATCGCCCGCTTGCGTGCCGCCAGTCGCTCCGCCACGACGGCGGCGCTGTCGCCGGCTCCGGCCGGCTCGAAGATGAAGCCCATCCCGCCGCCCGACATCCCGCCGAGCATCCAGAAGCCGAGCCATTCGGCCCCGAAGCGCACCCGCGTCCGCGCGATGACCGACTCGGTGAAGGCGTTGCTGGCCTGCGGGATGATCGTCGTCAGCGGGCCGAAGAAGTTGCGGGTCGTCGCCGCGGCGAGGCGGCGCATGTCGCCCGCCGCCAGCGCCTGCAGCAACTCCTCGAGGATCGCGCCGGTCTCCTGCCGCGCCTGCCATTCGCGCGCGCTGCGCAGCAGGTACTTCTCGGTGACCATCTCGAGGATCGGCCCGACGTTCTGCGCCATGCCGCCATGCACCAGCACCAGCGACTGCGCGAGCCGCGCGTGCGCCGCCTCGGGCACCCGATCGCGGCCGAGCAGCGTGTGGCGCGGCATCAGTCGCCCGCGCGACACGCCCCATTCCGGATCGCCGGCGGCGGCCGCGACGCCCTCGATCAACTTGATCCCGGGCCACAGTCCGCCCGAGTCCTGCCAGCCGCCGCCCGAGCCGCCGAGCCACTCGCCGAGGATCGCCCGCGCCGCGCAGGTGCGCCGCTCGCCCTCGCTCAGTGCGCCGGTCAGCGCCGCGGCCTGCCCGGTGGCCCGCATCAGCAGAGAGATCAGCGAGCCGAGCAGCGTGGTCGACACCGCGAGGCGCGACCCCTTCGGGATGCCGCGCACGATCGAGACCAGCTCGAGGCCGCGCCCCTCGCCGACCAGCCGCGCCAGCAGCTCGCGCAGCGTGGTGCCCGAGCCCTCGATCCCGGGCGGCACCACGCCCGCCGCCAGCAGCGCCGCCTTGAGCAACCCCAGATGGTCGCGCGCGAAGTCGAACAGCGGCGCCAGCTCGCTGATCTCCGCGGCCGCGCCGAGGTCGCGGCTCTCGAGCCGGAAGACCGGCCGGTCGATCACCCGCAACCACGCCTCGACCGGCGGCTCGGGCGCGGCATCGCGGCCGTGCACGCCGAGATCGATCGAGATGTTGAGCACGCGCGCGCCCTCGGGATGGTCCATCCCGAGGAAGAAGATGTCGCTCCAGCCGCAGTGGGTGAGGTCCATCCGCACCGGCGTGCGTTCGCGCAGCCAGGGTGACGATCCGTCGGGCGCGCGCGCGAGCAGCTCGCGGCGGAAGCGGAGCGGCTGGTCGAGCGGATGGCCGCAGCGGAACATCCACTGGTTGCCGCGTTCGCCGCGCACGCTGCGGCGCACCTGGTCGGCCAGCGTCTGGAACGCGAGTCCGCGACAGGCGGCCGCCAGCGCCGAGCAGATCGCGTCGCCGGCGCCGTCGCGCACGAGCGCCGCCTCGAACGCCGCGATCGCCTCCTCGAAGCGGCGATCGAGCAGCAGCGCGACGCCGTCCGGCGGGATGCGGGCGCCGCGGGCCGGCAGGCGCTCGGGTCGCGCCGCGAGGTGGTAGCGATGGATCGCCTGCAGGAAGAAGAGCGCCCGCACCTTCGCGTAGAGGCTCGGCGTCTCGGCGCGGAAGGCGTGCAGCGCCGCGCACTCGCGCAGCAGCGCGGCGGCGTCGAGGCCTTGCACCGCCGCATCCAGCGCCAGGTGACGCTGCGCCTCGTCCTGCGCCTGCAGCAGTTCGACCAGCCGGCTCATCGCGCGCGCTTCGCCGTCACGCGCCGCCGCCCGTGGCGCGCACCTTCTCGCGCGCCAGCAGGAGCTCGGTCACCTGCGCCAGCACGTCGTCGCGGTCGCGTCCGGCCAGCGCCAGCGCGAGCTGCGCGATCAGCAGCCCGTATTTCTCCCCGAGGTCGAAGCGCGTCGCCGCCACCTCGAGCGCCAGCCACTTCGCCCGACCCGGCAGCGTGGCGAGCGCCTGGGTCAGCGACACGCGCAGGGGATCGCCGGCCTCGCGCACCGCGCGCTCGAGCGGCCCGAACAGCGCCGCCGGCAGCACGTGCAGCCCGAAGAAGCAGAGGTAGTGGCCGGCCCGCAGGCCCGGCACGAACAGCTTCTGCTCGGCCTCGGTCGGCGTCGGCTTCTCCAGCACCGCGTCGATGGTGAACAGCCCCTCGGCGCCCGCCACGCGCGGCCCGCCGACGGCGCCGAATTGCGGCAGATGCGCCTCGCGCGTCGCCTGCACCGCCGAGACCGCGGCGCCCTCCCGTTCGGCCGCGGCGACCAGCTCCGCCGCCGGCCGCGTCGCGCCGCGCGGCAGGAATAGATGGTCGCCCACGAGGTGCAGGAACGACTCGTCGCCGATGAAGTCACGCGCCTGCAGCAGCGCGTCGGCGTAACCGCGCGCCGCCGGCTGGGCGATGAACTGGAGCCGCGGCCCGGGCGCACCGGCCGCCTCGGCGTAGCGCGCGCGGTCGTCGGAGTGGACCACCACGGCGATCTCGCCGATCCCCGCCGCCGCCGCCTCGTCGAGCAGCAGCCGCAGCGCCGATTTCGCCGTCCCGTCGCGATCGACCAGCCGCTGCAGCGGGAGCTCCCGCTGCGCCGGCCCGGCCGCCGTCACGACCGCTTTGCGGATCTTCATGGGGGCGCGATTGTAGGGGCCGTTGCCGATCGTGGGGCCGGCGAGGCAGGAGCGCATGAGACAGGAACGAGCACCGACCCTGCTGCTCGTCGTCGCGGCGCTCCTGATCGTCGCGCTGGCGGTCGGCGGGATCTGGTGGTGGCTCGACGCGCCGTCGGCGCCGTCGCTGGTGTCGCGCCGCAATCCGCTCGCGGCGGGCGAGCAGCCGGCGCTGGCCGCCCCGACCACCGCTGAACGGACGGACGGTCGCTCGCCGAGCGACGGTGCGGCGAACCACGCGCCTCCGACTGGCGCCGCCGCCGGCGACCGCCGCGACCCGCCGGTCGGCGCCGGCGAGGGCAGCGCGCCGCTGCTCGGCCCGCGCAGCGGCCGCATCCTCGACGCGGCGACGCGCCAGCCGTTGGCCGGCGCCGAGATCGTCCGCGTCACCGACGAGTTCGACGGCGCCCGCGATCGGTGGCGGCACTTCGAGCGGGCGGTGCCGCGCGCCGTGGCCGACGCTGCCGGGGTCTTCTCCATCGCCGACGTCCGCGTCGACGAGCCGCTCTGGATCGGCGTCGATGGCTACCCGTGGACGCGCCTCGAGCTCGCGCCTCTGGCGATCGACGGCGGCATCACCGACGTCCTGCTCTCGCCCGGCGCGCGCTTGCGCGCGCAGGTTCGCGCTGCGGGCGGCGCGCCGGTGGCCGGCGTCAGGGTGGTGGTCCGCAGCGAGCCGTTGTTCGTCGCCGAGCCGGTCGCCGGACGGACCGAAGTGGTGCAGTCACGCCACGAATGGCTGGCGGTGACCGGCGCCGATGGCGAGGCGCGCTTCCTGCGCCTGCCCCCGTTCCGCGCGCTGGACGCGACGCTCGACCCCACGACGCTGCCGCCCGGCGCAATTTCCACCGAGGATGGCCCCACGCTCAAGATTCCCGAAGGCGAGGAGGTCGTTCGCGAGTGGCGAATCGGCGGCGGCGTGACCCTGCGCGGCCGCGTCGTCGACGCGGCCGGAGTCGCCATGTCCCATGCCCACCTCTGGCTGGCGCGCGCCGACGCCCCGCTGGCGCGCGATTCGGACGGCCGGGCGCAGTTCGAGGTGGGGGACGACGCGCAGTGCATGGGGTCGACGTTCGCCGACCGCGACGGCCGGTTCGAGTTCCGGCCGCTGCCGCCCGGCCGCTATCTCGTCGGTCCGGCGCCATGGAGCCGCGAGGGAGCCGGGCATGCGCGTGGCGATCTCGTCCCGCATGCGCGCGAGGTGGTGCTCCGCGAGGGACAGGTCGTCGAGGAACTGGAACTGATCGTGGAGCGCGGGCTGTTCCTGCGCGGACGGGCTAGCGGGCCGCGCGGCGAGCCGGTGGCGGGGTCCTTGGTGGCGACGCGGATCGCCGCCGCCGACGTGGCCGGATTCGATCCCGATCGCGCGGAGCTGCCGGCCGCCGCGGTCGGTGGCGAGCGGGCGGAGGTGAGAGGGGTGTGCGCCGAGGACGGGCGGTTCCTGCTGGGGCCGCTGGCCGACGGTCACTGGACCGTGCTGGTGGAACCGAACGCTCCCGAGTACGCGCGGGTGCGCTCGCAGGCGCTGCTGGCGCCGGACGACGACGTGACGTTGCGCGTGCCGCTCGCGGCGCAGCTCGAGGTCGCGTGCATCGCGCCGGATGGCAGCGTGGTGCCGACGCGGCTGGTCGTGGTGCGGGAGGATCGCGAAGGCGTCGCCTGGATCGACGGCTCCGGTCGCGGCGCGGACCACGACGATGTCATCGCCGGCCTGCTCGCCGGCACCTTCGCCATCGGCGCCACCACCGACGACGGCCTCGCCGGCGTGCTCGGCGCGATCCGGCTGGTGGAAGGTGAGCGGCGGCGGGTCGAGCTGCCGCTGGTCCGCGGCGGCGTCGTGGAACTTCACCACCGTGCGCGCACCTCCGAGCGGGCGACGGTGAGCTGCCGGAGCGACGGCGTCGTCGTCGCCCTGGTGGAGGTGCCGCCCGGCGCGCGGGTCCGCGTGGCGCTGCCGCCGGGCCCGGTGCAGTTGCGTGGCACCGTCGACGCGTCAAGGTGGGGCCGCGACCTCGAGGTGCAGGTCGGCGCGACGGTCGAGGTGGTGATCGAGCCGTGAGGTGGAGCGGCCCGCGTGCGCCGCGATCGCCGACGTCCCGTCGCGACTGGACGCTTCAGTTGGCCCAGCGGGTGACACCGCTCCGGGTGTCCTGACTCTGCTGCGAACTCGAGAGTCAGGACACCGGATCAGCACGGCACCGCGCTACGGCAGCAGCCCCTTCTCGTGCAGGATCCGCTCCTTCTCCTCGGCCAGCTTCTTCATCGCCGCCATCGGGTCCATGTCGCCGTCGATCGCCTGGCCGACGTACTTCTGCGTCTCGGCCAGCAGCTCGTTGAAGCAGGGGACGTTCCAGAAGTCGCGCATCGTGTCGATCGAGTCGGCGAACGGCGCGTTGTAGGGGGTCGCGCTGCGGAAGGCGTCGCTCTTCAGGATCTCGGTGTGGGCGGTGAAGCCGGCCGGCTTCTTGATCCACTGCTCCTGGACGTCGCGTTGCAGGAACCAGGCGACGAACTGCTTCGCCTTGTCCTGGCGCGCCTTGGCGATCTTGGTCGAGATCGAGAAGCCCTGGCCACCCAGACTCGCGACGCGGCCCTTCGGCCCCTTCGGCACCACCGCGAACCCGACGCGATCGCCGAACTTCTCCTGGATGCCGGGGAAGAAGGCGAAGTAGTTGACCGCCATGGCGGTCGACTCGTTCAGGAAGTACTCGACCGACTGGACGTAGTCGAGGTTCTCCGCGCCGTTCGGGCCGAACTTGAGCAGGTCGCGGAACATGTTGAGCGCGGCGACGGTGCCGTCGGTGTCGAGCGCCCCCTTCACCGTCTTGCCGCCTTCGGCATGCCAGGCGCCGCCGTAGGCCCAGAGCAGGTTCTGCAGTCCCATGGTCAGGGCGTCGTAGGCGCGGCCGGTCAGCATCGCGCAGCCGAAGCGCTTCTGGTCGGGACGCTGGAAGAACTCGGCGACCTGGCGGAAGTCGTCCCACGTGTCGGGCACGGCGAGCGGCCGGCCGTACTTCTGCTGGAACGCCTCCTTCTCCTTCGGGTCGTCGAACCAGTCCTTGCGGTAGGCGATGCCGATGGCGTCGGTCTCGCACGGTGCGGCGTACCACTTGCCGCTGCCGGAGGGGTACTCGCAGAGGTACTTGGCGGCCCGCTCGTGGATCGTCTTCATGTCGATCACGGTCGGCATCCAGTCGGTCAGCTCGAGGTAGAGGCCGGCGGAGGCGCCGCGACCAATCCACTGGCTGTCGCCGATGACGATGTCGAACGTCGTCGGGTGCTTCGGCGTCGCGGTGCCGAACTCCTGGAAGGTCTTGGTCTGGTAGTCCGGAAGCGGGATCTCCTGCACATCGACCGCGATCCCGGTCTTGGCCGTGAAGTCACGGGCCAGCTCGCGCAGCCCCTTCGGCGGCGGCCACTCGAACCACCAGAGCGTGAGCGGCTTGCCGTCGTCGACGTATTCGGCGCCGCCGCTCCCGCCGCTGTCGCCGCACCCGGCAGCGCCGAGGGTCGCCAACGTTCCGAGCAGCCATGCGGCCAGCGCGCGCGCGCGGCCCGATCCGGCGAAAGCAGTCATCGACGGTCTCCTCTTGCTCTGGCCTTCCTCGTGTCGGCGGCGGTGCGCGGCGCGCGCCCCGCCGAGAAGGGGCGGGAGTGTAGCCGCCCCCCTGCGTCCGCCGGTGACGGGGATTCCAGCCACAAACCGGCGCCCGATTCCGCTGGATGGTCGACCCGGAGAAGCGCTCCGGCACATTCGCCACGGAGAGTCGCCATGAGTCGTTTCCTGATCGCCGTTTCCGTCGTCGCGGTCTCCGTCACCGCGCTCGAACTTCCGATTGCCCGCGCCGCGGTCGCTCCCGCTCCGACCGTCGTCGCGACGATCGCCCCTGCCGCGGTCGCGGACGCGGACGCGGAGGGCGTGCACGACTTCGGTTCCGGCAGCTGGGGCGTGCCGGATGGTGGCAGCAGCTACCTCGGCCAGACGACGAAGAACGGGCAGGTGAAGGTGAACAACAACGGCCCCGGCCGCGTGTCGGTCCACCTGATCAGCCCGTGGGGAATTACCACGGTGATCCACCTCCCGCCGGGGGCTCAGCTCTGCCGCAAGCTTGCGCCAGGCCGGGGCGTCGAGGTGCACGACGGCGGCAAGGACGGACTCGGCGCGAACGGGACCTGCGTCATTCCTTGAGCTTGCGGCGCGCGCGCGTCAGCGCGCCGAGCACGCGGTCGTCCGGTGCGTGGGCGATGAGGTCGTCCAGCACCGGACGCAGCGTGCCGCCGCGACCGAGCTCTTCGTGCAGCTGCCAGTCGCCCAATGTCGTCGGCGTCGGCTGCGGTGTCGGGAACGCGGCGCCGAGTCGCGCCACGCTCGACAACGTCGCGGCCAGGCTCGGCGGCGCGTCGGGATGGCGCGCGAGGAAGGCGGTGATGTCGCCCTGTTCGCCGCATTCGTCGAGGAAGCGGGCGATCCACTCGTCGCGCGTGGTGTCGTCCGGATCGCGACCGGCGGAGCTCATGGCGGCTGCGCCGCGAACCAGTCGGCGAGGCGGGCGAGGGCGCGCGCGTAGAGCTGGCGCGTGGCGGCGTCGCTGTTGGTGAGCGGCACCGCGCCGGAGCGCTTCTGCGCGTTCACGGTGTCGGCGCGATCGTGGATCTTGCGGAGCACCATCTGGTGGAGGAACTTGCGCAAGCTGCCGTCGTGGTTCGGGACGAACTGCTGCAGCGCGGTGAAGGCCTCGAGCGCGACGCTCTGCAGGATGTCCTCGCTCTGGAGGAAGCTGCGAAGCCGTGCGCCGAGGCGCGCGCGCGACGAAGAGCAGCTCGTCGTGCCAGCGACGGTAGAGCGCGTCGAACGCGGTGCGATCGCCGGCGCGCAGCCGCGCCAGGACCTCGCGCGTCGCGCCCGGATCGGGCTCCTCGATCGACGGAAACGGCCCGTCGCTCGCCATGCATTCGGCTCCGACGCCGCGGGATGCTAACCCCCGGCGACGAGTCTCGGGGCGAAGCCGCAGTGCGTGGCCGGGGCTGCGGAGCGTGCGCCGACCGGTCAGGATCGCCGGCGCTTGCGCATCCCCATGAACTCGAGCAGCTGGTCGGCCATCGCGTCGGCGAAGGCCGGGTCGTTCAGATGGCAGTCCATCTCGTGGACCGGCACCTTGCCGCAAGTGGCCTCGATGTTGTCGTAGAGCGACCTGCGGGCGGCGCCGTCCTCGAACGGCTGGCCGGCCTTGTCGATGGCGGAGACGCCCTGCTTCGGCAGGAAGATCGCGCACGGTCCGCGCGCGGCGGCACACTTGGTTCCGATCTCGACGCCGAGCTCGGCGCATTCCAGCGCGGTGGTGCGCATCAGCGTCACGTTGGCGTTGTGGCGGTGGAACTTCCGCTCGCGGTACTTCTCGGGGATCGTCTCGGGCCCGAAGAAGTTCACCATGTCGAGCGCGCCGACCGAGACCACCTGCGGCACGGCGCGCGCGCCGGCGGCGGTGAGCCGCTCCTTGCCGGCCGAGAGCAGGCCGCCCGCCAGCTCGTCGGCGAGTTCGGTCGTCGTCACGTCGAGCACGCCGGCGAGCAGCCCGTCGCGCGCCAGCTGCTCGACGGTGCGGCCGCCGCTGCCGGTGGCATGGAACACCAGCACCTCGCAGCCGGCCGCCTCGAGTCGCGCCTTGGCCCGCTCGACGCAGGGCGTGGTCACGCCGAACATGGTCGCCGCGACCAGCGGCCTGGCGCGCCGCGCCGGCTTCGGCAGCCGCCCCTTCGCCATCCCGGCCATCGCCTGCGCCGCGCGCGTCAGCACCGCCGCGCTGATCCGGTTGATGCCGAGCACGTCGACCACGCTGTTCAGCATCATCACGTCGCTGGTGCCGACGTAGTTGCCGGCCTGCGGCGAGCCGCCGAGCGTCGAGACCATCAGCTTCGGCACGCCGATCGGGAGCGCCCGCATCGCCGCCGTGCCGATCGTGGTGCCGGCCGAGCCGCCGAGCGCCAGCACACCGAGCAGCTCGCCCCTGGCGAAGGCCCGCCGCGCGAGCTCGGTCGCGCCCGCCGCCGCCATGGTCACGGCGTGGCCGCGATCGCCCTGCGCGACGACCGCGGCGAGGGTCGTTCCCGCTGCCTTGAACAGCGCCTCGCGCTTCACGTCGGGCTTCACCACCGGTTTGCCGAGTGCGCCGGCGTCGACCAGCTGCACCGCGACGCGCGCACGGCGCAGCACGTCGCGGACGAACGCCGCCTCATGCCCCTTGGTGTCGCAGGTGGCGAGCAGCAGGACGTGCTTCTTCACGCGCGGATCCTCGATGCGGCCGGACGGTGGGACGGGTGCGGCGGCGGCAGGGGCGCCGGGCGCGGATCACGCCTCGAAGTCGAAGGCCACCACCGCGTCGAGGCCGCCGTCGAGGACCTTCAGCACCTCCGCCTTCACCTTCTCGTGCTCGGGGTGGACGAGGTAGGTGTCGCGGGATTTCGCGTTGCGGAACATCATGCAGAAGCCGTGGGTGAAGCCCTTGTTCAGCCCTTCGGGAGACGAGTAGGGGCCCCATTCGTAGCCGACGATCCCGGGCACGAACTTCTTCATCCCGCCGATCGACTTCATCAGCTTCGTCAGCCGCGGCGTCGTCACGCTCTTCTTCACGCGCAACAGCACCATGTGCAGGACCATCTCGTTCGCTCCTGTCGTCGCGATCCGCCAGTCGTCCGCTCACCGTCCTCGAGTTCGGCCGTACCGTACCCCGCCCGATGACGAACGGAACAACTGATCCAGGAACGGTTGTTCCGGTGGCGACGAACCGGAACAACTGATCCAGGAACGGTTGTTCCGGATGGGTTGATTCACTTGCCGACGGGAGGGAGTGGCGGCGGGTCGATGACGAGTTCGAGGTTGCGGAAACGGACCTCGGTCGGGCCGCCGGAGTGGATCTGGAGCGCGATCTGGCCGTGGCGGGCGCCCTGCGGGTCGTCGAGGTCGGTGGTGATGTGGCCGTTCAGCGTGGTTCGGATCCGGCTGCCGGTGCAGGTGATCTCGTAGCGGTTCCAGCCGTCCTTCACGATGTGCGGCTCGCCGGACACGTCGGAGAGCACCGCGCGCCCGAGCTCCTCGTAGAGCTTGCCCCACCAGCCCGGCCCGATGTCGCACTGCCAGCCCTTCATCTCGAATCGCAGCGGATCGTCGCCGTCGGGGACGCTGCGCACCTGGATCCCGCTGTTGCCCTGGTCGCCGACCAGGCGCACCTCGAGCGACAGCCGGAAGTCCGCGGCCACGAAGTCCGACAGCAGGAATGCGTTGCGATCGATCCCCGCCGGCGCGCGTCCGACGATCTCCGGTCCCGCTGCGCCCTTCTCGACCGAGAACAGCGTCATGTCCCCGCGCCAGAGCGCGAGGCTCTGGCCGTCGAAGAAGTAGGGCGCCGTCGCCGCCGTCGCCTGCAGCGGCACCTGCGCCGGCGACTGCAGGTAGGCGATCAGGTCGCGCACCTGCTCAGGCGTGAACGCGTCGAGCTGCCCCTCCGGCATCAGCGACACCTTGCTCGGCTTGAGCGACTGCAGGTCGGCCCGCGCGACGGTCACGACCTCGTTCTCCGCCTGCAGCGTGACGGCGCCCGCGTTCTCGCGCAGCAGAATGCCGCTGACGATCCGGCCGTCCTGCAGGAAGGCGTTGGTGACCTGGTAGTCCTTGCCGATCACCTGGTTCGGGTCGATCACGTTGGTCAGCAGGTAGTCGAGGTCGGCGCGATTCGAGCCGGTCAGCTCGGGCGCGATCTTCCCGCCGGCGCCGAACAGCACGTGGCACTTCATGCAGGTCGCGGCGAACAGCGCCCGCCCGTGCACGAGGTCGGCCTTCGCCAGCACGTCAGGCTTCAGCGCCGCCTTGAGCTCGGCGATCCGCTTCAGCTTCTCGTCCGGCGTGTCGCGCACCAGGCCGATGTGGGCGGCGATCAGCGTGTCGAGATCCTGGTCCTTGAACTCGCGCATGCGGCGCAGCGCGGTGGCGTGCAACTCGCCGCGCGCCACCTTGCCGCCGCCGATGGCGACGGTCAGCAACCGCGCCCACTCGACGCGCGCGGTGAGCGTATCGATCGCCTCGCGCCGCTCGGCGGCGTCGAACTGCTCGTAGCCGAGCAGCACCATCCATGGAATCGTGCCGTCGTCGAAGTTCGCCAGCGCGCGCAGCGCGTCGCGGCGCACTTCACGCTCGTCGATCAGCTCGATCAGGCCGCGGACCGACTCGCCGTCCTTCAGCTGGGCGAGCGCCGCGATCGCCTGCCGTCGCCACTCGATCTCGGCGCCCTTCTCGGCGGCGGCGGCGCGCAGCTCCGGCACCGCCGAGCGGTCGCCGAAGTCGATCGCCACCTGCAACGCCGCCCGCGCCGTCTCCGGCTGCGCCTTGAGCTTCGCGTACGCCGCCGACCAGCCGGGCGGCGTCGCCAGTCCGCGCTGCTCCTTCAGCTCGCGGTGCATCGTCTCGAGCGTCATGCGCTGGTCCGGCGGCTGGCCGATCCGCGCCACCCATGCCGCCAGCGCCTCATGGCACTTCGGGTCGGCCGTCGCTCGCCGGATGATCAGGCCGTGCAGCTGGCGCAGCTCGATGCCCGCCATCAGCGCGAACACGCGCTTCGGATCGGCGCCGACCAGCGGCTCGAGCGCGTACCAGCAGAGCTGCGGCAGCGTCCGGTCGTCCTGGTCCTCGCCGTGAGCCATCAGCGCCTCGAGCGGCTTCCAGCGCTGCCCGAGCGGCAGCCGGCCGAGCGCCGAGGCGACCTCGCGGCGCACGATCACCGACGGATCGGACCTCGCCGCGCCGACCACCGCCGCGTGCGCCGCCGGCGAGAGGGACTTCCGCTCCGCCAGCAGCCGCACGATCCAGCCGCGCACGTGCGGATCCGTGTCGGCCGCCAGCCGCTGGAGCGCCAGCGATTCATCCAGCTTCCCGCATGCATGCAGCAGCCACAGCCCGCGCAGCCGTCGCGTGGCGTCGGCGTGCGTCGTGAACAGCGCGTCGGCGGTCTGCACGCCGCTGGCCGAGAGCCCGCGCTGCTGCAGCAGCACCCGCGCGCGACGGACCCAGAACTCGTTCGGGCTCGCCTGCATCCGGATCAGCGCCGTCTCGCTGGCGGCCGGCAGGTTCACCGGGATCCGCTCGGCCGGCGCGGCGCCGGGCGCGGCGTAACTGGTGCGGTACATGCGGCCGTTGCCGCGGTTCCAGATGTTCTCGTCATGGTGGTGGCACGCCTGCTTGTCGTACCAGTCGATCATGAACACCGAGCCGTCCGGCCCGAGGCGGCTCGCGATGTGGCGGAACCACTTGTCGTTGGCCAGCAGTAAGTCGGGGCCGTGGCGACCGACGTAGCTCGAGCCGGCGGGCTCCAGCAGGTCGCGATTGACGCGATTGCCGTGGATGTTCCCCATGAAGATCGAGTTGCGGTACTCGGCGGGGAACTGGTCGGCGAGATAGATCAGCGCGCCGCAGTGGGCGTGGCCGCCGCCGAAGCTGTGGCTCCGTCCGTTCGCGCCCCACGGGTCGTTGCCGGGGTAGTGCGAGTGGTCGGCGATGGTGTCGATCTCGACGTACGTCCAGGGATTGAAGTGGCTGCCGGCCTGGCGGATGTAGCGGCCGCCCGGCACCAGGTGGAACAGGTGGGGGATCACGCAGGCGCTGACGAACGCCTCGCCGTGGTCGTTCCAGTCGAGGCCCCAGGGATTGCTGGTGCCCTCGGCGAAGATCTCGAACTCGTGGCGCGTCGGGTGGAAGCGCCAGACCGCCGCGTTCAGCGGGATGCGCTGCGCGTCGGGCGTCCCCGGCCGGCCGACGCGCGAATGGGTGAAGACGCCGTGGCAGCCGTAGAGCCAGCCGTCAGGGCCCCACGCGAACGCGTTCAGCGTCTCGTGCGTGTCCTCCCAGTGCCAGCCGTCGAGCAGGATCTCCGGCTCGCCGTCGGGGACGAGGTCGTCGTTCCGGTCGGGCACGAACAGGAGCCAGGGCGCGGCGCCGATGTAAACGCCGCCGAAGCCGACCTCGATGCCGGAGACGAGGTTCAGCCCCTGCATGAACTGCGTGCGCGTCTCGTAGCGGCCGTCGAGGTCCCGGTCCTCGAAGACCAGCACGTTGTCCTTGCCCTGCCCGTCGGGCTCGCGCTGCGGATAGCTGTGCGCCTCGACCACCCAGAGGCGCCCCTTCGGGTCGATGCACAGCGCGATCGGCTGGTGGAGGTCGGGCTCGGCGGCGATCAGATCGACGGTGAAGCCGGCGGCGACCGTCATCGCTTTCGCGGCCGCGGCCGGCGGCAGGCCGTTCGCCACCGGCGGATCGGGTTCGAGGATCAGCGGCACGCCGGCGGGACGCTTCAGCTCGGGCTTCGCCGGATGGAGCCGGAAATCGTCGAAGTTCAGATGCCCCCAGTGGCCGCCCTGGCGATCGGTGAGGCGGATCCGGATGACGTGTCCCTGCTCGCGCGAGAGGTCGACGGCGATCGGCTGCAGCGACTCGTAGTTGGCGCCGAAGCAGCGGAAGAAGGGCGGCGTGTCGAGCAGCCCGCCCTTGTCGTCGCAGCGCAGCAGCTCGACCACGGTGGTGAGGTGGCCGCCGCCGCCGACCAGGAAACTGGCCCACGGCTGCGTCACGCGGAAGGGGGCCGAGAGCAGGGCCCCCTGCGGATCGTCGCCCAGCTTCTCGTAGCCGCCGATCCAGTAGTCGCCCTCGTGCAGGCTCGACTCGCGATTCCGTGACTTCGGCGAGTCGCCACGGATCGGCTGGCCCTCGAAGGCCGCGCCGTCGAGCGTCCAGTCGCGCAGGTCGCCGCTCTCGAAGTCGGTGTTGAGTGCGGCGCCGTCGAGGCCGAGCGGCAGGACGCCGTCGCCGCGTTGGCCGTGCCTCGGCGCCGGTCGCGGCGCAGGCGCGGCGCCGCGCTCCTGCTGGCGCCCCCGCTCTTCGACGAAGTCGCCCATCTGCTGCAACGCGCCGGCGACCTGCAGGTGGACGTAGGTCCCCTTCTTGTTGCCGACCACCACGTCGCACTTGCCGTCGCCGTCGATGTCGCCGGCCACCACCTGCACGCCGACGCCGCTGTCGTCGTGGATCACGTGCGGGACGAAGGTGGCGGCGCCGCTCGCGCCCTGGCCGGGCGCGCTGCTGCCGCCGGTCCGCACCGCCTGCCACCAGGTCAGCAGCGGCGGGTCGCCCGCGCCGGGCGAGCCGGTCGGTCCGTGCGCCCAGTAGCGCTTGCCGGTCACGAAGTCGTTCAGGCCGTCGCCGTCGATGTCGGCGAGGCAGAGCGCGTGGAGTTCGGAGAAGCAGAAGCCCTCCGGGTGCGGGTCGGTCGGCGCATTCATCAGCCGGTGCTCGATGAAGGTGACCGCTGCGGCGCCGCCTGCGCCCGGCACCTGCTCGAACCACGACAGCCCCCATTCGTGGGCGTTCAGGCTCGAGATCACGTCGGCGTCGCCGTCGCCGTCGACGTCGTCGACCAGCATCTGCGCGCCGCCGTGGCCGCTCGAGAACGGGTACTCGTGCTTCCGCCAGTGCGGATCGCCGGCGAGCGACGCGGGCTGCTCCCACCAGCCGGTGCGCTCGAGCAGGTCGGGCCGCCCGTCGCCGTTCAGGTCGCCGACGCCGAGTCCGTGGGTGAAGCGCTGCAGCCCGAGGTTCGGCGAGATCGCGTGGAACTGCCACGCCTTCGCCGGCTCCTGCGCGGCGAACGTCGCGTAGCCCCAGGCGCCCTGGTGGATGCAGACCAGCTCCGGCTGCCCATCGCCGGTGACGTCGATGAACCACGGCGACTCGTTGTCGACCGTCGGGAAGACCGTGTGCTCGATCCAGCGCCGCGCCTCGCCGCGCGGGTTCTGCGCCCACCAGGCGCGCTCGCCGGGGAAGCCGACGAAGAAGACGTCGAGCCAGCCGTCGCGATCGAAGTCGTGGGGGAAGGCGAAGAAGTTCTTCGAGTAGTGGAGCGGATCGAAAGCGACCGGCTCGGCGATCTCATGGCGGGTCGTGAACTCGGGGCCTTGCCACCAGAACGGCCCCGAGACGAGGTCGCCCTTGCCGTCGTGGTTGAAGTCGCCGAACGAGGCGCCCTCGCAGAGGAAGTGCTCGATGAGGTGGCGCGTGGCGAAGGTCGGCGGCGGGCGCGTGGCGGCCGGCGAGGGAGCCGACCCTGCGGGCGGCGACTGTGCGGCGAAATGCGAAGTCGTCGACGCGGCGAGGGTCGCACCGAGGAGCAGGGTGCGCACGATCATTCCTCCCAGCCTCAGGGAGCCGGCCGGCGGGTGGCGCCGGCGGCAGAGCGCCCCATCTTGCCCCCGGACCGGGGCGCGCGGCAGGGGCGCACCCCCATGTCTTCCCGCAGTTCGCCGGCGCGTGCAACGGCTCGGCCCTCGCGTTGTTCCTCGACCGCGTGCACCCGGGCGGCGGTCGAACACGCGACCGATCGGTGCGGCAGGACGCGGCCTCAGCCCGCGGCAACCGAGGAGTCGGCAGGTGGAATCCGGAACGGAGCGCGGGGGCGGCATGGACGGCGGGAGTCGGTGGCTGCGGCGGCTCCTGCGTTCGCTGTCGATCGTGGCGGTGTTGATCGGCGCGGCCGGCGTCATGGGCGGTGCCAGCTGCAGCGTGAACTGCGACGACGACTGCTGGGACGACGATGACGACGGCTGGTTCTCGGCGCTGCAGCCGGGCTCCGGCCGCGAGCCGGCGGCGCCCGCGGCCGGCCTCGAAGACGCGGAGATGCGCGAGATGCGCCGCGACCTCGCCCGCGAATGGGTGGTCGGCTGGAAGACCAGGAAAGCGCTCTACGAGCAGTACGGCGGCGCTGTCGTCTGGGAGCAGTTCGATCCGCTCGAGCCGATCGGGGCCTTCAACGCGTTGCTCGAGGAGCAACATGAGCGCGGCGCCTACGTGATCCACGACCCGGAGGCGGCACGCGTGTTCTGGCAGTTCGTGGAGCGCGTGCCGGATCGCTTCGTCGTCCCACCCGAGCGGGTCGACTTCTCGCATCCCTGATGGGAGTGACGGGATGAACGGAGTTCAGGCTGTGCGCCGTCCGGTTCTCTGGGTCTCGCGGCGCACCCGAACTTCGCTCAGCCCTGCGCCACCCCGTCCTTCACCGCGATCCGCTTTGCCACCGCCGCACCCGACTCGAGCGCGCCCTCCATGTAGCCGACGAAAGCGTGGGAGCAGTGCTCGCCGGCGAAGTGGAGCCGACCGTGGCCGGAGCGCAGTTGCGGGCCGCAGGTCGTGATCTGCCCGGGCGCCGGGATCGAGTAGCCGCCGCGCGTCAGCGGATCGGACGGCCAGTCCATGAAGCGGGCGGCGACGAATTGCGCGTCGACGTCGGGGAAGAGGCGGGCGTACTCGGCGCGGAAGCGGGCGTCGCGCTCGGCGACCGGCCACCCGCGCACGGTCTCGGCGCCGCGCGCGCCGCTGAACGCCGTCAGGCACGCCGGGCCGTCGCCCGCCTGTCCGTGCGTCGCGTCCCAGGTCCAGCCGATCGGCCCGTCGGTGAGGCCGTCGGCCGCCAGCCCCGCCGCCTCCCAGAAGCGCCCCTTCACGTGCATCAGGTACTTCGTGTTGACGCCGAGCTGCGGAGCGAGCTCCGGCGGCAGCGCCGGCGCGAACTCGATCGCATCCCAGGTCGTCGGCGGCGTCGCCAGCACCACGTCCTCGCAGTCGAGCGCCGTGCCGTCGGTGAGCGTCACACGCACCGCCGCGCCGGTCTGGTCGATTCGCTGCACGCGCGCGCCGAGCCGCAGCGTGCCGCCCGCCGCGGTGAACGCCTGCTGCAGCGCCGTCGCCAGCTGCTGGTTGCCGCCCTTGCAGCGCCACACCTCGCTGTCGGTCCAGTACCGGTCGAGCCCGCCGCCCTTCACCTGCGCGAGATTGGCCAGCAGGCTCTGCCGCTCGAGCGGCGCGCCGTTGTCGGCCTCGAGCTGCGCCCGGATCCCGGCCTTGCAGAGTTCCGAGACCGCGAGCTCCGCCACCCAGTCGGCGGTCGAGCGCAGGTCGAGCGCGCGAGCGTCGGCGCTGCGCCACGGCGCGTCGGCGTCGATCGGCTCGGCGAGCGCGTTCAACTGCGACAGCGCCGCATCCATCTCCTCGTAGAGCGCGTCGACGGCGTCGGCCGCCAGCCGCTCCCCGCGCAGCACGATCGGGAACTCCGCCTCCTCGGGCTCGACGATGTCGAGGAACTCGAGGCCGAAGCGCTCCGCCCAGGCGATCCAGTGGGGGTGGTTGCTGCCGATCAGCTCGCCGCCGCCCTCGATGACGCGGCCCGGCACGAAGTCGCCGAAGGTGAGCACCCGCCCGCCGGTGCGGCTGCGCGCCTCGACCAGCGTGACCGCGTAGCCGGCGGCGCGCAGTTCGTGCGCGGCGACCAGGCCGGCGAAACCGCCGCCGACGACCACGATGCGCCGCCCGCCGCGGGAGTCGGCGCGGCCGAGGAAGCCGCAACCCGACAGGAGCAGCGCCGCCGCGCCAGCGGCCGACCGTTCGAGCAACTGCCTCCGCGTCAGCGCGTCGATCCGCGGCATCCGCCGCCGCTTCATCCAGCCGTAGAGGGAACGCGACATCGGGCGGCTCCAGTGGGCAGGGGGGCCGGGCGCCTGTCGTACCGGCTTCTTGCGGCGGCGATCGGCTGCGCGATCATCCGCGCGCGCCGGCTCGCTGCAACTCGCGCCGGGCGGCGTCGTACGCTGCGGCCATGGACACCCGCCTCACACCCGCCACCGCGTCCTCCCGCCGCACCTTCCTCGGCCGGGCGCTCGCCGGCTCGGCGACGCTCGCGCTGGCGGGCCTGCCGCTCGGCGCATTGCCGCTGACGGGCTGCGCCTCCGCGCCACCGGCGAAGAAGCTGCGCATCCTGATCCTCGGCGGTACCGGCTTCCTCGGGCCGAAGACGGTCGAGGTGGCGCTGGCGCGCGGCCATTCGGTGTCGGTCTTCAATCGCGGCCGCACCGAGAAGCGGATCCCGTTCGGCTTCGAGGGGGTCGAGCACCTCTGCGGCAACCGCTTTCCCGACCTGCCGGCCGACGATGCGCGCGGGCCGGACGGGCAACTGCTGAACCCCGACGGCTCGCCCAAGGGACTCGAGCAGCTGCACGGCAAATCGTGGGACGTCGTGATCGACAACTCGGGCTACTACCTCCGCCAGGTCAAGTCCTCGGCCGAGCTGCTGGCGAAGAGCTGCCGCCACTACATCTACATCTCGAGCATCTCGGCCTACGCCGACAACAAGAAGACCGGCGCCGACGAGGACCATGCGCTGGCGCAGCTCGCCGACCCGAACGTCGAGACGATGGGCGCGCAGTTCGAGAACTACGGCGGCCTCAAGGTGGTGTGCGAGCAGGCGGCGCAGGCGGCCTTCCCCGACCGGTGCGCGGTGGTGCGGCCGGGCTACATCGTCGGGTCGGGCGATCCGACCGACCGCTTCACCTGGTGGCCGGTCCGCATCGCCAAGGGCGGCGAGATCCCGGTGCCGGGCAAGCCCGAGGACCCGATGCAGTGGATCGACGTGCGCGACCTGGCCGAGTTCCTGGTGGAGCTGGCCGAGGACGGCACGACGGGCGTGTTCAACGCGTGCGGGCCGGGCTACGGCGCCACCACCGGCGAGGTCGTCGCCGCCGCCGCCAGGCTGGCGTCGGCGCCATGCGCCGTGAGGTGGATCTCCGCCGAGCTGCAGGCGGCGCAGGCCGCCGCCGGCGCCCCGATCGCCTGGCCGATCTGGAGCAACCCGGTCGGCGACGAAGTCGGCTTCCACACGTGGAGCAATGCGCGCGCGGTGAAGGCGGGGCTCGAGTTCCGCTCGCTCGAGACGACGCTGCGCGACACCCTCGACTGGTGGCCGACCGAAGTCGAGCGCCGCCGCCGCGTCGGCGCCCAGCTGGCGGAAGAGGCCAAGGCGAAGGGGCAACCCGCGCCGAACCTGTCCGATCCTGAACTCCTGCGTCAGGGCCCGAGCGCCGCGCAGGAAGCGGCGATCCTCAAGGCGCTGTCTGCGGCGTCGGCGACGAAGTGACGCTGCCGAGCGCGTCGCGCGCCGCGCTCTCGCCGTCGCTGCCGGCCGCGAGCGTGCCTGCCGCCGGGTCCGCCGCGGCAGGCGGCCCGAGCGGCAGCTCGAGGATCACCGTGAACCGCCCGTCGCCCTGACGCGCGGCGATGGTGCCGCCGAGCAGGCGGATCACGCGGTCGCACAGCGCGAGGCCGAGGCCGAAGTGGCGCTCGCCGGTGCGCGATGGATCCTGACGCCAGAACGGCTCGAACAGGTTCTCGGCGGGCGGGGTCTTGCGGTCGCAGCGGTTCTCGACCAGCAGGTGGAGCGAATTGCCGCGCGGCTCCAGCACGAGATCGAGGTCGCCGGCGGCGCCGTGCGCGAGCGCGTTGTCGAGCAGATTGGCCATGACCATGGCGAGGTGCTCGCTGCTGGTCACGACCGGCAGCGAGTCGGGCGCCTGGAGGCGGAGCACGAGGCCGCGCTCGGTCGCCTTCGCCTCGACCGCCGACCACGCCTCTCGCAGGAGTCGCGCGACGTCGACCTCGGCCCTGGCCAGCGTCTCCTGCCCCGACTCGATCCGTGACAGCGTCAACAGGCCGTTCACCAGCGACTGCATCCGCAGCGCCAGCGCGAGGCTCTTCTCCATCGTCCGCCGGTCGAGTGGCCGGGTGTCGGCGCGGAACTGCGCGAACTCGAGCTCGGCGCGCAGGGCGGAGATCGGCGTGCGCAGCTCGTGCGCCATGTTGGCGATGGTGGCGCGCTCGCGCTCGAAGGCCGACTGGAGGCGCTCCAGCAGCGCGTTCAGCCGTTCGATCGTCGGCGCCAGCTCGTCAGGAACGGTCGCCATCGGGACGCGCGACGAGAGATGCTGCGGCGTCAGCGCGGCGATGCGCTGCGAGAGGAGCGCGACCGGCGCCAGCACGCGGCGCGAGGTGGTGCGCGCGATGGCGAAGGCGACCGCAGTCGCCGCCAGCCAGGCCGCCGCCAGCAGCCAGCCGAGCCGTTCGGCCTCGCCGTGGGTCTCGGTGGCGTCGATGGCGATCCAGGTGATGGCCGGACGGCGGGTGTTCGCGGGCACGGCGGCCGGCGGCGTGCCCGCTGCCGCGTCCTGCGTGGTGTCGGGCGTCGAGCCGCCGCTCCCGCGCCCGCGGCCGCCCCAGGGAACGAAGCTCTCCGACGCGATGGCGAAGACGCGCAGGATGCGACCGTCGTGCAGGTCGGCATCGATCGGCGCAGCACCGGGCTTGACGCCGAGATACGCCAGCGAGAGTCCGTCGGGCAGCGCCTCGCCGAGGGCGAAGAGCTCGGCGCCGTCGGCGGCGTCCTGCACCAGCACCCAGCGCTGCGGCCCGGGCAGATTGAACCGGTTGTCGCGGCCATCCCGGCTCTCGCGCGAGTCGCCGCCGCCGCGCTCGCGCCGATCGCCGCTGGTCGCCGCGGGCGTCGAGCCGTCCGCAGCGGGCGCCACGGCCGCGGCGGCACCGCCGTTCGCGGACCCGGTCGCGTCGCGCGCGCCGTCGGGCCAGCGCGGCACGACCGCGAACCAGCGCGCGCTCGACGTCAGGCGCTCGTCGAGCGCGTCGAACAGCATCTTGCGCCCGGTGAACCCGACGATCAGCGCGGCCAGCGCCACCGACACCGCGGTCGCGCCGACGACGGCGAGCGTGATGCGGGCGCGGATCGAGGTCACGTCGGTGCCGCCATCAGGTAGCCCTGCCCGCGGCGGGTGTAGATCAGCTCGTTGGTGCCGCGCGGGCAGAGCTTGCGGCGCAGGCGGCCGACCAGCACGTCGACGGCGTTGCTGCCGTCGGCCGGTTCCTGATCGAACAGGTGCTTCTCGAGTTCCTCGCGCGTGACCACGCTGCCGGCGCGGGTGGCGAGGTACTCGAGCAGCGCGTACTCGCGGGGCGACAGGTCGATCGGCTTGCCACAGCGCGTCACGAGCTGCGCGACGGTGTCGATCGTGACGTCGTCGATCCGGAGCGCCGGATTGGCGACGCTCTTGCCGCGGCGCACCAGCGAGCGGACCCGTGCCAGCAGCTCCTCGACCGCGAACGGCTTGACCAGGTAGTCGTCGGCGCCGAGGTCGAGTCCGCGCACGCGGTCGGGCACCGTGTCGCGCGCGGTGAGGATCAGCACCGGCACCTTGTTGCCGGCGGCGCGGACGCGTCGCAGCAGCTCGAAGCCGTCGATGCCCGGCAGCATCACGTCGACGATGGCGAGGTCGTAGGCACCCCGCAGCGCGCGCTCGAGCCCGTCATCACCGCGTCCGGTGGCGTCGACGACGTAGCCGAGCCCTTCGAGTCCGCTGCGAAGCGTCTCGCGCAGGGCGTCCGAGTCTTCGACGATCAGGAGTCGCATGAACGGAGAATCGCCCGCGATCCCGGAGCGGTCAACTCTCCGGAAGGTGCGTCGCGACGCAGCGCGCGGGCGGGCACCGGGCGCGTGCGGCGCGACCCTGCAATATGTCGCCAGAATGACACGGTAGCGTTCGTTCGATGCGGGTTCGACGGGCGTAGAAGTCCATGCTCCGAATCGCGGCGCGTCCGTCCCCGACCCGCCGCGTCGAGCCGTCGTGACGCGCAGTTGGACCGCGCCGTCAGCGGATCGCCGGAGGGGTCATCGGCGCGGGTCGCCGCAATGAAGGAGTCGATGATGCTGTTGAACGTGTGCGTTTCGGCCTTCCTGCTCGCCGCGGATCCGGCGCTGGCGCAAGTCGCGCCGCCGCCCGCCGCGGCCACCGGCGATGCCACCGCGATGCTGAAGGAGAAGATCGCGAAGCTCGACGGCGTGAAGAGCTACAGCTTCGAACTGATCGACGACGGCTTCAGCGGCTTCGGTCGCGGTCGCGGCGGTCGCGGCGGCGCGCCGGGTGGTCCGGGCGGAACGGCCGGTGGTGGTGGTGGCGATGCCGGCGCAGCGCCGCCGGCCCCGACGTCGGTCGTCGGCATGGTCGAGGTCGGCAAGGGCGAGCAGCTGACGCGCGGCGAGACCGTCGCGTTCCGTCGCTCGGGTGAGCTGGTCTACAAGAAGGGCGAAGCCTGGGAGCTCTACGTCGCGCCCGACTTCAGCGGTTTCGGCGGTGGCGGCGCCGCCGGCGGTGCCGGCGGCGGTCGC
>Ga0194128_10004048_pt1 | contig 21894 bp, 19 predicted proteins | sample TA2KigCa65mmetaG_FD_148650 | JGI IMG/M metagenome (GOLD analysis project Ga0194128, IMG submission 148650) | Freshwater microbial communities from Lake Tanganyika, Tanzania - TA2015037 Kigoma Deep Cast 65m | ecosystem: Environmental > Aquatic > Freshwater > Lake | place: Tanzania: Lake... | reverse complement strand
TGTAAATTCTTTAACGTTCATTGAATTTTAAATACCATTAACTAATTTTTATAAAATTCAATTCTTTTTTTAAAATCAATTTCAAAAAAAATAATAGAAGAAACTCAAATTTATTGAACTTAAAAAAATTTAAGTTTTTGTTACTTTTAGGTATAAATATTGTTACTTTAAATATTCTAATAAAATTCAAATGACTTTAAGTAAATCCATTTTTTTTCTTTTTTTCGTCTCTCTCTTTGGTTTAAATTCTTACTCTCAATATTATTCAGAGCAATCTGGAGCTTCACAAAAATTTCAGCAGGTAATTAGCAGCATTAAAAATATGTATGTTGACCAGGTGGATGCTGATAAGCTTACCGAAGATGCAATTATCAGTATGTTGGAAAAACTTGATCCTCATTCAACCTACATTCCGAAGGAAGATGCTGACGAAGCACAATCGCAAATTGATGGAAGTTTTGTTGGAATTGGGGTTCGTTTCCAAATCATGAAAGATACAGTTACTTTTATCAATACCATACCAGGTGGACCATCCGAAAAAATTGGAATTCAAGCAGGAGATCAATTAATAAAAGTAGATGGGGAATTGGTCGCAGGGACAGGTATTAAAAATAACGCCGTTCGCAAAAAACTAATGGGAGTTAAAGACACAAAAGTGAAAGTTTCGTTAAAAAGACAAGGCATTGCTGAACTTTTGGACTTCACAATAACTCGAGATAAAATTCCGATCTTCTCTGTGGATTCTTACTACATGATTGATGATAAAATTGGGTATATCAAGTTGAATAGTTTTTCCAGAACATCAATGGAAGAAATGACTAAGGCAATGTCAAGTTTGAAGCAAAAAGGGATGACAAAACTAATTTTAGATTTACAGGACAATGGTGGAGGACTTTTAGATGTCGCGCAAAAATTAGCAGACGAATTTCTTTCAGGAAATAAATTGATTGTTTATTCCGAGGGTAGAATGCAACCAAAATCTGAATTGAGAGCTGGAAAAAATGGAATGTTTGAAAAGGGCGATTTAGTGGTTCTTGTAGATGAATTTTCAGCTTCTGCAAGTGAGATCGTTTCTGGAGCTATTCAAGATTGGGACAGAGGTGCTATTGTAGGAAGAAGAACGTTTGGAAAAGGGTTAGTTCAACGTCCAATAGATTTAATTGATGGATCAGAAATGCGTTTGACAATTGCACGATATTATACACCAACAGGAAGGTTTATCCAAAAACCGTATGAAGATCCAGAACGTTATAAAAAAGATATTGCTCAACGTTATTTGAGTGGAGAATTGATGCATGTGGACTCAATTAAACTTCCAGATTCACTGAAATTCAAAACAATGATAACCAAAAGAGATGTTTATTCGGGTGGGGGAATTGTTCCTGATTTCTTTGTTCCTCTTGATACAACAGATATTTCAGATTACTTCGGAAAATTAAATCGAGGTGGTATGTTTAACAATTTTGGGTTGTATTACCTGAATGGGAAAAGAGATAGGTTAAAATCTAAATATCCTAATTTTCAAATGTTTAAAAAAGAGTTTTATACTGACAACGAATTTATGGACGACTTCTTTGCATTTATTTCAAAAGAGAAACCAGAATTAGAATTTAACGAAGCTGAGTATAAAACCAGCGAAAACCTAATTAAGTTAAGGTTAAAAGCTGAAATAGCGCAAAATTTGTGGGGATATCCTGAGTTCTACGAAATCTATAATGAAAGAAATGAGATACTTCAAAAAGGTATTTCAATTCTTCAAAACAATGATTATTCGCGAATTAATTTGGATTGAACTAAGATAATTTAAAGGAAACTTGTAGACGTGCTAATTCTTTTTCCAATGTTCTATTTGGTTCCACCCTGTAGTCTTTAGAATTTAGCTGAATATCTAATTTTTCTACCGGATCATATACCATAAATTGAACTGAACATTTACCGACATTTGAAGAAAACAATTCATTTATCTCACTAATAAAAGAGCTATTTATGATTGATACTGGCACATTAATTTGAAGGTTTTTTGCTCGTTTTTCACCAAATTGGTTTAACAGCTCGATTGAATGAACATTAAATTCAAGATTATTTCTAAAACGATTATTTTCAATTCGTCCTTTTAGCGCTATAAAAATTCCAGGTTTGAAAAAGATACTATTTTTCAGGTACGACTCACCAAAAAGGAAAAGTCTATGAGAATCGTGATAATCTTCAATAGAAAGTGTTCCATACCTTTCACCTCGTCTTGTTAATCTTTCCTCACAGTCCGTTACTATTGCCGCGAGCGTTATATCTCTTCCAATAAAACGATCTGGTTGATTAAGCATGGAAACATTTCCGGTGCAAAAGGAATCAATTACTAATTTATGATCGTCAAGTGGGTGTCCGGAGATAAAAATGCCGACAACTTCTTTTTCTTTACTCAATTTTACAAGTGAGCTCCATTCTTCAGCTTTTGGGATCATTGGTTCAGGAAGCTGAATGGCTTCATCACCATCAAAAATGGTTTTCTGATCGTTGTATTTTTCACCTTGAAAACTTGAACCAAATTTTAAAATACTTTCAAGAAAGGTTTTACCCGATTGATCTTCAACGAAATACTGTGCTCGATGGACATTTTCAAAAGAATCAAGAGCACCGCCATAAACCAGACTTTCGAGAGCTCGTTTATTAATCAACCTAAGGTTGCAGCGTTTGGTGATATCAAAAACAGATCGAAATGTTCCATTTTTATTTCTTTCCTCAACTAGGGCATCTATTGGTGCAGATCCCAAGCCTTTGATTGCTCCTAAACCAAATCGTATTGCTCCATCTTTATTAACTGTAAAAGCATAATTAGATTCATTAACATCAGGCCCGATCACTTTCAATCCCATTCTGCGACATTCCTCCATAAAGAAAGAAACTTGCTTAATGTCATTCATATTGTTGCTCAGTACTGAAGCCATGTATTCTGCAGGATAATTCGCTTTCAAATAGGCCGTTTGGTATGCAACCCAAGCATAACAGGTCGAGTGAGATTTATTAAATGCATACGAAGCAAATGCCTCCCAATCGCGCCAAATTTTTTCTAATTTTTCGTTGTCGTGTCCTTTAATCTGACCTCTCTCTAAAAATAATGGTTTCATCTTATCAAGCGTTGGGCGATCCTTTTTACCCATTGCTTTTCTCAACGTATCTGCCTCACCCTTTGAAAAGCCACCTAATTTTTGAGAAAGTAACATAACCTGTTCTTGGTAAACGGTGATTCCATAAGTTTCTTTCAAATATTCTTCACAATCATCTAAATCATACGTGATTGGTTCAACACCATGTTTACGTCGAATAAAAGAAGGTATATATTCCAAGGGGCCTGGACGATACAATGCGTTCATAGCAATAAGGTCAGCAAACTCGGTCGGTTTGAGTTCCCGCATATATTTCTGCATTCCGGACGATTCATATTGAAAAATACCGACTGTTTCTCCTCGTTGAAATAATTCATATGTTTTGGCATCATCCACAGGAAATTTATCGGGATCGAGATCAATTCCTCGAAGTTCCTTAACGAAACGAACCGCATATTTTATCAAGGTTAGGGTTTTGAGTCCTAAAAAGTCCATTTTCAGTAAACCAGCAGATTCGGCAACCGAATTATCGTATTGGGTGCAAACCATGACTGAGTCTTTTGCTGTTGCAACGGGAACGAAATTCGTTAGGTCATCGGGTGTGATAATTACACCACATGCATGAATTCCAGTATTTCTTATTGATCCTTCAATATTTTCTGCTCTTTTCAATACCGCAGCGTAAAGGTCGGTTCCTTTCGCGATTTTGCGCAACTCTTTGGCTGAGTTGAAATCTTCCTGATTTAACCTAAACCTTTCGGCCAATTCCAAATCACTCAATGAAAATAACTTGTTCAATGAAATATCTGGAACAAGTTTGGCCAAGCGATCGGCTTCTTGTAGAGGTAAATCCATAACACGGGCAGTATCACGGATAGCTGATTTAGCTGCCATTGTTCCATAGGTAACGATTTGAGCCACTTGATTTGCCCCGTATTTGTTGATTACATAGTCAATCACTTTTCCCCTACCCTCATCGTCGAAATCAATATCAATATCGGGCATGGAAACTCTGTCTGGATTAAGGAAACGCTCAAAAAGGAGATCGTACTGAATGGGATCAACATTGGTAATTCCCGTGCAATATGCAACAACTGATCCTGCGGCAGAACCCCGGCCAGGGCCAACGGAAACAGCCATTTCACGAGCCGCACGACAAAAATCTTGGACTATTAAAAAATAACCCGGATATCCTGTATTTTCAATTGTTTTTAATTCAAATTCTATACGCTCATTCAATTCTTCAGAAATTTCGCCATATCTTTTTTTGGCGCCTTCGTAGGTCAAAAATCGCAAGTAATTATTTTCTCCACGCTTCTCTCCATCCACCAAGTCTTGTGGATCTTTAAACTTTTCAGGGATATCAAATGCAGGAAGTAAAACTTCGCGTGCCAGTGTATACGGTTCGCATTTATCAATGATCTCAGAAATCGAAGTTATGGCTTGTGGTAAATCAGCAAAAAGCTGTTTCATTTCCTCCGAGGATTTGAAGTAATATTCGTTATTTTCTAAACCAAAACGTAAACCACGCCCCTTACCCTTTGGAGTTGATAGTAATTCTCCATCTTTGACACATAATAAAACATCATGGGAGTCTGCGTCTTCTTTGTTGAGGTAATAAATGTTATTAGTGGCTACCAATTTTACGTTATTTTTGGTAGAAAAATTAATTAAGCTTTGGTTCACACGATTTTCAACATCGAGATCGTGACGCATGATTTCAAGGTAAAAATCAGCACCGAAAATAGATTTCCACCATAAAAGAGCTTGTTCTGCTTGCGTTTCACCAACGTTTGAAATCAAACTGGAAATCTCGCCGTACATATTTCCCGACAGAACAATGATGTCCTCTTTGTATTGTTGAATCACCTCTCTATCAATCCGTGGAACGTAGTACATTCCTTCCGTATAGGCAATGGATGCTAGCTTAATTAAATTTTGATAGCCATTTTTATTTTTCGCTAAAAAGACCATCTGATAGCCGTTATCTTTTTGGGTTTTATCTTTAAGATTTTGACAAACATTGAATTCACATCCTATAATTGGTATAAGGTCTTTTTTATCAAAGGGCTCACCCTTTTCCTCTGCTTCTCTTCTTTTTTCCTTTAATTTTTTATTGTATCCTGAAACGGCCTTTTCAAAATGGAACGCAGCCATCATATTCCCTGTATCTGTCAGAGCAACGGCAGGCATATTCAATTCAACTGCTTTATCTACTAATTTTTGAATCTCAACGGTTGACTGAAGAATCGAATATTGAGAATGCACGTGCAAATGAGCGAAAGGAGAATCAGCAATGTCTTCAGAAAACGATTGAACTGGTTCAGCTGGTTTCGATCCTTTACTTTTTTCGCGGAGTTTATCGGACTCGGCTTTTAGGTTGACATGTTCAATACCAAAACTAGGAATTCCATTCGCGTTTGTATCTCTGAATCTCTCCAGAAAATCAGGTTCTTGCAACAATTCTTGTGTGGTGTATTGTCCAAGACGAACCAATTCCAAGAAACAGCGCGTAGTTGCCTCAACATCTGCAGTGGCGTTGTGTGCCTCGTTGAATGGAACTCCGAATAAATGACCGTGTAACTCCGTAAGCGTAGGCTTCTTAAATTTTCCCCCTTTACCACCAGGTAATTTACACATTTCGGCGGTACGTTCGGTACACGTATCTAGAACTGGAAATTTTGAAAATGGAGATTCTTGTCCAAGGCGAACGAACTCACAACCAACGATATTAATGTCGAAATTGAGATTCTGTCCAACTAAAATTTTTGTTTTTTCGAGTGCTTTTGAAAATAGAAAAAGCACATCTTCGATTGAATCGCCACAAAGCGTGGCCAGTTCGGTTGAAATTCCATGCACTTTTTCGGCATCGTAGGGAACGTTGTAGCCATTCGGACGCACCAAAAAGTCTTTGTGATCGATAAGATTACCGAATTCATCGTGCAACTGCCATGCAATCTGAACAATGCGTGGCCAATGTGCTATATCGGTTATTGGCGCATTATAATTGCGAGGAAGCCCAGTTGTTTCGGTATCAAAAATAAGGTACATGGAATCGGAAATTGAATTTCTAAAGGTAGTGTTTTTTAAAATTCTGAGATTCGATTGTTGAGAAAAAAAGAGGGGTTTAATTTTTATTTTTTATCTATGCCCTTGTCGAAATATAGTAAATTTGAGATGACAAGTACTAATTTGATTTACAGCACGGTGAAGATTGCATTATTTGGAAATCCGAATACAGGAAAAAGTTCTGTTTTTAACATGTTGACTGGTCTACGTCAGCAAGTTGGCAATTTCCCTGGCGTTACTGTCGAGAAGAAATCCGGATCGTTTAAAATTGCCGAAAAGGAGTATACACTCACTGATTTTCCTGGAACATATAGCATTTATCCGCGAACAAAAGACGAGGAAGTTGTTTATCGCGTTCTCACTGATTCGACTTCTAAGGAATTTCCTGATTTAGCATTAGTTGTACTAAACGCTTCTCAATTAAAGCGGAACTTATTGCTGTGTTCTCAACTTTACGACCTTAAAATTCCACTCGTTATTGTTGTGAATATGAGTGATATTGCGCAGCGAAAAGGAATTTCCATTGACATAGAAAAATTGGAGGAGCTTTTTCCTGGGTGTTCAGTTGTTTCGACAAATGCGCGGATTGGGATTGGAAAAGATCGACTTTTAGAAGCAATTTCAACCTTTGATTTTGAGCAAAACAAAGCAAATCACAATTCGAAAATAAGCAATTTTGAACCGGCTAACATTGATGAATTAACCAAACAAGTTTCAGAGACAAAAGAAAGAAATAGTTGGATAGATAAAGTTATTCCTTCGATTCAAAAAAATGAAGAAACAAAGCCAACTAGTCAATCTACGCTTGATCGAATTTTAGTACATTGGTTTTGGAGCTATCTTATTTTCATCGGCATTTTACTAGTGATTTTTCAATTCATTTATGCCTTTGCCTCCTATCCTATGGATGCCATAGACCTAACTTTCTTGAATCTCTCTAATTATCTGCAAGAAACACTACCGGAAGGTGTTTTCAGTAACCTTTTAAGTCAGGGAATTGTGCCCGGTATTGGTGGCGTAGTGATTTTCATCCCACAAATAGCCCTTTTGTTTTTCTTCATTTCAATTTTAGAAGAAACGGGTTATTTATCGCGAGTTGTATTTATCATGGACCGGATTATGCGTCCGCTTGGATTGAATGGAAAAAGTGTTGTTCCACTAATGTCGAGCGTTGCTTGTGCTATTCCCGGCGTGATGTCTACGAGAACGATTTCTGATTGGCGTGAACGACTTATCACGATTTTAGTAGCTCCCTTAATGAGTTGCAGCGCGCGAATTCCGGTTTACACACTATTAATTGCATTGGTCATTCCTGATGAAACTGTAGTTGGCTTTTTTAATTTGAGAGGAATTGTACTTTTCAGTCTCTATGTTTTAGGATTGGTTTCTGCTCTTGTGATTGCATTTATATTGAAAAAAATTATTCGTTCGAAAGAAAAAGGATTTTTGGTACTCGAAATGCCTGAATTTAAAAGTCCACGTTGGCAAAATGTATGGATAACCGTTTTTGAAAAAGTTCGAATCTTTGTCTGGGATGCTGGTAAAATTATTTTAGCGATTTCTATTATATTGTGGATGCTTGCATCTTTTGGACCGGGTGACGCTATCGAAAAAGTAGAAAAAGATTCGAATGCCCAAGTTGCCAATAAATCGTGGAGTGAAGACGAAAAAAATCAGTTTATTGCTTCGGCCAAACTTGAGAAATCGTATATGGGAATTATGGGAAAAACGCTCGAACCACTTATTGAACCTTTGGGCTATGATTGGAAAATTGGCGTTTCTCTGCTAACTTCTTTTGCCGCTCGTGAAGTGTTTGTTGGTTCTTTAGCAACAATTTATTCCGTACACGACACAAGTGATGATAATACTCTGTTGATTAATCGTCTAAAAATGGAGAAAAGGGTTGATGGTACACCAATCTACACTCTTGCTACCGGATGTTCATTATTGGTTTTTTATGTCTTTGCGATGCAATGTATGTCTACTTTAGCGGTGGTGAAACGAGAAACGAATTCTTGGAAATGGCCATTATTTCAGTTGGCATTTATGGGAGTATTGGCCTATTCAATGAGTTTTCTTACTTTTATGCTGTTATCATGATTCAAGAAATTCTAGTTGCTGTAACCGTAATTGCTGCCTTGTTTTTTTTAGGTCGTAAATTTTACCGTCATTTTTTTTCGAAGAAAAACTCTTGTGAAGGTTGCGCAGTAGCAAAATCTTTGGAAAAAACACCGTAAAATGAGAATTGGTATTTTAATAGTGGTTCTCTGTTTAAGTTCGTTGGGCTTTTCTCAACGTAAATTCTGGAAACTTCCGTCGTATGATGTAGTTAGAACGGGTCCTTACGTTGGATATCAATGGGGTAATTATGGCGTTTTTGAATTAGGATTCGAACGGCAATGGAAAGAGTTGAAGCTTTTTAAATCAAAGACAACCGCGTTATACGGTGGATTGAATTACAATTACAGTGCTGGGGTAATTGGTTGTGATCTAGGTGCCTGGAGAAAATTGGGGTTTTTAGGAATAACCTACGGATTTTCAGGGATTTACCGAACGGATTTGAATTATCATAAATTCGGTCTTTCACCCATGCTTGGTTGGAAGGTCGGTAGATTTCATTTGCATGTTGGCTATCAAATACTAATTCCAGAGGAACAAGTTGTTGGAGTGAATGAATTTTATGCGACGTTGCGGTTTAAGGTTTGGAGCAAAAAGCAGATTAAGAAATCCTAAACGAATAACTCATTTTTCCAATTTTTCAATCCTCGAGAGTCTATTAAATTCAATTTATTCATGATTGAAATTATGTTATAGAAAGAATCCTTGTTAAAATCCATGTTGTAATTCCAATTAGTTTCAGAAAGCCACAATTTGACATCTTCCGGATCGAGGTGATAGCGCCATGCAAATGTTTGTGTAGATTGTTCATTTTCCTTCAATTTTTTGGCTTGATTACCAACGATTTTAGACATATGGTTAATTAATTCAGAATATTTCTCTAAGATTTCCGTACGAACGGCAATAACAAAACACGGCCACGGAGTAATTACCTCACCGATACATCTACATTTCTCTTGATCGACAAAAGGTTTGGTCGTATATTTTTCCCATAAAAATCCATCTGCCTCATTATTTTCTAGTGCCCAAAGTCCACCATAAACATCTCCAACAACATTAAACTTAAGTTTAGAAGTATCCCAACCAGCTTGATTTGCATGAACTAATGACATCAAATGAGATCCTGAACCGAATCGAGAAATGGCGAATGTACCGTTTTCAAGACTTGAAAGGGAAGAAAATTTAGAATTGAATGGAACATGAACTCCCCAACGCAGAGGGGTTTGTACGTAAATGTTCGCAATTTTCGCATCCAAGCCTTCCAAAATTGATTTTGTAATTCCTTCAGTTAGTAAAACCGCGATATCGATTGATCCGGTTTGCAGGCCTTTAATCATTTGTCCTGTTCCACCTGTCATATCACTCCAATGTAATTCCAAGCCAATTGCATCAAACAATCTCTCTTCAATGGAAAGTCGCCATGGTAAATTGAAGTGTTCAGGCACCCCTCCTATTTTTAATCCCTTCATAAATTATTTAATTTCAACGAATTGCATTTCATATAATTTCTTGTAATAACCGTCCTTTTTGAGCAATTGGATATGAGAACCCATTTCTACAATCTCCCCTTTCTCTAAAACAACAATTTTATTTGCTTTTTGAATGGTAGACAATCGATGTGCAATAATTATAGAGGTTCTACCGTCTGTTAGTTTTTCAGTTGCTTTTTGAATCATTTCTTCAGATTCGCTATCTACACTTGAAGTTGCCTCGTCTAAAATCAAAATATGAGGGTTGTAAATATAAGCGCGAATGAATGCCAATAATTGTTTCTGCCCTGTGGATAATACACCGCCCCGTTCACCAATTTTATAGTCATAATTACTCGGAAGTTTCATAATAAAATCATGTGCTCCGACCGCCTTAGCCGCCTGTATTACCTCATCTCGAGAAAATTTTTTATCTCCTAAAGTAATATTGTTATGAACGGAATCAGAAAAAAGAAAAACATCTTGAAGCACAATGGCAATGTGTTTTCTCAAGTACATTAAATTAATTTGACTTAATTCAATTTCACCAATTTTTATTTCTCCTTTTTGGTATTCATAAAAACGGCCTAAAAGATTAACAATGGTGGTTTTACCGGCTCCCGTTGCACCAACAAAGGCAATAATTTCTCCTGGATTTATTGACAAATTTACATTTTTTAGTACATACTCTTCTTTGTTGTAGGCAAAGGATACATCACTAAAAGAAATGGTAGAATTAAAATCAATATCCGTTCGCGAGCCTGTTTGTTGAATATGTTCATCTATATCCAGGATTTCAAAAATTCGCTCTGCGCGGACTGTTCCACGTTGAAGAATATTAAATTTATCAGCCAACTGACGAATCGGACGATACAATTGATTGATCCACAAAGTAAAGGCGATAATTTGAGCATACATTGTTTTAATTTCTGCAGATGTTTTACCTGAAATCTGAAGGGCACCCCACACCAATAAGAATGCTATTGAGAGGGAGCTCAGCATTTCAACAACCGGAAAAAAAATCGAGTTTGCCCAAACAGCATTAATATGCGCTTGACGGTGGCCCTTATTTATCTCTTTAAAATTTTCATATTCTTTATCTTGGCGATTAAAAAGTTGAACCAAGGCCATTCCAGTTAAACGCTCTTGAACGAAGGTATTGAGCTTATTCACTTGTTCACGCTCTAATTGAAAAGAACTACGCATTGCTCTGGCAAAAATTCGAGTAGCAAAAAGTAACAAGGGGATAGGAATTAATGTCATAAGAGATAGTTGCCAATTGGTGGAAAACATTAATATCAAAACGAATATCAATGAAATAAGATCTCCCGCAATTTCCATCAATCCCGATGCAAAGACTTCCGTGACAGCCTCTAAATCAGATACAACACGTGTTATTAAAGATCCAACAGGTGTTTGATCAAAATAACGCATACGAAAAGTCATAATATGTTTAAATAAGCGCTTGCGAATATCATAAATCACGGATTGTGCTAAAAGATTGGAAAAATAACTTCCTGTAAGCTGGATTATACCCTCAAAAAACAAAATGCCAATTATTAAAATTGTCCAATTCAATAATGCTTCCGGATCTTGAGACTTGATCATGAAAGAATCAACGGTAAAGCCTATTAATGCAGGGCGTAGAGGGCTGACGATTGATAAAAGAAGCGTGCAAGTTACAGAAATAAACAGAAATGATTTATAAGATTTAGAGAATGATAGAAGGCGAAAAAAAATAGTTAAATCAATTGCCTTTTTTGAATCCATAGTGCAAAAATACCGAAAAAGGACGCCTTGAAGGTTGTATTCTTTAACTTTTCCTTGAATTATTGTGATCGCCGTACCAATGAATCTTCTTTAATATAGACAGATTGAGTTGGATTTTACAACTAAGAAAATCATTTTACACTCAAATCAAGCATGTCGAAAGCTCTCTTGAATAAAACACGTTAAAATGACAAAATTATCTTTTTGAGAAGAGAAAAATCAAGAGGAGGTGGAGCAAAAATTATTTTAATTTATCAATGGTATCAGTTGTGGAAAATCCCGGTACTAAATCGATGGTTTTTATTTCCCCACCATAACTTTTAACGAATTCTGAACCCACAATATATTTCACAGAAGAATGATTCTTTTCCTCTGAGTCATAATCCCCACCTTTAACCAAAACATCTGGCTGAATAAATTCTATGAGTTTTTCAGGAGTAGATTCTGAAAAAATACAGATGAGATCTACAAAACCTAATGCTGCAAGAACTAACGCCCGAGAATCTTGAGAGTTTACCGGTCTATTTGGCGCTTTATTGAGACTTCGAACAGAATCGTCAGAATTGAGTCCAATAATTAATTTATTTCCTAATGATGCCGCTTTTGCTAAATAGGTAACATGTCCAGGATGCAAAATATCGAAGCAGCCATTGGTGAATACCACACGCTGGTTTTTCATGGCAAACAATGCGCGATACTGAATGATTTCTTCTTGAGTTGCAATTTTGCGTAGTACGTAGTTCAATCTTTCCATCTTAATAGCAGCGCCTTACGCAAAGTTAATCGATTAAGTTGGTCTCCTCATCGGGAAAAACCAATGAGGGTTTAAAGGATTTGGCCTCTTCCATATCAAGAAAACCATACCCAATAATAATTATTTTATCGCCAACTGCCGCCCTTCTTGCTGCAGGTCCGTTTAAGCAAATCGTACCGGAATTGTAATCTCCTTTAATGACGTAAGTTTCAAGTCGCTCACCATTATTGATATTCACAATTTGCACCCGCTCTCCTTCAACAATGTTCGAAGCTTGCATCAGTCGTTCGTCGATGGTAATACTACCGATGTAATTGAGTTCGGCTTGGGTAACACGTACGCGATGAATCTTGGATTTAACAACCTGAATTAACATAAATCTATAATTGAGGCAAAATTAAGCAATTCAGATTTATTTTTGGGTAAGAATGAAAAACTTTGGGTTAATCCGATTTGTAGATGTTGATAGAAGAGGATTGATTAATCGGTTTTTTCTTTGGTTCAAAGGTGTTTCGGCAGTCAATTATAACGTAATCACTTAGTTTTCCTCGACAAAGATCCATAGGTTCATCATTTATAAAAATATCCCAACACCACCAATAACAAAAGGTAGGATGCTTCTTGATGCTTGGATTTTTCCTGATGTCTACTACAAAATAACAGTCAATCATTTGACCTTCATAATGGGCATACATTTCATCTCTTTTTTCTACCAATGTAATCGTATAAATACTGTCGGTAAAGGCAATTTTTTTAATTGGCAAAGTATCAAAGGGCTGATTATGTTTGAAACGAAATACTTTCCTTCCTTTTTTATCGATCACAAAACGGAGATCATTTGGTTCATACAATTCATTCGGAGGAGACAAATCTGTTTTAGCTATCATAGTATGTATAGAATCTTTTCCGTAGGTAGAAAAACGACTTACTTTTGAAAGTTGAACTTCAATGAAATTTTGTGAATTAGCAAGGAAACTAACTACAAGTGCTACTATGAAAACTATTTTCTTCAATTAATACATTTTTAGTGATTCATAAATAATCAAATGTGCGTAAAATAGAAATAACCACTCCTTATTTTACCTGAATTTTACCACCATCTTCTATATACACCCATGTTATGTCATCTTTACCGTCATAATACCAAGAATAATAGCTTTTATTAGTTTTAAAATCTATAATTTGATAGGTCGGGAACGGCTTACCGGTTCGCAAATCAAAATCTTGCAATACAATTTCCATTCTATCCTTACTTGTTTTCTGATACGAAGCTATTTTCAAGGTGTTTATTAGAACATTATCCTCATAAAAACGAGATTCCATCAAATTTAAATCAAGTTCCTTTTTACCATTTCCTTCTACATCAAAAACAATAGTTCCCGCCGAGGCAAATTCCGGAATTCTTGCATTATCACCATGAAAGTTATACGCTTTCGTACGATTCCAAGTAACAGTAATCACCTGTGAATATGAGATTAAACTTAAAAATGAAATAAAAACTAAAAGCACTCTTTTCATAATGTTAAAATTTATTTTTTAACCAATAGGTTAACTATGATTTTTCTAGAATAAATTCCATTTTGGACTCAACTTTTGTAATATTTTGAATGGCATTATACCAATAGTAGAAGAGCTGATTTCTTTCTGAATCGATAACAAAATATGCTAAAACAGGTGAGCCTTCCGAATCGTAATCTTGAAGGGTAATGATTTCTAAATTGTCTTTTTTCTCTCTGTTTACAATAGCCACTGTATTTACATAATTATCAAAGAAATAATAGGAACATATATTCTTTTCAAAGTCCAAAATATGTTTGGTATGTGCTTCTTTTAAAGAAGAAATTTCTTCTGCTGAAGCTAGTGCCTCTTGAAAATCAACATCCCCTTTTTTTACAAGTAATTGGTAGCTAGAAACAGAAATTGTGTAAACCTGAGCTCGTGAAAGAAAGGACAGGGCAAAACAAGTTAAAGCAAATACTATGTATGTCTTAAAATTCATTTGGGGTTTTTGAACGAGAAATAGAACCTAGATAAAAGCAATAAGTTACAGAACTATTCTTTTGGGCAATTCCTCTTTCATAACCCCCTTCACCTCCTCATCTCCAACAACTCTTTCAAATACTTGCCACGCCAATCCTCAAACACATTGATTTTCGATAAATCGGCATTCATGATTCCGTAGCTGCCCTCATGGGTCAATTCTTCTTCTAAAGTCCACCAGCAGAAGCCCATTTTTTTATTTTGTACAAAATCCGTAAGGTCTTTGAGCCAAGGTTCAACGTCTGTACCTATAGAGCTACAACCAAATTCGCCCAAAAGGACTGGAGCAACATTTTCAAAATTTTTATTCATCACAAAACCCCAATTACGTTCGTATTCCACTTTGCGAAGTTCAGAACTCACCGAACCGTATTTTTTCTGCTTCTTCTCGCGAAGCAAATTTGCTTTAATCCAACTGAATGAATAATTGTGAACTTCATAAACTACTTTATTTGGAACTTTTAAAATTACTGGTTTTTTTACAACAGGCTTTAAGTGCGGAAAGGTAAGCTGGGTTAAGAAATGAACGCGTGCATTAATTCCTTCGACAACTATCAACCAATTGGGCTGTACTTCATGGATCGCATTGCCTGCTTGGGTGGCCGCTTTGTGCCAATCACGTTTGTTTTTCCTTCCCCAATTTGGGTTTTTCGGAAGTGGCAAACCCTTTTTTCGCAAGGGTCGAACCTCGTTTCTAAGATCGGCACCAATGACCAGTTTATTTTCTTTGTAGCGAGCGGCAAGCATTTTCCAGTCTGCAATCCACTGTTCGGTAGTTTGCGAGTAAAACTCATTTTTTCCATACCACAACCCATTAAAATCGTAATTACAGCACCAATGCGTGGTCGTTGAATGATTGTTGAGTAAAACAAATAAGCCATTATCAGTAAGTTTCTCTACGATAAAATCCATTACTTGCAGTGGCGTAAGTCCTATTAGTTCTGTGTTTGGTCCCACCCACTCTTTTTCCGTTTTTGTAGCATCGTGTAGCATTTGATTGGAAAAAGGCAACCGAATGGTATTAAATCCTGCGTTTTTGACGGCTAAAATGATGGTGTCAATATCCTGAATGTGAACTCCAAAAGGCATGGCGTGCGTATTGGTTCCTTTGCTGTGGTCTTGTGAATATGGAATGTGCGAGCCATTTATACCCCACCAATTAACGCCCTTAATGATAAAGTCCGAGGCAGTTTGATCGATGATGCGTGAACCTTGCGTTGAAAGTGGTGGGGTGAACTGAGAAAAAGTTTGAAGTGAAATCAGTGAAAGTCCAACTGTAAGAACAAAGATTAACCTGAACAAGCAAATTTTAACATAAAGAATATTATAAATAGGAATCATAAAATCTTTGCGTGATGTTACATTCAAACTAAGAATCCGTAATACATTCGACAAATTAAGTAAAAAATGGCAGGAGAATTTACATTAAAATTAAATTTCAGGAGATGATGAGGTTTAAACAAACGAATTTTCTTTTTGCTACAGATATTGAAGGTGACGGGCCCACTGGTTCTTGGTCAATAGATTTACCTTAACAAGATAAATCAATTCTTCTTGCAGCTGGTTTAAATATGATTTTAATATATCCACTAGAGAAATAACTCAGATAGACTCCTAAATTAGCCTATTTTTTTGATTGTGTCCTCACTTGAAAAATCAAGTACAACAACTGCCCAAACAGAATACTTGCAAAAAATAAATGGCTTGTCTGAACCAAGCCCGGCATATCCGCATAGGCTAACAATACACCTGAAATAAGTCCGAGGGCGAGAACGATAAAGGACCAACGCAACAGAGGTATATGAAAACTCTTTTCGTTTTTGTAGGCCAAATATCCCAGAATTATCAATACCAACCACGAAAAACTGCGGTGAATGTAGAAAATCCAGCCCAATTTATCCGTCCAACTATCTCTACCAAAACCTTGTTTGGTTAATTCATCGATGTACTCTCGCACTTGAGTTCCCAAAAACATTTGGTAGAAAGTAATCAGAAATATCAAATAAATAGCGAAATACATTGCTTTTGGAATCTCAAATTTCGTTTCTTTCGTAAATGTTTTCATTTTGTAAATGAGAAATAATTGAAGGCCAATGATTACCAAGGCCAAAAACAGGTGAATTGTAATTGTCCAAGGAACGAGATTCGTAGCAACCACAATAGATCCAAACCAACCTTGAATTCCCATTAAGATTAGATTGAATGCTGCCAGCCAAATTAACTTGGACTTCCTGTAATAGAGCAACATCCAAAAAAAGCTCACAAGCATAACGTTTCCAGCCAAGAACCCCAATAAGCGGTTGATGTATTCTGTCCAGGTCTTTGTTGCGTTAAAAGGCTCTTCGTAATAAATCGTTGGATCATTTTTAATACGTTCAGCTGTTTCTTCCATGCCAAGCGAATTTAGAAACGCACAAAATTTTTCTATCTTTTTCCCTCGTTTTGTAAGGAAAATATCTTTATAATCTTTGGGAAGAGAACTTTCCTCAGTTGGTGGAACCCACTGTCCGAAGCACTTTGGCCAGTCGGGGCAGCCCATCCCACTCCCTGTTATTCGAACAAAACTACCGGCAATTATCAACAAATAAATTAAAATCAAAGAAAACCAATTGAACCAAATAATTTTATTTGAAAACTTCATACACAAAATTAATGAATGTACTTTTTAAGGTGAAACAAATCAAACAAATAAAAGTTATATTAGCACTTATCAATCTCGAATGGAACTTAGAATAATTTTATTTGCCTTTATTTTTACTCCAATATTAAGTTTATGTCAAGACTCTTGTACGATTGATCATTCGATAAAGAAATACTTTTTTTTACAAGACTCCTTTGAAGATTCTCTAACGTATTACCGAAAATTATTTAGAAAAACGAAAAAAATTAGCAAAAAAGATGAACGCTTGGAATTAGCTTTTTATGTAGCATTAAGGCACTATCCTGAGCTCGAAAATACCAGTATAAGAGTTAAATTTAAAAAGATTAACTCAACAATGGTTGCTCAACCCGAAGCAGATTTTATTGTGAAATCAAGGAACAATCGTCGGTATAAAATCATTATTAATTCAACCAAAGAAACAATTGGCATGAATTACGCGGATTTAACCTTCAATGCATTAGTTGGTTGGATAGGCCATGAGTTAGCGCATATAACTGACTATAACAAAAAATCCAATGGTCAATTAGTACAATTTATCTCCAATTATTTATTTTCTCGTAAACACATGAAACATACTGAAAATTGTGCTGACAAAGAGGCGGTAAAAAGAGGTTTGGGGTATGCTCTTTACGAAGGAGTTCATGAGCTTTTCAGAAATCCTAAAATTTTCAAACACTATAAAGAAAGGAACAAGGAATATTATTTGACTCCTGAAGAAATTCTCGCAGAAATAAAGCGGGTTGAGAAGGAATAAAAATGTGGTTTTCATTTGGAATTCTTTGACACATCCTTCTAATAAAGCGGTTTTTCTTAAAACACATCGATTAAATTGGTTAATATTCAAAATAGAGCACTTTATTGTGGTATATTTGTTTGAAGACTTAAAATATGGCATTCGGATTTTTATCAAAAACAGGCAAATACAAACGATTTAACTTCGTTCCACGGTATTACGATGAGCGTAAGGAACGCCTTGAACTAAAGCGTAAAATGTATCAAGAACAAGAGATCGACTCTGACTCTCAACGCACTGCCTTTTTTCGCGATTCATTGCAACAATCATGGAACAGAGGAAAAATCGTTCGCAAACAAAAGCAATCAGCCAATATGCGAATCCTTATTTTAATTTTACTCATTATAGTTCTTGGCTATTTTGTTTTCAATGGATTGGACGATGTTGATCAAGTAATTAAATCTATTTTCTAGAAAGTGTCTGGCATCATTAAAATACTGCCTGATCACATAGCCAGTCAAATTGCAGCCGGTGAAGTAATTCAACGTCCAGCCTCTGTTGTGAAAGAATTGATTGAAAACGCTGTTGATGCCAAATCAACAAGAATACAAGTAATTATCAAAGATGCTGGAAAAACACTAATTCAAGTTATTGACGACGGAAATGGAATGAATTCAGAAGATGCAATCGTCTGTTTTGAACGACATGCAACAAGTAAGATTTCTTCAGCCGATGACTTATTTTCTCTTCAAACAAAAGGTTTTCGGGGAGAGGCGTTAGCATCGATTGCATCGATTGCTCATGTTGTATTAAAAACAAAAATAGATACAATCGATATTGGCACTGAAATTTGTATTGAAGGATCGAAAATTATTTCTCAAACTGAATGTGTTTTTTCAAAAGGGACCTCCTTTGAAATAAAAAATCTGTTCTATAACGTTCCGGCTCGGAGAAATTTCTTGAAATCTGAATCAATGGAATTTAGGCATATCGAGGAAGAGTTTGAACGTGTTGCCTTGGCCCACCCGGAAATTAGTTTTTCTTTACACCATAATAATCAAGAAATTTATTCCCTTTCTCCATCAAATTATAGAAGGCGAATCTGTGATATTTTAGGGAAATCATCGAACGATAAATTGGTCCCAATTGAGGAAGATACAGATATCGTATCTATAAGGGGGTTTGTTTTGAAACCCGAATTTGCCCGAAAAACAAGAGGAGAACAGTTTTTCTTCGTAAATAACCGTTTTTTCAAAGATAGTTATTTCAATCACGCAGTAAATAAGGCATTTGAAGGACTTATTCAACCTAAATATTATCCGGGTTATTTTCTATTTTTTTCAATTTATCCAAATAAACTAGACGTCAACATTCACCCAACAAAAACAGAAATTAGGTTTGAGGAAGATAAATTCATTTATTCTATTTTATTAAGTAGTATTCGTCAAGCTTTGGGAAAATACAACGTTATGCCCACACTAGATTTTGAGCAAGAAACAGCATTTGATGTTCCGCTGTCTGTTCGAAATCAAACCCCGATTGAACCTATTATTCGCGTAAATCCTGACTTCAATCCATTTCAATCATTTCCCAATAATTCAAAAACATCGTCTGGATTAAGCCCTGCTTTAAAAGCACAAGGATTCGGGCAGATGATACCGGATAAAGAGGCATGGCAAAATTTCTATCAAACTGAAGATACTTATACCGAACAAGAACAACAACTCATTCCAGAGGAAGAGATTGAAGTAACAAAAAAGTATTTGACAAAAGATCGATATATTTTTACTCCAACAAAATCAGGAGTATTATTGATTGATCGAAAACGGGCTCAGGAGCGAATTACGTATGATTCTTTAATGTCTCAATTCATTAATTCCCCCATTCACTCGCAGCAATTACTTTTTCCATATAATGTTGAATTATCTAAAAATGAAAAAGTACTTTGGGAAAGCCATAAGAGTCTCATTCAGCGCTTTGGATTTGAATTTGAGATTTCAGGTAATCAATTACTTTTAAACGGAATTCCCTCATGTCTTCCCGAGGATGCCATTTATTCCTGTATAGAAAATATTCATGATACATTGGGTCATAAGGAAATTGATAAAGGCGAAATCGCACATTTCATTGTGCTCTCTGTTGCACGATCAATTTCTCAATCTTCCCTGAAATCAAAATTAATTGTTGATAGTTTTATCGAAAATTTATTCCAGTGTAGGGACCATCAATATTCTCCATCAGGAAAAACAATACTCAGTACATTAACGTTAGAAGAAATAAAATCAAAATTTTAGTATGTTTTCTTTTTTGAATTCTATACCCCAAGTTACTAAAAACATTCTTCTTTTAAATGTAATGTTTTACATCGTGACTGAAATTTTAGATCTACAAGGAGTTAACTTGCGCGGAACATTGGGTGCGCATTATGTGAATTCCCCCTTGTTTGAGCCCTACCAGATTGTTACCCATTTTTTCATGCATGGTGATTTTTTTCATATATTCTTCAATATGTGGTTATTCATCATGCTTGGTGGATTTTTAGAGAAATTATGGGGCCCTAAGCGCTTTTTTATTTTTTACGTTGCCGCGGCAATGGGGGCATTTGCTCTATACAATGCAATTGGGGTCTATCAAATAATTGAATTATCAAATGTTATCGGAAAATCAGTAAATATAGATCAACTTAATTTAATTATTGCTCAAAGTGAAGGATTAGATGAATTAAATTCAAATCTGAGTGAGTTTTTTCAAAATGTACCTAATTTAAATTTGGAAGCCGTCCGTCAATATATTACCTTATCGTATACGCCAATGGTCGGGGCCTCGGGAGCAATTTTTGGAGTGATGGCTGCTTTTGCAATTCTTTTTCCTAATACAGAATTTATGCTTTATTTTGCCATTCCAGTTAAGGCAAAATATTTAGTCGGAGCTTACTTCTTAATTGAAGTATATCAAGCATTTCAAAATCAAGCAAACGATCCGGTTGCACATTTAGCACATATCGGTGGAGCAATTGTTGGGGCGATTTTGGTTTTAATTTGGAGAAGACAAGACAGAACAAATTTTTGGTAATATGCAAGCTGACCAAAATTTATTTGATTCATTGAAAAATTCCTACCGCTATGGGGGGATGACTATACGTTTAATCATCATTAATGCTTCTATTTTCTTATTAATCCAAATTCTGAGTGTTGTAATTCGCTTGATGATGGCTGATAATAGTATGCTAACAGTTTTTCTAAACGCTGTTTTTACATTGAATACAGATCTTAAGTATTTTATTTTCATGCCATGGGGACTCATTACCAGTATTTTTGCACATTTTACACTTTGGCACATTTTACTTAATATGCTTTTTTTATTCTTTTCCGGTAGAATGTTCGAACAAATATTTGATTCCAAACGACTATTGTACACATACTTAATTGGTGGAATGGCAGGTGGTGTTTTAGAAATTATAGCTCACCTGATTTTCCCAGTATTACAAAATTCCCACATCGTTATTGTTGGTGCTTCAGGGTCTATTATGGCCATTTTTATAGCGCTCGCTTTTTATAAGCCAAACCTAAAAGTTATGTTATTTGGAATTTTTCCGATACGTTTAATTTTTCTTGCCCTATTTTTTTTACTGTCAGATTTAATTTCTTTGGGAATGAATGACGGAGTTGCCCATTTTGCTCATTTAGGTGGCGCCCTTTTTGGCGCTTTATCAATTCGCAACAATACAAACAAGAATAATATACTGAATTTAACTCAACGATGGGGAGACTCACTGATAAAATCAATTAACTCTATTTTCAAAGGTTCTTCCAAGCAGCCAAAACGTTCTAATTCACGATTTAAAACGGATGAGGAATATAATATTGAAAAAAAATCGAAACAAGAAAAAATCGATCAAATCTTGGATAAAATCTCAAAATCAGGCTACGAGTCACTAACGAGACAAGAAAAAGATTTTTTATTCAACCAAAGTAAAAATGATTAGCTTCCTGAGTTTTTTATGGAATTATAAATTTTGGCTGCGCTTTTTCACAGTGATTTGTCTTGTTTCTTTGTGTCTTGCATATCTCTCCCCTTTTATCCATCCAAAAACTCAATTTCTTTTCCCTTTTTTCGGGTTGGCATATCCTGTTATTCTCGGAATTTCAGTTCTTTTTTTGATAACTTGGATCATCCTA
>Ga0194128_10004047_pt1 | contig 21895 bp, 19 predicted proteins | sample TA2KigCa65mmetaG_FD_148650 | JGI IMG/M metagenome (GOLD analysis project Ga0194128, IMG submission 148650) | Freshwater microbial communities from Lake Tanganyika, Tanzania - TA2015037 Kigoma Deep Cast 65m | ecosystem: Environmental > Aquatic > Freshwater > Lake | place: Tanzania: Lake... | reverse complement strand
AGCGCCAGCGCGCCGCCGACGCTCGCGCCCGCACCGGCGTCGCCGAGCAGCTCGTAGATCGGCGCGGTGCCGACGAAGGCGCGCGTGACCAGCGTGCCGGCCACCGCCGCCGCCGCCACCGCGGCGAAGACCTCGAGCGCGAAGTTGGCCAGCATCACCTCCATCACGAAGACGGCGGCGGCGAGCGGCGCGTGGTAGGCCGAGGCGAAGCCGGCGGCGGCGCCGCCTGCCAGCAGCACCGACAGCTGGCGCGGATCGGCGCGGCGCCAGCGGCCGAAGAGGTTCGCGACGGTGGCGCCGAGCTGGATGATCGGCCCTTCGCGCCCGACCGAGCCGCCCGTGACGATGGTGGCGAGCGCGGCGCCGACCCGCGCGACGGTCGGGCCGACATGGATCGGCCGGCGGCGGAAGCGGACCACCTCCATCAGGTCGGCGATGCCGAACGCGCTGTCGCGTCGCGCCGCGAGATGGATCACCGCGCCCGCCAGCAGCCCCCCCAGCGCCGGCGTCAGCAGCCGGCGCCACCACGGCAGCGCGCGCGCGGCCTCGAGGATCGAACCGTCGCCCGAGAGGACGCGATCCTGCAGCCAGTCGGCGCCGAGCCGGAACGCGACGCCGAGCAGTCCGCCGACGGCGCCCACCAGGGCGGCGCACGCCACCAGCTCGACCACGCCGCACGCCGGCGCACGCCCCGTCGCCCGCCCGCTCATGCGCCGACCTCGAAGAACCAGAGGAAGCGGAAGCGGTGCGAATCGCCGCGCCGGCGCCACTCGAACAGGAGCGGCCGCGCGAACAGCTGCGGCAGCAGCGAGAAGCTCGACTGCCCCTGGTCGCGACCGATCTCGCAGGTGGCGAGCAGCCCCCAGAGCAGCTCGACGCCGACCGGACCGCGGTCCTCCGCGTCGCGCGGCGCCGACTTGCGCACGGCGATCGCATCGCACAGCAGGCCGAGCCCGCCGCCGCGGCGATCGCTGCGCCAGTCGATGACGTAGGGCAGGCAGAGGTGGGTGCGCACGGCGGCCGGCTTGCTGCCATCGAGCCGGCCACGCACGGCGATGGCGCAGAGCCACTCCGCGTCGGCGCGCTCGTAGCCGCGCTCGACGAGGCCGGCGGCGAGGCCCGGCATGTGGCTCGCGCCCCACGGCAGCGCGACGTGGCCGACGTCCGCCGCCGTGAACGCGCGATCGAGCTGGTCGAGCAAGTGGGTGTTGCGGCGATCGATGATGCCGGGCAGCAGGCCGTCGCTCTCGACCTCATCGCCCTCCGTGTCGGCGAGGTCGCTCACCAGCCAGTGGCGGAAGCTGGCGGCATCTTCGGTGGCTCCGCCGGTGAGGTCGCGGGCGCCCGTCCAGAGCCAGCGCCCGAAGTGGAGCGGCTCGACCAGCACCATCAGCACCGGCAACGCCGCCGCGTGGAGCAGCGGCGCGCCGCAACCCATCGCATCGCTGAACTCGGCGATGTCGAGATCGCCGCCGCGCGCCCGCGGTCCCTCGTCGAGCGCATCCGCCTGCAGCGACAGATCGCCGAGCCAGCACGCGCGCGAGTAGTTGCCGAAGACGTACGCCAGCAGGAGCGTCGTCGGCGACAGCGCCGGCGCGCCGCCCACCCCCTCGGTCAGCACCACGTCGGCAGCAAGCAGCCGCCCCTCGACCGCGGCGAAGAACTCCGCGTCGGCCAGGTGCACCATCGGCAGGAGCGTCACCTGCCGGCCCGACTCCGGATGGCGCCAGCGCTCGACGCGCACGAAGTAGTCGCCCGCAGTCGACTCGTCACCGGTGTAGAAGTCGAAGGGCAGTGGCGTGGCGGGAGCGGCGGCTTCAGCGGCCAGCGGATCGTCCGCAGTTGCTTCCGCCGCGACCGGCAACGGCGGCGGCAGGGCGCGCGGCGCGTCCGCGCTCGACGGCACTCCGAAGCAGCCGACCAGCACGGTCGGCGTCAGCAGGCCGACCGCCGCACGCACTGCGCTCCGCTGCCTCGCCCCCATCCCCGCCGCCCCTCCCCGCCAGCGCGCCATCGCGGCGCCTCGGTGGCGGCGGCGCGGCAGCGGTCACGTCGGGCGATGGTAGCCCCGTCGCGGCGCGACTCGAACCGCGCGAAACCGCGGCACTGCCCGCCGCACCAAGGCGCGCAGCAGCGGCCGTACGATCGCCGGTCTGCGGCGAGTCAGAAACGCGCCGTGATCCCCAACCGCAGGGAGATCGGCTCGGCGGGGTGGAAATGCTCGTCGGTGACCGGCGCGGCCCGAACCAGCGCCAGCGCAGGGTCACGTAGCGCTGCGCGGCGTCGTCCTTCAGCGTGACGCCGGTGGCGATCACTCCGGTCAACGCCCCCGGGATCCGGTCGCCCACCGGCAGGTCGTCGGTGAATGCCGCGCGCGACAGGGACGCGTCAAGGTCGAGCGCCAGCCAGTCGCGCGGCTCCCACCAGTTGGCCCACTCGACGCCGTAGCGTCGACTCGGGCGACTCGCCTCGGTGTTGCCGGCATTGCCGATGAAGAGCAGTTCCGAATCGCTGTCCAGCAACCAGACCGACAGCGTGCTCTGCAAGCCGTCGATCGCCACCGTCCGCACGCCGATCTCGGCCCCGCGCGTCTGTACCAGGGGATCGACCCGTCTCCCGTCGAGCGGCGTGGGGGTCGCCGAATCGTCGTCGGTGAGCGCGCCGCGACCGTCGTTGCTGTGGAAGCCGAATCCGCCGCTCAGGTAGAGCTCCGAGCCGGCGAACGGACCGAACGCGAGCGAAAGCCGCGGCGAGACGATCCCGTCGGCGCGGACGCCGGCCGTCGCCCGCATCCAGTCGGTCAGGCCCTGGCGCCACTCGCCAAACAGTCCGCCGCTCGATTGCCACACCTCGTCCGCGCGGACGGTCGACAGCACCGCGCGCTCGCTCGTGCGATCGAGCGCATTGTCGATCGAGTCGGTGCGAAGCTGCATTCCGACCGTCACTTCGCGCTCGCGACCGAACGTCGAGCCGCAGAATGTGCGGCGGGCGTCGACGCCGGCGAAGGCGCGGCGATCGAGCTGGCGGAACTGGTCGCCGTTCAGCGGATCGTCGAGGAAATAGGTGAAGTTCGAGAACAGCTCGAGCTTCGACCATGCGGCCCATGCCGTCAGCCTTGACTGCTGCTCTCCGCGCAGGTCCTCGCGGTGCCACGCCAGCGACACCCGCTCGGAATCGCCGCCGTCGCTTTGATCGAGCGAGCCGAATCGGCCGACCAGGCCCGACTCCTCCGCACGCCGCGCAATCTGGTCGGTGGCGGTCCACTCGGCCCGCGACGCCTGCAGCGTCCACGACTCGCGGCGGCTCGAGTCGCCGCGAGTGAGCCGCAGCAGGGAGTTCTGCCGGTCGTAGTTCTCGGCGACGCTCCACGGCCCGTCGTGGTGGATCGCCTCGGCAGCCGCCAACAGCGTGCCGCCCTCGAGTCCGAACGAGTCGGCGAAGAGCCCACGTTGCCAGCCGAAACTGCCGACCTCCATGGTCGCCACCGCCCGCGGCAATGACTCGATCCAGTCAAGCTCGACCGCGCCCGCCGAGCCGAAGTCGCCGACGTCCGCGAAGTACGGCCCCTTGCGGAACCACACGGCCCCCACCAGCTCCGGGATCAGGAAGCCGAGATCGGTGTAGCCCTGACCGTGACCGTGCGTCGGCAGGTTCACCGGCACCCCGCCGACGGTCGTGGCGAGATCGGTGCCATGGTCGAGGTTGAAGCCGCGCAGGAAGAACTGGTTCGCCTTGCCGGCACCCGAGTGCTGCGTGGTGATCAGCCCCGGCACCGTCTCCAGCACTTCGCCGGGACGCAGCAGCGGACGCCGCTCGAGCTGCGCGGGACCGACCACGCCCTCGCTGGCGCTGTCGGCACGCCCGACCAGGAGGTCGGCCCGCCCCTCGACGACCACCGGACGGAGCTCGACATCGGGGAGGCGCGCGGGCGCGTCCTGGAGGGCGAGAAGAGCGAGCGGCACCGCGGATGGCGGCGGGCACAGGAGAAAAGGGCCAAGTGCCGGCCAGTGGTCACGAGTTCCAGGATTCCGCCGGATCGGGAATCGGGCGCGTCGTCACTTGCCGGCGTGAAGAGCGACCGCCATCCTCCCGGCGTGCTCATGACTCCCCCCCGCTGTCTGCGTGACCCACCGCGCTCGCGGAAGCTGCTGCCGCTGGTGGTGGCGCTGTTCCTGGCGGGGACGATCGGACGGGTTCTCCACTTCTCGACGATCGAGCACCGCTGGTGCCAGCAGCATCAGGCCTTCGAGCACTTCGGCGCCGCGCCAGACTACTCGCATGAGACCTGCGCAAGCCATGCGCATGGTCATGCTCCCGGTCGCACCGATCCGGACGATCGCGGTCGCGAGGGCGGCGCTCCCGCTGACGCGCCGCACGATGCTCACGCGCCGTGCGACGCACCCGACGGCCTGCGGCAGGGCGTCGTTCCGTGGCACGCGCCACCCCTGCTCGTGCAGCGCGCCAGCCCGACGGTCTGGATCGCACGAACGGCCCCGGCGCCGCTCCGCGCGTTTGCCATCGCGCGCTGGCCCCTCGCTCCGAAGAACTCACCGCCCAGCTGACGGGGCTGCTCACGTCGCGCCACGCGCGCCTCCCCCGTCCTCGCGCCACGCTCCACGTTCGTCGTGCGGCCGTGCGCGCCCCATGCACCACCGGAGCGGTCGTTCCATGTCCGTCCATTCCATCGAGTCGGCGCCGGCCACGGCACCGACGATGGCGGCAGCCCCGCCATCGCCCTCGGCGTTCGAGTTCATGATCCATGCACACCTGCCGGCGGCGCGCGCATTGGCGCGCCGGATGCTGCCCTCGCGCGATCTGGCCGAGGACGCGGTGCAGGAGGCGCTGTTCACGTTGTGGCGACTGCAGGTCGCACCACCGCACCCGCGCGCGTGGCTGTTGCGCGCCGTGCGGCTGCGCAGTCTCCACCTCGCGCGGTCGTTGCGGCGCCGCTGCCGGCACGAGGCGGGCGCCTGCACCTGCGGCACCGTTCCGGGAGATCCGCGCGAGCTGGTCGTCGCGCGCGACCTCGCCAAGGCGATCTCGCGGGCGGTGGACGATCTCGGCGACGAGCAGCGCCTCGTGCTGCTGCTGCGCGAGCGCGACGGGCTCGACTACCCCGAGATCGCGACGCGGCTCGGGGTGCCGATCGGCACGGTCCGTTCCCGGCTGCACCGCGCGCGCGGGAACCTGCGGACTCGCCTCGCCGGCGACGACGCGGCGTGACGCGACCGACGGAACGAAACCGCCCCGCGTCGCCGGTCGTCAGCGACGCGGGGCAGCCCCACGAGTCGCGTGATCCGGACGGACCACGCCGATTTTTCATCCTCTCATCCGCGAGCGGTTCGGCTCACGGCGGGTCGATGGCGGCGCCGGTGCCGGGTGCGTTGGGCGGCCGTCCCGTTCCGTGATCGCGATCGAGCCCGCCGATCCAGATCTGTCGCGGCAACGGCCGCGGCGAAACCGGCCGCGTCGACCAGACGATGTGCCCTTCCCAGGGCGCGTGGTCGCCGAGATTGAAGTCGATGTCGGCCATGTCCTGGTCGCGTGGCGCGAGAGTGGCCAGGTGGAGCAACTGCCACTTTGGTGCCGCCAGCGTGTCGTCCCAGAAGGCCAGCCACGGATGAAGCGCGCCCTGCGCGGTCAGACCGCTGGCCGTGCGCGGAGCGAGGAAAGCGACGCCGACCGCCCCTTCGGACGCCCGCAGCACCGGAGTGTGGCAGCGGATCGTCCGGAATGCGGCAGTCACGTTGGCATCGGCGCCGTTCACGACGGTGCCCGAGCTCTCCGAGAACAGGCCGCGGCTGACGATGACGTCATCGCGTCCGGCGCTGCGCCGATCGTCGAGCCACGCCACGACGACGTCGAGGTCATGCGTTGCGACGACCTGCGCCTCGTCGGCGTCGACGACCAGGACCTGGGTCGACAGATCGACGTCCGCGGCGAAGGTCGGCGCCACCGCCGGATCGTAGGCGTCGACGCTGAAGGCGAACCATGGCCGATCGGCGACCCCTCGGTTCAGCCGGTCATCGACCCAGGTGATGAAGACACCCTTGCAAGCCACTGCAGCGATCGACGGCGAGTCCGCATCGCAGCCACTGCCGGCGTCGTCGACGCGAACGTTGGCCGACCAGTTCACACCACCGTCGAGCGAACGCGAGAACCAGACTTCGTCATTGCCGCCGCTGCGGCGATCACCCCAGACGATGAACACGTCGTCGCAGCAGTCTTCATGATCGTCTCCGTCGTCGTCGTCGTCGTCGTCGTCGCCGTCGTCATGGTCGTCGTCATCGTGTCCCTCTTCGTCGTCGTGTTCGCGCTCCGACTCGGGCAGCGAGACGGCGAGGCGCGGCTGATTCACCTCCGCCGAGTCTCCCGGCGGATCATTCACCTGCACCGGCGCGGAGAAGCTGGACCCGGAGTTGGCGGATGCCGCGACGAACAGGTCGTCCGTTCCACGGACGTTGTGGTCGTCCTCGAACGCCAGCCAGACGTACGGCAGGCAGATCGCGCCGGTGAGCCCCTTGGCGTCGCCGACCAGCCCGGTCGAGACGCGACGTGGCGGCGTCACCCAGTCGAATCCGCCCATGAAGAAGTCGGCGTGCCCGGAACGGGCCCAGACCTCGACCTTGCCGCCGGCGCGGCGCTTGAGCCAGGCCACCACCGTGACGTTCTCCTGCGCCAGCACGATCGGCGCGAAGTCGTCGAGCGTGTCATCCTCGTCCACCCGGATCGGCGTCGTGAAGGACTCGCCCGCGGGGACAATCCAGGAGTAGCTGAGCCAGATGTCGGCGCCGAATCCCCCTGGCTCGCGGTCGAGATCGCACCACACCGAGACCACGTAGTCCCCGACCGAGGCCACCTTCGGCATCCAGGAGTCGGCCACGTCGCGATCGAGCCCCTCGATCGAGCCCGGATCGGAATCGAGATCGAGCCGCTCCTCCGGCCGCGGCGTCTCCTGTCCGTTCGCAGAGGCCGCTCCGCATGCTGCGAGGGCGCCAACCAGCAGACGCGACCATCCAGTTGCACGATTCACACCAAGCTCCACCCGCCGGCGCGGTGTTGCCGTCCCGCCCATCGCGGGACGCGGCGGCGCCAAGCGGGGGGTGAAGTGCCGGCGACCGCCCTTCGGTTCCGCACGCCGCTCGCACCGGACCGGACGCAGGCGTGGACGCGACGGCGCCATGACCCGGCGTACGGGTAGGCTGCCGCCTCGCACGCCCGAGTCGGCCTTCCGGCGCGATCCGGCGCGCAACCCCGACGGAGCGCGGCTCGCGATGTCCACCCCAACCGGCCTCGATTCGCTGCTGGCGCAACTGCGCTGGCGCTACGCGTGCAAGAAGTTCGACCCGACGCGCCGGATCGAGCCGGCGACGTGGAGCGCGCTCGAGGCGGCGCTGGTGCTGACGCCGTCGTCCTACGGGCTGCAGCCGTGGAAGTTCGTCGTCGTGGAGACGGCGGCGGTCCGCGAGCAGCTGCTGCCGGCATCGTGGAACCAGCGGCAGGTCGTCGATGCGTCGCACCTCGTGGTGCTCTGCATCCAGAAGCACTTCGGCGCGGCCGGAGTCGACCGCTACGTGCGGCGGATCGCCGCGGTGACGGGCGCCGCGCCGGAGTCGCTCGAGAAGTTCCGCGGGATGATGGTGCGCGACATCGCCGAGGGACCGCGCAGCTGGAAGATCAACGACTGGGCGGCGAACCAGGTCTTCATCGCGCTCGGCAACCTGCTGACCTGCGCCGCCGTGCTCGGCATCGACGCCTGCCCGATCGAGGGGTTCGAGCCGGCGAAGTACGACCAGATCCTCGGCCTCGCCGCACACGGGCTGGCCGCGACCGTCGTCTGCGCGCTGGGCCACCGCGCCGCCGACGACAAGTACGCCGCCCAGCCCAAGGTGCGTTTCGCGGCCGACGAGGTGATCGTGCGCCGGTAGCGCCCGGCCGCGCTCAGAACGCCAGCTGCACGCGCAGCTCGAGGAGCTTGGCCGAGCCGTTCGGCGGCACGCCGTCGAGATCGGCCTGGATCGCGTTGAGCGCGACGCGCGTGATCGGGTTCACGTACCAGTTGAGGCCGAGCGCGAGGTTCGTGAGCTGGCCGCCGGCCACGGCGCCGTCATCGAGATCGAGCGTCGAATGGCGGACGGCCAGCTCCCACGCCCCGCAGCCGCCGCCCTCGGCGAAGAGGCTCCGCGCCGGCTTCGGCGAGCGAAGCACGCCGTTGGCCGGGTCGTAGCGGCGCGGCTCGCCGGTGAGCGTCCACGCGGCCGCCGCGTACCAGCCCGAGAAGTCGGCGTCGCGATGGCCGGCGCTGCGCTGCACCTCGGCGCCGATCCACTCGCCCTGCAGCGAGAAACGATCGAGCAGCACCGCCGCCTCGACGCCCGACAGCAGCACCCGATCGACGTCGGTGAGCTTGGTGGTGTCGACCCAGTCGGGGGCGAGGTTCGCTTCCGGCTTCGACTTGTATTGCACCGCGTCGTCCGGCGGCGCGCGCCGGCTGGCCGCCAGGCCGAAGTGCACGAGGTGGTCCAGCTTCTCGGTGCACCACGCCAACCCGGTGACGCGCGCCGTCACGGCCCACGCTCCGTCCGCCTGCCCGAAAGCGCTGTCGTTGGTCTCGCGGAAGAGACCGGCCGCCCAGGTGGCGCGCTGGTTCGGCGTCGCCTGCTGCGCCTGGAGACCGACGTTGCGGAACGGCACCAGCGCGAACGGCAGCCCGCGTTCCATGAACAGCAGATCGCTCGAACTGGCCAGCGCCTCGAAGCCGAACGGCTCGCGGAAGTGGCCGACGCGCAGGTTCGGCCGTGCGCCGGCGCCGACGATCCCGGCCCAGACGTCGATCACCTTCGACTTGCCATCCTTGTCCGCGAAGTCGTACTCCCACTTGAAATCGAACTGCTGCCAGAGCTTCCCCTGCAGCATCAGCCGGCCGCGCCGCATCTGCGTGCCGTCCTCGAGGTCGGAACCGGCGCTGGTCTCGGCCTCGTCATCGGCATCGCCGAACAGCGCGTCGAGCTGCATCCGTCCGCCGATGCGCAGCTCGAATTGCCGGTCCGCCGACTCGAGCCGGAGCCCATCCTTCCAGCTGAGTTCGAGCGCCTCCTTCGCGCGCTTCGCCTCGCGCTCCTCGAGCGCGGCGAGGCGCTGCTCGACGGTGAGCTCCTGCGCCCGTGCGACCGGCGCCGCGATCAGCGCTGGCGGCAACGCCAGAGCGAACGGAAGGACGGAGAATCGACTCACGAGCGGCTCCATGCACATGGGGACGGAACTTCGGATCGGGTGCGGACGTCTGCAACGGTCGTACCGTGCGGTCACGGCCGAGTCACGCGCAGGCGCGGCCGCCGTCGTGCCGTAGTCACCCGCGCGCAACGGTTGACGCGATGGCGCGCCGACCGCGGGATATCCTCCGCGGCCATGATCGCGTTCGATCCGGCTGACGACCGCCACGACCCACGCGCGCCCGGCGGGGCGTGGAGCGGCGGGCAGTGGAGCGTCGCGCGCTTCGTGCTCGGGATCTGGCTTGCGCTGCGGCTGGCGGCGTGGTTGCCGGGCTGGCGCGAGAACTTCGGCGCGGCGCGCGCGTTCACCGCGAGCTTCCCGTGGATCCGCGGCGAGCAGGCGCGCGAGAGCGGGCCGCTGCTCGGGTTCGTGCCCAACGTGCTCGACTGGGTCGATGCGCCGGCGTTCGGCGGCGCGATCGCGCTGCTGGCGGTGGTCGCGGCGGTGCTGCTGGCGTATGGCTGGCGGGCGCGGGCGGCGGCGCTGCTGCTCGCCTACCTGGTGCCGTGCCTCGGCGCGCACCAGCCGTTGCTGCGGCTGCCGGCGGCGCCGTGGCTCTCCCTGCTGCTCTTGTGCCTCGCGGCGGTGCCGAAGGCGCCGTTCCTCAGCGCGGATGCGCGCGGGCGCATCGATCCCGACGGCGGGTTCGTCGTGCCGCGGCAGACTTTCCACGCGATGTGGCTCCTGCTGGTGGTGGGCAGCGCGCTGGCGCTGGTCGATCAGCTGCGCGATCCGGCGTGGCGCGACGGCAGCGCGATGGCGCGGCTCGCCGAGCGGCCGGGCTCGCTGGTAGCGCTGCTGGCACAGGCCGGAGTGGTGCTGCCGGCGGCGTTGCTGCGGCCGCTGGCCTGGCTGCTGCTGGCGGCGGAGGCGGCTCTCTGCGCCGTCGCGCTGAAGGCGAAGGGGCCGGCGCGGGCGTGGGGCTACGGCGCGGCGGCGCTGGCGCGCGCGGCGGTCCTCGCCCTCGGCGGCGGCGACGGCCGCGACGAGGCGCTGCTCATGGTGCAGCTGTTCGCGTTCGATCCGGGCTGGCTGCCGGCCGCACCGGCGACGCCGCGCGCGCACCTCTTCTTCGACGGCAGCTGCGGGATGTGCCACCAGTTCGTGCGGATGGTGCTGGCGGAGGATGCGCGCGCCCACTTCCAGGTCACGCCGCTCGCCGGGCGGACGATCACCGAGCTGATCGACGCGACGACGCGCGCGCGCCTCCCCGACAGCGTCGTGCTGCGCGAGCCGGACGGCACGATCCGGGTGAAGTCGGACGCGGTGGCGGCGGCGTTGACGCGGCTCGGCGGGACGTGGCGCCTCCTCGCGCTGGTGCTGCGCGTGGTGCCGCGGCCGCTGCGCGATCTCGGCTACGACGCGATCGCGCGCGTGCGCAAGCGGCTGTTCCCGACGCCGGCAGGCACGTGCCCGCTGCTGCCGCCGCGACTGCGGGCGCGATTCCTCGAGTGAAGGGCGGCGGACGGAGCTGACGCGTGCTGCAGCTGATCCTGATCGGCGCCGCCGGATTCACGCTGCTCACGCTGCTGCCCGCCATCGCGTGGCTGGCGTGGCGGCGCCGCGGCGGCTGGCGGCGGCTGTTCAAGTGGCACGCGGCGCTGGTCGTGGTGCATCTGCTCGCGACGGTGCCGGTCGCGCTGGCGTTCGCCGGGCGGGCGATGGTCGGCACGCGCAGCGATGAACGCGACTACGCCGGTCCGCGCATCGCGGCCGACGGCACGTGGGAGCTGCAGAGCCGGGCGACGCTGGCGCAGGCCGACCCGGCGGCGGACGGCGCGAAGGCGGGCGGCGCGCGGTCGCCGTTCGCGGTGGAGGTGCGCTCGCGCGACGGCACGCCGTTGCGCGGTTTCCTGGTGCCGCCGGCGAGCGGAGCGCCGCGGTTCAGCGCGGTGCTGGTGCACGGGCTGTTCCGCGGCGCGCTCGAGCTCGAGCCGGTGGGCGCGATGCTGCGCGAGCAGGGCGGCGAGGTGCTGCTGCTCGAGCTGCGCTGCCATGGCGGGAGCGGCCGGGCCGCGTTCTCCTACGGCCGCGACGAGGCGGACGACGTGCTGGCGGCGGTGGCGTGGTTGCGCGCGCGGCCGGACGTCCCGCGACGACCGCTGCTGCTGTTCGCGGTCAGCATCGGCACCGCGCCGGCGGCGCTGGCAGCGCCACGGATCGAGGCGCTCGGCGGGCTGGTGCTCGACGCGCCGATCGACGAGCTGCGCGCGACCACGGAGCGAACGCTCGGCGTGGTCGAGGGGCGGCGCGGCGTGGTGCCGCAGCCGTGGCGAGCGCTGTTCCTGCTGGCGGCGGAGTGGTGCGGGACGATGCCGTTCGCCGACGTGGTGCCGATCCGCGCGATCGAGCAGTTGTCGCCCGAGGTGCCGGTGCTGCTGATCGGCGCCGGCCAGGACACGCAGATGCCGCCGGCCGCGGTCGAGCGCTTCTTCGCCGCGCTCCCGACCCGCGCCGATCGCAAGCAGCTCTGGATCCAGCCGACCGCCACCCACGGCCGCGTCTGGTCCACCGATCCCGCCACCTATCGCGAGAAGCTCGCGCGCGTCGTCGCGTCGCTCTGAGCCTGGACGCAACCGGGTGGTCGGCGGCCGCTCGGCCGCGCACGGCGCGGCACCCGGCAACGCGGCGGCGACGACGCCTAGATCGCGCCTGCCTGCGCGCTACTTTGCGCGGCCATGAACACCCCCAACGCCACCCTCGACGTCGCCGCGGCCAAGCAGTTCTCCGAGCAGTTCTGGGAGCAGCAGATCCTTCCGGCGATCACCGAGTACATCCGCATCCCGAACAAGTCGCCCTACTACGACCCGAAGTGGGTCGAGAACGGCCACATGGAGAAGGCGGTCCAGCTGATCTCCGGCTGGTGCAAGGCGCGCCTGCCGGCCGGCAGCAAGCTCGAGGTGCTCCGCCTCACCAACGAGAAGGGGCAGCCGCGCACGCCGCTGATCTACATGGACATCCCGGCGACCGGGAACGCCCGCGCCACCGACACCGTCGTCCTCTACGGCCACCTCGACAAGCAGCCCGAGATGACCGGCTGGCGCGCCGGCCTCGATCCGTGGACCCCCGTCCGCGAGGGCGACAAGCTCTACGGCCGCGGCGGCGCCGATGACGGCTACGCGGCGTTCGCCTCGCTCGGCGCGATCGAGCTGCTGCGCCAGCAGAAGAAGCCGCACGTGCGCCTGGTCGTGCTGATCGAGGCGTGCGAGGAGAGCGGCAGCTACGACCTCCCCGCCTGCGTCGACGCGCTGAAGGCGCAGATCGGCAGCCCGAGCCTCGTCGTCTGCCTCGACTCCGGCTGCGGCAACTACGACCAGCTCTGGACCACGACGTCGCTGCGCGGCCTGCTCGCCGGCAACCTGCGCGTCGACATCCTGAAGGAGGGGGTCCACTCGGGCGACGCCAGCGGCATCGTCCCGTCGAGCTTCCGCATCCTGCGCCAGCTGCTCGCCCGCCTCGACGATCCGAACACGGGCACCGTGCTCCCTCGCGACTTCTGGGTCGACATCCCGCCCGAGCGCGTGAAGCAGGCGAAGCTCTGCGCCGAGATCCTCGGCAACGACGTGACCAGCAAGTACCCGTGGATCGAGGGCGCGACGCATGTCCCGGGCGCGCGGCACGAACTCCTGCTGAACCGCACGTGGCGGCCGCAGTTGTCGATCACCGGCGTCGAGGGGATCCCGGCGCTCGGCAATGCCGGCAACGTGCTGCGTCCCTACACGACGCTCAAGCTCTCGCTGCGCATCCCGCCGCGGCTCGAGCCGAAGCAGGCGACCGCCGCGCTGAAGGCGCTGCTCGAGAAGGACCCGCCGTACGGCGCGAAGGTCACCTTCGAGGCCGACAAGGGGTCGAGCGGCTGGGACGCGCCGCCGTTCGCCGCATGGCTCGAGCAGGCGATGGAGCAGTCGTCGCAGCAGTTCTTCGGCAAGCCGGCCGCCTGCATGGGCGAGGGCGGCACGATCCCGTTCATGGGCATGCTCGGCGAGAAGTTCCCGCAGGCGCAGTTCATGATCACCGGCGTGCTCGGCCCCAACAGCAACGCCCACGGCCCCAACGAGTTCCTCCACATCCCGTCCGGCAAGCGGCTCACCTGCTGCGTCGCGCAGGTGATCGCCAACCACTACGCGCGGAGCTGACCGAGCGCGCCGGTCCGCGTGGCGTGGATGAAGTCGAGGTAGGGCGGTACGTGGCCGGCGGCGCGCAGCTCGGCGAGGATCTGCGCGCGGTGGTGGGCGCCGTGCATGGCGACGTGGGTCAGGATGTCGGCGACGCGGCTTTCGTGACGCTCGCCCTTGCTGTTCAGGTAGGTGATCGGAGCTTCGAGCCGCTCGGCGCCGCCGCCCGCCGCCCAGTCGCGCTACTTCGCGAGCAGCGCGGCGGCCTCCGCCGTCGCCTGCACCAGCGACCACTTCGGCCACACCGCGCACGGCGCCGGCCGTCCTTCGAGCCGCGCCAGCCACAGGAGCGACGCCCCGACCACGTGGCAGAGCAGCTTCACCGCGCCTGACGGCGGCGCGGCGAGCGCGCCGAGCGACCGCGCCAGCTCCCGATTCGCCCAGTCGTCGAACACGAGCAGTTGCTGGTGATGCATCGGCAACGCCATGTCGGGCTCCGAGCGACGCCTCGCGTCCGGCCTCACTCCCCCGCCGCGCGCGCCCGCCCCGCCGCCACCTCGGCGACGAAGAGCGCGACGCAGCGGATCTCGTCCTCGTTCAGCTTGTCCGCGAGCGGCTCCATCACCCGCGCCTCCATCCCGTCGCGGATCACGTCCTCGAGGTCGTCCGCCGCGCGCGCCTCGATCTGCGAATTCGCGCCGGCCAGCCGGACGAAACCGAACCGCGGCTGCCCCTCGCCGCGCGGACCGTGGCACGCCGCACACGCGAATGCGTAGACGTCGGCACCGCGGGACACGAGCAGCGGATCGCCCGCTTCCGGCACCGCCGTCGTCGCGATCAGTCGCTCGGTGAACTCCGCCACCGCCGCGATCTGCTCGTCGCTCAGTGCCCCTTCGAACGCCGGCATCGCCGCCGGCGCCGTCTGTCCCGGGCCGTGCGCGGTGCCCGCGGCCCACTCGCCCTTCGCCGCACCCGGCTGGCGCACCCCGTATCGCACGAGCTCGGCGATCGACTCGGGCTCGCCGCCGCCCCAGATCCAGGTCGCATCGCGCAACGTCGGAAAGCCGGGCCGCCCCTCGAGCGAGGCCCCGTGGCAGAGCTTGCACTCGCTCGCATAGATCGCCGCCCCCTGCTCGAGCGCGAACGCGCGCAACACCGGATCGGCGGCGATCTGCGCGAAGGTCGCCGAGCTGAAGCCGTGCGGCGGCGGCGGGAACGAGCGGCACGCGCTCACGCCGGCCGCGCCGACCAGCGCGGTCGCGACCGCCGCCACCCGCGCTCCGACCCGACCCTTCAACGACTGCGCGCGAGAAGCCATTCGGTCACCTTGCCGAGGAACTCGGGGTCGATCGGCCGCGCCTTCAGGTAGTCGGCGGTCGTCGGCGGATCGGAGAGGATCGCCTTGAACAGGTGGTCGAGCTGCGGGAAGAGCGCCAGCGACGCGTCGGCGTGGCCGGCCGCCTGCAGCGCGGCGAGCAGCGGCGGCGCGTCGCGCTCGGCCGACACCTGCACGTCCTTGCCGCCCTGCGCGATCAGCACCGGCACCGTCACTTTCGCCAGCTGCGCCACCGGATCGTGCCGGGCGTGGCTGCGCAACCACTCGCGATCCCGCAGCGCCGCCCGGTAGTCGATCCGCACCTCGTCGGGCTCCAGCTCGCCCTCAGCGGCGACCAGCTCGAGGAAGCGCGCGTGCTCGACCAGCTCGGCCTCGATCAGCGCTTCCGGCAGTCCCGCCGCCTGCAGCCCGGCCCGCTTCTGGTCGCGCAGGACCGCCGCGAGCGACCGACCGGGCGCCGCCATCAGCACGATGCCCGCCAGCGGCCGCTCGCAGGCGACGATCGGGGCGGTCACGCCGCCCTCGCTGTGGCCGATGAGGAACAGCTTCGCCGGTTCGACATCGGCGCGCGCGCGCAGGAAGTCGACGCAGGCGAGCGCGTCGTCGGCCAGCGCCCGCAGGGTCAGCCCCTCGCGCGGCGCGCCGCTGCCGCCGACGCCGCGATCGTCGACCCGCAGCACGAGGAAGCCGGCTTCGGTGAGGTGGTCGAGCAGCTCGTGCGTGCCGAGGTCGATGCCGCCCGACATGCCGTCGCGGTCCTGCGGCCCGGAACCGCTGAGGAAGAACAGCGCTGGAAGGCGCTCTGCCGCCGCCTTGCGCGGTCGCGTGATCGTGCCGGCCAGCTGCCAGCCACCGCGCTCGATCGCCACCTCCTCGCGGACGAAGTCGCGCTGCGCCGGCGGCGTCAGCGACGGCAGGTCGAAGCGCTCGAACGGCTCGTCGGTGCGCCGCATGCGGACGCCCTGGGCGACGACGTCCACCTCGTACAGCCGGCCGTCCGGCAGCACCCGCAGCATCTCGCCGAGCGAGTCGCGGAACTTGCGGCCGCTCACGGTCGTCTCGCCGCGGCGCACGTCGAAGTTGCCGAGCGAGCGCAACTCGAGCGGAAGGGTGTTCGCCGTCTCGGGATGAAACAGCAGGAGATCGGCCCGCTGCCCGTCGGCCGGCGCGGCCAGCCGGACCATCACCTCGAACAGGCCGATCCAGTTGTTGACCAGCAGGAAGGCGTCGTCGCGGACGGCGAGAGCGATCGGAGTGCTCTTCGGACCGACCGTCAGCGCGCCCTCGGCGCGGCCGTTCGCCACCGTCACCTCGAGCGCGGAGGAGACGCCGGCGCCATCGCTGCGCAGCTGCACGCGGTGCGGACGCCCGCGGTCGTCCAGCAGCACCTCGCCGCTGGCGCGCAACTGCAGCAGCCCGAGTGCGCTCTGCGTCCCCATGACGTAGCCGCCATGGAATCGATGGAGCGGCGGTTCGATCGTGGGGACGCGACCGTGGCAATCCCACCAGGCGTGGCCGATCAGCAGCCCGCCCTGCTCGATCGCCCAGACCGCCGTCTCGCCGGGCGCATAGACCGCCGAGATCGTCTGGGGCGCGGTCTTCGGCGGCTCCGCCTGCAGTGCCGCCAACGCCACGACCACGCCACCGAACCCTGCGCCACCCATGCCGAACTCCCATCGCCGAGCCGCAAGGCGATGGTAGCCCGCGCTGCGGATCCGCCGTGCACCTCACTCCGCCGGGCGCCGGCTCACGAGCTCGACGACGGCTCCCGCCGTGATCTCCGCCGACGCCTCGCGAATCGCGCCGTGCAGATCATGCAACCTGACCGTCGCGTCGAGCTCGGGCGCCCCGCTCGCATCGAGCAGCCGCAGCAGCAGTGCGCCGCACGGCGGCGGCGCGACCATCCGCTCGATCCGACCGTTCTCGTCCGCCGCCACCAGGAGCTTCATGGCCGCCCGCCCGGCCGCGCGCGCCGCCGTCGCGAATCGTCCGTCCGCATCGCTGACGACCGGCTGGTACTCCTTCCCGCCCAGCCGCGCCACGTATTGCGCGACCGCCGCCGGCAGCGCGGCGGCTTCAGCAGCACCGCGACCCAGGCGTCCTGGACGACGTCTTCGGCGAGCTGCTCGTCCGTGACGAGGTGGCGCGCGAGGCCGCGGAGGAAGCGGGCGTCCTCGCGCAGCGCGGTGGCGAGTGCGACGGGGCGTGTGGTGGAGTGCATGCCGTCCACTTCCCGCGAACGCGCCGTTCGTTTCAGGACGAAGGCTGCTGCCGGCGCTGCCAGGCCGCGCTCAGCCCGGCGTAGAGCAGCGCGGCGAGGAGCCAGCCCGGGAGGCTGACGAAGTAGATCTCGACGCCGCCCCAGAGGACCAGCGCGGCGCACGCGAGCAGCGTGAGGAGCCAGGTCGTGGCGGCCGGCGCGTACCAGGCGAGGCGCTGCCGTTCCGCCCACCAGCTCGCGAGCCCCAGCCGCGGCAGCAGCCAGAAGTCGACGACGATGATCGCCCCCATCGGCATCAGCAGGAGACCGTAGAGCGCCACGAAGCCGAGCAGTTGCATCGACAGCGCCGGGAACAGCGCCGCGATCGACGCGACGGCACCGGCGGCGAGCGTGACGCTGACGCGCGACGCCTTCGGCACGATCGCCTGCAGCGCGAGACCGGCGCGGTAGAGGGTGGGGTTGGCGGTGGTCCAGCCGGCGACGATCACGCACAGCAAGCCGATCACGCCGCACGCCGCCGCGGCCATCGGACCGGGGAGGACCTCTTCGTTGGCGGGGTCGCGCGCCAGCTGCACGGCGTAGAGCACCGACGCCGACAGCCACGCCATGAAGTGGCCGATGTACATGCCGGCGGCGCTCGCCACCGCGTACCAGCTCCTGCGCGCGAACCGGAACACCGACAGGTCCGCCATGCCGAGGTGCATCGCCAGGTTGCAGAACCAGGCGAAGAAGCAGACGTGCCAGAAGGTGAAGTGCGGCGACCCCGGGCGTGGCTCGCCGCCGGGCCAGATCCGGGTCGTCGCCACCTCCCACAGCTCGGAGACGCGCGTCACCCCGAGCTCGCGCAGACCGATGACGCCAAACGCGACGAACACCAGCACCATCCACGGCGCCGCCAGCTCGGCGAAGCGCGCCACCACCCGATAGCCGGCGGCGGCGAGCCCGGCGATCAGCGCGCCGACCAGCAGCGTCGTCGCGATCCAGCCGACACCGGTGGGCCACACGTCGCCGAGCCCGGGCATCGCGATGCCGGTCCAGACCCCCGCGGCGGTGGCCGAGACGGTGATCATCGAGCCGGCGAGGAAGCAGAACATCACGCCGTTCAGCAGGTTGTAGAGCACGACCAGCCGCCGACCGCACAGCCGCTCGAGGTGGGCGTAGAGCGTCAGGCGGACCCGCGTGGCGATCGGCGCGGTGACGAACAGCCACGAGAGCACGGCGAGCAGGTTGCCGACCAGGAGCCCGCCGATCAGGTCGGCGGCGCCGACGCCGGTCCGCAGGAACAGCGGCCCGATCATCAGCTCGGTGCCGGCGACATGCTCGCTGGCGTACTGGCCGAGGAAGCTCCTGAAGCCGAGCCGGGCCCGCTCCGGCACCGGTTCGCGCTCGAACTCGAGGTCGCCGCCGGCCTCGCTCGCGCCCTCCGCCGACTTCGCCGGATCCACCGAATCGACCACGATGCGCTCTCCTGCGACCACGACGATCGGCGCTCAGTATCCCCGTTGTCGCTCGCGCGTGCGCGGGTCGAAGCCGAGTTCGCGCAGCAGCGGCAGGACGTCCTCGCCGGCCGCCTCGGTCAGCGCGGCGACGATCTGCTCGTTCTTGGCGTCGAGCTTGGTCGCGGCGGAGAAGGTGGCGCGGCACGCCGCGCGCTCGCGCCACAGGACGCGGAAGACCCGGGGGAAGTAGCCGGGACCGAAGCGCTTGCGCAGCTGCAGCAGCTCGTAGCTGCGCCAGTCGATCCGGTCGAGCTGCGCGATCCATGCCGGCGCGTGCCGCCGCTGCCACAGCCCGATCTCGCTCTCGAGCCACGCCATGTCGGACAGCGACTCGTTGAACCAGTGCGGGATCGAGTCGCCGAGCTCCGACAGGAAGCAGTGCTGCATCTCGTGGGCGTAGTTGTCGGCGCTGTCGAAGATCCCGCCCGCCAGCAGGAACATCTCCGGGTCGGCACCGGCGCGCAGCGAGAACCCGCACGGGTAGTTCGCGCCGACGTGCACGACGACGGCGCGCGGCGCGAACCCCATCCACTCGACCAGCCAGTCGTACTGCCGCTGCAGTTGCGCGGCGACGGCGTCGAGCCGCAGCGACGGGTCGGCATGGTTCAGCACGAGGACGTTGGCGGTCGTCGCGCGGGCGAGGATCGGCTCGGCGTGCCACTCGGTGGTGGCGGGCGGGTCGGCGATCGACGCGGCGATGGCCGGTGCACGCGGCGTGGACGCGACCCCGGTGCAGCCGGCGAGCAGCGCCGCCCCCAGCGCGCCGACGACCGCGACCGGCGCGGCACCGTGAGCGACCCCCGCGGCCACGCCGTGGCGGGCCGTGGCTGGCGCGCCCGTGAGCAGCGCGACCACGGCGAAGGCAGCGGCGAACACGATGCGGGGCATGGCCGACTCGATCAAGGACTCGCGCTCGGCGCGCTCACCCTTCGTCATCCTCGACTGCGGCGCCGTCGGCGTGCACCACCGCCCACGCCTCGGCGATCTGATCGAGCTGCTTCTCGCGGAAGAGCAGGAACGGGACGCGCGGAATGCGGCGGATCTCCTCCTTGCCGCGACTGTCGCGCACGACGATGTGGCCGGCGCCGAGCAGGAGCATCTCGAACACGTCGGGATACTCGACCGACAGGCGCTTGGCGCCGCGCGTGATGGCGTCCTCCATCTCGCCCCGCCGCACCAGGTGCAGCTCGTTCGGCGTGATCCGCCAGCGGTGATTGATGAAGACGTTCATGAACACGCCGATCATGCCGATGGCGACCAGCACGCTCATCGCGTGCATGAAGCCGCGGCCGACCCGGGCATCCATGCCGGTGAAGAAGTCGAGGAGGTGGCCGAGCAGCGGCACGTCGAGCGCGTCGCGCAGGTAGAGCCCGCCGACCCACAGCAGCGCGACGAACAGCAGCCAGCCGATGGCGAGGTTGCGCCGCACGTCGAAGCCGACGGCGACCATGCAGGTGAGCAGCGTCGTGAGGTAGACCCACGTGAGCGGAACCTGCCACGCCTCCTTCCAGTGGAGCAGCGCGGCGCAGATCTCGCCGACCACGATCAGCGGCCAGAACAGCGCGAACAGCGGATAGCTGCCGAAGCGCAGCTCGCTGACGCGCGTCGGGCGCTTCGCGGCGGCGGGGTCGGCCGATGCAGCGGGTGCCGCGGCCGGGGCCTTGGCCGGCGGCGGGGGCGAAGCAGCGGGCGCAGCTCCCGGTGGTTGCGGCGCGGCCGGGGCGGGATCAGTCATGTTCGAGGTCCTCTCAGCGATCGTCGGCGCGGCTACCGAAACCGGGCGCCGTGACGTTCACCGCCCGGGCTATCGCAGCGCCCCCCCGCCACGGGTCACGGGGCGTCGTATTGGCCGAGCGGACGGATCCAGATGTTGCGGTAGCGCACCGGATTGCCGTGGTCCTGCAGGCGGAACGGCAGACGATCCGGGTGCGGGCTGTAGACGCCGACGTCGCGATGCGAGGTCGGGCCGATGTACTCCTGCGCGTGGTGGACGACGACGCCGTTGTGCAGCACCGTCACGCGCGCCGGCTTCACCAGCTTCTCGCCGTCGAAACGAGGCGCCTCGAACAGGATGTCGTAGCTCTGCCACTCGCCGGGTGGACGGCAGGCGTTCACCAGCGGCGGCTTCTGGCCGTAGAGCGCGGCGGCCTGGCCGTCGGGGTAGGTCTTGTTGTCGAAGCAGTCGAGCACCTGCACCTCGTAGCGCTGCATCAGGTAGATGCCGCTGTTGCCGCGGCCCTGCGACTCGCCGGCGACGAGAACCGGCGCGCACCACTCGAGATGGAGCTGGCAGTCGCCGAAGGCGTCGAGCGTCTCGATGTCGCCGGTGCCGTTCACCTCGGCGTAGCCATCGCCGACCTTCCAGCGCGCCGGGCCGTCGCCGCCGGTGAAGCGCGAGAGATCGGTGCCATCGAACAGCACCAGCGCGTCGGCGGGTGCGGCGGCCGGGCCATGCATCGCGCCGGGCGCGACCACCCGCGGCTGCGGGCGCCGCGAATCGTGCACGCACCACTTGCCGTCGGGCAGGAGCGGCGTGTCGGTGTAACCGGGAGCGCCCTGCGGCGGCGTGGCGAAGGCGACGGCGGCCAGCGCCAGCGCCAGAGTGGCACGGCGTGGGGATCGCGGTGCGGGACGGACTGCGGCGAGGGGACGATCGCTCATCGGCGGCTCCAGCCTTTGGAATGGTGGGCGCGCCGGCGTGCGGGCATCCATGCTCTCGCTCGCGGGCGCGGGGCGATCGGCACCATAGCGGCGGCGCGTCGCCCGGCATGGCTGCGGGAGAGGGCGCGGAGCGCTAACTTCGGCGGCGTCCGCAGTCGATGCGACGCGGCGCGCGCGGGAGGGAGAGATGCCGGACTACAGCGCCTACCAGAAAGGCGTGATCAAGCGCTACTACGAGCATCGCGACACGATCGCGGTCCACAAGCTGGCCGAGATCCTGTCGAACCTGTGGCTCGAGAAGAGCAAGGCGAAGGTCGCGGCGCTGTGGGAGTCGGCCTACAAGGAGTTGCAGAAGGCCGGCGTGCCGATCAACCAGGCGTGCGTGATCGTTGAGGACCGCGACCTCGAGGCCTTCGGCAAGGTCGTCGCCGAGCTGTCCTGATCGCCGGCCTGTTCGCCGGCCGGACCGCGTGCCTGAGGGCGTGCCTGATCACCCCGTCCAACGGACCGGGCCCACCCCGAAGAGGAGCGGGCCCGGTCGGATCGCGGATTCGAGCGCAGCCGAACGTCAGTTGCTGAACTTGGCGGTGGCGCCCGCGGGCATGTCGACCTTGGTCGTGCCGAACGCCTTCATCGTGTAGGCCTGCTTGCGCTTGGTCTCGCCGCGCTGGCTCGTGGTGACGGTCTCGATCACCAGCGCGGTCGGCATGCCGGCCGCATCGAACGTGACGGTCGCCGTGCCCTTCGCCGTGATCGCCGGCCCGCCGCCCGCAGCCGCCGCGCCACCGGC
>Ga0194128_10004044_pt1 | contig 21901 bp, 17 predicted proteins | sample TA2KigCa65mmetaG_FD_148650 | JGI IMG/M metagenome (GOLD analysis project Ga0194128, IMG submission 148650) | Freshwater microbial communities from Lake Tanganyika, Tanzania - TA2015037 Kigoma Deep Cast 65m | ecosystem: Environmental > Aquatic > Freshwater > Lake | place: Tanzania: Lake... | reverse complement strand
CAAGATTGATGTGCCCCATGCGTTCACGGCGAACGATGCTGCGTGTCACTTCCACTCCACACTTCTCACAGACGACTCCCGCGTAGCGCACTCCTTTGTACTTGCCGCAGAAACACTGGAAGTTCTTCGTCGGTCCGAAGATTCTCTCGCAGAAGAGACCATCCGGCTCCGCGCGCTGGGTGCGGTAGTTGACGGTTTCGGGCTTGGTAACTTCACCACGTGACCAGGCGAGAATGTCCTCGGGGCTGGCGACGCTCAGCGCAACAGCGTCGAAGCTGTCGGTGGCTGCGGACTTCTTGGCATTGTGGATGGGACCGGGCATTGGGCTAGGGAGTAGGGAAGTAGGGAAGTAGGGAAGTAGGGAATTAGGGAAGTAGGGCGTAGGAACCTGTTTCCTGTCTCTTGAATTTTACATACAAAAGATCGCTGCCCGCCCCTGATTTCCGTCGTCTGACCGGATGGGGGGACACCGATGATGCGGAAAGTATAGAGAAGGTTGATGAAGTTACAAGAGGATTACGAAAGAAATCAAAGAAATCAACGAAGCCCCCTCCCTTCCATCACTCCTATTTGATCGCTTCCTGAATCAGCTCCTTCCCCTCGAGCATGAGATGCACTCCGCTCTGAACCTTGCCGATTCTCCCGCGGATGTCCTCCGCAGTTTCGTGCACCTGTGTGGCAGTATTTCTTCCCATATCGATGAGTGCTTTCACGCGATCGGAAAAACCGAGCGAGCTTCCCGTTGAGAGGAACATTGTCGGAAAGTTCGCAAACGGGTCGCCATGGACCTCACATGCCGTGAGCAAGAACGACAAGCCGACGATCACCCCCCGCCACCGCATCAGGAAATATCGGAAGAGGCATTCTTGGCACCGTACTTCTCGAAGAGCTTTGAGAAGGAACCGTCGCACTGCTCAAGAGCTGCGCTCAACATCTCCACTTCCTTGTCGCTCATCTGCAGTGTCGATGATGCATTCACAGTGACATCGTCTCCCTTTTCGTCCGCAACGAGATTCTCCACCCCCTGCAGGGAAGCATGGAGGACGATGAAAGCATTGCAAGAATCGCACTTGAGCTGGAGGAGCATGGCATTGTCTGAAACCACCCTCACCGACGGGAAGTCGACGGGCACCTTCTTACCGCACTGCGGACATCGCATCTGCTGTTCGATCCTCCGGAGAATTTGCTGAAGGGTGTGAGGGTCGATGTCCATACCCTCATTATAGCATTTATTGAAATACCGGGGAAGTTTTTCAGAGTTCTCCCGTGCCCTCCAGAACGAGCACAGCATCGCTTTCTACCAGCCCTGTTTCGAGGTCCGCCCTTCTGGCCACCGCTTTGAGCTGCACTCCGGAAGGATTGTGCAGAAGGAGGCGGCCGGGATTCGTCAGGGAACGGAACGAGACGCCAGCACGGGCCGGTAGCTGCCACCGGATAAATCCGAACGACGGCGCATCTGCAGTGACCTTCGCTATGGGGACATTGCGCACTTCGCGGAGCTCCCATGATTCAGGAAGACTGATATGCACGTTCTCATCGCTCTCGGAGAGAATTTCAATCACCGAAGCGCTCTGCAGCAGACCGATGTCGAACTGCAGCGAGAGTGGTTGCTCATGCTCGATTCCGATATCCGTCACGGGTTCAATGATGCTCGCGACCCTGTTCGCCGTACCGACTGCAGTAAAAGACAGTGCGACCACGGCGACTAAACCGACCGCGGAGGCGATGCCCTGTTTTCGAAGCCGTGAAGTTTTCGAAGGCTTGGCTATGGGAGGCAGTGTAGCATATCCACCTGACGCTATGCTCATACTCCCTGTCCGTACCGGAATGCTCAAGGCTGGCGACGACCTTGCTGCGGCAATAGTCCAGTCTGTTGCGCTGCAATCGGGCGATATCATCGTCGTCTCCTCCAAAGTCGCTGCGACGGTTGAAGGTGCAGCAGTGGAACTCGCGAAGATCCGGGTCAGCCCGGAGGCGGAAGAACTCTATCGTGCATTCGGAAAGACTCCCCAGCACCGGCAATTCGTCCTCGATGAGACCGCACGTATGAACGGCACGGTCATCCGCACTATGAACGGAGTAGTACTGACAGAACTGAAACCGGACGGCATTGCGGAGGGAACGCTCATCGTTCCCAACGCCGGCATCGACGAATCGAATATCGAGAGAGGATGGGCCGTGGGGTGGCCGAGGGATCCTGTTGAGAGCGTACGGAGATTGCGAAGAGAACTGATGAAGAAGGTCGACTCAGTTGCGATCATCCTGTCTGATTCAGGTCTGTCTCCGCGCAGAAGCGGTGTGACCGCTTTTGCACTCACCGTCGCAGGGATGGATCCCCTCTACGACCGCCGCGGAAAACCGGATCTCTACGGCAGGGACATGGTGATGACCGTGGAAGCAATCGCCGACCAACTGGCTACAGCGGCAAACTCTGTCATGGGAAACGCCGATGAACGGACTCCGGCCGCGGTCATCCGTGATCACGGATTGCCGATGACCGAATTCACCGGATGGGTGCCGGGAATCGAGCGCGAGAAGGATGTGTATTTCGGAGTTGTGTAAAAGGACTCAGAGGCTGTAAAGGACTCAGAGGCTTTAAAGGACTCAGAGGCTTTAAAGGACTCAAAAGAAAAAGAGGAGAGACATTCCGTATCTTTTGTGTCGCTTGAGTCCTTTGTTTCCTGTTCTTCTTTCCCTACCATTACTCCATGAACTTCATCGTCCTCTCCTCCTCGCGCGGAACTACCTTTCAGGCCGTGATCGATGCAATGAAGAAAGGGGAACTGAAAGCAAAATGTCTCGGACTCATCAGCGACAGAACTGACAGGGGATGCGTCGAGAAGGCAAAGATCGCCAAAATTCCGGTTCGCATCGTTGAAAAGAATTCCGGCGAAGACCGCGAAGACTACGATAAGCGTCTCCATACAGCTGCACTTGAGCTAGGTGCCGTCCCGCCGATCACGAATCACGAATCACGAATCACAACGTACATCGCCTGCATTGGTTGGATGTTCCTGCTCTCCCCGTGGTTCGTCCGCACGTGGAAAAGACGCATGATCAATGTCCACCCGTCACTCCTTCCGAAGTACCCCGGCGCCCATGCAATCGACGATGCACTTGCAGCGGGTGAAAGGGAGACGGGAATGACCATCCACTACATCGATGAAGGGCTTGATTCAGGGGAAATAATTGTACAAAAAAATTGCTCGATAGAGAAGGATGACACTCTCGACAGCCTGAAGGAGCGCTTGCAGGCACTGGAGAAAGAGTGGTATCCGAAGGTACTGCAACAACTGGAAAACAATCGCTGAACATGCCGATGCCTACACCCTCCTACACCACCACCTGCACGGAGAATACGAAGATCGCGAGGGACATTTTCGAGCTCCGGTTCACAAAGCCGGAAGGATTGAAGTTCCTTCCCGGTCAGTATCTGCTGTGGGACGTGCCCTTACTGGAGGATGGATCCGATATCCAGACGCGCGCGTTTTCGATCGCATCTTCACCGGAAGAAAAAGACATGCTCTTCGTCGTAAAAATTCTCGAAGGAGGCCGTGCAAGCATGTGGGTGGAGAGTGGTCTCAAGGTGGGAGACACCGTGCGCATGCAGGGACCGTTCGGAAGATTCCTCCTGGACAGGAATTCCGGAAAAGACTGGCTCCTCGTCGCCACCTCCACGGGCATCGCCCCGTACCGTTCACAGCTCGTGAGCTTTCTGAAAGACGAAACCCGCAGAATTGATCTGCTGTTGGGTGTGCGCTCGGAGGAAGATCTCTTCTGGACCGAAGAGTTCACCGCAATGGCGCGCAAGTACAGTCACTTTTTTTTCCATCCCGCGCTGACGAAGCCCTCCGCCGACTGGAAAGGCCATACGGGAAGAGTGCAGACGCTCTTCGAAAAGATCGTCCAGGATTTTGCACGGGTACAGGTGTACGCCTGCGGGAACCCGGAGATGACAAAAGATGTGAAAAAAATCTGCATGGAGAGATTCGGCATGACGAAAGGCGACGTGCATGTAGAAGGGTATATTTGAGGATCCAGAGGTACGAAAAACCTCTCGTCTGGATCCTCTGGATCTTTTCGTTCTTCTGAGTCCTACTTTTTCCCTTCTACAAGCACTTTCTCCTGTTCCAATACTCCAAGGAACGTATCGAACAAATAATTCGCGTCCTCCGGTCCGGGTGTCGCTTCAGGGTGAAACTGCACGGCGAAGAATCGACCGGACTCATGGCGGATGCCCTCAACCGTTCCGTCATTCGCATTCCTCCACCAAACAGACCAACCCGAAGGAAGCGTCTTTTCATCCACAGCAAAGCCGTGATTCTGAGATGTAATGATGCAATGGGAGGATCCAGCCTCCACACACGGCTGGTTCGCTCCTCTGTGCCCATACTTCAGCTTGTAGGTATCACCGCCGATAGCCAGAGCCATGAGCTGATTACCGAGGCAAATGCCGAACGTCGGAATATTCTGTTCGATGGACCACTTCATGGCGGCAATCGTTTCCCTGCACATCTTGGGATCGCCGGGGCCATTGCTGACGAAAACGCCATCGTACTTCAGATTCGATGGATTCTTCGCAAGGTCGTAGTTCCACGGAACGCGGTGTACCGTCACTCCCCTCTTGAGCCAACTGCGGATGATGTTGCGCTTGATGCCGCAATCGTAGGCAACGATGGATATTGGTGTTTCGTTTTTGGTTTTTGGTTCGTAGGTAATAACTTCGGAGCAACTGACTTCTGCAACGAGGTTATTCAGATTGGGATCGGCAATTTCTCCTCCGCCCGACTCCCTGCCCCCTACCCCCTGAACAATCCGTCCGAGCATGACCCCATGCTCCCGCAATTTCTTGGTCAATGCCCTCGTATCAACTCCTGTGATTCCCGGAATACCGAAGTGTTCGAGGAAATTCTGGAGCGAGCTCGCGGCAGAGAAATGGCTGTATTCATCGCTCACCTGCGCCACCACCACTCCCCTCACCTGCACCGCCTCGCTCTCGAAGTTTTTGGAAAAGCCGAATTCATTCTTCTCCATGCTCGGCACGCCATAGTTGCCGATCAGCGGATACGTAAAGACGAGGATCTGGCCTTGATAACTCGGATCGGTGAGACTTTCGGGATACCCGACCATTCCCGTATTGAAAACAACCTCACCGTCGGTATCCACAGTTGCACCAAATGACTGCCCCTCGAAGACCGTACCGTCACTGAGGATCAGTTTTGCCATTGCGCGCAGGGTACAGGATTTAGGGAATGGGTCAAAGCCAAAATTACTCTTCAATTGACTGTTCAAAGCATAATTTGATGCTTTATAATTATTGACTAAACTATTATATAGTTTTATAATACTAATTGATCCTGCGGCTCTTTCACACCAGTGCGCTTTAGATTTTTCTAAGGCATACCCCATGCCATTGCAGCTTTCGTAAAGCTGTTCTCACGATGAGTGGTTTTCCATTTGTCGGGGGACAAAATGGAAGCTGCAAAGCGTGGGGGGATACTGAAACCAGTTCGAAACTTTAAAAGGACAAAAACCATGTTGCGACTCATCACCAGCCTGTGCCTCGTCCTCGTCGTCTCGTCCGCATCAGCGCAGAGCATCCCGCTGCCGCCGTTCGTGCCCCCCGCGGGCACCCCCACTCCGGCTCCGGCTCCGGCTCCTGCGCAAGCCCCGTTGGTTGTCAACGGGCAGCGGATGTTCAACTTCCAGGCCGGAGGCATGACCCTCAAGATCGGGGCCTCCGGCGAGAAGGGATACGTGGATACCAGCTCGTTGCCGGTGGGCTTCAGCAGCCCTATCCAGGCGAACAGCCTGAAGGAATTGGATCGGGTGTTGAAGGCCGCAGAGATCATGGCCTACAACGACGGAGTGGGACGGGTCCACATGACCGCCCACAACGCCGAAGCCTACTTCAAGGCCAACACCAACCACTATTCGCGGGTGCACACCACCACGGATGGTGAGGTGCGTCACGTCCATAGCGGAACGGTGACCCACCGTGCGGAGTACGATGAGCCCCTTTGTGCCCAAGACCGTCGGTGCGGAAGCACCTTCTGCGGCTGCGGGCATCAACGGAACGTGTACTGGTCGTACCAGTACAACCGGCGCTACTACCGGTGCTACAACACCGGTGTGCGGCGTTGGTACGGCAGTTTCTAAGCTGCCGTTGGCTGTTCCTCTAACCTCTCGAGCTGCGCGTTCAGTCCCCCCGCGCAGCCTTACTAATTGCCATTGAAAGTGGCTTTTCTGACGTGTTTTTGTATTTGATATATTTAATAATTGTTGTATAATAATAATAGTTGTTCCTTTACAGTTACGCCATCGGCATGTCGCCGTTGGCAAAACCCCTTGCAAGGAGAGTCTCATGTTCGCAAATCTGTTGCACGTTGCCATCCTCGTCCTCGGTGGCGCCGCCTTCATCTATGGCATCGCCAAGATCAAGGCCTCGGAGAAGGACCATCACGAGACGTGCGGAATCTTCGCGATCGTCGTGGGGACCATCATCCTCATGCTCAATCTGGATTCCGACTTCGTGACCTCCCTCCGAAACCACCTCGTCCCGCAGTCTCCGCCGGCCGTGGTCCGTTACGACGGACCCGTCACCGTGGAGAAGGCGACAGGAGTCGTTTCCTGGACCAGGATGCCGGACAACGTCCAGTGGATCGTTGTCAGCATGGTCATGAAAGAGGGCGTGCCGGCCGAGAAAGTCTCGCAGGCGCTGCCGGGTAGCGCGACCAACTACACCGTTCCGCCACAGTTTCGCGTCAAAGAGGGCCAGGTCGAAAAGATTCTGGTCTTCTACGGCACAAGTCACGGCCCTTCCGGCGAGGCCGAAGTCGAACCGAAGTTCGATGCCCTGACGAAGTGAACTCAGACATCTCCCAAGAAAGGAGGAGCAACTAGAAGAGGCAGTGCATCACGCATTGCCTCTTTGCTCATGTCTTACTATTAGGGCTTCGGGGTTGGTGCCTCGGGAGGTATCGGGCCACTAGTGCTAGCTGGGCGTGCGTCAGGCGCTGACGACGGGTCGGGACGAGGAGCACTGACTGGGCGGGCAGCGGGAGCTGACGCCGAAGGGTCAACAGAAGGCGCTTTAGCAGGGTTGGGAGCAGGAGCAACCGAGGGGCGTACACCGGGGGCTGGCACTGCAGGATCCGGCGAAGGACCAGTTGTCGATGTAGGGCGGGGTGCTGGTGCTGGACTAACTTTGGGAGCATTACTAGGATCACCAGAACTAGATGGAGCAGGTGCAGCGATGGGACTGGGAGCAGGTGCAGCGGTGGGAGCGACCGTTGGAGCAGCGACGCCAGTGGGAGTGGGTGCAGCGGTGGGACCGGTAGTGGGTGCAGCACTGGGAGCGACCGTTGGAGCAGCACTGCCAGTGGGAGTGGGTGCAGCGGTGGGACCGGAAGTGGGTGCAGCGGTGGGACCGGGAGTTGCTGCAGCACCACCAGCGGAAGTAGGTGCTGCGCTACCTGCTGCCACCGGAGCAACCGGTGGAGTATACGCTCCACTATTGAACCAGTTCATCATCGACTCCCAGACCGAAAGATCACCCGGATCCGAGGCTGCGCGCGCCATGGCAGCAGGATTGCCCTCCATAAAGAACACGTGGTTCATGGGATAATTCGCAGTGGGCGTTTCGATGCTACCCATCTGCTGAAAGCGCGAAAGAAGAACGATGTAGAGTCGCTTTTGCTCATCGTTTTTGCTAATTCTATCTTTGAAATCATTCCAGAGCTGCAAGGCAATGGGACCATTGACCTGACCGAATGCTTCGATGAATTCGGGTTCAGTCGTCATTGACTTCTCACCGCTGACAAGTTGGAGATAGACAGGATTGATCATGATGTCCCTCCTCAAACCGGCAACATCCATAAGACGCTCATAGTAGCGAGCGGGCTTGAGATACTTCTCGCGAATATAACCAAAGCCGATACCTTCATCTTCGGACATGGCTGTCACACCTAAATCAAATTGCAGTCTCCCCCTCTTTGCCATCTGACCACGGTTGATGAAAAACTTCTTCATCGTGAGGTAGATGTACTCTGATACATCTTTCTTCGTTGCGTTCTGACCATAGATATTCAGATATTGACCATATTTGAATGGCATCGGTGGCAAACCAGCTCCTTCTTTCTGCTGCTGAGGAGACTGATCGCGATACTGTTGATACTGCTCATACCAACCAAGCATCGGAGCAACTTCAACTTGCCCTACAAGACCGAGGGTAAGGCGCTCCTTCTCACGATCAAGCTTATCAAATTCATTTCCCTCTCCTTTGATCGGCAGGAGTGCTCTCTCCCAGTAATTTGCGAGTGTACGGTCCTGCGGATTTTTTATTTTCTCGTTGCCCATAATCTGATCGTACTTATCGAACAGACCGTCCCACCATGCACGACCATTTGTACTCTTGCTGTAAATACCCTGTGCACCGGCCCAAAGCAAACCAAGTCCAAGAGGTGACGTTAGTAAACCATCCTCCTTCTTCATCACACCAAAGAGCGCTTTGATGGACATGAAGAATGCAAGACCCATCGCAATCGATCCAACAGGATGATCGGAAAAATTAAACGCATAGTCGAATCCATTACTGACGAATTCTTCCACCTTCTGCCAGGTGGGAACTTCTTTCTTCAGTGTTCCAAGCTGCACATTGCTTTTCTTCATTAGATCTTCGTAGACCGTGAATTCCTGCACAATGAGCTTCAGCATGGCTTTTAAGTCGTTCTCCGGCATGAGAAGTTCGGGAGGCAATTTTCCCATCGTATCCACGACCGATTTTCCGGCAGGTTGCAAAATAGCCCAGTACTCCAGAGAGTTCAGGAAGATCCAGTTGGAGCTGCCATATGTCGAGGGAATATTCTTTTTCAGAAAGTCATGCGCAATCGCAGGGTTGTTGATCCACTCTCCGGCTGATGGGATCGGTGCAACGTACTCAGGAGGCATAGTAATACCGTCCGTACCACGGGAAACACCTGTACGTGCATCCACATAATTTCTGCGCGCAGTCTCCCCTACTTCGATGTTGAATCTCCGTAGCGCTTCCGTAGGACCAAAACGCGTGAGAGAGACATCACCGAAGACCCGGGAAACTCTCTTTCCTCTATCGGTCATCATGACATCGTCTTCAAACGCTTTAATCTCCTGATACGGGGCGATGTCTGTTCCACCGGGACCGGCACCGATCTGACCTGTGAAAGCAGGGACGATCTTTCCTTTATCGCTTGTAGATTTAACACCATGGAGAAGCTTGTGCATTCCAAGTGCATATTCCTGCTTTGTCATGGAGTGTTCGTCCATGCCCGGATTCACAAATCTATCCTCGATAAACTCCATCTCTCCCGTCGGTGGCCGGACTCCCGCCGACTGCATACGAAGGCGAAACTCCGTTCGTACATGGGAGTAATACTGAAGCGAGACCTGCACGAATATCTGATTGTCGATCTTCTGACTTGCTTTGAAATTCAAATTGGCATTTCCAACGATCAGCTTCCTATACGCATTTCCAAGTTCCATATTCGTGGCTTTACCGCCCTTTTCCCCATCTTTAAGAATTTGCTTGAGAATTTCCGGTGTCAAAAGTTCTCTCAGAAATTTTCCAAGTTCAACATCTTTTCCATCCGGATAGGAATCTAAAATACCAAAGGGATCTGCAATATTGATGTTACTTCTGCTGATGGAAGAATACTCGGCATTTGGTGCCACAGCTCCACTTGGCGCGTCAGGATCCCGCAATAATCCATCTGTCAGAAGCGTGAGAAGGTATGGTCTTTCAGGGGATTGCCCAATAAAGAGATCGGGGAATTCTTTGCGCGACCGATCATTGTCGAAAAACGCCACTGCCTCCTGAATATGTGTGTTTGCTTCCATTGCCTCATTCGCTTTCACACGCTCATATGTTCTGCGCAAGCTATCCCGTCCTGTTCCGTCACCGCCGGGAATGGGAGGCGGAACAAGAGGAGGGCCAAAACCACAGAGTCTATGCTCTCCGATATGTTGATCGTGCCATGAATGGTGTGTGTGACAGTGCATGGCTTATCCGAGAGGCGTAATGAGAAACTTCCATGTTGCTTTGGTTGTGCGTGCAGGAAAGGTGATCGGGTTCTTGCCGCCTAGCGGACTCCTGCTGGTATCGCCTGTGAAGAGCTCAACAGTACGGTTCCACCCAAACTTCGCGGTCGATTTCACCGCACGGGCAGGCCATGTATACGGGCTCCATCCGCCATTCGGTGTTCTTGTTGTATCCCCTTTAAAAATCTGTGCAAACCGATCACCGATTGTGCGGATATTTCCTCCGGCCTCCTTTATAGCGGCATCGGCACGACCTTCGAATTCGGCGGGAAGCGGGTTGTTCGTAAGAGCTCTTGTTAGTCTTTGACGACGGCGCATCTCACCCTGCTGCCTGCGTTCCCTCCTCTCGTCATCGGTCTCTGCTTCAAGAACTAAGTCACGTTCCAATTGCTCATGGAATCTATCCACAAGAAGCGTGCTAATCTCTGCCATCTGTGCTGCAAAATATGGCGTATTCTCAAGATGGAGACGATTACTATGATCATCTCTCAATTTCCGTAGTGCACAGAATGCAGTCATGAGCCGGGGATAGTTGAGTGCGGACCATTTCGGAGTAGCAAGCGGGCGCAATGGGTGGTACCAACGCTCACGAGGACCCTGTTCAACTGGAGCACGAACGGTATCTGATCTGGCAATATATGCGATGATGTTTCTTTCAGTATCGTTAGCGATCCATCCAGTAGAATCGATCCTATTCTTCATTCCTTCTGAAGTTGCGTTAGCCCAGCGCATTGGGTTGTACCAAGAGCGATGCTCCTCTTCGACAGGTCCCGTAAGTTCTTCAACCGCTTCTTGTCTTGCTTCCATATCTTCCCTGCTCTGCTCATTTCTGGAATAGAGAGTCAGTGCAGCCTCTTCCGCACGCCTCGTATCCATCCTATCAACTCTACGAAAGTGCGTACGGTAAACATTCAGTAATGCCTCTCTTCCTGTAACAACACCCTCACCTCTTTCTGCAGCCCTTACTCTTCCATCTTGATCCACAATCGGCTGAGTATACTCAGCGGCTGTCGCACGAAGCTGCAACTGTGTCTGGAGTAGATTCGCAATATTCTGTGGACTATTTGCTTCTGTAAATTCATTTGGGTCTGCAACTATTCCACGAGCAGGAACCATTGCATTTACAGCAAACAATCCCGTTCCCCTACGATTTTGAACATTTCGAACCTGCTGAATGATACTAGAAAGGAGAGCAGCATAGCGTGTGTACTCACGAGAGATTGCCTGCATTTCCAGAAGTCGACTTTCAAGTCTGGAGCGAATGGTTGAGATCTGGTTGTTCCTGATTGCTACATTCGCATCGAGAATAATGCCCGTCATCCCAATACTCGTAAGAGCAAATGGAGGTGGGCCAGATGGTCTTGAAAGCAATGTGGCCTCGTCTGTTCCGATCTGAGTAATACGATCCAAAACGTCCTGCCAGGAAGTTATACCCGCAGGGAACCTCTGAATAGTCAAAGTTTGGATCTGCTCAACAACACGAGTAATCCCCTGCTCTTCACGCAATGCATCTAGATCATTGCGAGCCTGTTCAGCATTCGCAGGTGCTATTGCTCTGCGTACGTTGTCGTTATTCATAACCAGACGTACTGCAGTTTCAACGTTGTACGGACTGGTTTGATTGTCTGCAAGAAGTGTACGCGTCCTGGACTCAAGCAATCGTTCATGAAACGGTGTCAATGTACCAAATGTGCTATCAGCAATAAGATCGGCATCTGCCTGAGTTAATGTATATCCTAGGGGAAATGCACCCGTCAGGCCACAGTCATTTGGTGTAGCATCAACAAGAGACGTGACCAGCTCTGTGCGATTTTGAATGCGGTTCTGCCAAAAGTCATGTGTCAAATCTATGTCGACATTGTTTACTGTTGCTAAGTTCAAATTCCAAATTTCAGGCAGCTCTTCTCCAATTCTAATTCCAGAAAGAATATCTGAAGGTATTGCCCTACGAATTGCTGCTGCAAACTCTCTCGTCTGCCTTTGCGTTGTCTCAATCACGTTGCCAGCAGGAAGCAGCTGTTCTTGCCTGATGGCTTCGGTAAGATTCGCATCAACTTCTTCCTGAATCTGATCAGCAATATCCGCAGCGATGCCTGGAACGCGACCCGTTAAATTGCCTCGAACTGCTGTAGAAACATCTGCAGAAGATCGAACACCGTTAAATAAATCGAATACATCTGTAGCAACGGTTCCAATCACTTGTGCAATAACAATATCGGACTCAATTGCTCGAACCCTTTCCGCTACTTGCGGATCGAGTCTCTGCCAGTCGCCCTGTGTATCTGGACTGATTTTAGCCATGTATTTGGGTTTTTTCTAAATCCCTACATTTTAGCAAAAAACGACGAACCTGACAATGGAGTTTAGGCGCTCTGGTACTGGATTTAATGCCCCCCTGCCGGGCGATTCGCCTGTTGGCCATGGCCGCCTCCAGCGGTAGGAGGCGTTGTCTGAGGATTTGCAGGAGTTGCCGTTGAAGCCGCCGGAGGTGTCGAAGGTGCTGGAGCAGGTGGAGGAGGAGCTTCAGCACCCTTCGCTAACCTCAGCGCGAATACTCGTGCGGAATTCTTGCCAATAAAATCTCGCGACGCTGAGGGTTTTAATGTTGGAGTGGCAGGCAGGGGTGGAGGCATAACAGCTTTCTTCGACTTTGGCCGTGCTCGTGCTACTTCTGCATCGCGTAGAGCACGCACTTCTTGCTGCAAAGTTGTTGCTCTCTGACGCTCTGCGTCACGATCGATAATCGCTTGCTGCTGCTCATGCTCAACCTGAAGAAGCCTCTCAGCAAGCTCCCGATTTCGCTCAAGCGCCTCCTGAACTTCAGGATTTGGATGTGGATGCAGACGAAGATATTCGTAGAAACCGGCTCGAAATCCCTGAACGTGGACTTGCACTTCTTTTCCCTCATATGCCGCCTTAATTTCGTCAGCTATTTCCTGTTCAGTTGCATCCGGGTACCACTTCGCAAACCGCGCTCCGCGCTGCACGGCATAATCGTATTTTTGCTGAAAGTCCTCCGTTTTACCTTTTTTTGAGCCATTGTTGCCACGCTTGCCATTACTGTCATCAGAATCATCGTCGTCATCCTCATCACTGCCACCTCCGCTTTCTGATCCATGTGACGCATCATATTCATCAAGAACTCTTTGAGCATTCTTATGCACAGAGTGAATGGAATCCATATCAATCCCAATTAATCGCTTCAGAAGTATAAGAACCTTTTTTCGATTACTCTCACTCTGAGACAAACCAAAATATTCACAGGCATAGCTTAAGTATGTCTGACCGCCTGGATGGGCTAAGGCACTGCCGCCAGCAGTTCGAACTTTCCACATTTTCATGTCGAATTTTCCTGAACCATAGGTCAGCTGTTTTGCCTCGCACTGCGCACTTTGTTCACTGGCACCGATTCCTTCTTCAAGATCCCATGCAACGTATCGTGTATCTTCAAAGTAATTTCTATCTATTGGCCTTCGTAGCATTCCCGAATACTGAATAACATCGGGAACATCGTTTCCGTCGTTGCCACCATCAGCCGGCCTGTTACGACCATTAACCATATACAATATTATACTATAAATTACTATTTATTACAACATCCTCCAAAATGCCAATAGAACGAATCCAATAGATTGAATCGCCAAAGCAACCCAGAGTACCGGCAGTGAATTTTTGGATGACTGATTCTCTCCACCAACATCCTGATTCCCGAACACCTCCCTGTACTCCTCCGGCAACTCTTCAAGCGTCATAAGCGACGCACTTGATGAAAAACCGGATGCCTCGTAACGGACATTCATCGCCTTCACCATTGCGCCCAATGAAGGGTAAACTGCCGTTTTTGAATAATTTTTTTGTTCTAATTTTTTCTCTGATGCTAGGGATGAAGAAACACTCGATGCACTATCGTAAACAACAATTCCCTTCTTCGCATTCTTGTAACGCAACACATCAACAACCTCCCCCGCAGCATTGAGCAACCGCACGTCATCACCGCTGTTATTCAGAGCAATTTTGGTCAGCGCACCGAAAAATTTGTGTGACTCACCGGGCTGTAGGTCCGTCGCATCGGGAAACTTCCAGGGCTTGCTTCCGGCATCGGCAATGTCATCGAGTGACCAGCCGCAGAGGGAGAGGGGTGTGGCAGTGGTATTGGTGAGCTCGATCCATTCGTCCTGACCAGACTCCGGTGATGGAAAAACAGATGAGATGATGAGGCCGATGGAAGAGGAAGGGGCACATAGAAAGGGCTTAGAGGAATAAGAAGAACCAGAAGATCCAGAAGATGAGGAATCTGAAAAAAAGGAAGAGCTCGTCTGGTTCGTCTGAGTCCTCTGGATCGTCTGGATCTTCTCCTTTTTCTTCAACACCACAACATCCAGTCCCCTCTCCACCTCTTCCCCGCACGCATTCATAACCTTGAGCGTAACGTGATACACACCATACTCATCCCACGTGTGCGAAGCGGGATTGCAGGATTCCGATGTTTCGTCGTCACCGAAGTCCCACAGACATCGCGCATCGGTGAGTGACGTGTTCGCCGTCGTATTCAGATTCAATGTTACACGATCGTAATCCGTACTGAGACCGGACTGAATGTCGATCCGCGGGTCGAAAGGAATAACGTCATTCACAGCGAGAGGCGTAGGCACACAGTACGAATTCCGCCCTCCTGCTGCGTCCCGTCCGGAGGAAACTCCTTCACCGCCTCCGTTGTACTGGAAGGAATCTACCGGTACTCCTGCACCATTCAGAATCTCTACGAGTCCTCCGTCATTGGGAAGCGAGAGTCCGGATTCAAACTTGTAGAAAATACGAAAACCACCGGGCTCGATGAGATATCCCGATGCTGTGAGACGGGGAAAAACATAACTCGCCGATCCCCTCTTCAGTTTCCATCCTTCGATGTCGACAGTATCCGTGCTCATATTCTGCAACTCGATCCACTCACGATCGTCGGTACCGGGAGGATTGGGGAGGACCTCGGTGATACGAATAGTTGAGTACGTGGAGGCAAAAGAAAACACGGAGGAAAAGGACTCAGAGGATCCAGAGGACTCAGAGGAGGTGGAAGATGGGAAAAGTGAAGAGTGACCCTCCTCTAAATCCTCTGAAGCTTCTGGATCGTCTGGATCCTCTGAAGCTTCTGGATCCTCATCCACTCCCGGAGTCCCGAACACCACAACATTCACATCAAAATTCTGTGACACCTCCGCCGTCCTCCAGTTTCCCGCATCAGTGCCCGGCGCAAACACATCGATCCTCTCCATGCTCGCTTTCGGCTCTGTACTCCGACCGGCAAACGGTGTGCCGCTGCCGTCATCAACTGTATCAACGATAGTCCCGGAAATATCTTTCAGCGTGAGCTTGAGTCCTGTATTCGGCAGACTCACCGCGGTCGTTACAAAATCCGGCTCGACTGACAGCGCCGACTCCCCCGCCGCATAATTGCTCACGAGTATCCGCTCTCCATCTCCGATGATCGTCTCTGCGGGAAACGTAAACATCAGTGCGTCTTCGCCCGCACTATTGCGTGAAAATAGCTGCCAACCAGCAATATCGAAAGAACATCCGTCGCTGCGGGCAGGTATGCCCGCGCTGGAGTTTTCAACATTGATCACGGCATCACCTACCATACTTACCGTACCTACCATACCTACCATACTTACCGTACCTACCATACCTACCATACCTTCCGTACCTACCGTACCTACCGTACCTACCGTACCTACCATACCTACCATACCTACCATACCTTCCGTACCTACCGTACCTACCATACCTACCATACCTACCCTACCTCCGTCCTCACACCCCACCTCCACCCACTCATCTGCGGAACTCACAACCGACCCCGCCCACAGGACTTCCGTCATTGCGACCCGGGCGAGCACCTTCGGAGGGAGAAGGGACAGCGACAGCAGTGACGCGACGGCCGAACAGGGAAGAGTCCATGGGCGCATGGCAAAAGAGGACCAGCACACCACGGGAGGAAGGCCGGGCACATATGCGCTGCAGCAACACCCCGGACTGCATTTCACGATTTTGCCTTCAGAGAGAGAAAATCGGACGTTCCTGGTTCCTGTGGAACAAGAGGGAAAATTCGGCACATTTTCAGAGCAGAGAGGACTTTTTGGCTTACATCCAACGGACAAAAAATTCGCATCTGCAGCGGGGCTCCTGTATGATGGTAACGGATTACCCACTTACTTCAGGAGAAGACCACGGCGCACGGATTCCCCGAACGTTCCATGACGATCAGAAGCATCAGCATCGCAGGACCATCGGGCTCAGAAATGATGCCGGTCTCTTGAGTACAGTGGGGCAATCGTTTTTTGCATACTTGCCCCCGAATTCATGCAAACTCAGTACGTCATCGTCTTCACGGCGATCCTCGGCGGTGCGACTCTCGGCGTCATCGTCGGTTGGTTCTGGTTCTCCAAGGGAAACAAAATCAGTGAAAAGCTCCAGAGGGATATCCACGAAAAGGAGCGTCAGCTCGGTAATCTCGAAAACAAGCTGAACGATGCCCGTAGCGGCATCAAGACCGCGGAAGTGGAAGCGCGGGCCACTGCACGGGAGATCCTGAGCGAGGCCCGGCTCCAGGCCAATGAGCTTGAAGCGAAAATCGGCGAACAACACGCACGTCTTGAAGAAAAGGAGAAAGTCCTGGATGAAAAGGTGAAGGAAGTCGAACGCCAGAGGAAGAGTCTCGCAGACCGCGAAGCGGACGTTGACGAGCTCAAAAAGGAACTCTCAGCCGGAGCCCAGAAGCATCGCGAAGCTCTGGAAACCGTCAGCAAGCTTTCCCAAGGGGAAGCGAAAGAGCAACTTCTCAGGGAAATCGAAACCGAATTTTCCGATTTCTTCACGAAGCAGGTCGAACTCAAGAAGCGCGAAGCTCAGGAACACTTCGAGGAGGAAGCAAAGAACATCATGGCCGAAGCCATGCAGCGCTACGCATCCGAAGTCGCGACGGAATCCACCTCAACTATCGTTCAGCTGCCGAGTGACGACGTGAAGGGAAAGATCATCGGAAAAGAAGGACGCAACATCACCGCATTCGAACAGATGACGGGCGTCGACATCATCATCGACGACACGCCCGAAGCTATCGTCATCTCCGGTTACGACCTTGCACGGCGCTACGTCGCGAAACTCGCGATGGAAAAACTCATTAAAGACGGACGCATCCAGCCAGCACGCATCGAGGAAGTTGTGGAGAAGATGAAGAAGGAAGTCGGCAAGATGATGTCGGAATTCGGAAAGCGCGCGACGGAAGAACTCGGCATCACCGGATACCCGCCTGAGCTGCTGAAAATCATCGGTCGTCTCCGCTTCCGCACAAGCTACGGTCAGAACATCCTGAAACACTCTGTGGAAATGGCAGGGATCGGCCGAATGATGGCGGAGGAAATCGGCGCCGATCCGCAGATCGTCGTCGAAGGATGTCTGCTCCACGATATCGGCAAGGCCCTCGACCATGAAGTCGCAGGTACGCACGTCGAGATCGGCGTGGAGATCTGTAAGAAATTCAAAGTGCGCCCAGAGGTGATCCACTGTGTCGCCGCGCACCACGAAGACATACCCATCGCGAGCGCGGAAGCTTTCGTCGTCGCAGCGGCAGATGCCATTTCCGGAGCGCGACCGGGAGCCCGCAGGGAATCCGTCGAGGCGTACATCAAGCGTCTCAAAGAACTCGAGGAGACCGCAAGGAGCTTTGAGGGCGTGCAAAGGGCATTCGCCATTTCCGCAGGGCGGGAAGTCCGCGTGTACGTGGACACCCAGAAGATCAACGACCTGGAACAGGAGAAGCTCGCAAAAGACATCGCAAAGAAAATCGAGGCCGAGCTCACGTACCCCGGCGTCATCAAGGTCAACGTCATCCGCGAACGGAGAATCGAAGGGATAGCACAATAATGGATTTCTGCCGTTCATGCGTGCGAATCGCACGCATGAACGGTAATGATTTGACGTTTTAGTGGTATTTGCTCATATTTATGTTTTGTTGTATAATAGTAAAAAATGCCTATCCCCTCCAAACCCCTTCTGGCAACGCTGCTCCTGGGAGCAATTGCATCCCTTTCCGTGCAGAACATCGAGCGTGCCGCTGCGCAGGACAATCCATTCGATCTGCAGCCAGCAGTGGAATCCCCGAGCACTCCACAACCTGAGCAAAACCGGGATCAAACAAAAACTTTCTACCGCGCCGGGAAGGAAGTTCAGGCGAAAAGTGAACCGGCTACACTTCCGACGTCAAACACACCAGCCAACGACTCACCGTTCGACATGATCGAAAATCCGACGCCCGTGGAGGAGCAGGAAACGCAGGAGCAGGAGGAGATTTTGGAGCAACCGGCAGAGACTCCTGCGCCGGAGGAAGCAGTGAACGAGGAGGACACGGAGGAGGAGAACGCCGTCCATAGCGCCGCACCGAGATCCGGCATGAGTACCTTCGACATGATTCAGTACGCATCAATCGCATTCGCATGTTTCGGTGGTCTCATCGTCTTCATGTTCCTCAGAAAGAAAAAGGGGCGAACATCCGCCGTCGCAGCACCGGCACCGCAGGTATCCGGAGGTGCTCCGGTCGACAGTGAACGCGTGAAGAAAGCGCTCGCCGCTTTCCATGACGATGCAGCTATAAAAGCGGCAGCCTGAAGAGGGCATAAAACCTCCGTAGCAGGCAAGTACCAATGTGCGCTATCCTGTTCACCATGCGCAGCGCGTTTGGACGTTCGTTCGTAACGGCAAGCATGGTACTCAGCATGGGCACGCCCTATGCGTTCGCACACGTTGTCGATAACATTCTCCCCGGAACTCCGTTGCTGCCTCCGCTGAAGGAAGAACCGGAACAACTCTTCGATACTGCTACGAACGACATAGTGCTGCAGCCACAGGAACACGGCTGCGAAGAACTATTGGCACTTAATCACGAAGCGAAGCATTTCCTCTGGAACCGCATCATCAACTTCCGCGTAGACAACATTCTGCCGCGCATCATCGGACCGGAGTGCGCGATCTTCGGTGAAACATTTCCTCTGGCCGTCATCCGCGATCCGGAACTGCTACCGGGCAATACAGAGGAGGAGACACTCTACTATCTGCCGTCGATGGAAGCGATCTTCCTGGGCGACGCTGCCCATGGGAGTGTTTGGTACGCACTGAAGACATCGGGGACGGGGAGTTTCGTCGAAGAATTCATCGCACGCCGGGTGGACGCAGTCCAGCAAGTCACATTCATGGAATCTCTGGATGAAGCATTCAGAGAACTTCGGGATACGCGGGCTTCGGCATCGAAAGTCAGCCTCTTCGCTGCTGTTTCCTCGGAAAAGGCACTCTCATCGGCAGAGCGTTCTGAAACCGTCGGACGAGAAACCGACTCCGCACAGACCTCATCATCCATATCTCTGGAGCAAAGGGGTACATTGCCGTCGACACAGACTGAAGAAATTCCCTCATCTGCCGGAGCGCAATTCTCCGGGCAGCCGGATACCACGGAAACCCAGGAACCAACCGGGCCGGACAACACTCTCCCTGTAATCACCGCACCGGAAGATCAAACGGAGAACGACACTCCCGTCCTGGCCATTGTCATCGCCATCCTCACGATCATCGCAGTCGCTGCATACGCCGTATACAAACTCCGCAAGGGCGCCAGAGGTACGAACGACGAAATGTCCGACGAACCGGACGCCGGGACGGGAAGCAGCCCTAATCCGCCAGGGCAATCTTCCCCCTGATATTCCGGACCATCGAATCACGCTCAAGCTTTGCGATGATCTCACGTAGCCAAACAGTATGCCTTCTGGGCGACCAGTCGATGCACACCCGGCTGCCGATTTCAGGCAACGGAAGTCCCGACGGCTCGTCGCGCAGTTCTTCAACAATGCGTCCGCGGATGATGCGGTTGGGAATAAATTTGGAGCCAATTATGCGGCCTGGCTCGGGCTTCGCTGTTGGTTGTTGGCTGTTGACTGTTGGCACACAATACGCGGCTTTCATGATGCCAGCTTTCGTCAGCGGACAGACGTCCCACTTGGGATTCCGCTTCGTGCAGACGAGCGAGCCGTAGTCCATGAGCGCTGCATGCCAGTCCGCGGACGGGAATGTGCGCGGTGCATTGGTTTTTAGGCTTTTTGGATTCAAAGGAACAGACAAACCAAGAAACCTGTCATGCGTTGCAAGAGCCTCCTCCAAAACCTCCGCGGCGATTTTCAGAATATATGCATCGTCCTTCCTATATGTTCCGTCTGCATTCTCCGGACCGACGAACGAACGGTGAAGGATGCGCCGGATATTGGTATCGAGACACGGTGTAGGGAGATGAAAAGCGAAGTTGCGAATGGCAGCTGCTGTGTAGTGCCCGATCCCGGAAATCGCCTGAAGCTCTTCCATCTGCATGGGAAAGCTGCCGGGGAATTTTTCCGTGATCGTCCTCGCGGCGTCACGCAATCGCAGCGCGCGACTGTTGTAGCCCATACTCCTCCAGGCAAGGAGCACATCACGGTTGCTTGCCAGGGCCAAATCGGTGATCTGCGGGAACACCTCGAGAAAATTCTTGAACACAATTTTTACTCGACTAACCTGCGTCTGCTGGAGCATGACTTCCGAAACCAGAATGCAGTATGCGCGTCTGTTGACCTGTTCTCCATCCAAATCCCTCCATGGTAAATCGCGTTTATGAGAGCAAAACCACTCCCACAGAGTCCGGACGAAGATCTCCATTCGTTCTTTTTTCCTCATGCATGCAGTATAGCCAAGGTCAGCCCGCTGCAAATTTCTTGACTCTTTTACGCGCTCCCCTAGACTCTTCGGGCTAGAGGAGTGTATCCTCCCTGCACTTTGAACATCTTTTCCTTCTTTTGCCATGGCTGACCAGAAGAAATTTGACCGCAGCAAGACGCACGTCAACGTCGGTACCATCGGGCACGTCGACCACGGGAAGACGACCCTGACCGCTGCACTCTCCATCAACTTCTCTCCGGAAGGCGAGAAGAAGGACTATAGCCAGATCGATAACGCTCCTGAAGAGCGCGAGCGTGGCATCACGATCAACACTTCACACGTCGAGTACGAATCGACGAAGCGCCACTACGCGCACGTCGACTGTCCGGGTCACGCTGACTACGTGAAGAACATGATCACCGGCGCCGCCCAAATGGACGGAGCCATCCTCGTCGTCTCCGCAGCGGACGGTCCGATGCCGCAGACCCGCGAGCACATTCTCCTCGCACGCCAGGTGAACGTTCCGTACATCGTGGTCTTCCTGAACAAGGTCGACATGGTGACGGACCCTGAGCTCCTTGAACTCGTCGAAGTCGAAGTACGCGAACTTCTCAGCAAGTACGAGTTTCCGGGCGACAAGACCCCGATCATCAAAGGTTCCGCTCTGAAGGCCGTCGAAGGAGACGCCGCACAGATCGAAAAGCTGCGTGAACTGCTCACCGCTCTCGACACATGGATCCCCGATCCGAAGCGTGAAGTCGACAAGTCCTTCCTCATGCCTGTCGAGGACGTCTTCTCCATCAAGGGACGCGGTACTGTTGCGACGGGTCGTATCGAGCAGGGTAAGGTGAAGATCAACGAGGAAGTCGAACTCGTCGGTATCCAGGACACCCGCAAAGTGGTTGTCACGGGAGTGGAAATGTTCCACAAGCTTCTCGACGAAGGTATGGCCGGCGATAACGTTGGTCTTCTCCTCCGCGGTATCGAGCGCGAAGAGATCCAGCGCGGTCAGGTGCTCGCAAAGCCGGGTTCCATCAAACCGCACACGAACTTCGAGGCTGAGGTGTACGTCCTCACGAAGGAGGAAGGCGGACGCCAC
>Ga0194128_10004043_pt1 | contig 21901 bp, 19 predicted proteins | sample TA2KigCa65mmetaG_FD_148650 | JGI IMG/M metagenome (GOLD analysis project Ga0194128, IMG submission 148650) | Freshwater microbial communities from Lake Tanganyika, Tanzania - TA2015037 Kigoma Deep Cast 65m | ecosystem: Environmental > Aquatic > Freshwater > Lake | place: Tanzania: Lake... | reverse complement strand
CTTCATCATTGGCATTTTCATTAAAAGGTAACCATCTAACAATCCATTCATCGCCATCAAGACTATAATCCCCTGAACTGACAATTTTATTCTCTATTTCAAAAGTATATTTTTTTTTTGACTTCTAAGGTTACACATTTAATAAAAGCTCACTACAATCCATTCCTTACGTAAAATACAACCCCAAAAAAGACCTGTATGAACTAAAAATTCAGGTAAACGATTTAAAGCCTATTCAGCGGTTTATGTGGGTGATTAATATTAATTTAGAAAGTTAAAAAAGTAAATATGAATAAATTTAATTTAAACAGGTATTCTAAAATCCAAAATTCAAGAATAAAATCTCTTTCTACTTCATTGAGTTTTATATTTTTCTGTTCATTCAACTTTTTATTTAGTCAATTACTAACCGAGAAATCAGAACTAAAAAGACAATTTTCAGAGTTTAGTTATTTTCCAAATAACCCTTGTGAGGTTCAAAATGAAGAAAAATGGAAGGGTAAAAACAAAGTGGTTCATTTTGTTAAATTCGAATCTTGTCAAGAGGACAAAACAAAATTGAAGGGAATCGTTTACGGGGTTGTTGTAATAGATGATACTTTGTACAATATTTCATTGGAAACATCTAAACTGTTTTACTTTACAACTGAAGATTTTTTGAAAAATTATAAGAAGCTAGATAAAACTCAAAAAACAATTTTAGAAAATACGAATCTTCAATTAAATCTTGATCACTATGAAAAAATAAGAGAGGAAATAAGAAAGGCTGAAGAAAAGAAAAGATTGGAAGAAGAAGAAAAGAAGAGAGTTGAAGCCGAAAAAAAACGAGTAGAAGAAGAAAAATTGGCCAAAATTAAAGCTCAAGAATTGGCAACAGGGTTAAAGAAAGCATCTTCCGATAGTTTGTCAAATGAAGAACTCAAATCTAAGTTGATAACATTTAATCAAATCATGAAGATTCAGGATTCATTGGTTGACCTAAAAATTAAAACAGGAATAAACAACGGAGGAATACTTATTTCACAATTTAGTTTTTCCACCAGCGACTACGGAGTTGTTGATCTTACATTAGGTATTCAAAATGTAGGTAAAAAAAGAATTAAATACGCCACCTTTGTTCTTCAACCATTTAATTCTGTTGAAGATCCCGTTGAATACGAAAAATCATTCAAAGGAATTGGCTTTATTGAACCTAATTCAGAAGGGGTATGGAATTTTGAAAGTGCATGGTTTTCTGATGTTATTCATACTCTTCGATTAAAAAGTATAACTCTTGTTTTTGAGGATGGATCATCAAAGTTAATTACATCCAAAATTGGAGAATTGAGAATTGATGATAATGAAACATTACTTAATTCCATATCAAACAAGGAAAAAAAGATAATCCATAATTATGGATCTGTAACTCTTTTGGAATATTCTGAATCCATTGAACCAATGGTTGGGTTTTGTCTGTATTCAGTTTCAGATAAGGATATAAAAGTTACTATTTTTAATGAAGAAGATGCACAACAAATGTCTTCTGATTTAAGCAACATTGTTTTTAACAGGAAACAAAACACCTTTGGTAGGGTTGGGGATTTTGAAGTGACAAAATATTCATCGTTAATCTATTTCTATATTAATGGTGGGTACTGTTTAATCACAATTAATGAAGCTGAAAAAATACTGAGTAAACTAAATCAACTTTTTCCCGGATAATAAGGATAGATTGGCAAATTAAATACCCCTTAACTGCCCCATTTATTCATTACAACAACCGAAAAAACAACTATGAACTCAAGGTTCAGGTGAATGACTTACAACCCATTGAACGGTTTATGAGGGGGATGGAAATCTAAAACTGTTATAATAATTGCTTTTATTTTTTACAAAAACCCTATTTTTAACCCGTGCCTGTCTGCCGTGGTAGAAGTGAAATCCGTGAATTAATAGAAGCCTTGGTGGCGTTTCTGCATACCCAAATGGCTGCTACTTGGCAAAGGTTTACACGTAGGATGCTTTTTTTCCATTGAAACTTACCAAGCAATAAGAAGGGCAAAGCAGGGTGAATTTTTCCTTTCATCGCTCTTGATTTCTCCTAAAAACCCTATCTTTAACCCATGAGCGAAATCCGTGAATTAATAGAAGCCTTGGTGGCGTTTCGAGATGCGAGAGATTGGCAGCAATTTCACGATTCCAAAAATTTGGCAGTGGCGCTCTCCATTGAAGCAGCTGAACTGAACGAAGTATTTCTCTGGAAAGATGTGAAAGCTTCTGAAGAAGTGGATAAATCCAAAATCAAAGAAGAACTTGCCGATGTGTTTGCCTATGCTTTGCTACTAGCTGAAAAACACGGACTCGACGTGAAAGAAATTGTGCTCGAAAAAATCGCCAAAAACAACGAAAAATATCCCGTTGACAGAGCCAAAGGCAGCGCTAAGAAATATGATGAGTTATGATTATCTGCGCGGCGTGTAGACAATTGTACTTCAATTAAGTAGAAAAAGCATGGAAGACTTTCTACCTTCTTTACACATAAACAAGTACGCCTTTACAAAGGAAGGAGCGGTGGAATACACCCTAAATTCATTCATGAAAAATGCTTGGCCTATCGTTTACATCATAAAAAATGATCAACTTGGTGAGGCGTATGTGGGTGAATCTACGAATGCCATAAATAGAATACAACAGCATTTAAGCAATCCAGAAAGACAACGACTAAAAGATTTATTGGTAATTAGCTGTGACAAGTTTAACAAATCGGCGGTGTTGGATGTAGAATCGGAACTGATTAAATACATGAGCTCAGATGGCCGTTACAAACTTCAAAATGCTAATTCCGGACTTGTTGATCATAATTATTACCAACGGAAAAATTATCAGCAGTTATTTCAACGGATATGGAGTTTTTTGTTGAATGAAAAATATGCGAAGAACCCTTTGCAGCGAATTGATAATTCGGATTTATTCAAATACAGCCCCTATAAAGCCTTGACTACAGATCAGCACGAATCTGTGTTACAAATTCTAAAGACCCTGAATTTACCCGGAAAACAAACCTTGTTCGTTGAAGGTGGCGCAGGTACAGGGAAGACGATTTTGGCCGTTTATTTAATGAAGTTGCTTTCTACACAGATTCAAGCGCATCATATCGACGATTCTGATCATGTGTATGCGGAAGAGATTTTGAATGTGGTAAACTTTCACAAAAATTATCCAAAACCAAAGATTGCCCTGGTGGTTCCCATGACATCTTTACGAAAAACACTCAAAAAAGTCTTTGGACAAATAAAAGGCTTGAGTTCTGCGATGGTTATTGGACCTTCGGAAGCGGCAAAAGAACATTTTGATATTCTGATTGTGGATGAAGCCCACCGTTTGCGTCAACGAAAGAACATTACCAACTTTGCAAGTTTCGACGAGACCAATGCGCGACTTGGGTTCGATAAACACGAAGGAAACGAATTAGATTGGATTTTAAAAATGTCTACTTTTCAAGTATTATTTTATGACGAGGGACAATCCATCAAACCGTCTGACATTAACAAAGAAGTTTTCAGCAAGAAAAAATGGAGTGCTAAACTAGTGCGTTTGCAATCGCAGTTGCGCGTTAAGGGCGGTGCAGATTACATTTCCTTTGTAGACAACCTACTTCATGGTTCGTGTGCTAACTATATTCCTTTTGAAAATAGTAATTACGAGCTAAAACTTTTTGATTCTCTTGCAGATTTGTACGCGGCCTTGCGCGAAAAGGAGGACGAATTTGGGTTGTGTCGTTTATTATCTGGCTACTCATGGGAATGGAAATCACAAAAAGCGGATGTTCCGGATATCGCGTTGGATGGGGTTTCTTTGAAATGGAACAGTACTAATGAGGATTGGATTAACAGTCCAAATGCCTTTCAGGAAGTTGGGTGTATTCATACCACACAAGGTTACGACCTTAATTACACCGGACTCATTTTCGGTACCGAGATTACCTATAGCGAAACCACCAATCGCATGGAGGTTATTCCGGCAAACTACAAAGATAAAAAGGGAAAACACGGAATTGATGACCCAGAAAAACTCCGTAGCTATATCCTGAACATCTACCACACCATGATGCTACGAGGTATTCGTGGAACGTATATTTATGTGTGTGATGAGAAGTTGAGGGAGTATTTTAAAGAATATCTTAGTATTACGAGTTCAAGATAAAAGAATAGTGAATCAATGGTTATTGAAAAGAGCGAAATAGTAGTTTTTAAACCCAAGCATGGCAATACCGAATTTCAATTGGTAATGGATGGTAATGCTGAAACTATTTGGGTAACGGAACAGCAAATAATGGAACTTTTTGATAAAGCACGCAGAACCATTGGTGAGCACATCAGAAATATTTATGCAGAGGGTGAACTGGAAAAAGATTCAACATGGCGGGAATTCCGCCATGTTCAGGAAGAAGGCAGTCGGAAAGTAGAGCGAAAAGTCTCTTTGTACAACTTGGATGTTGTAATATCTGTTGGATATCGTGTAAAATCAAATGTAGGAATAGAGTTTCGTAAATGGGCAACCCAGAAGCTCAGAGAATATTTGATTCGAGGTTACGTGATCAATCAAAATAGAATTGAACAACTAGGACAAGAAGTGGAGGTGCTTAAGTCGGGCATTCGCATTTTAAATAGGGTGATCGAAGAGAAATCAGAATGCTTGAAGTTAGACTGGTTGACAGAGTTCTCTTCGGGATTGACCCTTCTAGACGATTACGATAATGAGAATCTTGATAAGACAGGATTAACCAATGCGAAAGCTGTATACCCCGAGCTCCGTTCTTATTATGAGCTGATCGAATCCATGAAAACAGAATTCAATTCTCAGGTATTCGGAATTGAGAAGGATAAAGGATTCGAAAGTGCCATCAATCAAATCGGAAAAGGAATGGACGGTCAAGATTTTTATACTTCAATAGAGGAGAAATCGGTAGTTTTACTGTATCTTATCACCAAGAACCATGCGTTCACCGATGGGAATAAACGAATTGCCGCCGCCTGTTTTCTTCTGTTTCTCAAAACAAATAAAATTGTATGAGAAATATACGGCTGGATTGTTTGCGGTGGAGAAGAAAGGGAAAAAAAGGAAGAATTAATGAAGTTTAATTATGATTTCAATACGAGGGATTAGAATGGATGTAGAAACGGAAATTTATGAATCAATAAATTTATCATTATAATCATTATTCAGATTGAAAAGTATTTTCACCATACCAGATCTTGAATTGAACCAAGAGTCCTCAGTTGACCCCCTTGGAATGCAAGTCGTTTGGACAAAATACGGGCAGGATATTTTCGGAGAAAAAATTAATACTATTGCCAATGATTTGAGAGTATTAACTTTTAATCTGTTTCATTCTCAGGTATTACGAAAAATCTTCGAAAGTCATGCAAATGAACTAAATGAAGCCAAATCAAAGTTTAAAAAATTTCAATCAGACTTTGATGTCAAGGCCGGTTTGCTAATCCTCATGGAGGATTTGGTAACCCATATTTTTTACCAAAATAAACAGGCGGATGCTGAATTATTAGGTGTATTGGGAATGACCAAAGCCCGATCCCTATACAATTCCAAAAGCCAAGAAGAAATATTTGTAAGTGCAGAAAAATCAAAAGGAATTTTGGTGCGCCAAATCAACTTAGGTATGATGGGAAGGTATAAAGGAGCGATGATAAGTATGGGGTTCTTCGATCGTTCTTTTTCTTTTAATCCGAGCACGTGGGAAAATATTGACTCAATTCAACTTTTACAAGAATTCCAGGAATTAGAATCTGTCCTGATTGACTTTATTGTGCAATTCGTGTTGAAAGTAAAGAGTTCAGAAGAACCTACAATTAGTCTGCACACACTTCAAGAAAGTCCGTTTTGGGATAAACTATCTTCTCATTACATAAAGAGTTTTAGCACCCGAAAACTGTCAATAAAACTACAAGACTTTTGGAAAGATAGCCTCGGATTTAATTCAGGTGCTGCTGCAGCTATTTTTAGTATAGTTTCTGAATTACAACCGAATCAAGAAATAAATCACAAAACAATTTTTGAATCAGCAGCCCTTCGACTAGTGAATGAACCCTCGGAAGAACAAAAAATTCATACTATCCTCAAAGTTGAACCTGTGTTATCACACTTGAGCTTTATTTTTCGATACATTGCCCAACCATCCGTTACTGTTTTGAATGAGGAGTGTATGACTTTAATTCGAGAAATTCGCCAACTTATTCGCAATGAAATAAATCTTTCCGAGGTGGACGTTCATCCAAGATTGCAAAAATTAGTGGGAATTTTACACGAAAATATGGACGAAAAGACATTTATTTTTAAATTATTGAATTACCACAAAGACGTTATGAATTCGAGAGGCGGAACATCTTGGTTGGATATATTGGAAGATCTTAATATTCGTCATTTTTTTGCCCCTAATTTGCCTGATTCATACAATACATTGGAAAAATACCTCGTAAAAAAACCGTGGCGACATACGTATTACGTTGAAACATTACTTTCCATGAAACAAAGTCTTAATTAATGGATAAAGGGATAAAACTATATCGCTATTTTGAACAAGAACTCACGAAAATGGGAGTCATCAAACGTGCTTGGTTTACTACCTTTAACTTGGATATTAGTTTTGTTGAGAAATACCTATTATCGATTCTTACTGGTAACTTTCCTTCAGATCTGAAAATACCTCAGGATTATGAAATAATAAATGATAAACTGGCAGCATCCGAGGAAGACCTAATTAACGATAAATTAGAATTCAAAGTTTTTTATGATTACCGTGCATTGATGGCTACCGGACGTGGCAAACAAACAACAGCGCCACTTTATCCTATTGATATCAAGCAACTTAACCCGAATGAAACAAAAACATTTGAACACGGAGTTTTTCATCCTAAAGTGATACTCCTCGAAGGATATGACGGTAGATTTTGGCTTATGGTATCCTCAGCAAACTTAACCTTTGGTGGATGGGGTAAAAATCGGGAATGCTTTTTTTTGGAGGAATTAAAGGATAAAGAAAATATCAGCGAGGTACTCATTTTCTTTGGGAAACTTTTCAGTAATGAAAAAGAAGAAAACGAACAGGGAATGATAAAATCTTTGAAAAGAAAAATGCAGGGAGCAAAACCTACTGCATCTTGGAAATTTCAATCTTCATTTTCAGTTAACTCATTTGTAGATAGTCTCGTTCAAAAAAAGCCTTGTTCAAATCTAACCGTTTGGAGTCCTTACTTCGCTAAAGATTTGTTTGAAATACTATCGAGCCATTTTTCAGAAGTTGAAACAATACATGTAGTTCCAGATCAAAGTGCTGCCGGAAAAATTCGATTAACTGAAGGTAATTATGAAAGGTGCATAACTCAGAAAAAGGTTATTTTCAAACAAGAAAAATTACCTACTGAATTAACGGAAGCATTGGCTCATGCGAAGGTATGGATTACGGATGACTATGTAGCTATTGGTTCATGGAATATGACGGAAGCTGGAATGAACACTTCAAATGTTGGAGGCAATAACATTGAGGCAGGAATTATTTCTCGAATTGATTCTAACATCAAAAAGGAGCTGACAAATCATTTAGAAATATTACATTATCCAATTTGTTCTGAAGCAGCAGAATTGCAAGACGAAAAACAAGAACTCTTAGTAAATTTTCCCATTGTCATTGATTTGGTTCTAAATTGGGAATTGCTTCGTATTGAATTAGCAAGCCCAACTTTTGATGAGCTCCTTAATAGCCTATCACTTGATACAAGTATTGAAGTTCCTGGCCTAGGACTAAAGAGCATACATGAATTGAAGTATGGTATAAATTGTCGAGAAGCAATTAAATCACTTGTAACCAATCGTTATTATAAAGTTGTGCAAAATGATGAAGTTTGCTATTCGGGCTATTTTCGAGAAGTTGGATTTGCCAACCGTCCAACTCATCGATTTGAGAATTTAGACGATTTAATGAAAGGTTGGGTAAATGAACGTCCAGAAGATAAACAAGAACTTCAACGATTGATTTATTCTTCAGAAATGGAGGGTTACGAGATGTATGACAATAGCAAGCAAATACTCTCCGGAACCGGAAGCAATGCTTGGTTTATGAGTTTCTATGCTTTTGAATGCATTAGCAATCGAATTAGTGAAACGCAAAAAATAAATGAACCATCAGAACGCAAAAAGAATTTGATTAAAATTGGTCGCGTGCTACCGGGAAGCATAACAGAATTGAGTCAACATCTCACGGAATTGTCAAGAGTATTGAAAGGTGACCCAAGTAATTTCAAAAAAAGTCCTATTTATTTATGGTTTTTAATTGAAAAAACAAATGTTTTAATTCAAAAATACAATACACTAATTCAAGACGAAAATGAATCATTAAATCAACTTGAAAACGGATCACTAAAAAGTTACCTTAATATTAATGACTCCAAGCTACAAAATCAATGGGAAGGCTATATTCATCAATTATTGAAGGAAGAGTAAAATGAAGATTACCCCAGAATATATTGATAAAATTGTAAGATTTAATGTCCGAGATAAAGAATGGGTCTATTCTTCAGAAGGGACAGACATGTGTAGTTTACAAGTTAAAGGAACTGCCAAAATTTACAATTTACTTCAAGAACATAGATTGGCTTTATTGGCAGATGAGGTTGGTATGGGTAAAACCATACAATCTTTAAGCGTTATTGCTGCTTTATGGAACGAAAAACCGAATGCAAAAATATTAGTCCTGGTTCCGAGGGAAGAAATCGGCAGGAATTGGGAAAAAGAATACCTCAATTTTATCCGACATCACTACAAACACACGGATGAAATCGTAAAATCCATTGCTGGACAAGTACCTGTAAAAAAAATGATTCAAACAGGGAACTTGTATCATTTAACTAAAGAAATACAACAAGGATGGGGTCAATTGTTTGTTGCTAAAATTTCATCTTTTAGTTCCTTAATGGCCGCCGATCGCAGTATAGAAAGATTAGAAAAGCTTGGTATTGAAGAGTTAGATCCTGCCAAAAGTTTGAGTAAAAACAAAGACTTGTCTTATAATAACGAATTGATGAGGCTATTACGCAATGAAATAATGCGGTATAGTCCCACCGGAGAACCTTATTTTGATCTCATTATTATTGATGAAGCGCATTATTTGAGAAGGAGAGAAGGAACAAGCTTAAAAGTTAATTCTGCATCACTATTTTTCGGAAAACCAGATTCAAATGATTATTCACCAATAGCAGAAAAGGTTTTGTTGCTAACAGCAACTCCAAATCATAGTTCCTCAAAAGACATCCATAATATTGTTGCTTATTTCTCAGATCAATTCAATGATTTACCATACAACATGATTCTAGAGAAAATCTGCGTTAGAAGATTGAGGAGATTAAGTAAAAAAGGGCTGAATAAATACAATTACAGAAGAGAACTTGCCTCAGAAAGTAATTTTGAAAATGATCCATTGAGTGAATCTTTTTTTGCGCTCTATCAACATCAATTAGCCAAAGAACTTTTCAAAAAGAAAAAAAGTGGTGGTCAGGGTGCAAATAGGATGATGCGCTACTTGGAAGGTGTTGAATTCATTCCTACAGAAAAACAAGTTAAAAATGAACAAAATACAGAGCCACAAGAAGATGCTCTTTTACAAAATTCTTCAGATTTCACAACAGGTTCAGATACTCAAATATTATTAGATATCTCCTCAAAATATAAGTATGTTTTTAAGTCAAATCCCAAGCATCCAAAATACGATAAATTAGTTACGGATTTGAGTCAAAACCATAAAAATGAAAAGGGAGTTGTATTCGTTCGTCGAATTGCATCTGTTTATGAAATAGCCAAACGAATCATTGAATTTGAAGATGAACGATTACACAAGACCTATAAACTCGCTTTTTTGAGTGACAAAATTCCATTTGCTGAATTGGATAGAAAAAGTTTTCACAATTCAAAGGGAAAGAATATTGAACTTGATGAAGAACATGAATTCAATGACCAACGTGCAATTATACGGGAGGAAATATCAGGAAAAATTCCTCAGTCTAAAATTCTTAATTTATTCAAGATAATTAAACAAGATGCTATTCCAGCTACTGATGCCTCAAATTTTAGGTTGAAGTTTTCTCATTCAAAACCTTCTATTTTTTCCTTATTTTTTTCAATTGGGGCCGATTATTATAAAGAACCCTACCTGAATCTCAATTCTCATCGATTTGAAATAGGCTCAAGACACTTAGAAAATTTTTACCTTTCAGCATTAATTTACAGAACTATAAAAATCAAGGATGTAGCGATAAGAAAGGATATTCAAAGTCTTTTACTTACAAAACAACCTTTGGATAATCCTACAATAATAGACAAACCGATTCATACGTTGCTAACGCTCTTTTTTGAGGTGCTATCTGAAGACAAAGAAAAAGACCTAATTATAAAAGCTTATGAAGAACTTAACTTTTATGAAAGAGAGTCCTTTTCCAATTTTATTGAGAAAGGCACATTGCTCGCTTCTATTGCTGTAGCTTGGCTGTATGAAGTCTATCTTCGAAGTGAATCCACTTTCTTTACTTCACCTTTAAAACATTATCAAGTATTTTGCGAGCTCGTTAGGGCAGAATTAAAGGGTCAAAGACTGTATAACCAAATCAAAGAGAGTATTCTCCATTTTAAAACAATCTACAGCAAAGTTTTCAGCATCAATAGTTTAAGTGAGCTTTTAACAGAAAGTTGGGATTCATTCAATAATGCACAGCCTATTTATCCTTACAATGCCGATAATTCCAATCAGAAAGTCCTTCGTTGTTTTAATACGCCTTTTTATCCTGATTTTTTGGTTGCCACTTCGGTTTTACAAGAAGGGGTGAATCTTCAGTATTTTTGTAAAACTATCTACCATTATGGCATGGCTTGGACACCAGGTGATAATGAACAGCGAATAGGCAGAATCGATCGTATGTTCGGCAAGATAGAGCGTGAGCTTGAAAAAAATGAGGATGCAAACCTTTTGATTTATTATCCATTTTTGAGGAATAGTATCGATGAAGATCAACTAAAAAGATTTGTAAAACGTAAGTATTTTGAAGAACGCATAATTGATAAAGGTGCAATTACAGAAAACTCTGATGGTTTTGATTTTCAGCAAACAGACAATGAAGATTGGTTGCAATTCTTGCGTTCTCCCATTCAAAATGAAATAGGTGATCCTTATCCTACAACAAATGAAGACTTTACTTCCATTAAATGTGAATATAAAAATCGTGAAACAATAACCCTTAAACCCTTTCATCAAGCAATTTTTAACGCAATTTCATCTCTGACAAAATATAATTCCCAAATCTTTTCTTTCGAACAAGATGGTGAATTTAAATTATTGGTAGATCCACAATTGAACACCCGGAAACAACCAGTTGTAATTGAAACAATACTTGATCCAATTGGTACTGGAATTTATGGAAATAGCGTTTATTGCGTCCGATTAAAAACACCTTTAGCGCCAATTTCGAAATTTTCGAAATTTTTTAAAACAACTTTTTCTACCAGTGATGCAATAAAGTCAATTTACAACCGAAATGTAAAATTATGTGTGGATCCATCGCAAAGAACAGGGTCTATTTGGGGTATATACATGGCTACTGAATTACCCTTGTTTCTCACAACGTTAGATAATAATTTATTAAGTCAAGAAGAAATTCAAAATGCCTTCGAACAATTGATTAATTGTGCAGATTTTGTTGAATTAAATTTATTGAAAAGTGATTTAAAAAAGGAAGATTTAAATCTGCCCATTTCAGATATTGAGCCTTTAAATGAAATATCACTTCCAAAGGCAAGATCAGTTGAATCTATTCCTGAAGGATGGAAAATAGAGAATACGCACCTCGTTAAAGAGTTATCTACAGAATCTCCTTTATTTAGGGAGGAAAAAGATGTTTTCGTAAACAATCACAATCATCTTTTTCTTAAAACTATTTGGAAAAATCAATCGGTTAAAATTGAAATCTCACACCCTAAAATAGATGCACATGAAAAAGAATTAACTGTTTTGGCAAAACATCTTGAGGTTTTTGAAAAATCATTGAATTTCGCAAATTAACAAATGATTATAATACGATTATTGACAATCTTAATCTAAGCTTGTCAAACACGCAAACGACACGTCCGCATAAAAGTAAGCACAGATAAATACGCCATCCTCAACCAAAATCGGTCACGGTATTATTAAAAAACGAGGAGTAAGTATAGGAGGAAGTGATTATTGAATTTGGGTTAAAAATCTACTCATTCTCCTCGTAATAATACGAGTAATCAATTCCCTTCATGTACATTTCTCGATCGTTGATTTTATCGGTCAGGGCATATAAAATAGTGGTTTTTAGCAATTGACTATTGATAGGACTTGCAATCATGGCATTCATATAGTCGCCCTTGGAAATTTGGCTCCAATCCACACATTTTTTGAGTCGTTTCTTAAGAATTAAATCCAACCAAATTCTCGCGCTTCTTCCATTACCTTCCATAAATGGATGCGCAATGTTCATCTCAACATATTTCTCCACGATTTCATCAAAGTTATTTTCGGGCAAATCCTCAATTTGTTTGAGTGTTTCACCCAGAAATCGGGATACAGCAAATTGAAAACCACCTTTTGAAATATTCTTTTGTCGAATTTGACCAGCAAAGTCATACAGTCCACCAAAAAGGTAGGCATGGATTTGCTGCAAGCCCTTGGTTGTTCCAACTTCGATACTTTCTATGAATGAACTTTCAAATAAAGCATATGCTTTTTTCTTACTTTGACCATCGATGCTATTATCACTATATAAAAACCAATCTAGAAATTTCATAGCTCCGATATTCGGAAAATTTTTAGCCAGCAAAATCACCCTATCACTATCCAACATATCGGTTTTATATTTTTTTCCATCTGCTGCTTGAAGTTTCAGTTGGGTAGTGAGACTAACCAACTCATGTTTTTCTTTCTTCAATTTTGCCTTCAGGTATTTCCAATAATTTCTGGTTTTCGTGTAATCGTCTTGATCGGTTAGCACAGCAACAATATCCAATACGCTGAACCACCATTTGGCGTTTTCCTCGTCCCAAACAGCTCGAACCTCGCGGTCATTAAAAAAACGAATGGATATTTTTTGGTTGTTCATTGAAAGATTAAAGATACGAATTTCAACTCGAAAAGAAGTGGAGAGAAGCAAAAAGCCAAACGAATAGCCGCACGCACATCATTGAAGCGAGTTATTAGCCACAATTTAGGTTTCAAAGCACCGAAAGGATTTGGGTGGTTCACAAATCCAAAAAAAGCAGTGTACAACAAAACATCACGAGGTTGTTTGGTCAACTTACTTTTCTTGGTTTCATTTGGCGTCCTAACATTTTCCATTCCATCTTGCGATTTCAAGAAATCGGATAAAGCTGGCGGCACTTATGTCAAACCCTCCGTAAACTACAAAGGTCAAACACGCAAAGGGCACGTCCGCAGAAAAGTTAGTACAGACAAAAACGCAATCAAAAATCAAAATCGTTCACGGTATTATTACCAAACAAGAGGTAAATACCGGAGAAAGAAAAACTAAAAAAACACCAAGTTTCAAGGATTATTCTTCCTCATCCCAAATTTGAATTTGCTCTTCTTTAGTCACATTTATTGAGGGAATTCCATTTTTATCTAATTCTACTTTTCCTGTAACAACGATGTATTTTCCCTTCAATTCTTCTTCTGGTCTATAGCTAAAGTTCCTTCGTCCATTTTTCCAAATATTGATACTGAATATTTGATTAGGAAAGGACTGATCCAAATTCAAAAATGTAGATTGTGACTTTGGAATAAACTTCGTGCTTACAACCTTTCCTACAATAGAAACTATAGTTCCTACTTTTGATGATGCTTGCTGCGTATTGAAATGATCTTTTGGTAATTCAAAAGGACTCAATGGCTCAACATCATTAGCGTTACGCTGAGTCATCCAATTATTAAAATCAGATTTAGATTCAATTCTTAATTCCAAAGCATCATCAATTGATGGAAAAAAATCAAGCCCAGTTAATTGTTCAATACTATCAATACTCACAACATACTCACTCAATCTTCCTTCACATTTTTTGTTTGGCATCAAGAAAGCCATACCTCTGGGCTTATCCTGTGATACATCAACAATTATTTTATAGTGTAATTGAGGAATGCGTAACTTGTTTACTGAACGTTCAATAATTGGCAAGCCATCGTTTAAAACAGGTCCAGTAAGAATGTAAAATGTTTTTTTCTCTTGGTCAACAACTGACCTAAGTAAACCCTCCAAATCAGCCCACGATTCTCGATTAAACTCCTTCCTTTGCGGAGTCATATTGCTATAATAATACGATTCACTTAGTGCAATTGAAGACCACCTAAAATCTGCGGAAGGAGCTAAATGCCCACGATCAAATCCAAAACCATCATCAGAAAAAGTCCCGTCCGCTTCCTCCTTTCGTAGGAAATAATCTGCTTCAACTGCACTACCACATTTTACTTTTTCATCTACTCTAAAATCATCAGACCTTGATACATTTCCGAACGTAACATCTGGAGTTAGCATGTGAAAACTCCATTCCGCCATATCATAATCACAATTAAATCCTAAAATCATTCCTGAATGCTCAATGATTTCTAATCCCCTCTTACTACTAGGATATCCAACTGACTTCATCATATTACGTAGCTCAGCCAATTTTAGAATTTCAATTTCAGCAACTAAATCTTTCTCCTTTGTTTTAAGTGCTTCAAGTTCCGCTGTCTTCGATTTTAAATCAGTTTGTCCATAAACTGAAACACTAACTAAAAACCCAATTATCAATCCAATAATACGGTTCATATTTTTACATTTATTTATAAAATTAACTTAAAGAAATTAAAGAAAAGAAAAAGCGGTCTTCGTCCTTCTCATCACAGCTTCAGAAAACATAAGAACGATCACTGATCGTGATCTCCAAGCGTATAACAAGCGGTTCGTCAAGGTATGCATAGATGCAGTTATTGTCTCTTGCGCCCTTGTTTTTAGCGTTCCTTAGCCAGTCGTTCAGTCTCGAAAAGCATCCGGGTTGTTGCGTTTTTGCTGTTCCAATGCTTCTTCGTAGGTTAGAATGCGTCTATAGGATAAGTCCCTTTTATTCGCTTTTTTGTCCTTAGAACTAACAGTTTTTTTTGATGATTTATCTTTCATTTTTATGGTTTTATCCTTCATTCAATCCCAGATCTCTGACCAGTTCTTCCCGTTCTTCCAGACCTAAATACATCAAGTCTTCAATAACACCATACGAGGTCATGAAACCTAGGTAGATTTCTACTTTTTCTTGGCGTGTTTGTTTGCAGAGAAAACCGGTAATTTCTTGACGTATGAATGCTTTGTTTTCGCTGTTTTCTTCCGTATCGCTGAGGTTAAACTCCGGGTAGTTGTCGCAAATAAAGAGATGGAAATATTCCTCGTTGTTTATCAAGGATTGTTCTATGGCGCGATACGGCAAATAATGAATGGAAGTGCATACCATCAACGCTTCATCTGCTTGTTGCAAGAAGTCTCTAAAATAATCGTTGTCTAAAAGATTGCTCATGTTTTTTTGTTTTTCGTGTTAGTTAACATACCCTGACCGCCGTAAGTGATAAAACTTCAGATCGTGCAAGTCAGGGTTCGCTTCTCCATGTGGATGGGTATTTCCATTAGTGACAGGTTTACACCGTTTTTGAAAAATGAGCAGCTTCATTTAACAGTTTTAAATATCCGGTAAAACTTTATCACTTAATTTGAGACAAAGAAAAGAAGGCAGTCCGTATTCTTTGTACGGGGTCGGGGTTTTTCCACTTTTTTCTTGATGATGTTAGTTTTTTTGAGTCACCCCGCTCTAACCGAGTTTGATATGTGTTTGAGTCACCCCTCTTAATCTCCCCTCACTTGTCTGCCGGTAAGGCAGAAGAGGAGAAGATGGATACGGCTCAAAATAAAGTGAAATAGAACTCATTTTTGGGGTTGTTTGAGCTTAAAATGGGACATAGGTCCATTTAAGCAAATCTTTATTGATCAATTTGAATTTGCGGTGAATACGTATTTTTAAGCTTATCAATAAATTGTAAATTACTGATTGCTACAAATTTTGTAATATCCCAACTCCCTCATTCATCTTCAGCTCAATTCCATAATAGTTGAAATCATCTGGCGTTGGATTTTCTTCTTCAATGATATTTATTACACAATCTTTCTGCGGAATGGGTTGAAAATACAAGGTGAAAAATTGCCAGTCTTTGACCGATTGAAACACCACTTTTTTGGGAGCAATCGTAATTCCTGTTGTTTCTGTTAAAAGAAATTTCTCAGCTAAACCTTGCACTTCTACATACGTCTTAGGTGACATGCGTATCCAGCCTCCTTTAATGTACTGTCCAGTTGCATTGTAGCCAAAGTCGATCCGTGTGAATTTGGGGTCTAAGATGACGCGTAGCACTTTAGGATTGTCCGCTAGATCTTTATTTTCTGCGATTTCGAATAATATCGGCTCACTTGTTTTACTTTTCATGTTACTTTAAGTTTTCGGTAAATTCAATCAACCATTTGGGTTCTATTACTTTAACATGATAGCCGTGTGATAAAAACAGACGGGTTAATTCTATGGTAGGTATCAAGTTGAAACTAATTACCGATGAACCATTTGCTTCTTTTTCGATTACTTGGCTTTCGTGTATCGGATAGGCCTCAAAATAATTCGTTACTAATGCGCTTACGTGTATTTTAACACCTTGTTTTTTCTGGTTAGGAATAGGGAAAACGCCATAATAATCATGAGCTTCCTTTTCGCAAGTTGATTTATCAACTGGAATGTATTTCTTTTTCAATAAAAAGGGATCAAAAACCCGGTCTAATCCAAAAGTACGAATCTGATTGTGTTTTTCAGAAAAGCCCATTACGTACCATTTATTTTCAAATTCTTTAATCATAAAAGGATGAATCGTAAGTACACTGAAATTTCGTTTTTTGTATGAGTAATGCACCAATGAAACGGGAGTTTTTTCACGACAAGCCTTGTAAAACAAATCGAAATGCTCAAAACCACGTGATTTTGGCGGATTCATAGTCTGCAAAATGGCTTGTTTGGTATTTCCCGCTGAAAATTCTTCTATCGATGTTGACAATATTTTCTCCATAGCATGGTTGAATTTCTCGCTGATTCGGGAACCCCCAATGGTTTGAATAAATTCAATCGATTCTCTAATTGTTTCAATATCTGTATCCGATAACGAAACTCCTCCTAATTCATAATCCGGGTCCGAATAAGCATAGCCTCTTCCTTTGTGGTCGTAATAGATAGGAGCATCAAAACCTTCTGGCGGTAACTTCCGCATATTAGCCATGTCTTTTTGAATGGTTTCAGGTGAGGTATCAATTCCCAGTTTGTCCCAACAAGCATCTATGATTTCGGTCATGGTTGGAAACCGTTTCATCTTATTCAGCACAAGCTGATCGATGATTTTGTATCGTCTGTAAGCGCTTTTGTTTATCGGCATTTTTCAAAGTTTTACTAAAAGTACAACTTATTTTTCATTCCGTATATTGAATACGGAAACTCGATTTTTCTTTGTACCATAAAATTTTAAAACATGGAAACAAAAATTGAAAAACAACTGGAAGTAGTGCGCGAAACAACGTTGCCAACAACGATTAAATTGTATAATCCAAATGCCTTAGATCACACATTGAATCATCGCATGAAAAGCATTGAAATTTCTGACGAATATACGCGCATTGATTTTATTTTTCGATCATCTAATGAATATCACAATGGTGGTTGGATTGATATGGACAAAAATGCGTATATCTCACCTGTTGGTTCAACCACAAAATACAGACTTCTTCGTGCCATTGGAATTCCAATTGCGCCCACAAAGCACTTCTTCAAAAGAAAAGGAGAATTTTTCAGTTATTCGCTCATTTTTCCGGCATTACCTGCCGGGACAGCCAAAATAGATGTAATCGAGAAAGAAGCTCCCGGAAATTACTTTAATTTTTACGGAATAGACTATTCAAAATGGATAACTGTGGCTCACCCAATGGATGTAGAAAGATCAAAAAATTAAAACAAGAAAAGAAATGACAAACGAAGAACACAAAACCGAAATAGAAATTCTGGAGATTTATGCAACATGCTGGAACACCTTGAATTCAAATAAACTAATTTCATTGCTCGATGAACAAGTGGAATATAACTCACAATGGGTGATAGAATCATTAAAAGGCAAGCAGTCATTTTTGAACTATTTCAATGGAAAACTACAAACATTGCGCAATGCGAGGAACAAGACCAAAGTATCGGCAGAATTGAAAATGTCACAAAAGTGGACAAGTCACTTGTTGAAACCATGTCTTCTAATTACTCAACGGAATAATAACGGTGATCAAAATCAGGTGACTCTTTTTATAGAAGTACAAGATGGTAAAATTACTCGTATCGATTTATGCGATGTGGACTTTATGTTTTTTGACTATAAATACTAAACTCATGAGCGAACTATCAAAATTGCTCCAAATCCAGGAGTATGTACTTGAAATTAAATTACAATTAGCTAAATTGCTCACACAAAAGGAGGAAGCAATTCAAAGTCAATATTATGAGAAAGCATCTGAGATTCGAGAGAAGGAAAGGGAACTTAAAACGGTTCTTCTCGATACACGAATGATTTTATTGGAAAAAAGACTTTCACCCTTGCCTTCTTCAGAACAATTAAAGGAGCATGAAATAGTATTATCAATAATTTCTGAATTGAGTTTGGATGTTGAATTGAAAACTAATTATCAAAAGATCAGAAATGAATTTTATGAAATGTTACAATCTGAATCAAAACGTCTTTTGAAAGATAAACAAGAATTTCTAAGAATAAAAGAAGAATGGGCTGTCAAAGAAGTCCACCGACAATTACTGGAAATTGGTGATTTTTTAAGTAAAGTGGGTAGGTGAAGAACCCTGTAAAATGCATTCCTGCTAAAATTGAATTTGTTCTTCACTTTTTACGTTGATGGTTGGGAGATCATTTTATTTTCAAAACGAAGTCCTTTCACCCCCTCAACTCCCACACGTTTTTAAATCCTTCTTTTCAAGAACCTTTTTTACGCCTAAAATATCGTTGGTCTCAGCCATTAAATTCTCAACGCTTTGCCATTCGGCATCGCTAAGATCAATTAGGCCCAAGCACGTGTAGAAAGGTTGGCAGCGATCGCAGAAGCCACGGGTCATCCAAATACCAGGTAGTCCAGGAGGTTGGTTCCAGTATTCTTCTTTTCCAGTTTCAGGGTTAATGCGGGTTTTCATTGTTATTAGAATTTAAAATTTTATTTACTATCAAATAGGTGAACCAAAATCCAGAGGCACACACTAAGCCTAAAGCATTAAAAAACACATCCTCAGGATCAAAGCGCCCATGGATTTTCTTATGCAGAATTTTGTTAGAAATCTCTTGCATCCACTCAATTCCTATCCCAAATAAAAATAGAAAAAATGAAATTAGAATGTGGTTCAATACCTTTTTTTGTGCGCAAAGCAAGGTGAGAAACAAGGCGAAAAGAAGATAAAAAAGAAAATGTAACTCTCTGTCGTGACTTCTAAAAATAGCGGGTAGCTTTATTATGAAGCCAATAAAGGACAACGTTAAAAGTGTCATTATTAAACCAATTTCTGATTTATTTAATTTCATGTGAGATTTCTTTCGTTTGTAATATTGCAATTAAAATGTAAAAATAATTCTATCTAACGGAGTTTTATGTCGTTTCAGGTTTAATTCGATTCCGGTTAAACACTTTTTTTGATTCTACAGTTTTTGTTCGAAAGTGTCCATCAAAAATTCCTTGACGAACAGCTCTGATATTTGGAGTTTTTATGCTTTTAAATTCTAATGCTTACTCCCAATCCAAGAAGGAACAAATTCAAATTTTGAATAATGGAATAGATAGTTTGATAACGGTTCAATCTATTGAAAAACAAAATTTTAAAACTAGAAAAAAGGAACTAGAGTCTTCTATTGCTAATTCGGACCAAAAGACCAGTGAATTATTAAAAACGCTTTCAACAAAAAATGAAAATCTGCAGAATCTGATTAAAGAAAATCAAAATTTAGATCAAGAAATTTTATCTCTTCAAAGCGAGTTGAAATCTATTGAGGATAGTATTCAAGCAATTATAGATGACCAACCTATTAAGTTATTGGAAAGTAGTTTAATTAATATCTCTAATGAGGAATTAATTTACTTGATGAATGTTAGAGATGAAGATTTAGGCGAGGCATTTGTGAATTCTCAAAATCCTGAAATTAAGCCAACTTATGAAATTATTGGAAAACAACTTTACAAACTTAAAGGAAAAGTCTTTTGTTTAGTTGTAATGGGTGTAACTAATCCTAATCATTATCATGTTTATTCAGGTACTAATTATTTAGCGTGTTTTGAGGTGATTAATGACAATTGGAAACTTTTGAATCATTCAAAAAACACAGAGTACAATCCAGGTGCTGGTTTCGGAAACCCTGCTTGGTTAGACAAATTTGTTCTTTTTGGAGATCAAAAATTGGCAATTATTCTAGAAGGGGGATACACAGGAATGGGTCTTGAAATGGGGAAAAGAGCAATTTATGGGGTTGATAATGAAAATAAAATCCATTTAATTTACGATGGTCAAACTTATGAAAATGATCAAGCAAATAAAGGTAGTAGTATGTTCCAGAATATAGATGACGAATACGATATTAAATTCCAAAAATCAACTAATTCAAAATATTACGATTTAATTGAAACTAAAAAAAGTCATGGCAAAAAAGTAAAAACTACTATCCTTAAGTTCAATGAAAACTCAATGAAGTATGAGTAGAATGAAATTAATCATAACGTCATTTCTTGTATTACTTTTTGGGATTCTAATGTCTCAAAATGTCTCCTTTTCACAATCCAAGAAAAAACAAATTGAGGTATTGAATTTTAAAATTGATAGTGTCAATCAAGTTATTGCCAAAGAACGAAATACTCAGAAAACCTCAATTGCCACTTTGGAAATTCAAGAATCCAAATCAAAACAGAAAGTTGATTCATTGACGAAAGCAATTAATACAATTGAAAAGCAAATTAGCACGAAACAAAATGATAAACTAAATTATGAATTGGAGATTTCTGGTCTAAAAACTGAAATAGCCAAAATGCGGGATAGTTTGAAACGATTATCACCAATAAAAAGTAATTCTAAAACAAATATTAAAACGGTTAAAATTGGAACCCAAACTTGGATGGCAGAGGATTTAGCTTTAACCAAATATAATAACGGTGACAACATTCCTGAGGCAAAAAATGAAGCTCAATGGAATCAATATGGAAAAAGTAGAAAGGGTTGCTTTGCTAGATTGAATAATGGAACAGTACTTTATAATGGATATGCCTTGAAGGATTCTAGAGGACTTGTGCCGGATGGATTTAAAATTCCATCAAATGATGATTTTAAAATTTTAGTTGATTTTTTAGGGGGTGGTGATTCACAATCTGGTATTGCTACATTAGCAATGGCTACTTATCCAATTTTTGTCGAAGAATGGGTTGGAGATGAAGAAACAGGTGGATTAGAGCAGGTTGAAATTGCAAGCAATGGAAAATCAAATTTTAATGCAAAAATGGGAGGTTTTATTTATGACAATGGAACAAACTTTCAATCTGACTGGAATAACTGTAATTTTTGGTGGACATCAACACCATTTGAAGCTAACCAATATGCTTTTGATATTGGCTATTGTTCACAAGATATTGGAGGTATTATGAGTTATTCTTTAGCGTATGGTTTTGCTCTAAGGTGTATTAAAGATTGAAAGTCCACTGCACTCCCCCACCCTAGCTTTATT
>Ga0194128_10004037_pt1 | contig 21915 bp, 20 predicted proteins | sample TA2KigCa65mmetaG_FD_148650 | JGI IMG/M metagenome (GOLD analysis project Ga0194128, IMG submission 148650) | Freshwater microbial communities from Lake Tanganyika, Tanzania - TA2015037 Kigoma Deep Cast 65m | ecosystem: Environmental > Aquatic > Freshwater > Lake | place: Tanzania: Lake... | reverse complement strand
CGCGCGGATGGCGCGACCCGCGCGGATGGCGCGCGGCACCGTTAGGCGAGCCCGGCGGCGCGCAGGTCGTCGGGGGTGTCGAGGTCGAGCGCCAGGTCGGGGCGGCTCACCACCGTGCACGTCCAGCCGGCTTGCGTGAGGGCTGCCTGGTGGGCAGCGAATGATCCCGGGCCGTAGTGAAAGGTAAACGCGCCCGCCGTCGGCACGAGCAGCGCATTGGTGCCGTCATGGTGGCGGTCGGGCACGATGACGGTGTCGGTGGGCTCGTCGGCGAGCGAGGCGAGCGACTGTGCGGCTGGCAGGTCGCTGTGCACCACGAGCACGCGGGCATAGCCCGCATCAGCCGCCGCCGTTCGCCCAGCGGCGACAGCCTCGTTGAGACCGGGACGTGGGGGTGCGACCACAGAGGCCCCGTTGGTGCGGGCCCAATCGGCAACTTCCGCATCGTCGCAGACGACAAAGACCTGCAGTGGACGAGCGGCCGCCAGCACGGTGTGCGCACACCGCCGGGCGAGGGCGCAGCGGGCCTGCTCCGAGAGCGTGTCGGCGAGGCGACCCTTGGCGTGGGCGAACGACTTGATCGGCACCACAACGGCAACGCCGCTGGCGGTGACGGGCGCGGCGGGTGTGCCCATTCGCCTGAAGCCTACGATTTGGTCGTGGGATTGCCGTTCGCCCGCGTCGCCGTGATCGGTGCCGGTTCGTGGGGCACGACGGTGGCGTCGCTCGTGGCGCACAATGCTCCGACCGTGCTATGGGCGCGACGCCCCGAACTCGCCGCCGAACTGCGCACCACGCGGGTGAACTCGCGATATCTCCCCGAGCATCGCGTGCACGACGAACTGCACGTCACCGACGATGTGGTCGATGCGGTGCGCGACGCGTCGCTCGTGGTGGTGGCGGTGCCGTCGGCGGGGTTTCGCGATGTCGTGCGCACGCTGGCGTTGCACCTCGAGCCCGGTGCGGTGCTGATGAGCGTCACGAAGGGGCTGGAGCGCGGCACCGGGCGCCGCATGAGCGAAGTGTTGTACGACATCGCGCCCGACCACGCGGTGTCGGTGTTGTCGGGGCCGAACTTGGCGTCCGAGATTGCGGCCGGTCAGCCGGCGGCCAGCGTGGTGGCGTGCGACGATGCCGCAGTGGTGGTGAAACTGCAGGAGGTGTTCACCCGTCCGCTGTTTCGCGTGTACACCCACGACGACGTGATCGGTTGCGAAGTCGGTGGCGTGGTGAAGAACGTGATCGCAATCGCGGCGGGCATGGCGCACGGCATGGGCTTTGGCGACAACTCGCGCGCCACGTTGATCACCCGCGGGCTCGTCGAGATGGGGCGGTTGGGCGCGAAACTCGGCGCCAACCCCGGCACGTTTTCCGGCCTGGCGGGCATGGGCGACGTGATCGCCACCTGTTCGTCGATGAAGAGCCGCAACACCACGGTGGGTGTGCGGCTCGGGAGAGGCGAGACGATCGCCGACATCAACGCCTCGATGAATCACATGGTGGCGGAGGGCGTGAAGAGTGCGAGTGCCGTCAGTGGGCTGGCGCGCAAGAGCGGCGTTGAGATGCCGATTTGTGAAGCCGTCGCCGAGGTGTGCGAGGGACGGCTGAACGCCGGCGATGCGTTGCTGCGTTTGATGACTCGGTCGCGTAAGTCTGAGCGCGACTGAGCGCACGATCATGACGCGTATCGGGCTTCGTGGTGCGCCGTGTGGCGCGGTGGATACGGCTGGCGTTGCACAACTCGACTCACGCAAGAAACCGACGCCGTGGTGGATTGCTGCGAGCGACAAGTGGCACGACCCGCGTCGGTCGCCGAGCGTGCGTCAGCGAAGCATCGACGGTACACCCGTCGTGGAAACCAAACTTGCGGTGCCCGGAGGCGACGTCGTGCACCGTGCCTTCGCCGTTGCCGACCAGGGTGGCGCGCTCGTCTATGAGTTCGAGAATCGTTCGCCGTCGGCTGTGGTAGTGGCGGTGCCGGCGGCTGAAGCGTCGACGACCGCGGCCAGCCCGGGCACTATGCCGCAGGGTGCCGACCTCGGGGGTGATGTTCGGGCGTTTCCGCTCGCGCACGCCAGCACGGTGCGCTTTGCGTGGGCCCTCGAGCGTGCGCGGTGGCGTCGCACGCGCACTCTTGAGATGTCTGCGCTCGCGGCGACCGATGCAGTGGTGCGCGGTTGGGTGCAGGCCTGCGAACGGGCGAGTCGCGTGTCGACGGCTGGCGTCGCGTTAACTACCGCGCGATGCACCACGCTGGTTGCCTCCGCGCGCGAAGTGGATGCGCTGTTGCACGACGACGCGGCCCGCGGAGTGCTGGCAATCGCCGAGCGGGTGCGAATGGGTGACTCCGCCACGACGTGGATTGATGTGCTCGCTGATGCCGTTTCGCGCATCGCCCGTCGGCCCGGCGACTCGCCGTGGTCGTGGCGTGCACTCAGCATCGCCGCAGACGTGTTTACGGTTGCCGGGGAGGCGCGCGCGGCAAGCGACACGGTGGCGGCGTGGCAACGCTGTCTTGACTCCGGTGTGCAACTCGTTGACGTGCGGCAAGAGCGTGCAACCAGCGAGCTCGCCCGCGCAGTCGCGTACTCGGCCGGCGCCGAAGACCGCATCGCGCGACCCGTCTCGCCGCTCGCGACGCAACTGTTCAGCGATGCACTCATCGACGTGCGTGGCACGAACTTTGAGGCTCACGGCGTGCACGCCGGCCCGCACCATCGACTATCGCTGGCGGTGCGCTGGCACGGGGTGAACGCAGCGCTGTTGTGGGAGGTCGACGGGCCGCCCGGCCTGCAACTTACTGCACCCGCCGTTGACGCAACGTTTCGCACATCGGCGGCACAGGGCGAGGCGTTGCTGCAGGTGGCGAAGTGACGCGCGAGCAGTCGGCACCGCGAAATAAGCGGGCTGCGCCGACGCTGCAGATCGAACGCACATTGTCGGGCGTCATCTGCGGCATCGACGAAGTCGGCAAGGGCTCGTGGGCCGGCCCGCTCGTGGTGTGCGTCGCGGTGCTGTCAACGCACGTCGCCGAGTCGGAGTTTTTGGCGCGTGATTCGAAGTCACTTAGCGAAAAGAAGCGCGAGCGAATCTTCGACACCGTGGCGCAACAGTGCAGCGCGTGGGCATTGGGGCAGGCGAGCAACGACGAGTGCGACGAGTTGGGCATGAACGCCGCGCAACGACTGGCCACACGACGCGCGATTTCCCAACTGGCGGCCATGAATGTGCAGCCTGATGTGGCGATCGTGGATGGCCGGTGGGATTTCGTATCGCCCCATATCCCTCAGATCGTGATGCGCGTGAAGGCCGACACCGAGTCGCTGTCGGTGGCGGCCGCCAGCGTGCTGGCGAAGGTGTCGCGCGATCGCGAGATGCGCGAGGCAGCGTTACAGCATCCGCACTGGGCATTTGCGACCAACAAGGGCTATCCGTGCCCGAGACACCGCGCAGGTTTGCGCGAGCACGGCGTGTCGCTCCTGCACCGCACGAGCTGGGCGTTCATGAAAACGCTGAACCTCGAGGCGAACTAGCGCCGCACTCAGTCTTTTTGGGTGCCGACCTTCAGGTCGCGGAATGGTGACTTCGAATCGATGCCGGCATCCTTCGGCAAGCCGAGCACGCGCTCGCCCACGATGTTGCGCATCACTTCGTCGGAGCCGCCGGCGATGCGCAGCCCGGGTGCACCGAGCACGAGTTGGCTCCACGCGTAGGTGCCCCATTCACCGGTGTCGGCCTGCAACTTGGCGCCGAGCACATGACAGAGAAAATCGTTGAGCAGTTTCTGGTTGTTGACGAGCGCCATCTTCGACGTGGACATCTCGGGGCCAGGTGTCTGACCGGCTTTCATCTTGTCCATTGCGCGCTTGTTGGTGAAGTTCGCGACGCGATAGTTGATGTACAGGTTGGCGATCATGTCGCGCACGAGCGGGTCGTCCTGCAAACCGAAGTGACGCACCATCGCGGTGATGCGCGTCATCATCGACACTTCACCACCGCCCGAACCGGTGCCGATTGCTGCACGCTCGTTCATCAACGTGGTGAGTGCAACACCCCAACCGGAATTCACTTCCCCGAGGCGGTACCAATCGGGCACGCGCACCTCGTTGAAGAACACTTCGTTGAACGACGCGCCGCCGGTCATCTGGCGCAGTGGTCGAATCTCGACGCCGGGTGCATCCATGTCGATCAAGAAGCCGGTGAGACCTTTGTGTTTGGGAAGCGATGGGTCGGTGCGGCAGATGATTTCGCCGATGTCGCTGTAGTGCGCGCCTGATGTCCACACTTTTTGACCGGTGATGACCCACTCGTCGCCGTCGCGCTCGGCCTTGGTCTGCAGCGACGCGAGATCGCTGCCCGCACCTGGCTCGCTGAACAACTGGCAGCCGACGATGTCGGCGCGGTACATTGCTTGGAGAAACTTCTCCTTCGCTTCGTTGCTGCCGTGGGCGAGGATGGTCGGCGCGACCATGCCAAGTCCGATCGTGAAGATTCCCTGACCGGGTGCTTTGAACCCGGCTTCGGCTGTTTGGTATGCGCGTTCGTGGGCGGCGGTAAGGCCTGCGCCACCGTATTGCGTGGGTCCGGTGATCCAGCCGAAGCCCGCGTCGTACTTTTTCTTGCGCCATGCCTTTTCGGCGGCGACCATTTCTTTCTCGGCCTCGCGCGACTTCTCCTCGAACATCGACATGTTGTCGGAGCCCTCGCCCCACACGAAGGCCTTGGTGGCCTCTTTGCGTGGCAGCGAGTCGGAGAGGAATGCGGTGGCGCGTTTGGTGAAGTCGTCGAGTTCCACGCTTACACGGTAGTTGTACGGCATGGTTGAGCAACGAGCCCTGCCTCGTGCACCGCGTCACGCCGTAGCGATTGGAACAACTAGCGTCGAGGCGCATGGGTCAGCCAGTTGCCGTCACCATCAAGCGGTCTGCCGAGGCGGGTCGTGTGCGTTTTGAACTCAACCGCTCGCTCACCGGTCAGGAACACGAGCAGTACGACTCGGCCCCCGACCGCGAAGATACCTTCGGCGCTGTCGTAGCGGTGCGGTTGTTCGCCACGGGCGGCGTGCGTGCGGTGCACGTGTTGTCGAACGTGGTGACGGTGGACCTCGTGCCCGGTGCCGACGCCGCGCCGCTCGCCCAGATCATCACCGACATGTATCAGTACTGGAAGCCCGGCATGGTGCCCACCGTGCCGACCGCGTAACCAGCACCGCCGCGTAACCAGCACCGCCGCGTAACCAGCACCGCCGCATAACGAGCACTGCCGCACAATTCTTCGCATCGTCGCAAGTCGAGCCGCTCTCTCTCGTAGCGTTGCGACGTGCCAAAGGCCGTTGACACCACGGTCTCGCTGCATGAGGCCGCCCGTCGCCTGAAGGTGCACTACATGACCGCCTATCGCTACGTGCGATCGGGTCGCTTGCCAGCTCGGCAGCAAAACGGGGAGTGGCAGGTGCTGCTCGCCGACGTGCAACAGTTCGCGGAGTCGCGCAAGAAGCGATCCACCCGCCCGAGCGGCGCTCGCGCCAAGCACGGTGGTCGGGCCGCCGCCGACTGGGCCACACGGTTCGAGACATGCTTGCTCGCCGGTGATGAACTCGGCGCAGAGAACTTGCTCACCGATGCACTCGCCAGTGGTCACGACCTTTTCTCCCTGTATCTCGAGGTGGTGTCACCGGCACTCGTTTCGATTGGTGCACGCTGGCAGCGCGGTCAACTGCAGATCCACGAAGAACATCGCGCCAGCACGATCGTGGCGCGACTCTTTGCACGAGTGAGCGCGCGGTTTGCTCGCCGGGGCCCCTCGCGTGGCACGGTGGTGATTGGCGGCCCGAGCGGCGAGCGGCATGGTTTGGCCCTGACGATGGTGGCCGACCTCATGCGCAGTTGCGGCTGGAGCGTCTCGGACATCGGTACCGATGTGCCCGCGCAATCGTTCGCCACCGCCGTCAAAGACGTCGACCAGTTGTGCGCGGTATGTGTTGGTGTCACCTTGCGTGAATCGCTCGGCGAGGCACGCGCGTGCATCACGGCAGTGAAGTCGGTCGTTGGTCCCGACGTGAAGGTGTATGCAGGCGGTGCCGCAATTGACTCCGATACGACTGCCACTTCACTCGGTGCTGATGCTTGGGCCCGCGATCCACGAATGCTGCTTGCGCTCCTGGCCAGCGAGCCGGTTGCGTAGCGAAATCCGCGGTTGCGCCAACTTCACCTCTGCCAACCTCAGTAGCATCGCTCGTCGTGGCAGCCCCCAAACACACCCCGGTCGATCCGGTTGATCGTCCACGCGCATACGTATCGCCCGACTTCGTGCCGGCGCCTTGGACCAACACCCGCAAGGCATCCGTCACGGGTCGCCAACCACGCGCCGAGCGGCTCGGTCACCCAGGCCCGGATCAGGGCTACGTGTTGTCACTCGCGGAGCGTTTACGACCGCGCGTGAGGGTGACCAGTGGTGAAAGCGTCGATGATGCGATTCAAGGCTGCATCGGTATCGCACTGCGCCGCGCATCGCACTTTGGTCGCGCACCGGTTATCCACGACCTCGACATTGCATTCACGATGTGGGGCTACTTTCTCGACACGCCGCCCACCGACCTGGTGGTCGCACGTTCAGGGTTCTTCGCCGAAGTCGCCAATGTGGTGCACCACTATGTCGAAGCACGTCGCATCGTCGACATGGTGCCGCAGTCAACGATTATCATGACGCCCGAGATGGTGCGTAAGGCGATGCCAAATTCGTGGCGGGCACTCACCGGCGCCTGAGTCGCTGACGTCGGGGGCGCTGGTTCGCGCCTGAGTCAATCGATTGCGAATTTTTGCAAGTCCTCGAGTCGCACGAATTCCAGCGTCAGCGCGTGCGTTGAGCGCAGGCGAACCTTCGGCGCTTTGCCGGCTTCGAACGCCTCCTGCCAGCGACTTGCGCACAGGCACCACTGGTCGCCGGCTTTCAACCCGGCGAAACCGTATTGCGGCATCGGCGTGGAGAGATCGTTGCCCGCCTGTTTGGAGAATGCGAGAAACTCGTCGGTCATTATTGCACACACCGTGTGCACGCCGCTGTCGTCGCCACCCGTCTCGCAACATCCGCTGCGGTACCAGCCGGTGAGCGGGTCGTAGCTGCACGGCTCGAGTGGTTCACCGAGCACGTTCGGTTGCGTCGATCGGTAGTCACTCATGCGTCGATCGGTTCAGGTAACGTTCACGCCGACCAGGCTGCCGATCACATACGTGACGCTCACCGCCAGCACGGTAATCACCACTTGTCGCACGCTGCCGCTCCACCAGGGGCGCTCTGCTTGTTGGGCGATGAGCGCACCGAGAATCGCGGCGGCAACCACACCGATGACGACGGATGCGATGCGGGCCGGGTTGCCCGAGCCGGTGAGCCACGGGATGACCGGCAGCAACGCGCCGACGAGAAAGGTCACGATCGACACGGCCGCCACCCGCAACGGGTTGGGCAACTGCGCCGGATCGAGACCGAACTCCTCGCGGGCGTGCACCATCACGGCGCGCTCGGGGTCTTTCATCACTTCGGCGGCGGCGGCTTCGGCTTGCTTGGAGGACATGCCATGCGAGCGGTACATACCGGCGAGTTCGGAAGTTTCGGCGCTGGCATTGTGCTGCAACTCGCGCAACTCGAGTGCCATCTCGCGTTTCACGAGATCGTTCTGTGACGTGACCGACACCCACTCGCCGGCAGCCATGCTCACGGCACCTGCGACGGCCGACGCGATGCCGGCGAGTCGCACGTAACTGGCGTCGATGCCACTCGCGGCGAAACCGATGATGAGCGACACGTTCGTGACGAGCCCATCGCTCAGGCCGAAAACCCCGGCACGCACACTGCCGGCGGAGAGCGCACGATGATCTGGGTGGTCGTCGTGTTCGGCGCGCGAGTTCTCGGTCACGCCTTAAAGGTAGTCGTGCTGTGTGACGATGCTGCGTGCGCAACACGGTGAATCATCGCACCACGCTTAGTATCGGGTGTGGTGTCTGGCACTCATCGCTATCGTTTTGCGCCGTCACCGACGGGGTATTTTCACGTGGGCGGCGCCCGCACCGCGCTTTACAACTGGATACTCGCACTACAGAACGACGGTGTGTTCGTGTTGCGCATTGAAGACACCGACGAGTCGCGCAACGAACCGCAGTGGACGCAGGGCATCATCGACGCCCTCAACTGGATTGGGATCAGCGCGTCCGATCCGCACTTCGAGGGTCCGTACTTTCAGTCGGCGTACGCAGAGGCACACACGGCGGCCGCCAAGCAGCTCTACGACGGCGGCCATGCGTACTACTGCGATCTGACCAGCGAACAGATTCAAGAACGGGCGAAAGCCGCGGGTAAACCCGGTTACGACGGTTTTTCGCGCGAGCGGGGCTTGGGGCCGGGTTCGGGACGCGTGTTGCGATTCAAGGTGCCAGGCGGCAACACCGTGGTGCACGACGAAGTGCGCGGACGAGTGGAGTTTGACAACGCGACCATCGAAGATTTCGTGCTCATGCGCGGCAACGGCACGCCGGTGTTCATCCTCGCGAACGTGGTCGACGACATCGCGATGAAGATCACCCACGTGGTACGCGCCGAAGAGCATCTCCCGAACACCCCCAAGCAGCAGTTGTTGTGGGAGGCGCTCGGTGTGGCACCACCGGTGTGGGCGCATGTGCCGGTGCTCGTGAATGAGCAGCGCAAGAAGTTGTCGAAGCGCCGCGACAAGGTCGCGCTCGAGCAGTATCGCGCCGAAGGTGTCGTTGCCGATGCAATGGTGAACTACCTCATGACGCTCGGCTGGGCGCCGACGGGGGAGACGGAGATCGTCGATTTCACCACGATCACGCGCGACTTCAAACTCGGCTCGGTGAACCACTCGTCGGCGTTCTTCGACGTGAAGAAGTTGAACGCGTTCAACGGCGAGTACCTGCGCAAGATGTCGTTGGATGAGTTCGTCGGGGTGTGCGAACCGTGGCTGACCGGTGTCGGCGTGCCCTGGAGTGGTGCGCAGACCGCACCATCGGTGCCGTGGCCTGTCGAGCGATTCAACCGGGCCGTCTTCTTGCGGATCGCCCCGCACGTGCAGACGCGAGTGGCACTGCTATCGGAGGTACCGGCGATGGTCGACTTCTTGTTTCTCGCGGATGCACCAATCGATACGGCGGCCTTCGACAAGGCGTTCGCTGCCGACTGGGCTCGCTCGTCGCTGCGCACCATGCGTGAACAATTCGTGACGACGACATGGAGTGCGGAATCACTGAAGACGATCGTCGAAGGCGTTGGTGCATCAATTGACGTGAAGCTCGGCAAACTGCAGGCGCCGCTGCGGGTGGCAACGACCGGTCGAAGCGTTGGTCCGCCGTTGTTTGAGTCGCTCGTAGTGCTCGGTCGCGATGAGACCCTGCGCCGCATCGATATTGCGCTTGCTCGCGCCGGCTGAACGCGTGCGTCGCGCCCGCTTCGTCGCCCTGGCGCTGCTCGCGTCGTTCGCGTTGTACTTCGCCGTCACGCTCGCTCAGGTGTGGGGTAGTGGTCGCAGCGAAGCGTTTGCCACGAGCGGGCAGAGTGTCGATGCCATCGTGGTTCTCGGAGCGGCGCAGTACGACGGCCGTCCCTCGCCACAATTGCGGGCGCGCCTCGACCATGTGTTGCGTCTGTGGCAGCGCGGCGCCGCGCCGGTCGTGGTGGTGACGGGCGGCAAGCAGTCGGGTGATCGTTTCACCGAGGCCGAAGCAGGGCGTGAGTATCTCGTGGCGGGTGGCGTGCCAATCGAGTCGATCGTGGTCGAGCCGCGGGGGAGCTCGACGTTCGAAAGCCTGCAATTGTTGCGAGATGGCGCGATTGCGCCGACGATTGACCGTGTCGCCATCGTGAGCGACCCGTATCACGTGTTGCGCGCGAGTCTGGTTGCGCGAGAGTTGGGTTTCGACGCGACGTCGTCAGCAACGCGCACCAGCGTGACGCGGGGCAGCAACGCATTGTTGCGCAACGTTCGCGAGTCGATTGGCATTATGGTCGGTCGCATCGTCGGGTTCCGCCAACTCGAGTCGTGGCTACAATGAACGACGCAACACTCTGGGGAGTGGTGTAACTGGCAACACAGCAGATTCTGGATCTGTTATTCAGGGTTCGATTCCTTGCTCCCCAACAATGATGAAGCGTCAGCGCACCGTGCCACGCCGAGACACATTGGAGCGCCTGTGTCGTGCCACAACCCGTGTTGTGGGACGGCGGGGAATAGATGCTGCCACCGTGAGCGAAATCGTGAAGGTCGCAGGGCTCACTACTGGCTCGGTATACGCCAAGTTCGAGTCTCGAGACGATCTTTTTCTTCACGTGTGGGACCAAAAAGCTGGCTCGGCCCTCTTTGGACATTTAGAAGAGCGGCTTTCGGCGTGGCGCGACATGCGACCATCGAGAGCGACAAATATCGGTGACGATGTCGAATTCGGCATACAGATGCTCGTGATGGCTCGTCGAAGTGAGTACTTGGCTGAGACGGTGCAGCGTGACCTCTCCCAATTTCTTGCAAAGTGTGATGCAGTCGACTCAAGAAAGTTAGTCAAATCCGGGGAAGCCTTCGTCATAGCGCTGGAACTTGCCGATCTCTTATATCAGCCTGTGCGCCAAGCTGCCGATGCTTGGAAACAAGCACGACTGGTTTTTGACACAGTGACTCACGATCTCGCAACGAGTCGTATCTCAGAGACCAAGCTGACTGCGCAGCTAGATTCCCCGAATTCACTGGAGAGAACTCTCGAAGAGTCGTGCGTCAGAGTAATCGCGAAGGTGGGCTTCAACAACGCCACGCTTTCACGAATCGCACGAGGTGCCGGTGTCACAACGGGTTCGATATTTGCCCAATTCGACAGTAGGGAGGAGTTTCTGCGCTCGGCAATCGCCCAGGTATTCGGGTCGGCGGCATCACAAGTGGATCGTCAGGTGTTTGCTTCTCCTTCGCGCGAGTTGTTAACTGTGGCATTTAGTTCACTGCTGGCATTCCACCAAAGTGGCTCACGTCACGATTGGAATTCGTTCCGTCTTGAATGCTTTCTCGCCGCTAGGAATGTCAAGTTTCTGCGTTCCGAACTTCGGTCAATCCTTCATGCCGGTCGGAGTCGCTACGAGCAACTGCTGCTTTCGGCGACGGGTTTTGATTCCGAGTATCTCGACGGGGTGATGGTGGTCGGACAAGGTCTTCCCATGGGCTTGCATCTTCTCGGATCTCACGAGCCTTCGATGGCCCTGCTACGTCACGATGAGATCGTCAACAGGCTGCTGGTCCATATCGGTATCGACTAGATATCCCGAATCTCGCGATTTTGTGAGCGCCAGGGGTTGCGTCTCAGGCTGCGAAGTAATTGTCGAACCAGCCCGCTGTGAAGTTGAAGTACGTGTTGAACGTGTCGTCCGGAATCTCGTATAGACCCCAAACGTCGACAAGCCACGTATTTCCCGATGTCGTAGTGCCGACCCAGACAAACCCGAAGAACCGAGTAGCGCCATCTTTAATATCGACTCCCTCGTATGAGAAGTAACCGATTGTCGAATATGCACTGGAGTTTAAGTTCTTGAAATCGCTGAACTTTAAGTCAACGAAGTAGTTCGGAAGGACTTTGGCTTGGTACTTGTTGACAACCGTGGGAGTGTCTGATGTTAGGGAGGCCACGTACATTCGCATCGTTCCGTTTTCGCCAGTGGCATTTCCCTCGCCCGTGTCGACCCAGCCTTTTGGAAGCGGAAGTTCGATCGTGCTACTGTCATCTATTTCTACGACGAGGACGCCGTCTGTCTCAAGCACAACTGACTGGTCGGTGGTCGGCGGCTCCGACTCGACCTCGGCGATGGTGGTAACCACCGGGTCGAGGGGCAGCGGCGTCTCGGCGAGCGTTGTTGGAGTCGGGGCGATTGCTGGTCCCGACTCGGGGTCGAGGGCGGGAATATCCTCGTCGATCGTCGGCTCCTCGTTTTCAACCACGGTATTCGTCGTCAATTCGCCTGTTGACTCAGCTGCGCTACCGGCACCGATTTTGAATCCAATACCAATCAGCACCATGACTGCGACGACTCCTCCAACAAGTGCCTTAGGTTGTACTCGAACTTGCACCGTTTGAGGTCCGCTCGTCGGAGAGAGTTGGTTGGGTGATGAATCTTGGTTCATGATGCGCTCCTTTGGTTGACGATGTCTTTACGTGCAGTACGCGCGTGTGCGCGAACTGATGTTCCACAGCTTGAACAGAAGTTCGCCCCATCGACGAGCGGCATGGCGCACTCCGGGCAGTAACCGATGCCCTTGTTGGCGGACCCGAGAGAGCTCCCGCGAGCCGCGGCTTCAGCCGCTGCTTCGACCAGCGCCACGTGAAGCACGACCCGCAAACGCAGAGTGAGGTATCCCGCAACGACTAGCGACCAAGCTAGACCGGCAATCAGGCGAGCCGAACCGTTTGAGAGGCCATCAATCGCACCGTTCACGGCGAGCCAAATAAAGACCACAGCGATCGATGTGAGGAGCGCCTTGAGGTACGAGATGCTGAATCGCCCGGGACCTTCCCCAACGCCGGAGAATGCGGCAACGACGAGACCCACCGCTGCTCCGAAGATGAGCGGCTTTAGTAATCCAAGCTCCAGAATGCTCGTAATCCACTTGACGGTGTCAGCGTCGGCGACTCGAAGGTCGGCTGTGGCAACGTATTTCCACGAATGAGCGAGTGTGGCGCCTGCGGCAAACGTGGAGCCAGCTGCAACACCAAAAGTCAAACCATCAATGAGGTCGTCAAAAGCCGGACGACGCGCGAGCACCACAGGGCCGACCTGCGCGAGTATCACCACGAGTAACGCTCCAACGATTGCTGAAGTGAGGGTCGATGGGTCGTAGCTATATGTGTCGAATGCGCCGCGTCCTTCGGCCCTGACGATCATCTCCATAATCTGATTGCTGACTACTCCAAGGACGGCGGACAGAACCATCACGAGACCGACGACCAACCCCGGTTGATCTTCCCACTCATTCGCATCGTAAAAATAAAAAAGGTACAGCACTGGCACTGCTACCGCCGCCGCCGCGAGCGCGACAGCGATTAAGCCGACTGCCGCTAGCAGAATCGGAGCTCCAACGGCCGCAAGCAACGCAAAACGAAACGCTTGCGGTGCATCTCCGGATGCATGGGGCATGAGGGACGTCACGAGATTGAACGAGAACACCGATTCCCCGGGGTGCACTGCGTACTGACTCTTTCGCTCGCGATCCCCCTTGAGGATGTCGGTACCACAGCGCCAGCAGAATCGGCTCGACGCGGCCACTGCTGCACCGCAGTTTGGGCATGTTGAATTCATGATGTTGCTCCTTTGCTGGTTCGTTATGACTTTGTGATGGTGGTCTGCTCGATCATGAGATCGCCCTCAGTCGCATAATTGTCGGTAAACAGATTGGCGATAAGAGACAACTTGGTTCCGGCGGCTACTGGTACGGCAACCAAGCTTGTGACGCTGGGCCAGGCGCGCTGCGGTATCTTTGAGTAATCCAGATACGGCGGTATGTTCACAGTTTTTCCGGACTCATCTTCGCCCGTAGACTGAATGTAAACGTAGAGCACTTCCGGGGCAATGAGATCCGATGCGGTGGGAGTCACCGACGCAAGCGCGCCATTGACATCTTGAAGGTATCTGGGCTCTCCGAATGTCCACTTGCCACTCTTGAACGACGCCGGCTGCGATACCGTAACCTTTGACTGCTTACCTGTACTGGCCCGCACCAACAGAGCGGGGTATTGAATCGTTGATAGGTCGCGATTGAATCTGGCGGTGACGAGAGACGTTCCAAGGAAGAACTCAAACAACGTTCCTACAGCCTGCGCTTGGTTCGTCCCGCCCGCCCCCACAGTTGCCGGGACAGTACTCAAAACTTGGATACCAGCTGTCCCAGCGTCCTTTCCAAGCAAGAATTGGCCGGCCGCTGACGTCGGAATCTTGCCCTGACTTTTTGCAGTTGCTTTCCACGTCAAGGCGGTGGTTTCGACCGAGACAGTAACCTCACCGATTGGTGTCGCACCCGTGAGTTTGGCGTCACGTATGAGACGCGTCCAGCCGCTCGGATCCGGAACGTTCTGATACGCAAAATCGACACCCTCACGACGTTGCGGAAAATATATGGTGAGCCCTCTTGCGCCTTTGTAGGGACCATCAACAGCGAGGTAACGGCGGGCGCCGTCGATCGAGGCGTATAGAGCGTTGCGTGCAGTGAGTAAATCACGTGGGGCAGACGGCGGAATTCGGGCGATGAGATCTCCGAGGTCGTAGAGAGCAAGATCAGGTCGTGCTTCGCCATTTGAGTCCCCGAATCCAATTGCAGCGGCTCTTGCCTCAGCTAGGTACCGGTATCCGTCAGCCTTTTGGACCTGCTCGACAAACTGTTTAAGAGCCGATGTGACGGTACCGATTTGGTCCAGGTCAAAAATCGCCGACGCAAATGCGTTTTCGCCGTTCTCTCGGTAGACAGTAGGGCCATCAGCGACTAGTGACTGCAGATACGAGAGTGCGAAATTCGAGGAGTTTGCTGCTGGCAGCGAAGCCGAGTAGTTGACATCCAAGAATCCTTCAACGGGCGATCCAATTGTAACTTCTTCGGCACCGTAAACAAAACGCGAGAGAGGTGCAAGCTCCCGATAGACCTCGTAGTTGCCGTTCACGCAGGTCGCAAGAATCATCGCATCTAATCTCTTGCCGTTCGCGCCACCTTTCCAGCCTTTCTTTACTGCTGCGTCGATTCCGGCCCTTATCGATGCAGTCGCATCAGACAGCGACAGCGGCCCAGCTAGTGCCTTCGGATCATCAGTCGGTGTGTCGTATTCGGGACTACCGAAGAATGCGTTCGGTCCACCGCCGTGATCGTCGAGCACCAGCAAAGTGGTGCGAGCCGGATACGAAGTGAGACCGTAATAGACGAACCAAGCCAACGTTTGTGGATCCATGGTGTAAGGCTCACCGAGATCTTTTCTTTCCTTCGACTTGCCGTCTGAGCCAACCCGGAAGACATAACCGTTTGAGTATCCAAGTGGCAAATCAAGATGTGGCCCGTCGAACTTTTCCTTGCCTACCGCCCTGTCGTGATACACCACGAAATTCACTTTGTCCGCCTGCTTCACCATCTCGTTGAGGTCACCGGGGCCAACCAGTGTTCCGTCGAGGTCGTTATCGCCGTGTGAATACACCAACACCGTGACATCGGCGGTGCCGGCAGCGAGCGCCGAAGGCTCTGTAAGTCTCGGAATCATGATTGAGCCAAGTACGAGAAGCGCAACCGCTGCGATGCAAGAGATTCGCAGTCGTTTTGAACTCACGAAAACAATGTACATCAGTCCTGTAGTAGACGCAACTATCAAATTGTGCGTCTACTCGAGCGCTCCTCTGGTTAGCGCTGAGCCGTGAGGGTCTCGCGCGCCAACAATTGACCGCTGTATTGCGATTCAACTAAGACATCGATAGTCCATGACGTCGCGGTCGAAATAGGAACTGCGACGAGGGGGCTGCTGGCGGATAGTCCGGGCTGCGTGATACAGCCAACTGCGGAATAGCGGGGTTTGCCGTCAGAGTCGGGCAGCACCCGGTAGGTGCAGAGAAGAGGCTCAATGATGTCTCTCGCGGTCGGGTTGGTGACCGCCGTGCCGCCACTGTCAAAGACTCGAGGTGTTCCGATAATCCAAACACCGCTCTTGAAGCGGATAGGTGACTCAACCCAGACAGAACTGCGCCGGCCTCCCGAAGCCGAGGTTCGGATGGCCTCGAATCCGATTGTCTTGTTCTGGACATTCAGATACGCAGTGGTAGAGCTTGATCCAAAAGTGAAGTAGTGCCACGACGTGGCTGCTTGCACGTTGTTCGGGCCGCCCGCCCTAAGCGTCCCAGGTACGACAACTCTTGCCTGCAATCCTTCCTCGCTCAGCACGCCTGAGTACATCGACGCAGTAATGCCGGTAGGTACGGGAGACTCGAGCGTCACGGTCGATTTCCATCCGGCGCTCGTAGAGATAACCTCCGACGTCCGGACACCAATTTCTGAGGGATCTTTGGACTGCGCCAGTCGAAGAAGACTGAGCCATTCGGCTGGATCAGTATCTATTCCGTATGACGGCTCAAGCCACTGTCGGCCTAACGGGTAATAGATACTCAACCCTCTGGCAGCGGCGTTGTCTCTTCCATTGTCTAGCCAGATACGCGCTGACTCGTTGGCAGCGTAGAGGGCATTGCGAGCCGCGAGCACCTGCGTACTCGCCGTTTGTGGAATCCGCGCCAGCAGGTCGCCAAGGTCTACATACGGGTACAGTCGGCGATAGTCGTAAAACGTTTGACCGACACTGTTGGAGAGTCGCCCAAACTCCACTACGCCAGAGGATCGCGCTTCTATTAGCGCAGAGTAATTCTTGGTGTCCTTGATCGTCCGCACGAATTGCCCTAAGGCTTGGTCGATGACACCAATCCTGTCGAGATCGTAGATACTTTGCGTGTAGTCATCGAGGCGCTGCTCGGCCGTTCCCTTTCCGTATTCCGAGGCCGTCGACAGTGAGAGTGACTTCAGGAAATCAATGACATAAGTGGAGTCGTCGCGCCCTTGCGAGCTAATGGCCCGGCGATAGTCGAGGTTCCATGAGCCTTCATACAAACTCGCCATCGCGATTTCTTCGCTAGCGAGCATGTATTTTGCGAATTGAGATGTTGCGCGAGCAACTTCGAGCGTTGCGTTCAGGCAAGTGTCCCACACGACCGCATCCAGGCGTGGGCGTCCCGCATAGCCCCTCCAACCGCTAGCACGGGCCGATTCGAGCCCAGAACGCATCGCCGCTTTCCACGACGGAATCAGAAAAGGAGGCTTCCAATTGGGGTGGTCTTCTGGGGTGTCGTCTTCAGGAGCACCAAATAAGGCAAGTGGTCCACCGCCATGGTCGGAAAAAATCATCACGTTTCTTTTCGCTGGATACTTGGTGAGGCCGTACTGCACGAACCAAGCCAAGGTCTGGGGAGCAAGGGAATACACCTCGCCAAGGTCGACGATGTCGCCAATTCCCTTCGAAGTAATGACGAAGACTTTTGCTCCAGAAAAGTTCCCGAGTACCGGAAATGCCGATGCTTTGGACAGTCCCGCATCCATGGCAACTGAGGTCTTACTTGAACGATCGATGAACACGACATAGTTGATATCGGGCAATGGGTTGTCAAGTATTTCCTTAAGACTCCCAAGGAACATGTCGTCCAAGTCGTTGTCATGAGCCACGTAGATGAGCACCGTCATTTCCGCGGGCGGAGCGGCCGATGAGCCTGTGGGCCCAAGAGCGATCAGCGACATAACGAGTGGAATTCGCAGAAAGGCGTGAACAGCTCGCTTCCCAGGACTTAAGTGCATAATTGCGTCTACTATAGGGCCGTGGTCTTCAAAACAGGGGACGAACTCACCGCAGGGCGTGATTCCGACGCCGCTACCGCGGATGACTCTCTCGGCAGACGGCGCTTCTCCTGGTTCGGCACCCTATTTCCCGTGTTGGCTGTCGTCGTCGGCAGCGTGGCTCACTTGTGGCGCATACCGGATTTCACGACGCAGTCCTTCTTTTCAGAGCCATCACCTGCGGGGGAAATCTCGGCTGACGCGTGGATTGCAAACTACGAGCAAGTTGATGGGCGAGGCGCACGGTTGGCGGCATTCACCATCTCGGACCACGCTGCTTCGATCGCAAATGTGGCTGCCGGATTGCCTGAAGCTCTGGCGAGTCTCATCGCAGCTCAGCTAGAAAACTTTGATGTCGACTTGCTTGGCACCGTCCCAGTATCAGTTTCGAGTCTCGTGATTCACAATGGCACTGAAGTATCGGGCCAGATCGACGAATACTCCGCACGTGTCGGAGGCGATAACTACGTAGTCCTCACGCGTTTTGGGTACGGTAACGATTTTGCATACGACCCGCCACTTCGGTATCCGACCCGATTCAGTGTCCAGTCTTCGTGGTCTGCCGCAGGCGAAATCGTCGGTCGCGGGCGATACACAATCAGCGTTCAGGAGCGTGATGCACAAGACATGGCTGAGTCACTCCCAGCCCTGGAGGACTGCCGTCACTTCGAGATTCTGCTGACTCGAGACCTGGACAGTTCAGGTCGAGAAACCACGTCCAGCATCGACACCTACTGCCAGTCGCGATTGCCGGTTCTGAGTCGCGATCTCATCAACGGCTCGGTGATTCGACCACTTAAGTTATCCACAATTACATCAAGTGAAGTGATCGATCCGCAGACCTCTGACGGTGCCGCAGACACGCTTGATGGTTCACGTAAAGACGAAGATCTTTCACTCGAAAGACCACGCGAGGTGATCGAGCCACCGTGGCGAATGAAAATTGATCTTTCTCCCGCAGTCACTTCCGAATCTGTGGTGGTGTTTGACCGGAGCACTAGGCGGCTCGTGTCGTACGATCGCAAGTCCGCTGGATACCGGTGGTCGCACGTAGTTCAGCCAGACGTGGTCGCTCTCTGTGGCTACTCGCGAGGGACAATCGTGACCACGTCTGATCGCAGAGCCTGGTCGTTCAACAATCACGGCGGCTTGGAGTGGGAATACGAGTTTCCGGACATCCCTTTGGCATCGTGTGGCGAAACTTCTGAAACTGTCGTGGTCGCAACCGTCGACGGTTCCTTGACCGAACTCGAGATCGATAGCGGGACGCAGAGAAGTCAGAGCCGTCTCCCGATGTTTCCAGACGACACAGAAGTGCTTGTTTCCGGACCTCTCTGGACGGTTTTCGCTATAGCCGCCGATGGTGAAATGTTCATGCAGAACTCGGAGCGCAGCTCACAGTCGATAGCTCAGTGCGGTTCCTCGGCTCAGATTCGGAAGTGGTCGGGTCAGAGCGTGCTCTGCGCGAGCCCGACAGCCGCGATTTTCGTCAATAGTGCTGGCGAGAGCACTGCTGAATTTGGCAAGCCTGACGCGCCCTATTTTTTGTCGGTGGTCGATTCGATACCGTTCGGTTTTCTCGATCTCACGGTAGCTCGAGGCTCGTCCAACGGCGGGGGCTGTCCGAGCGATCAGTACTGTCTCTTCAGCGAAATCAGGGGCGAAGAAGGCAGAGACAGTCAATCGATTCCTCTTGGAGCCTCACGGCCACTCGTGGCAATTCGTGGCTCGGAACTCGTTGTGACGGCTGAAGGCGGAATCTTGCTGGTTTTCGGAGGTACATGAGCCGGTTAGTCCGAGTTCTCGCTGACGCCTTCAACATCGTCATTCGTAATCCGGTGGTCAGTGGTTTTCCGAGACTCAGCCCATTGTCACGCGCAGGTAGACAAGTCGTGATTTCAGGGTTGCTGCTCACCTCCGTAACGGCGCTTCTGATCGGATTTGGAGACTCACTGAGGAGCATGAGCACTTTGCAACGAGACACGTCGGCTGAAACCGTGCTCTTCGTGCCGAGCCTTGCCTTGGTCTTCGTCCCGTACCTGGTCTCATGTGCTCTCGGTCTGATGTTGGTCGGAGCAATTCGTGCAGACTGGCGTGCGACGACGCCTGTGGTCGCCGTCTACTTGCTCGTGCAGTTCGCTCTCATACGGCTCACGCGAGATGCCGGCGTCGGAACCGTGCACCCTCTCGTCGTGCTCTGCCTGGCGCTCATAGTTATCGCAGTCTGCATCTTTGCAAGACGCGGTGCAATCTCAATGGGTATCGCTGCGGGGATCCTCTTTGCCTCAAGCACAATCTCGATGCTTGTCGTCACCAGGGCTCTCCACTCGGTTTCTGTCAGAACGGGGGAGAGCTTTGACATTGTCGTATTGCAGGTGGTGCTGCAAGCGTTGGCTCTGCTGTGTTTACCAATGGTGTTTGTCGCAGGACTTGACGCCACAAAGTTCTCGATTGTCGCCGCGAATTGGTTGAGTGAGCAGGTGTCTGGTTTAAGAGGGAGAGCGGCCGTCTGGGGCGTTGCGATCCTCGTATTCGTGGCGTCCGTCGTGCAAAGTACGAACCGGATTCAGGACTGGATGTCAAGCTCGGACCGGCACAGTCTTCTATCCGTGATCATCTGTGGACTCGGGGTGGTCGGCGTCTGGAGGGTGGCAAGGAGTGTGACTGGTCGTCAGACTGATGACTCGGCAGTCCGTTCGGCCCAGTCACTGGCTCTGTTAGTCAGCGCTCTCGTGGTTGCAGTTCCGATGCTCATTCAAGTTGTTGGACTGGTTCAGGTAATCGCTGGTTTATCGTCGCCGATCAGCACGGGTGTGCTGCAAGCCATGATTGACGTTCTTCTCATCGACTCCCTTGCGCCGTTCGTTCGACTGCTGGTCGGAACTGGACTCATGATTGCGGGGTGGCGCCGCGCTTTAGCACCACTTGCTCGAGTAACCGCGGTTGCGAGCGGATTCGTGATTGTGGTTGATAACGCGTCGAGACTCAGTGGGCGATCGCCACTAACCATTACGGCGGAACATCTTGATGTGGTGCTGGTAGTCGGTGTGGCGCTATTTCTCGCAAGCTCGGTGTCTCAGCGGCGACTAACTTCTTCGCAGGTCGCAAGCGCTGCTGGTCTTCTCGTGCTGTCCGGCGTGGCATCCCAGAATGCATTCGCAGCGGGGCCATTGGCGACGCTGCTTCCGCTCGGAGGCCTGAGCCTCTTGCTCTTTGGTCTGTTCTGGGGCGTGTTCACCGGTGCGGGTGATGCGAACGAGTCCAGCCCTGAGTTTCCATCGGAGTCGCGGCTGATGTTGTTTGCCGGCTATCAGCTGCTTACCGTCTCAATCGTTTTGTGGGCAGTACTGACTCGAGATACGACGCTTACAGATCAACTCACATCGTCCACAGAGCTCGGGGTACGGACGCTCGGCGTCGGTTTGTTGGCCGCCATCATCGCTGGTCACGCTCGCGAGTCAGGCTTAATGTGGCGAGCGGAGAGACTGTGAACGTGAAGCGCGTCTTTCGAGTGTCGATGCTCATCACGCATTTAGCGTTGGCATCGCTCGGCGCAGCAATAATCCTTAACGGCGTGATTGCTGACCGTTCTGGACTCGGTGAAGACTGGTCTGTTCTCGTGGGTTTCGTCGTGATTCTTGCGGCAGCTCTTAGCGCCATCGTGCTTCTTCCCCTGTCATTGGTGGTTCGGCGCTCTTCGGGTGGTTCGAGCGCTTACGCGAGTTCTCGTCGTCTCCTCTGGGGGTTTCTTGCCTTGTACTTGTTGCTGCCCCTTACAGGGCTGTGGTGGCTGGGATTTGCCTACCTTTTCGCCGTACCAGCCCTCGTGGCTTTCGTATTGATTGTTGCGCTGTTACTGAATACATTTATGTCAGAAAGGAAAAATCAATGAATAAGAAACTTCTCGGGATGACTGTTTGCGTGATAATCGCTGGGCAGAGTGCTCCAGCTCTCGCTACGACAGTGTGCTTCAAACAGGGCGGGCGAGAAGTTTGCGTAACTTTTACGACACCAGCGCCGGAAACGCCCAAGACAACGAAGGGAATGAAAGCAAGCTTGTCAAAGACCAAGCTCGTGGGAGACGACGCCACGACAATGACAGCTTCTGGATTCGTGAAAGGCGAATACGTCCGTGCATTTATTTTCAATGTTTTTGGTAGGCGAGCAGCAACCGAGTTGAGCGGAGGCGCGATCGCCAACGCCAAAGGCGTGGCCCGAGTAACGTACGGAACTTTCTCACTCGTTTCGGTCAGCGAAGAACGGACCATGTGTTTACGCGGCGAACGAAGTCAGCGAATGGCATGCTTGCCGTTTACCTACGAGGGCTAGCGCTTGCAGCGATAGCGTAATGAGCCGTTCAGGCTCCCATCGTCTAGCGGCCTAGGACACAGCCCTCTCAAGGCTGCGGCACGGGTTCAAATCCCGTTGGGAGTGCCACGCCGAACAGCCCGGCCGATTGCATTTCAGCGAGGCAGCAGGCTCGGCAA
>Ga0194128_10004035_pt1 | contig 21919 bp, 18 predicted proteins | sample TA2KigCa65mmetaG_FD_148650 | JGI IMG/M metagenome (GOLD analysis project Ga0194128, IMG submission 148650) | Freshwater microbial communities from Lake Tanganyika, Tanzania - TA2015037 Kigoma Deep Cast 65m | ecosystem: Environmental > Aquatic > Freshwater > Lake | place: Tanzania: Lake... | reverse complement strand
GTCCGAGAGGTCGAGGACGAGACGCTTCTCGCCGCCGTCGTCGGTCGAGCGCACCTCCCAGAGACGTCCCTCGTGCTCGAGGACGAGAATCGCGCCGCCTCTCGGCGACGGGACGGCGCTCACGGGTTCGCCGAAGTCGAGGGCCGGAAACGCCGGCTCGAGACGCCACGGGCGAGCGAGCGGGTCGTCGAGCGGAAGTCTCGAGACGTCGGGGGCCTCGCGCGTCCCCGCGAGGAAGGCCTTTCCGTCGAACGCCGCGGGGCGAAGCGCCAGCAACTCGGCCAGCCCGCCCGCCACGCAGAGAAGAGCCAGGATCGCCGAGACGCGACGCGCGAGAGGCTTCACGCCCTCCATTTCGGGCGCTATGTTAGCGCATCGCCGCGATGGGATCTCGTCCGATGGGGTTGCAACTGGGAGGCGGCGATCGTCCGGCGCTCGAGCCGCGAGAGAGCATCGCCGCTCGGGCGGGATCGCGCGGGCTCGGAATCGACCGGGTCTCGCACGGCGACGTCCTACTCTTCTACTTGATGAATCCTTCACGCTTCTGGTTCCTCCTCGAGAAGAGCGCACGCAGCGCGTTCGTTCTGATGGACGACTCCCTCGGGACGTTCGAGAAGGGTGCCGGCCATCCCCCCGGCGCGCAGAGCACGCGCTTTCGGATCTGGAGCGACTCGAAGCGCGACCTCGTCCCCGGAACTCCGTGGGCGCTCCTTCTCCTGTTCGGATCCGGGCTCGGCGCGTCGGCGTGGCTGTCGCGGCGCGAAAGCACGACGGACCGGCTGCGGCTCGGACTCGTCGCGTTCGCAGCGCTCAATGCGATGGCCTTCACGGCGTTTCTCGTCTGCACGCTCGGCGACAGCCTGTACGATCTGGCGCGGCACCTCTTCGCGTTCCACGCGACCGTGGACCTGATCCTACTGATCGCCGTGACCGCTTCGCTCGAGGCGATCGCGCGTCGCGGGCGCCGGCGAGGTCCGGCTTGAGTCGGCTTACGCCTCGCTCGCGGCTCCTTCGGCTCGCTCTCGTCGTCATCGGCGCGCTCGGTTCGATCGGCGCGCTCGTCGCGATCTCTGCCGTCGGATTGCGGCTCGCGGGGAAGGACCTCGGGGTCACGGAGAAGCTTCGGAAGCTCGCGGGCGCGCCCGAAGCGTGCAGGCCGCCGAGCGCGGGCCGCCGCGAGTGGCTCTCCGTCGAGCCGATGTTCGACGGCCGTCGCTTCCGGAAGCCGGTGCAGGCGATCCAGGATCCGAGCGATCCGGACGTCTGGTTCGTCGCGGAGAGCGAGGGACGCGTGCTCCGGATCGACGGCGAGGAGGCGACGGTCGCGCTCGACATCCGCGATCGCGTGAGTCCCGGCGAACAATGGGGACTGCAGGGCTTCGCGCTGCCGCCCGGCTACCCGGAGGACGCGCGCCTCTTCGTCACGTACACGGCGGAGGCGATCAACCCGGAGGACGCGCTCCAGGCGCGCGTCGCCGTCTTCCGGAGCCGGGATCGCGGCCGCACGTTCGACCCGAAGAGCGAGCAGGTCCTGCTCGCGGAGGGACAGAAGAACGTCTGGCACTCGATCGCCGGCTTGCGCTTCGGTCCCGACGGAAAGCTCTACGTCGCCTGGGGCGAAGGCAGCGCCGTCCAGTCGGACCACGAGGACGCGTACCTGCGCGGCATGATGCTCCGTCTCGACGTCTCGCCCGAGCAGGGCGGCGCCTACGCGGTCCCGCCCGACAATCCCTTCGTAAAGGGACCGTATCGGCCGGAGGTCTGGGCCGCGGGCTTCCGCAACCCCTGGCGCTTCTCCTTCGACACGAAGACGGGCGACCTCTGGGTCGGCGACGTCGGCAGCCGCCGCTTCGAGGAAATCGACGTCGTGAAGCGCGGCGCGCACTACGGCTGGCCGCGGCGCGAAGGCTTCGACTGCCTCTGGGCCGACGGCTGCCCGCAGGACACCCTGCCGGTGCACGTCCACCCCGCCCAGACGCTGTGCTCGATCATCGGCGGATGGGTGTACCGCGGGAAGGCGCTGCCGAGCCTGCAGGGAAAGTACGTCTACGGCGACTACTGCGCGCGCACGCTCTACGCGTTCGATCCGGAGACGAAGACGAGCGAGCTCGTCGCGCAGCTTCCGATCGAGCATCTCGCGTCGATCGAGACGGACCGCGACGGCGAGCTCTACGTCGTCGAGGCGAGCGGCCGCGCCGGCGATCCCGAGACGATCGAGGAGGAGCACCGCGTCTACCGCGTCGTCGCGACCGCCGATCCCGCGGAGGCGCGCGAGCCGCGCGCGGTGACTCTCGCGTCCCGCGGCTGCCAGTCCCCCGCGGGAGCTTCGAGCCCTCCGCCCGAGATGCTGTCCTATCGCCCGACGGTGGCAGCGTGGGACGAGGGAGCGAGCGCCGTCCGCTTCGTCGGCGAGGACTTTCGCCGGCTCGACGCGATCGACGACGCGCTCGTCGGCCGCCCGAAGGTCTACCTGAAGACGCTCTCGGTCGACGGAACGCCGGTCGAGACGCAGATGCTGTCGATCGGCTGGAAGGGCGAATGGGGCGCGTGGTCCTTCGCGTGGGACGACGCGGGCAAGACGGCGCGGCTCGTCACGAAGCCGACGACGCGCACGCTGCCGAACAGGCAGGAGTGGCGTTACGACACCGCTCCCGCGTGCTTCCGCTGCCACAACGAAGCGGCCGGACGCATTCTAGGATTGACTCCACGACAGCTCGACGGCGTGACCGCGAGCCCCTCGCAGCTCGAGCGCTGGCTCGACGAAGGGCTGGTGGAAGGCCCCGAGGACCGCGCGCGGCTGCTCGACGAGATCCGGCGCGGCGGACGCCTCGTCGATCCCGCGGACGCTTCGCAGCCTCTGGAGGCGCGGGTGCGGAGCTACCTGCACGTGAGCTGCGGTCCGTGTCATCGTCCCGGCGGCGAGACCGCCTCGGCCCGCATCGACCTGACGGAGGAGGGCTCTCTCGCGGCGCTCGTCGGCTTGCGCGCCTCCGCGGAGTATCCGGAGCTGCCCGAAGCGCGGATCGTCGACCCCGGTCGTCCGGAAAGCTCCCTTCTCTACCGGCGCCTCGCCGCCACCGACTCGCTCGCGATGCCGCCCGGCCGCGTGCGCGCCGACCCCGTCGGGACCGCGATCGTCGCGGAGTGGATTCGGAGCCTCGGCACCGGATGAGGCAGCGCCTTCGGTGGGGTGGCGCGATCGTCAAGTATTTGTTCCTCTACTTCGGTGCGGCGGCCGTCGCGGTTCTCGGCCAGATGAAGGTGCGCCAGCATCTCTCGATCGGTGAGGGCTGCGAGCGGCGCTCTATGCGGCCTCGACGATGCTCGGCTCGCCGTACGACCCGCGCATCGCGTGGGTCCGCGATCTCCTCTGCGTCCTGACGGTCGTCACCGCGATCGGGAGCCGGGGAGGGGCTCGCCTCGCTCGTATCGCGCAAAGGGATCGCTAGTGCACCGCTAGCTCGCGTCGAGACCGCGGATCCACTCGCCGAGGAGCCGCACCGCCGGCTCGTCGGCGCGCGTGCGCGCGAGCGGCGGCATGCGCATCGCGGGCTCCGTCGCGGCCGCGCGCGCCCAGAGGAGCGAGCGCGCCGGATCTCCCGGGACGACGAGCGCTCCACCCTGGACGCCGTGGTTGTCGCGGACCTGCCAGCGCAGCAAGTCGCCGAGCGGCGCCTGGAAGCGCAGGTCGAACGAGGCGCCTCCGCCGTGACAGTAGCTGCAGTTCGCGTCGAGCCAGCTCCGCGCACGCGGCGGCACGGGCTGCGCGCCGTCGCCCGTCGGAACGAGAGCCGGCGCCCTCTCGAGCGCACCGTCCGGGATCGGAACGAGGCTTCCGTTCGCGGCGGTGAACAGCCGAGCGCGATCCCACGCTTCGAGCTGCTCGAGCGGCCGCGCCACGCCCGGATACGACGCCTCGCGCTTGATCTGCTTCGTCTGCACGCCGAGGACCGATCCCGCCGACGGGTTGTGGCACGTCAGGCAGTCGGACGGCGACGGGTACGTCCACGTCTCCTCGACCGTCGAGCCGTCCTGGGCGCGGACCGTGACCTTCTCCTCGAGACCCGCCTCGAGCAGCTCGGCGTCGGTCTGCGCCTCGTTCCAGCGATACGTCACGCCGTAGGCGCCGCCGCCGCGCGTGAGCACGAGGACGCGCGTCTCGAGCCGCCGCACGCGCGACGGATCGGCGGCGTCGATCGGGAGCTCGAAGTGCTTGACGAAGGTCGTCCCCGCCGGGAAACCCCACGGGCCGGAGGGGCGCCACACGATGCGCTCGCTCTTGAAACGCGACTTGCTCCGCCCGTCGCCCGGTACCGCGATCCAGCGACGCTTCCGCGCACCGTCCGACCAGAACGGGACGTTGATGTCGTAGGGAACGATTCCCCTCGCGGGCGTCAGCGTCGCGAGGTCCGCGAAGAGCTTCGTCTCGGAGAGAAGCCGCGGCAGCGGCGCCGGCGCGCGATCCGTCGTCGCGACGAGATTCGAGATGCCGACGGGCGGCGGTCCGATCAGCAGCACCTCGCGCGAGCGAAGCTCGGCGAACGAGTGCAGCGCGAACGAAGGGACCTGCGCGAGCGCGGCGACGTCGACGGGTCCGCCGCGCTCGTTTCTCTGCAGAGCCCAGACGCGCCCCGAGTTCCGGTCGCCGAACACGTACCGTCCCGAGAGCTCCGGCAGGTCGCGTCCGCGATAGACGTGGCCGCCGATCACGCAGCCGTTGCCCGTGCCGTGCGGGTACGTGAAGAGCGGCTTCTGCTCGGATCCGGGATACGGCTTCGGCGGCTCGCCGCGGAGGTAGCTCTGCCGGTAGACCTCGTTGCCCTCGCGGTAGCTCCACTGATAGTTGCCGCCGGCGACGCCGAGGTTCACCTCCTCCGCGAGCTGTCCGCCGACGTCGGAGATCCAGAGCTCGTCCGTCTGGGCGTCGAAGCTGAAGCGGTACGGGTTCCGGAGTCCGATCGCCCAGAACTCCTCGAGGACGTTCGGCGCGCCGACGAACGGGTTGTCGTCCGGGATGCAGTAGCCCTGCGTCTTTCCCGTCACGGGATCGCGCGGCGGCGGATGGCTTCGTCCCGTCTGGCAGTCGACGTCGATACGCAGGATGCCGGAGAAGAAGTCGAGATCGATGCGCTGCGGGTTCAACCGCTCCGGGATCCAGCCCTCGTCGCCGAAGCCGACGTACAGGTAGCCGTCGGGACCGAAGACGAGCGTGCCGCCGAAGTGCTCGGTGAACTTCTCGCCCTCGTGCCAGTCGTGTCGCTGCTCGATCAGGAGCGTCTCGGAAGCGGGATCGAAGCGGCCGTCGCGCCATTCGAAGCGCGAGACGCGATCCCACACGACGTCGTCCCGCACGATCGAGTAGAAGAGGTAGAAGTCGGTGCGGCCGCTCCCGGGCGTCCCGAAGTCCGGATGGAACGCGAAGCCGATCGCTCCCGCCTCGCCGCGGAAGTACACGCGATCGGACACGTCGAGGACGAGCTCGCGCGAGGACCCGCCCTGCGCGATCGCCCAGAGCTCGCCCTTCTGCTCGAGGACGAAGAGCCGCTCGTCGGGGCCCTGCGGCGTCTGCCGCGCGAGGACCGGCGCCTCGAACGCGAGCTTCGGGAAGAGCGGACGCGTCTCGTACGCGGGCGCGAACGGGCTCTCGCCCGGAAGCGCCGTCAGATCCGGGCTCTCGCGCTTTCCCGCCGCGAACTTCGCTCCGGAGAACGCCTCGCGCGGCGGCGGCGGAAGGCGCCCCGGCACGAGGCTCCACGCGAGCGCGAGAAGGAGCAGAACGAGGAGCGTCAAGCGAGCGGACCGGCGGGAAGCTCCGACCCTCTCTGTGTCGCCCGTCAACGAACGCCGACCACGTAGACGAGGAAGCTCTCCTGCTGCTCGACCTCTTTCCCGGTGACGTCCTCGTACTCGCCCGAGCCGTAGATCATCTCGCCTTCTTCGACCTGGTCGTCGTCCGTGTCCTCGAGCTGCTCCCAGAACACGCGCACGTCGGAGAAGCCGACCTCGAGCAGCAGGTCGCGCAGCTCGGGGATCGACCAGAGCCGCCAGTCGTACGTGAACGCGCGCTCGAGCGTCGAGCCGTCACGGAAGCGGTAGTGGATGTGGCAGACCGTCTCGTTCGTGATCGGGTTGTAGCTGTGCTGGTCCCAGACGTACTCGTAGCGGCCGCACTCGCGGTCCTCCTCGGTGGCGATGATCGCCTCGGAGCCGCCGTAGATCTCGAGGAAGAGGAGGCCGTTCTGCTTCAAGCCCTCCTTCGCGAGCTTCAGGTACCGCTTCAGATCGGCGCGCTCCTTGAAGATGCAGAAGCTGAAGTTGCAGGCGCAGGTGACGTCGGCCTTCTCGCGGCGCGGATCGAGGACGTTCGCGCGGTAGAGCTTCAGCCGGTTCCCGAGCTTGCGGGCGTGCGGACGGATGTTGTGCTCGCGTCCCCACGCGAGCGTCGGCTCGTCGAGGTCGATGCCGATCGCGCGCCGCTTGGGATCGCTCAGGCACCACTGCACGGCGAGGTTCGCGGTGCCGCAGAAGTCCTCGCGGAGGATCATCGGCCTGCGGCCGCCGCGCAGCTTCCCGAAGACGCTCGTGTAGAACGTCACGTCCTCCTCGGGGCACTGCACCGAGTCCTGATAGAGACGATGGCGGTCGGCCCGCTCGGCGAGCGTCGGACCGCGCTTGATCCGCCGCCCTGGAGACTTTCCACCCACGCGACGCTGCTTGCGCCGCGACCCCGCTTCCGCCGTAGAGCTCGCTCTCATCGTGCCCCATGAAGCGGAAAGATCGCGGCTTCTCAAGCGATGCGAGGCGGCTTGCATCCGCCACGCGGGATGCCGATGCGTCACTTTCTTGCCGGCCGCGAAGGACCTTCACGCGGACGTCGCGCGAATTCCCTGAGGTTCTACGGGCATATTCCTTGCTCGCACGCAGACGACATGTCGGACGAGCCGCAGGAGGAGCTCCTCCGCAGGTTCCGCAAGGAGTCGCTCGGCCGCGCCCACTGGGGCGCACGCATCTGCTGCGGGCTCGCTATCATCCTGATCGTCGCGTTCGCTCTCCTCGACCTCGTTCTCTTCCCCGCGTGGGCCGGAGTGTTCATCGTCCTCCGGGCGATCTGCATCGTCGGCCTCACCGTCGCGATCCACGTGCTCGGCCGTCCGTGGGGAAAGCAGCATCCGGAGCTCCTCGCCTTCATCGTGATCGCGTGGATCTCGATGCTCCTCGATCTGATGGTCGCCCTCACCGGCGGTGTGACGAGCCCGTATTACGCCGGGATCAGCCTGACGCTGCTCGGCGTCGGGCTCCTGATGTCCTGGAGCGTCGGCTGGTCGATCGCAGCGTCGGTTCTCCTGATCGCCGGCTATCTCGCGGTCGTGCTGCTGGAGGGGGTGAGCGCACCACCCGTCCTCCTGAACAACCTCTTCTTCATCGTCGCGACCGCCGTGATCACGACCGTCTACGCGGTCCTGAACGAGCGGATGCACTGGCGCGAGCTCCGGGCGAGACACCGCGCGGAGCGCGCGAGCCGCGCGAGCCGCGCGAAGAGCGAGTTTCTCGCGAACATGAGCCACGAGATCCGGACGCCGATGAACGCCGTCATCGGGATGACCGGCTTGCTCCTCGACTCCGAGCTGACGCGGGAGCAGCGCGACTTCGCCTCGACCATCCGTGCGAGCGGCGAGTCGCTCCTCGCGATCATCAACGACATCCTCGACTACTCGAAGATCGAGGCGGGACGTCTCGATCCCGAGCGCCAGCCGTTCGAGGTGCGGCGCTGCGTGGAGGGCGCCGTCGACCTGCTCGCGTTCCGCGCCGAGCAGCGCGAGATCCTCCTGACGCACGAATGCACCGACTCGGTGCCGCACACGGTCATCGGAGACGTGACCCGCGTCCGGCAGACGCTGATGAACCTGCTCTCGAACGCTCTCAAGTTCACCGAGCAGGGTGAGGTGGCCGTCTCGGTCGACGCGCGCTGCCGCGACGGAGAGTGGGAGCTGCAGTTCTCCGTGCGCGACACCGGCATCGGCATCTCGCCGGGCCAGGTCGAGCGGCTCTTCGAGCCGTTCCAGCAAGCCGACGCCTCGACCACGCGCCGCTACGGCGGAACCGGTCTCGGTCTCGCGATCTCGCGCCGCTTCGCCGAGCTGATGGGCGGCCGTCTCTGGGCGGAGAGCAACGAGGGCGCCGGCTCGACCTTTCACTTCACGATCCTCGCGCGCGAGGCGACGCCGCCCGCGGTCAGCGCGGCCGAGACGAGCGGCGCCGCGGCAAAGCCGTCCTCGTCGGACAAGATCGATCCCGCGCTCGGAGCGAAGATGCCTCTCTGCATCTTGATCGCCGAGGACAACCGCGTCAATCAAAAGGTGGCGCTGAAGCTGCTCCAGCGGATGGGCTACGCAGCCGACATCGCGAACGACGGGCGCGAGGCGCTCGCCGCGCTCGAGCGCCGGCCGTACGACGTGATCCTGATGGACGTGCAGATGCCGGAGCTCGACGGCCTCGAAGCGACGCGCGAGGTGCGCGCGCGCTGGCCGAAGGAGCGCCAGCCGCGGATCGTCGCTCTCACCGCGAACGCGATGGCCGAGGACCGCGCGGCGTGCCTCGCCGCGGGGATGGACGACTTCCTCGGAAAGCCGGTCTCTCCGGCACAGCTCGCCGCGGCGCTCGAGCGCTGCGCACAGGCGCTCGACGCGGCGCCGCGCGAGCAGGCCGCTCGCTCGGCGTAGCGCTCAGTCGTTCGCCGGCGGGAGCCGCGCGAGGACGTCGAGAATCGCGGCAGCGGCATTCTCGCCGTTGCCGGCCTCCGCGATCGCCTGCGGCGCAGACGGGGGGACGAGGCTGCGCAGCCGGTCGCGCTCGGCGATCGAAGCGAAGACGAAGCCGCTCGCCAACGCGAAGACTTCGCGGATGTAGCCCGCCTCCCTCGCCGTCGCGTCCTCGTCGAGGGACACGAGGACGGCTTTTCCCGCGACGCGAGGGATCCCGAGCACCGTCGTCGCCGCCGCTTCCCCGAAGAACACGAAGGCATCCCGCTCCGCGCGCAACCGGTCGAGGTGGCGGAGGAGCGCCGACGTGTACGGCCCCTCCTCTTCGATCCAGCGCCTCTCGATCTCCGGGCTCGTCGCGGGAGAGAGCGCGATCGCGCGCAGACGCTCGGCGAAGCGCGGCGATCGGGCGTAGTCGACCCGATGACGCCACACCTCGACTTTGCCGATTCGCGAGACTCCCGGGTCGTAGTGGTCGCGCCACGACCCGCGATCGCGCGCGCAGGTGGTCACGATCTCGACCCCGACGTGCGCCGCCAGGAGCTCCACCAGCCGGCCGAGCGCGTCCGGGGTCACGCCGGGCGGCGTCACGCCGAGCGACGGCAGGACGAGGGTCGTTTTCATCCGAGAGCGGCTCGACGCTTGCGAAGAAAGAGAGACACCGAGGTTTCATTTCACAGAGCTTCGGCCTCGGCCATCGGGCGCCGCTCCGGCTTTCGGGAAGGGATGCGACGCGAGCGACGCCGCCCGCGATTCTTTCCCCCGTCGTCCCGTGTTACCTGCCGGACGGCAGGGCCTCGCGCGGCCACGACAACGACCATGCGAATCGAGATCGTCGTCCAGCGCTACGGCGCCGAGCTGATCGGCGGCGCCGAGCGGCATGCCGCGCTGATGGCCGGGATCCTCGCCCGTCACCACGACGTCGAGGTGCTGACGACGACGGCCGGCGACTACCAGACGTGGTCCTCCGCCTATCCGGTCGGAGCTTGTGAAATCGACGGCGTCCGCGTCCGCCGGTTTCCCGTCGCGCGCGGGCGCGCGCCGGACTGGCCGTGGGTCAGCCGCCTCCTCCACCACGATTTCGATCCGGAGGACTTCGCGCGGCTCCCCGAGACGGCCCGGCAGGCCTTCGCCGCGCGAGCGCGCGCCTGGCCGGAAACGCTGCAGGAGGAGTTCATCCGCGGCCAGGGACCGAGCGCTCCCGAGCTCCTCGCGCATCTCGCGAAGGGACTCGCCGATCGCGTGCTCTTCGTCACGTACCTCTATCCGACGACGTACGACGGCCTCCTCGAGGTCGATCCCGAGCGCGCCCGCGTCGTGCCGACGTTGCACGACGAGCCGCCCGCCTACCTCCCGGCCTTCGGGCGGAGGCTCGCGCGCGCGACGCTCCTCTGCTCGACGGAGGCGGAGATCCGACTCGTCGAGCGCCTCTATCCCGAGGGCACGCCCGCGGCGCGGCTCCTCGGCTACGGGATCGAGATCCCCGAGCTCTCGCCCGCGAGCGCCGCGAACGGGCACGAGTCGCCCTATCTCCTCTACGTGGGCCGCATCGAGCCGCAGAAGGGCATCGGCGAGCTGCTGCGCTGGTACGAGGTCCTGCGTCGCGCGGAGCCGCATCCGCCGCGCCTCGTCCTCATCGGCGCGATCGCGATGGACGTGCCTGCGATCCCGGGAGTCGAGGTGCGCGGTCCCGTCGCCGAAGAGGAGAAGCTGGCTCTGCTGCGCAGCGCGCTCGCCCTCGTGCATCCCTCCCCATTCGAGAGCCTGGGCATCGTCCTCCTCGAGGCGATGGGCACCCGTACGCCGCTGATCGTGAACGCGGCCTCCGTGGTGATGGTCGAGCACTGCCGGGTCGGCGGCTGTGGCCTCTGGGTCCGCGACGGCGCCGAGCTCGCCGTCGCCGTGCGCCGCCTCCTCTCCTCGCCCGATCTCGCTCGCTCGCTCGGCGCGAGCGGACGCGCCTACGTCGAGCGGACCTACGGTCTCGACGCGTACGAGCGCCGGCTCCTCGGCGAGTTCCCGCCGGACGCCTAGCCTACGCCTGGCGCGTCAGCCGCTCGGCGATGCGTGCGAGACGCGGCGCGAAGAGCGCCGGATCGAACGCGGCGAGCCGCTCGCGCTGGCCGCGAAGAATCGATTCGCGCACCGTCGGATCCGCGAGCACGCGGTGCGCCTTCTCCGCGATGCGCGGCACGTCCCTCTCGCGGAGGAGCACCCCCGCGCCGCCCAGCGTCTCCGCCACTCCCGCCGCGTCCCGCGCGAGCACCGGCACGTCGAACGACATCGCTTCGACGAGCGGTGCGCCGAAGCCTTCGTGCTCGCTCATGCAGAGAAAGAGGTGCGCGCTCCGGTAGTAGGCGACGAGCTCCGGAAGCGGCACCTTGCCGGCGAAGCGCACGCAGTCGGCGACGCCCGCCTCGCGCGCGAGCTCGCGGAGATCCGCGGCGTAGTCGCGCAGCTCGGGCGCGTCGCCGACGAGGATCAGGCGCGAAGCGCGCTCGAGGAAGCGGTTGTACCAGGCGAACACGCGGATCACGTCCTCCTGCCGCTTGTTCGGCGCGACCCGCCCGACGAAGAGGAAGCTCACGCAGCCGTCTGCGAGCGCCGCCATCAGGTCCGGATCGGGCGGCGTCTTCGCCAGGGTCTCGAGGTCGACCGGCATCGGCAGCACCTCGACGTCGGCGAAGCCGCGCTCGAGAAGCTCGGCGCGGTTGAACTGCGAAACCGCGATCGGAACGTCGATCACGGTGCGAAGCTCGTCGAGCGCCTCGCGCGCGCGCCGCGCCGAGTCGCGGAGGTCTGCGGCGTAGCCCGCGAAGAAGTGGTCCGGCGTGACGTTGTGGTAGATCATCGCGCGCCGGCCCCGGAGCGCGAGCAGGCGATCGCGTGTCGGCCCGGACCAGAACGAGTGGTGGTAGATCGTCGCGGCTCCTTCGCTCTCGTCGATCTCCTCGAAGGAGCGGCACTGCGCTTCCATGCGCGGGTCGTGGCGCTCGACGAAGATCTCCGACTCGTGCCCGAGCGCGCGGAGCGCCCGCTGCGTCGCGAGGGCGTGCGAAGCGACCGCGTCGGCATACTCCAGGCTGACGAGGAGCTGATGGATGCGCATCCGCGGGCGGCCCGAGTCCCGTTTCCGATGGACCGCTCAGGTCCGGCGGCGCTCGGCCCGGACGGCGAAGTCGGACAGCTCGCCGGCGTTCGCGTCCGCGAGCGCGTTCTGACGCTCGGCGAGGCTCGCGAGGCGCTCGAGGACGCGGATCGCGGCCTCGTCGATTTCCCGCTGCTGATCGATGTGACGCAGGATCAGCTTCCGGACGAACGACTTGACGGCGATCTCGATCCGCCCGCGCCAGCCGGACTGCAGCGTCTCGACGCGGCCGAGCCGCTCCGAGCGCGCGCGCAGCTCGGCGATCGCCTCGCGCAGCGCGCGCACCTCGCCGTCGAGCACGTCGCTCCGCACGAGACGCAGCGGCGGCGGGGCGGACTCGACACGCGCCGCCGCGGCCCCTTCGGGAGTCTCGCGATCGGCCGGATTCACGCCGTCCGTATACCCGCCTGCGTCGCAGCGGCCAAACGCCGTGCGATTGACTGGGCACGGCAGCGATGCGATCCCGGAGAGGTGGGTAGTCCGCGGTGGTGGTTCCTCTTCGCGACGATCGCGCTGCTCGTCGTCGCGAAGCCGTGCACCGCGCAGATCGGTCCGGGCGACGGCTTCCCCGACGCCGGCGACGCGCCGAGCATCGGCGAGGACTCGCAGCCGTTCGTCGACGATCCGGACGCGGGCGACGCCCCTTCGATCGGCGAGGATTCGAACGAGCTCGGGGACGATCCCGACGCCGGCGACGCGCCCTCGATCGGAGAGGAGCCGATTCCCGGTGAGGGCCCGCCGGACGGGCGCATCGAGCCTTTCGGCGGGGAGTGATCGGCTCGCGCGTCTCCGAAGCGGACGCGATTCCAGAGATTGACTGCCCCCGGCTGCGCGGAGTAACCCAGGCCGCATGATCGAGCAGATCGCCGACGCCGACGGCCACGTCATCGAGCCCGGAGACCTCTGGGTCGAGCGCCTCCCGAAGAACCTCCGCGAGCAAGCGCCGCACTTCTACCGCGACGAGGATGGCATCTTCCACCAGCGCATCTACGGCATCGACATCGCCGAGCTCGACATGATGTTCCACCAGATGTCGCCGAGCGAGATGCTGCGCAGCATGGGCCTCGCCGCGGCGATGGGAATGGATCTCGACGCGGTCTTCAGCGACGACCAGAGGAAGCGCTACACGATCCTCGACGCGCCGTCGTGGACCAAGGTCGGCCCGGAGCGGCTCGACTTCAACACGCGCCACGGCCTCACGCGCGCCGTGCTCTACCCGACGTTCATGCTCGCCGGCGGGACCTTCACGCCCGAGCTCGCCCCCGCGGTATGCCAGGTCTACAACGACTGGATCCAGCAGGAGTACTGTGCGGGCTCGCGCGGGCGCCTGATCCCGGTCGCCGCGCTGCCGATCGTCGACCCCGAAGCGGCCGTGCGCGAGGTGCACCGCACCGCAGAGCTCGGCTTCCGCGCCTGCTTCATCCGGACGAATCCGGTCGATCACAAGAAGTACTCCGATCGCGCGTTCGACGTCGTGTGGCAGGCGGTCGTCGACACGGGGATGAAGCTCGGCCTTCACCCGCTGCCGGTCTGGGACCAGGACGGCACCGCGCGCGGCTACCGGCTCGGCGACATCATGGCGAGCTCCGCTCTCGGCTTCCCGATGGACATGATCGCGACTCTCTACGACATGATGTCGGGCGGCATCTTCGATCGCTTCCCGACGATGCAGACCATGATCCTCGAAGCCGGGGCCGGCTGGATCCCGTCGTTCTTCGAGCGCTTCGAGGAGCACCGCGAGATGTTCGGCCGCTTCAAGGCGCCCGAGTGGCACACGCCGCCGATGGAGATCTTCGAGCGGCAGATGATGGTGACGATCGAGGCGTGCGAGCGCACCGACCTGAAGATCGCGCTCGATTTCCTCCCCGCGGATCACGTCGCCCTCGCTTCCGACTGGCCGCACTACGACGGCACGCCGCACCTCCTCGAAGGATTCCGGAAGGCCGCCCACGGCTTCGCGGAGGACGATCTCCGCATGATCGCGACCGGCACGCTCGACCGCTGGTTCCCGGAGAGCTGATTGTCGCCGCCGGAGAGCGGCGTCGAGGTTTCCCGGAGCGACGGAGTCGGCGGATTCGACGGATGGTCGGAGGACCGTGTCCTCCGCTGGCTCCTGCTCGCCGGCCTCGCGGTGCGCGTCGTCTTCACGTTGTGGACGGATCCGGTGAACCGTCTTCTCGCCGACGACCTGATCTACACGCAGCAGGCGAAGCTCTGGCGCGAGTCGGGCGTGCTCGAGACCGGCTACCTCGAGCGGCCGCCGCTCTACTTCGCGTTCCTCTACTTGACCTCCGCTCTCTGGTTTGGGCCGATCGGCTGGACGCTCCTGTCGAAGCTCGTCCAGTGCCTCGCGGGCGCCGCGATCGCGATTCCGGTCTACGCGCTCGCCGATCGCGTCGCCGGCCCGCGCGCCGGAAGGATCGCCGCGGCATTCGTCCTCTTCGAGCCGACGATGGTCGCGTACTGCGCGATCCTCTGGCCGGAGACGCTGTACGCGCTCTTCACCGCGATCGTGTTCTGGCGAGCGACTCTCCTCGCTCCTTCGCTGTGGGTACGACCGATCCTGCTCGGCGTGCTGACGGGGCTCGCGATGCTGCTGAAGCCGGCGTTCGGCGCGTTCACCGTGCTGCTCGCGCTCCACTGGTGGAAGCAGTTCGGTTTTCGCGGTGCGGTGCGCCTTTCGCTCGTGTTCGGGATCGCGACGGCGGTCGTTCTCGCACCGTGGGTCGTGCGGAACCAGATCCGCTACGGCCCCGAGATCCTGCTCGAGAACGAAGGTCCCTACAACCTCTGGATGAGCAGCCACCCGGGCGAGCCGATCGAGGTCTTCCGCGCCTGGCACGCCCTGCCCGATCCGCTGACGCGCGCACGCGTCGCGAGCGAGAAGGGCTGGGAGGGCATCCGGAACGATCCGGCCGAGTACCTGCGGCGCACGGCCGTGCGCGCCGTGAACCTCTGGGGGCTCGAGTACTTCGTCGTGCGGAACCTGACGCTCGAAGGGTTCGGCGCGATCGGCGTCGGCACGTTCCTCTTCTGGTTCTGGGTGATCCAGCTCGGCTACGTCGCGCTCCTCGTCGCGGCGGCCGCCGGCGTGCGGCGGCTCTGGCAGGATCCGCAAACGCGCCTCCTCCTCGTGTGGACGCTCGTGTTCACCGCGATCTCGGCGGGGCTCGTCGCGACGACGCGGTTCCGCATGCCGTTCGAGATCATCCTCGCGATCGCCGCGGGCGTCGGGCTGACGGGTGCGCTCGAGGGACGGCTTCGTCGCACCGATCTCGCGGCGATCGGATGTGCCGTCTTGCTGCTCGCGCTTTCGTTCCAGCGGCCGATGTTCCGCCTGATCGCTTCGGGAGGTCTCGAGACCCTCGACCAGCTGCGCGTCTCGCGGTGGATCTACTTCTGGTATTGATGCGGCGAAGGCACGTGACGATGAAGCGGACGGCTCCCATCGCGGCGACGGCAGCGCTCGTTTCGATCGCGCTCTGCGCGTGCAGCGGCGGATCCCGCCCCCATCGCGCGATGACGAAGGCCGCCGCGAGCGAGGAGAGCGTGCCGAGCCAGGCGCAGGACCACGCGATTCGGGCCCAGGTGCGCGAGCGTCTTCTCGAGGACGGGCTCGGCGTCGCGATCACGCCGTACGTCTACATGGGCCGCGTCTACCTCGTCGGGTTCGTCACCTCCGCGGAGCGACGCGACGTCGCGATCCACGCGGCGCAGGACGTGAGCGGCGTCCGCTCCGTGCAGGCGTACGTCCCGACGATCCTTCGCTCCTCGAGCGAAGCCGAGGACCGGGCGCTCGAAGCCGAGATCAAGGCGCGCCTCGCCGTCGAGGGACAGGTCGCGAGCCGGATCGACGTCGCCGTCGTCGGCGGCCACGCCGTTCTGATGGGCGTCCTTCCGACGGATGCGGACATCGCGAGCGCCGTCGCGACCGCGAAGGCCGTCGGCGGCGTGTCCGGCGTCACGAGCTTCCTTCACTCCCTCCCGACCGGAGGCAGGACGTCGCGGAACGCGTTTCCGTAGAGCTCCCACGCGGTGACGAACAGCGCCGCGACGATCGGCCCGATCAGCACGCCGACGACGCCGAAGAGCGAGATTCCGCCGAGCGTCCCGAGAAGGATCATCAGGTCCGACATCTTCGCATCGGCGCCGACGAGCCGTGGCCGGAGCAGGTTGTCGATGCTTCCGACGACGACCGCGCACCAGGCGGCGAGTAGCAACCCGGCCAGGGGGCGTCCGGAGATCATGAGGAACACGGCCGCCGGAGCCCAGACGAGCGGCGAGCCGATTCCGGGGATCACCGACAAGATCGCCATCACGGTCCCCCAGAAGAGAGCGCCCTGAATCCCCGCCACCCAGAACGCCACGCCCGCGAGCGTGCCCTGGATCGCGCCGATCACGATCGATCCCTTCAGCGTCGCCCGCGTCACGGAGAGAAATCGATCGACGACGGCGCGCTCGTCGTCGGAGTGGAGCGGCACGTAGAAGAAGATCCGGTCGAGGACCTCCCGTCCCTGGATGAGGAAGAACGCGAGCGCGTAGAGGAGGATGAAGAGGTTCAGCAGGAAGAGCGCCGTGTTTCGCGTCAACGAGGCGAAGCCGGTGACGACCATCGTCCCGACCGCGGAGATCGCTTCGCCGGCCTTCGTCATCAGATCGCCGCGCTCGGGAACCAGCGAGTCGAGCCGCGGGAGCTCTTCTCCGTAGGGCATCGCGTCGATCCAGCTCTGCACCTCCCCTTCGATCCCGCCCGACTCCGCGAGCTGAGCCTCGACCCAGGAGGGGATTCCCTGCGAGAGCTCGATCGCCTGCGTCGTGACGAGCCCGATGAAGATCGCGACGGGGCCGAAGATCACGAGCAGGGAAACGGTGACCACGATGCCCGCGGAGAGCACCGCTCGCCCGCCCGTCCGGCGGACGAGCCAGCGGTAGATCGGGTTCAGGAGCCCCGCGAAGATCGCCGCCAGGAGCACGGCGGCGAGGAAGTCGAGGATCATCCACAGGAACAGGACCGTCACCAGGATCACGGTCGCCAGGAGGAAGCGTCGCCGAAAGACTTCGGACTCCGCGCCGCGGCTCGCCATCGTTCCGATGATACGACTTCCCGCGCCCAGGGCCACACCTGCGGCACTTCGACCCGATGCTTCGGAAGGGCCTCGAGCTTTGACTCAACACCGGAACCCTGGTATCCCGGGCGCCACAGACAGGCCCGGGGAGGGTGATTCATGAGGACGTTGGGAAGAGAGGCTCTGGGGTGGCGGTCCGCGGTGATGGTTGGCGTCGCCGTGGTCAGTCTGTCGATGTGGGTCGCCGCGTGCGGCGGCGGAGACGACGACGGCGACAACTGCAACGACACGGTCCAGGCTTCGACCGCGACGATCTGCTCGAACATCGCCGCAGGTCTCGGCTGCTCGAGCTCGTCGTTCAGCGGCACGACGTGCTCGCTGAGCGACTGCATCTGCGATCAGTGCGGCGGGCAGCTCATGGCGACGACGCAGGCAGTCTGCGAGGGTGAAGCCGTCGCCAACGACTGCGGCGAGTTCATCTTCGATGACGGCGTCGACATCTGCACGTTCTACGACTGCGCTTGCGTCATCATCGACGATGACGACGACGTGGTCGACGACGTCTTCGACGACGACGACTTTTAGATAGACAGGGGCGCCGCCCCTCTCCTTCGCGCGCGGCTGCGGCGTTCAGTGGGACGCCGCAGCCGCAGCGCGGACGTCCTTGCCGAACCGCCATTTGATGCGGTTCGGATTCTGGTCGAGCGGGAGGCGCTCGACGTCCGGATCGAACGGCGCCACCCACCAGGAGCTCGCGAGGAGCGTCGCCTCGACGCTTGCGAGATCGAGCGAAGCGTCGACGAGCGGCTGTCCACGGCGCCGATTGAGCGAGACCTCCATCTCCGCGCGGATGATCGGCGACTCGATGCCGCCCGCGCGCAGGTCCTCCTTCACGTAGCCGACGTACTGCAGCAGCATGTCGGGCAGCACGCGGACGCGGCTCCGCTGCTTGACGTTGAGATCCTTCCGGTAGTCGATCTCCCACGTCTTGCCCGTCGTCGGGTCCGTCGCCCAGAGCCTCAGGCGGCCTTCCTTGTCGCGCAGCTTCATGTGCCACGAGAAGCGGTGGCCGTCCTCGTTCCAGCTCACCTCGCCCGGGTAGAGAAAGTGGCGGAACGGCACGAGGATCTGCAGCGCGAGATAGACGGAGAGGAAGGCGACGATCGCGCCCGAAGCGGGCGCGCCCTCGCGCGGAAGCGTTGGCGGAGGCTCCGCGAGCTCCGCCAACTCACGTCGGCCGAGGAGACGGCCGAGAGCCGCGAGCGCCCGCCGCGGCCAGTCCGGCTCGAAGAAGAGCGTCGTCGTCGCGAGCATCAAGAACGGGAAGACCCCGATCGAGAACATCCACGCGTTCGTCGCGTTGAAGAAGACGATCAACGCGACCGCGAGCCAGCGCGTCCGTCGCCAGAGGAGCAGGAACCCGATCGACAGATCGAAGAACAGCCCGCCGTACGTGAAGAACCACGCCGCCGCCTCGGTCGTGAAGAACGGACCGACGACTGGATAGCTCGCGCGCTTGTGCAGCCAGCCGCGCATCGGCTCGCCCGCGAGCCAGTCCGGATTGAGCTTCGCGATGCCGCCGTAGACGTAGACGATCATGATCTGCGCGCGCAGGAGGAAGACCGTCCACCACGGCACGACCTCCGGCTCGTTGCCGCCGCGCCGCCGCGCGTCGAGCGAGGCCCATCGATCCGCCGGAAGCAGGCAGAACAAGAGGCCCATCAACGTGATCAGGTAGTAGTGGTTGTTGTAGTAGGTCTTGTCGATCAGGAAGACCCACGCGTACGTCAGAAGGAAGACGAGCGCCGACCAGCGGTAGAGAAGCCCGAGCAGGATGCCGATCGCCCCGGCGGCCATGAGGGCGAAGTGGGCGTACATCCACGGCCCCGGCCAGGGCCGCACGAACGGGAAGAATTCGTACGGGAAGTGCAGCTTCGGCTCGAGGTAGTACCGCTCGATCCGGTTCGAATCGAAGTAGTGCAGAACCTCGAACAGCATGAGGCCGCCGAACAGCATGCGGAACGCGCCGAGCGACGCCGCGTCGATCGGCCTTCCGAGCCACACCGCGATCCGACGAAGAGAACCCATCCCGCTTCCCCCAGCCGAGCCTCGAACGCGCGCACGCTAGCGGAGGTCGGCGCGGACGACAAGAACGCCCTGCGCGATTGTAAGTCCTGCGCAGCGGAGTGTGTGACGCAGCGTTCGCGCGGTCGCACTCCGCGCGCCTTGCTACGCGCGCCGTGCCATTGCTCCAACGCGGACCCCCGGATAGCAAAGCCGGAGAGGGGGGATGGCGATGAGAAGCATCGCACGGTGCGGCGTGGTGGGGGCGTTCCTCTGGAGCGCGCTCGTCCTCGTCTCCGCCACGAGCGCTTCCGGCGCGACCTACTGGGTCTCGCCGAGCGGCGACGACGACAACGACGGGCTGTCGCTCGCGAACGCGTGGGAGACGCTCCAGCACGCCGCCGACGAGGTCGGCCCCGGCGACACGGTGCGCGTGCAGGACGGGGACTACGCCGGCTTCTACCTCGAGACCTCCGGCACCGCCGCGCAGCCGATCACCTTCCTCGCGGAGAGCCCGAACGTCGAGATCACCGAGGACAACGACACGACGCCCGACGGCATCAACCTCGAGGGCGCCTCGCACGTCGTCATCGACGGCTTCACGGTGAACGGAAGGACGCGCGCCGGCGTACGCGCGGTCCTCGCCGAGTTCGTGACCGTCCGGAACTGCCACCTCGGCCACAACGGCAGGTGGGGCATCCTGACGGGCTTCGTCGACGACTTCCTCGCCGAGGACAACGTCGCGCACCATTCGATCGACGAGCACGGCATCTACGTCTCGAACAGCTCCGACCGCCCGATCGTGCGGCGGAACGTCGTCTACTCGAACCACGGCAACGGTCTCCACTTCAACGGCGACGCGGAGATCCCCGGAGGCGACGGGCTGATCGAGAACGCGCTCGTCGAGGAGAACGTGATCTTCGAGAACGCCGCGAACGGCGGCGGGGGCTCCGGCATCAACATGGACGGAGGCGTGAACGGGATCATCCGGAACAACCTCCTCTTCAACAACCACGCGAGCGGCATCAGCCTCTATCGGATCGACGGAGCGGCGGGGGCGAGCGGGAACCTCGTCGTCAACAACACGATCGTCAACGCGGCCGACGGCCGCTGGTGCCTGAACATCAACAACGGCTCGACCGGGAACGTCGTCCGGAACAACGTCTTCTACAGCTACCACTCGTTCCGCGGTGCGATCGCGATCGACTCGTCGAGCCGGCCCGGATTCGTGTCGAACGACAACATCGTCAGCAACCGCTTCAGCACGAACGGCGGCAGCACCGTGATCACGCTCGCCCAGTGGCAGGCGCTCGGCTACGACGCGAGCTCGTTCCTCTCGACGCCGGCGGCGCTCTTCGTCGATCCGGGCGCGGGGAACGACTATCACCTGCGCGAGGACTCGCCGGCGATCGACGCGGGAGCGTCCACCGGAGCACCGGACGTCGACCTCGACGGTAACGAGCGGCCGCTCGGCGCCGGCTTCGACGTCGGCGCCTACGAGTACACGCTCGTCGCCTGCGGCGACGGCGACGCGGATCCGGGCGAGGAATGCGGCGAGCCGGGGCTTTCGTGCGGCCCCGGCAGCTCGTGCTCCGGCTGCACGTGCTCGAACGCTCCGGCGTGCGCGAGCGGCGTTCCGCTCGAGAGGCCGCTCGTGAAGCTGTTCGAGTCGGACGGACGCTTGACGCTCAAGGGCGAGGCCGTGATCCCGAAGCCGTGGTCGGGCGTCGATCCGGCGGCGAACGGCATCCGCGTCGTGATCGACGTGCCGTTCGGCTCGGACGGCCTCGACGTCGCGATTCCGGGCGGCTCGAGCTGGCTCGTCGGGACGGACGGGAAGCGCTGGAAGTACGTCGACACCTCGCCGTCGGACGGGATCACGCAGGCGATCGTGCGCGACCTCTCGGCGAAGGAGAACGGTCTCCTCCGCTTCACCGTCAAGATGAAGGACGCGGACCTGACGCTGCCCGATCCCGAAGCCGTCCGCACGTACGTCCGCCTCGGCGACGCGGACGAGTGCGCCGCGATCGAGTGGAACGCGCCCGGCGAGCTGCCGCCGCGCTGCACTTCGAAGCCGGGCCGCGTCGACTGCCGCTGAAAGACCGCGGTGCAGACGGGCAGCTCCGCTCAACCCTCCAGCGACAAGACGACCATCCCGCGCACGCCGTCGCAATCCTGCCCGCAGGTCGCACCCTCGACACGCTGGATGGAGATGGCCCCGCAGTCCGCGTATCCCGCTCCGGTTTCGACGAACACGATGGGGTTCTCGAAGTCGGGGCAGGAATCGACGCATCGGAGACAGATCGTGTCTTGGCCGGCCAATGCCTCGAGGCAATCGGCCTCGGAGAGGAGCTCGTACGCACACCCGTTCCCGGCCGAGCCGTCGTCGCCGGACGGAACCACCGCGGTCGAGCGGCCGGCCACGAGAAGATCGCCGCAGCCGGTCTCGGTCTGAGGACGGACGTCCATCGTCCCCACGAGACTCCCGCCGGGCGTCGACGGCGTCAGGTGCAGGTCGAGGCAGAACTCGCCGGTCTGCATGCCCAGCGTGAAGTTCGAGGCAAGCGCGGCCCCGCCGGGCGTGTCGAGGTCGCGCAGGAGGAACGCGGCGTCCGTGGGCGGATTCGTCGCACCGATCAGGACCGGGAAGCCGCCGACGGCCTGTCGCGCGGCGAGGAACTGGAGCCGGTACGCCTGGCTCAATCCGGGCGCTTCCGCGAAGAACACGTACTCGCCCGCCACGCCGAAGAGCGAGTCGTACTGGTTCTGGGGTAGTGTCGTGAAGTTGGTGGAAAAGTGAAGAAGGCGTCATCATCCGGCGCAGTTGGATTCAAGTCAGCTGCACGCCCGCTTGGCGGCGGGTGCCGGAGGATGACGCCGTG
>Ga0194128_10004032_pt1 | contig 21935 bp, 13 predicted proteins | sample TA2KigCa65mmetaG_FD_148650 | JGI IMG/M metagenome (GOLD analysis project Ga0194128, IMG submission 148650) | Freshwater microbial communities from Lake Tanganyika, Tanzania - TA2015037 Kigoma Deep Cast 65m | ecosystem: Environmental > Aquatic > Freshwater > Lake | place: Tanzania: Lake... | reverse complement strand
ACCGTATCAAGTGAGGGTTATCGCCCTGCCGTGCTGGACTCTGTCGAGGTGCGGGACCGCGTCGAGCTACACGTCCGCCTGCGAAAACGCGAGTGAAGTTGGCCTGCGCCCGCCCGGCCGATCGTGGGAGAACCCAACAATCAAGGATTCCAAATTGACTCCGCTATTCGTACTGCCCACCCTGACCGATGATCATTTGGCCGCCTATGCCGCGGAAGGATATCTTCGTCTGGGGCGCGTCTTGACCGATGCGGGCCTGGCAGCCATGCGAACCGAATGCATGGCGGCCTGGCGAGCAGAAAAAGGCGAGTTCGATCCCGCGAAGACGTGGCTGCAGAATGCGCTGCTCAGCGATATCCATCATCGTTCCGCCGTGGTGCGCGACTACTATTACCGCGGGCCTGTGGTCGACGTCGCCCAGCAATTGATCGGACCAAATATCAAAGGGGTGACGTCGCAACTCACGTTCAAGATGCGGGGCAACACGAAAGCATTCGGCTGGCACCAGGACAACGGTTATGGCGAACTCGATCCGTACAACGCCCTGACGACGCTGACGGCCCTCGACGACACCGACGAACAGAACGGCTGCCTGTGGATCGTCCCGGCGAGTCACCAACTTGGCCAGATCGAACCCGGCTTGAATCTCTCGGACAAGCAGGCGGAGAAATCGATCGAATTGACCGTCGATGAATCGGCGGCGATTCCCGTACCCATGCGAGCCGGCGAGGCGATCGTCTTCCACTGCTGGATGCTGCACAAGTCGCAGGGAAATTTTTCTCCCGATCGAGACCGACGCATTCTCTTCCTGCGGTATGCTGACGCCGACGCGGTGGAAGTCTACAACGACCGCCGCCCCCGGTTGGGGCCATTACTCAAGGGAGCGACAAGGTTCCCGGAAGTCAAACGATACGAAGCGGAGCTTCTGCAACTGGAAGTCGCGAAATGATTCCCATTCCGCGCCGCGAGTTTGTTCATGGGCTTGGCTTCAGCATGTTCGGCCTCGGCATGTCCGACCTGGCGGCACTGGCTGGCCCGCGTGTCGTTGCTGACGGACCGCCGGGCTTCGGCCGAGCCAAACACTGCATATTTTTGTTTCTGTACGGAGGTCCTAGTCAGATAGATTCCTGGGATATGAAACCCGAGACACCCGTCGAGTATCGCGGGGAATTCCAGCCGATTCAAACGGCTGTGCCGGGAATCGTCTGTTGCGAACATATGCCGAGGCTCGCGGCACGCACGCGGCACCTGGCGGTAATCCGTTCCCTCACCATGCAGGGGCGCGTAGCCGCCGGCGATCATCACATCGACGCTTACTACGCGCTGACGGGGCAGCGTCCCGACGCGGCGACCATAGCTCAGGGGATCAACCGCAAGCCGCATCACGACGACTGGCCGTTCATCGGCGCGACGGCATCCTATTGCCGGCCAACTCCGCCCGACCTGCCCGCCTGTGTCCAGTTGCCGTTTTACTCGAACGAATTCAACGGCTACGTCGTGCCGGGGCAGTTTGCCGGAAAGCTGGGGCCCGCGTACGAGCCGCTGCTGGTCCGCGCCACGCGCGACCCGGCGGTGAAGCACAGCTTCAAGCCGCGCGAATTTTCAATCCCCCAGTTCAGCCTTCCGGACGAGATCGACGGCCGGCGCTTGAGCGGGCGACGCGACCTGTTGACGCGTCTGGATGCGTGGCACCAGCAAATTGAGCAAAGCCTGGCGATCGATTCCTTCTCGGCCCATAAAGAGCGCGCGTTCACGCTGCTGAGTTCCCGGCGCGTCAAGGAGGCGTTCGATCTCGATCGCGAGCCGGAGGATATTCGCGCACGTTACGGCAACACCGTCAATGGCCAAGGCGCGCTGATGGCCCGCCGGCTGGTCGAGGCAGGCGTCCCGTTCGTCTGTGTCCACTGGAGGACACCCGAGCGATCTCCCCTGGTCTCCAACTGGGACACGCACGCCGACAACTTCTTTCACCTTCGCGAGGAGTTGCTGCCGGAGCTCGACACCCTGCTGTCGGCGCTGCTCGACGATCTGGACCAACGCGGTCTGCTCGAGTCGACCCTGGTGCTGGCGATGGGAGAAATGGGCCGCACGCCCAAGTGGAATGATCCGCGTGTGCGCGGCACTTCGTACCAGCCGGGGCGCGATCATTGGGTCAATTGCATGTTTGCCTTGATGGCCGGCGGCGGCATTCGCGGCGGGCAGGTGTACGGAGCTTCGGACCGCATCGCGGCCTATCCCACCGAGAAGCCGGTCTGGCCCGGCGATATTGCCGCGACGGTCTATCACTCGCTCGGCATCCGCGACGAGCAGCTCGTCTACGCCGGCCGCGACGGCCGCTCGATCCGGCTGCTTGACGAGGGAACATCGCTGCCACTGTTCTAAGGAACTCTGGCAAGCGGAAGCGGCACACTTAAGGATTCGAAATGCTCAGAACATTGACCTTGGTCAGATTTCTGACCGTCGTCGTCCTGCTTGGCATGCCTGTCGCGATCGCCGCAGTTGCGGTGCAGGTTGGCGCTGGCGAAACCGAACCACCACCGCCTTCCACAGGCCTGGAGCCTCCAGAATATTTTGCCGCCTCGGCAAATCAAAGAGTCGATCGCCCGTCGCTGCCGGACTTCGATTATGCCAACGGATATCGGTCCGGAATCACGCACTATTTAAAGGACAATGGCATCTTTTGGATGGTGGTATCGGAGCGAAAGCATCAACAAAAGCGTGATACGGAAGGCGATATCGTCGTATTGAACGATGGCTCGCTCCTGTTGGCCTGGAGCGACTTTTACACGGAGGGCTGGCACGATGGATCGCCGTGCCGAATCTCGATGCGCCGCTCCAGTGACGGTGGCCGAACCTGGTCGCCCATTGAAGTATTGCAGGAACAGATCGGTTCCAATGTCATGTCGGTCAGCCTATTGCGCACTAGCAAAGGCAGCGTGTTATTGACTTTTCTTTGCAAGGGCGGGCCAGACGCCAGCTGGATGCACTACTTGCGTCGTTCGACCGATGGCGGAAAGACATTTGGCGAGAGAATCGCCATGAATGTCGGGCATCCCGCGCGAGCAGCCAATAGCGACCGACTGCTGGAACTGCGTGATCCGCAGGCCAAATACGGCGATGCCGGTCGAATCATCCTGGCATGCCGGGATTATCCGCGGCGTGAAGGTCTGATGCTGTATTCCGACGACGACGGGCTAAGCTGGCGGGCTGGCAAGAACGTTCCTGTCCGCACGGACTGGGGCAGTCAGAATTTCAATGAGCCGGGCATCGTGGAACTGGCCGATGGGCGACTGTGGATGTACGGGCGCACGACCATGGGCTTTCACGCACAAGCCTGGTCAGATGACCGCGGTATGACCTGGTCCTCGCCCGAGCGCATGGAATTGCTTGGCCCCTGTTCGCCGCAAACTGGCGAGAGCATTCCAGAGACGGCGTACACGACGAAGATGGGCTGGGCCGGGGACATCCTCTTCACCTTTCCAAATCACGACTTCAAGCGGTTCCCACGCAAGCTGATGTATCGGGCGCGCACGCCGCTCGACTCCGCCATCTCGACCGACTCCGCGCAAAGCTGGTCGCACGTGCGCACCATTGAAGCGGATCCCACTCGAAGCTACGGCTACACCAGCATGACTTTCCTTGACGACGATGAAGTCGGTATGCGGGTGCTGCTGACGACGCACGTCCAGCCAGTAAGCCACGAATTCCGCCCGCACGACCTCAAGTTCATTTCCATCCCGCTTGCCTGGTTTTATCAGTCGGTCAACGATCCGCAACAAGGAATCAACTGGGCCGACGAAGCTCGACACGTGGTGTGGGGCAAGTGACTAAGGCAGACTAAGGCAGAACCTCGAATCTGGCCGATCTTGCTCAAATCGGGCCCAATGTTTGCCCCTTGACCGTTGACGGCATGGCACGCCGCGCAGGCCCTCATTTATTCAAGGACGATCTAGCGGTCGTGCTAGTGGACCGGTCGAATGATGAACAATTGTTGTTCACTTGCGGAGTCTCACTTACTATGCTGTTGGCAATCGGCGTGTTGTTCATTTCAAGTCGAAAACGTGCTTGACACCGGCGCACATTCAGCCCATATCCGCTCGCCAACGTGGACTCGTTTCTCACACAAAAGGAATTCAGGAATGAAAGCGGTTGACCTTCTCCAGCGACAGGTCTGTGAAACGATTGACGCTCATCGTGCTGAAATTGTCGGCATCGGCGAAGCGATTATGGATGCACCGGAACTAGGCTTTAAGGAGCGTCAGACAGCGGATCGCGTCAAGGAAGTCTTCCGGCGAACCGGCTTGCCGTATGATGACGGCCTGGCGTTGACTGGAGTGAAAGCCGTTTTGAAGGGAGAGAAGCCCGGTCCGACAGTGGCGTTGATGGGGGAACTCGATGCGCTGCTGGTCCCGGACCATCCCCGTGCGTGTCCGCGGACGGGCGCCGCGCATGCCTGCGGACATAATGCACAAATTGCCGGTCTGCTGGGAGCGGCGATCGGACTGACGCAATCGGGCGTGGCGAAGGATCTGGCGGGACGAGTGATCTTTCTGGCGGTTCCCGCTGAGGAGTACGTCGAGATCGATTACCGGATCGGTCTGGTCAAACGCGGAGAAACTTCGTTTCTGACAGGCAAGCAGGAATTGATAAAGCTGGGACTGTTCGATGACGTCGACATGGCGATCATGATTCATTCGACCAGTCCTGATGTGCATGACGGGAGCGCCGGATTGTCGCCGTCGTCCAATGGGTTCGTGGCCAAGAATATCTGCTTTCTGGGAAAGGCGTCGCATGCGGGCGCTTATCCGGAACGAGGTGTCAACGCCCTGAATGCAGCCCAGTTGGCGTTAAGCGCCATCAACGCGCAGCGGGAAACATTTCGCGATGAGGATTGCGTTCGCGTGCATCCGATCATCACGAAGGGAGGTGATCTGGTGAATGTGGTTCCCTCGGAAGTGCGCATGGAAACGTATGTGCGAGCGAAAACGCCCGAGGCCCTGCTCGATGCCGCAATGAAGGTGGATCGTGCTTTGCGCGGAGCGGCAATGGCATTGGGTTGCCGCGTGGAAATTGAAACGGTGCCGGGCAATTTGCCGCTCCGTAACGACCCCCGCCTGGCCGAACTGTTTCGGAACAACGTTCGTGTGTTGTTCGGCGATCAGGGATATCGTGATTATCCGCATGGCGGGGGCTCGACGGATGCCGGGGACCTTAGCCAGCTCATCCCGGTGTTACACCCGATGATGACGGGCGCGCAAGGGTCTCACCATCAAATCGATTGGCGGATCGCTGATCACAACGCCGGTTATGTTCTTCCGGCCAAGTCCCTGGCGATGATGGCAATCGAACTGCTGCACAATGACGCGCAACTGGCACGCGACGTCCTGTCACGATTCGTACCCGGGATGACAAAAGACCAGTACCTCGAGCGACAACGCGCCGTGTTCCGCACGGAGACATTTGACGGGGAAGTGCGGCCAGGAGTCTGTGTTTGACTCCTCATCCGAGTGATCATCGTCTCGTATGGCGGCTATGCCTCGCCGGGTTCACTTCAACGACGCCAGAAACGCGATCAAGTCGCTCAACTGCTTCGTCCCCGGTTCTTCCTCATCAAGCCCATCAATGAACACCTGTCACCCATCGTCATGAAGTCCTGCATCGCCTGTCATGGATCGCCGGGAATCTAGGGCGTCCAGAGCATGTTCGTCGATCATTTTGACCGGCCCCCATTGGGCGTGTCGAGTGTTGAGGATCAGGTCTCGTCGCATCGGGACCGAACTTACAAGACCCATGCCTGGGGTCTGCTTCAGGGGCTCTGGGAAACCGAACGATGGGGTTCGGCGACGAGTCTCCTGGCAGGGTGGTAGCGAGTTCGGATATCTTGTCGGCAGAACCATCTTTCGCAAAACAGTTTCGACACAGGCACGTGAAGAAGGACAGGAAGGGAACCGAAATGAACCGAACGTTGCCTCAGGCCGGCTTCTTATTGGCCCTGGCAATGCTCGCTGTGTCCTCGGCTGGTTTCGCCCAGGATCGACTTCAACTTGTGGAAAACGACGTTGTGGTCTTCATGGGAGGTGCGAACATGCTGCATCTCCAGCAAGACGGTCATCTGGAAGCGATCCTTTCGCAGGAATTCGCAGCGTTGCGGCCAAAGTTCCGGGATCTATCCTGGGAGGCCGACACGGTATTTCAGCAGGGCACGGTCATCGAGAGGTGGCGCGAGACCGCACACTTCAACGACCTCGGCGGACTCGGCGATCTGAATCGACAGCTTGAACGGCTTGGTGCCACCGTCGTCATTGCGCAGTTTGGTGCACTCGAGTCGTTGCGCGGCGCGGAAAGCCTCGTTCAATTCACCGAGGCTTACGAGAAACTCGTCGACACGCTTCAAAAGCACGCGCGCACTGTCGTACTCATGACGCCGACGCCATTCGAGAAGCCGCCCAGTCCGCTGATTCCAGATTTAACGCCGCGAAACGCTGACCTCGCGCGGATCGTAGAATCGATCAAGACAATCGCCGCCCGGCGCAAGCTCGTTTTCGTTGACCTGTTCACGGCAGCGAAGCCGGGCCTCACGGACAACGGCATGCATGTCGCGCTGAAGGCACGAGTGCATCTGGCGGACGAGATTGCCCGGCAACTGGGCATTGGCCGCCCTGCCCTTCGCAAGAAGACGTCGAATGAGAGCGTACGAACTCTCACCGAGAAAAGAGAAGCCAACTTCGAATCGCTGCGGCAAGCCGTCGTCGAAAAGTATCGGCTTTGGTACGACTACTGGCGACCGGCCAATTGGAAACTGATCTATGGTGACGACGCGCGGCGGCAATTCACGCGCGGAGGCGAGCATCACATTTCGTTTCAAGAAGAATGGCAAACACTGGTGCCGCTCATCGACCGCGCGGAACAGCGTGTCTGGCAGATCGCGAGCGGCGGCGAAGACCCCGGGCCAAATCGGCCCGCACCGGAGAAATTGCACGGCGATCCGAGCGCCAATGTTGCTCAAGAGCTTGCGTCGTTTGAAACGACCGACGACTTGCACGTCAATCTTTTCGCATCCGAACGCGAAGGGCTTACCTCGCCACTGGCCATTCGCTGGGACCCGGCCGGACGTGCCTATGTGACGGTGACGACGACCTACCCCCACGTCATTCCGGGAGATTTACCCAACGACAAAGTCATCCTGCTGGAAGACACCGACGGCGACGGTGTCGCCGACAAGTCCACCGTGTTCGCCGAAGGACTTAACATTCCGACCGGACTGGAGTGGGGCGAAGGCGGTCTATTCGTCGGGCAGAACACTGAGATCCTGTTTTTGAAAGATACTGATGGCGACGGCCGAGCCGATTCGCGCCGCGTGGTGCTCGGCGGATTCGGCAACGGAGATTCGCACCAGACGATCAATTCCTTCCGCTGGAGCCCCGACGGTGAACTATACTTCGGCCACGGCGACGGATGCGAGTCGCGTGTGGAAACTCCGTGGGGCGCACGGAACCTGTTTGACGCCGGCTTTTACCGCTTTCGGCCGCGGCGGCTGCAGCTCTTGCCGTTCCTCGAAAACCACATGGGCCCGGGCAATCCCTGGGGCATCGAGTTCGGCGAGTGGGGCCAGGCCTTTAATGTTGACGGGGCGGGTGGCGTAAATTGGTTGAATCCCGGCCGCGTTTCAACTTCCCACGTGTCGCCTCTCAAGCGCATCGGCGACCCGGGCGGCTACTGCGGCATTGGCTATCTCGACGGCCGTCATCTCCCAGAATCAATGCACGGTGACTTTGTGACCGGCGATTTCAAACAGAATCGCGTGAAACGGTTCTCCGTTTTGCCAAGCGAGTCAGGATTTGTACTGGATTGGAAAGAACCGATCCTGCGATCGCGACATCGCAATTTCCGTCCTGTCGACGTGAAGGTCGGGCCGGACGGCGCAATCTACGTCGTCGACTGGTACAACCCAATCACGTGCCATCAGGACGATGCCTATCGTGTTCCGACGCGCGACAAGGCGCATGGACGGATTTGGCGCATATCGTCGAAAAATTCGCCGATTCATCCGCCGAATCTCGAAGCGACGTCGATCGCCGATGTCGTCGAGTCGCTGCGATCTTCGGAGTATTGGACCCGGTATCAGGCCAAGCGTGAAATGACGCGCCGCGATTCAGCGCAAGTGGCCGAGGCATTGAACCGCTGGGTCCGCACGCTCGATCCCAAGGATACCCGATATGAACACCTGCTTGTCGAAGCGATCGGAGCTTACGCGACGATCGAAGTCGTAGAACCAAAGTTGCTCAACCGCTTGCTGAACGCACGTGATCCGCGAGCCCGCGCGTTCGCTGTGCATCTCGTTGGCCGCTGGCACGACCGACTAAACACACCGCTGGATCTGCTCGAAGAACGCATCACCGACGAACATCCGCAAGTGCGTCTGGAAGCGGTCGTCGCCTGTTCGGAAATTCCGTCCGCGCGGTCGATCGAAACCGCGGCACGCGTGCTCGACAAGCCGGCTGATAACTGGATTGAATACGCCTTCAAGCAGACCATTCACGGATTGAAGTCACATTGGTTGCCTGCCTTCCAACGAGGCGACTCGTCATTCGCGCGGCCCGATCACCTGGCCGCCGTGCTGAATGAAACCGGCGGCGGGGAATTGCTCGACCATCTCAAACGACTCGTCGACTCCGAAAACTTGAACGCTGCGACACGAGCGAGGGCGATCGCCGCCATTCTCGCGACCGGCGGGCCTGAAGAATTGCGAGATTACGGACTCGATACCATGCGGTTTACGCGCACGGGCGAGTACGACGCGGCTGCGCACGCCTCCGTGCTAAGTCGTTTGGTTGACGTTGCCCAGCATCGTGACGTTCGGCCTGCGGGAAACCTCGCGACCTTGCTGGGTCCGTTGGCTGACCACGCACAACCCGACGTGCAGTCATCCGCATTGGAGCTCGCGGGACGTTGGAAAGTCAACGAGTTGCAAGCCAAGGTTGTCGCCGTCGCGAACGACAAATCGGCCGCGATTTCCGCACGGGCGGCGGCATTTCAAGCGATGGCGGACATGAAGGTCCCCGATAGCCGCGAGATGCTCGTCGCGTTTTCCGGCAAGACGAACTTGCCTGTATTACGTTCCTTCGCGATTACGTCACTCGCAATCGTCGATTTGCCGGCCGCGGCTGAGCAAGCCGCAGAGTTCTTTGGCGAGTCCGACCCTGTGGGCGATCCAGCCCCGCTGCTCGACGCGTTCTTGAACCGAACGGGCGGCGCACAAGCGTTGGCCGACGCACTTCGAGCGCGGCAGTTGCCGACAGCCAACGCAAAAAATCTGCTGCGCGCGCTTTTCTCGGCCGGCCGCTCGGACGCACCGCTGTTGGCCGCGCTCAACTCGGCGCTCGGCTCAACGGTCGAGCCACCGGACTACAGCGACAACTACGTCAGGCAATTAGTGACCGATGCCTCGAAAAAAGGTGTGCCCCAGCGTGGATCGCTGCTGTTCAAGAGCATGGCCTGCAGTTCGTGCCACAAGGTGAGCGGCGCGGGAGGCAATGTCGGGCCGGATCTGACGGCGATCGGCACGACGCTTTCTTCCGAGCGGATCGTCGAAGAACTTCTCTGGCCCAACCGGCAAATCAAGGAAGGTTTTTCCGTAGTGCAAGTCGTCACCACCGACGGGAAGATTTTACAGGGCTACGAGCGCACAAACAGAGCAGGCCCCGAGTCGAGCGATCTCGTCATCGAGGACCCGGCGACCGGAAAGCTCACCACGATCTCGAAACAGGACATTGAGGAGAAGCGGATCACGGGCAGCCCGATGCCGACAGGACTGACCGCGCTGCTCTCCGAGAATCAATTGCTCGACTTGATTCAATACCTTACAGAACTAGGAAGAATCCAATGACGATCTCGACCTGCCGATGGGCATCCGCTATCAGACGGGACGTACAAGCGTTCGGCGGGCACGCTGTTTCTTGGAATTGGACACAACTGCGGATGAAGCGCACGGCAATTTTCGTCGTTCTGCTCATCTGCTCCGCCGCGCCGGCAACTGAACCGGATGACAACGGATTCGTTACGATGTTCGACGGGAAGTCGCTTGACGGCTGGTCGGTCAGCACGCCCAGCGCTGCGAAGGCATGGTCGGTGCGCGACGGCATGATCGTCGGCGAAGGGGACAAGGGACGCAGTTATCTGATCTTTGACAAGAACCGGGAGATCGCCGATTTTGAACTGAAGTTCAGGTATCGATTTCCGGGTAAAGGAAACAGCGGGATGAACATCCGCGCTCGAAAGGACGAAACCGGCCGGCGCGATTTCCAGGCCTATCATGTCGACATCGGCCACGTGGGGATCGGCGACAATGTGCTCGGCGCGTGGGATTTTCATACGCCCGGTCGCCGCGAACACGCCTGCCATCGCGGCCAGCGCCTGGTGATCGACGAGAACGACAATCCGACCGTCATGCCGATCGATGGCGCGGTGACGCTGGGCGACATCCACAAAGACGACTGGAACGACGTGCACGTCATCGTCCGTGGGAACAACTTCAAGTTTTCGATTAATGGAAAGCCGGCGTCCGAGTTCACGGAAAATCTGCCACCCGAACGACGCCTCGACAAGGGCATGATTCAATTGCAACTGCACGACCCCGGCATGACCGTGCACTTCAAGGATTTGCGGATAAAGATTCTGAAATGATCAAGGCATCGAAAGAACCCAAGATGACTGTCAGTCTTATTCTGAGGGCAGATGTCAAATGGCTTCTGGCCCTGACGCTTTGGCTTCCCGCTGCGGCGTTGGCTGAGCCGATCAACATGGTTCCGGGGCAAAAAATCTTGTTCCTGGACGATGATGTCGTGCAAGAGAAGTCGGGGATGACGCGGACGATGCATCGCTTGACGAAAAAAGGGCCGGTGGTGAAACCCGATGTCCCTTCTGATGGCGGTCGCCTTGAGAGTTATTCCATGCCGCTATGGGACGAACGCGAAAAGGTCTACAAGTTGATCTATGTCGCTCTCCCGGTCGAGAAGAGTTCCATGATCATGGAGAAATATGCAGGCGGTGAGCTGGGGATGGCGATGGCGATTTCCAAGGATGGGATTCACTGGGAAAAGCCCGATCTCGAACAAGGAATCTTGTTCCGCGGATCAACCAGCAATAATCGCATCTTTGCGATCGACAGAACGTATCCCTGGGGCAAGAACTGGATTCAAAACGTCATCTATGATCCGACGGACCCGGATGCGACACGACGATATAAGGGCCTCCTTGGGGCAACGGAGAGAGCCCCGATTGTGAGTCCAGACGGGCTGGCCTGGAGCAAGATCGACGTGGCACCCATTCCTTCGGCTGACACGTCGTCGCTGATGCATGATCGCAAAAACAATCGCTACGTCGCGTTTGTCAAAACAGGCAACAAGTTTGGCAGAGCGGCAGCAATCTCCGTCAGCAACGATTTTAGTGACTGGACTAATCCGAAGTTGTGCTTTGGGGCGGATGAGGAAGACCAGAAGAACGCGAAAGACAAGATTCGAAAGCGAATGTCCGACCCGGGGCTGCAACATCCGTTGTGGGTTGATCCCGACCCCGAGACGGGATGGACACCGCCCAAGGGAGTCGTGCATCATCCCACATGGAGAGCTGAATGTTACCAGTTTGCACCGTTCTCGTATGAAAGCGTGTATCTCGCGGTGGCGAGCATGTACTATCCGACGGGAATGGAGCTTTACCCGTACCGCACGAATACCGATGGTTTCGGCGGAACACAGCTGGTCATGAGTCGTGAGCTTGAGAATTGGACTCGTTTGGGAAATCGTGAGGACTTTATCCCGCCGAGCCGGATCGACGATGGCCTCGTCGGGGTTTTTGATCGCGGGCAGATCTTTGCGCCCGAGCCAATTCGAATGGGCGATGAATTGTGGTTCTATTACACCGGATACAAATCGCGCCAACCGCTGCATAGTCTGAATGTCGACGGCAGCATACGAAATCCAGACTCACTGACACCCGAGGAAAAGGCGGATGTCAAGGATGGATGGGCGGCGATTTGTCTCGGAACACTGCGGCTCGATGGGTTCGTATCGTTGGACGCAGCGCGCCGCGGCTACGTACAGACCAAACCGATCAAGGTCGCGGGAGATGTTCCGTACGTCAACGTGGATGCAGCCGATGGGAAAGAGCAGATGAAAGTGCAGGTGGAAGTGCTGGATGAAGAGGGGAATGTAATTTCTGGATTCTCCAGGGAAGCGTGCACCGTCATCGACACCGATGGGGTTCGGCAACAAGTTTCCTGGCAGGGTGGCAGCGAGTTCGAATATCTTGTCGGCAGAACGGTCATGTTCAAGATCTATCTCGAAAACGCCCGTCTCTACGCATTCGGCACCGACTTCCCCCCGCGGACATCGTTCATGCCGTGACTTACGTCTACGCGGTGGCGATCAGGAGCTGAAATTTCGCATGAAGGGGGCCGAGAAACTCTGGAGCAAGCAGGGTGGTCAGACGAGCCCGCTAGAGAGATGTGGCGCTAGACACGGAAGGGAGGCCCAGGATAAGCTTGTGGGCGAGCAGATATAGACCTTGGAACCTGATCTGTCTTGCGACCTGATCGTTGATCGGCCCATCCAGTTCAGCATATATCCTACAATCTTGTGCCATTCTTTTGAGCTCCTGACGTGATCCACTTTCACCGAAAGCGTTTGCTGCGCGCCATACTAATTCTCGGCCTGCTGCCAGGAATTCTCACGACCGTGACGAGCGACTTGTGGAGTGAGCAGCCAGAATCGTTCGAGAAGCTTGGAGCCCAGTACGATGCACCCATTCGACCTCTTCTCGATACGTATTGTTTCGGCTGCCACAGTACACAAAAGCCCGAAGGCGATCTCGATCTCGAGTCGCTAAATTCGCTGACCGTTGCGCGACGCAATCCACGTGTGTGGCAGAAAGTGCTCTTGGTGCTCGAGAACGCCGAAATGCCACCGGAGAAGAGCAAGCAGTTATCGGCGGATGAGCTGGCAACGCTGAAGGCCTGGGTGCGAACCTACCTGAACGCCGAAGCGCACGCCAACGCCGGCGATCCTGGTCGTGTGGTCGTTCGCCGACTGAGCAACGCCGAGTACGACAACACGATCCGGGATCTGACCGGCGTCGACTTCCAGCCGACGCGGGAGTTTCCGGCTGACAGCGCAGCCGGTGAAGGCTTCACCAACGCGGGCGAGTCGATGGTGATGTCGCCGGCTCTCTTCGAAAAGTACTTGGCCGCGGCAGAGGAGGTCGCCGCGCACGCCGTGCTGCTACCGGATGGATTTCGCTTTTCGAAGGAGTCCGCACGACGCGACCAGGCCGATGAAGTGATCGATAAGATCCTCGCGCTCTACGAGCAGAAAACCGATGTCGTCGAGCTGCGCATGACGGGCGGCAACCGCGACGGCCGCATCCGGTGGGGACAGGTCCCGTTGACTCCATACGTGCAGGCCCTGATTCAGCATCGCGAGAAACTGAAGGTTGCGACATCGGATCAGGTCCAGGCGATCGCCAGGGCGGAAGCCCTGAATCCGGTCTACCTCGGACACCTGTTGGACTTGCTCTCGGATCATGAACTGTCACCGCTCCTGGCTCAGTTGCAGGGGTTGCTCCGCAAGACAACTGCAAGCGACGCAGCCGCCGTCGAGCGGGAGACGGCCACGATCATCGACTGGATCGCCAGATGGCAGCACCAGCTGCTGACCCTGGAGGATGTTGGCCAGTTGTTCACTCCCGGGCAGCAGCCGCTGGACCCGATGACGACCAGTCAGAAAATTCGGCTGGACCTTGGCTCAGACTCCTCCGATCTCTCGCTCGTCGCGCACGGCAGCGGTGCCGAGCGCGTTGTTTGGAAGAATGCGAGACTGGAAAACGCAGAGCTTGGCAGCGTTCCTCTGCGGGACGCCGGCCGTTGGTACAACGAGGTCAGCGAGTTCCGGAAGCAGACCTTCCTCAGGACCGCGGATTACCTCGCCACCGTCGCGGAAGCGGCTTCGTCGACATCGTCGGCAGAGTCGCTGGCGAAGAAGCATGAGCTGAATTCAGACGTTCTGCTCGCATGGTGCGACTATCTCAACGTCTCTCTTGGCTCCGAATCTCTTGGCCCCGAAGTTCTCACACGTGTGTCGGGTTTGATCACCGACAAGAAGAACAGCGTTGCAGGTTTCGCCTGGGTCAAAGGCTGGGGAGCAGAGCCGCCGAACCTCATCGCCAGCTCTTCCGACACGGAGACCGCCAACGTCCCGGGCGAAGTGCCTCCCCGAAGCATCGGCGTCCACCCGTCACCGACCCACTACGTTGGAGTCGGCTGGAAGAGCCCGATCGTCGGAGCCGTGAAAATCGAGGCGCAGGTCATCGATCGGCACGCTGGTGGCGGAAACGGCGTCGAATGGTTCATCGTCGCGCAGCGAGGCAACCGCCAGAAGACGCTCGCCGGCGGGGTGGTCGAAGAGGGACAGGCCCTGAAGGTTCCGCCGATGGAAAACCAACCGGTGCGCGAAGGTGACATCCTGTCCCTCCGAATCGGACCTCGAGACGCCAATCACATCTGCGATCAAACCCAGATCAAACTTGTGATCACCGAGCAGGACGGGAACTCCCGCATCTGGGACCTCGGAAAGGACGTGTCGGCCGACCTCCATGCCGGTAACCCGCACGCGGACAGCCTTGGCAACGAAAACGTCTGGCATTTCTACACCGACAAGATCGCTTCCAACGCGCTTGCCAAAGTTGAGATTCCGGAAGACTCTGTGCTCGCTCGCTGGCGACTAGCGATCGACTCGGGAAAAACGGCTCAAGCAGCACGTCACGCGCAAGAGGCGGCGACGCTCTTTGCCAGTGGCCCCATCGAAGGGACCCGGGAGCCTGATCGCCAGCTCTACCGTCAGACACGCGCTGTTGGCTCACCCCTATTCAAACGATTCGATCGCGAAGCTCTGGAAAAGGTCGGCACAGAGCCGCAAGGAGACTCTGCGCAGCCTCGGGGACAAGCGAGTGATATCGGAATCGATCCGGCAACTTTCAAGGGCAACGACCTGGTCATCAAAGCCCCCGGCACGATTCACATCACCTTTCCTCTGGAATTCGCGACAGGGTGGTCATTCGCAGTCACCGCGGAACTTGCACAGGACGCGACAGGGTTTGTCCAGGTTGATGTCGCCGGTGACACGCGTGCCACCCAATCAGGGCTGCAGCCCGGTTTGCCGATCCTGGTGCGCGAAGGCCATCCCACTGCAAAGCGACTGCAGACCGCGTTGGATGACTTCCGGGGGCTCTTTCCGCGCGCCATGTGTTGCCGGACGATTGTGCCGATCGACAAGGTGATCACGCTCGTCATGTACCACCGAGAGGACGAGCACTTCCGCCGCCTGCTGCTGACCGAGGCGGAGCAGAAGCGACTCGATCGGCTGTGGCAGGAGGTCCGCTACATCAGCCAGGACGCTCTGAGGATCCACGAGTACTATCCACTCTTCCTGGAGTTCTCGACGCAGGGCGACGACACCCATGTGTTCCTTCCGCTCAAGGAGCCGATCCGCCAGCGTGCCGAGGCCTTCACACAACACCTCGAGGAGACAGCTCCCGCGCAGGTCGACGCTCTCATCATTGCCGCCCGCGCCTTCCGAAGGGGGTCGCTCGAACAGCAGGAGGCGTCGAACCTGCGAGCCATGTACGCCAATCTCCGCGCCCAGGAGGAGGGACACGACGCTGCGTTTCGCGGTGTGCTGGCGCGAGTCTTGGTCTCGCCAAGTTTCCTCTACCGCATCGAGGAACCTGGCCCGGGAAAGGAAGCCGGGGCTGTGACGGATACCGAGCTCGCGACCAGGCTGAGCTACTTCCTCTGGTCTACCATGCCCGATAGCGAACTCCTTGCAGCGGCCAAGAACAAGACTCTTAACGAGCCCGATACTCTGGTTGCCGAGGCGCGGCGCATGCTGGAGGATGAACGCGTCCGCGGCCTGGCAACCGAGTTTGCCTGCCAGTGGCTGGGCATCCGCACGTTCAGCTCGCACAACGAGAAGAACGAGAAGGAATATCCGACCTTCGCCGATGTGCGCGATGACATGTTTGAGGAGTCCGTGCGGTTCTTCGAGGACCTATTCCGACGGAATGGGTCGGTGCTCGAGATTCTCGACGCCGACCACACGTTCATGAATGAATCGCTCGCGAAGCACTATGAGTTTAGCGGCGTAACTGGCGACAATTGGCAGCGTATCGACGGCCTGAAGCAGCGTTCGCGCGGCGGAGTCCTCGGCATGGGAGCGATCCTCGCGAAGCAATCCGGCGCCACGCGCACCAGCCCGGTGCTCCGTGGCAACTGGGTCGTCGAGACGCTCCTCGGCGAGAAGCTTCCCGACCCGCCCGCAACCGTGCCGAAGCTGCCGGACGCACTGAGTCTCGAGGGTCTGACCGTGCGCCAGATGACCGAGAGACACGTCAGCGATCCAAGCTGCGCCAGCTGCCATGTGCGAATCGATCCGTTCGGCTTCGCGCTCGAATCGTTCGACGCGATCGGCCGCTTCCGCGACAAGGACTTGAACGGCATGCGGGTCGATACCCAAGTGCAGCTGAAGGACGGGACGCGGTTTGAGGGAATTGATGGCCTGCGCTCGTACCTGCTAATGGAACGACGGGACGACTTCCTAGAGCAGTTCTGCCGCAAGCTCCTGGGATTTGCCGTGGGTCGAACGGTGGAGCTTACCGATCAGCCGCTCGTTGACGAGATGGTCACGCAACTGAAGCAGAACGACTACCGCATTTCCGCCGCAATCGAGACTATTCTCCGCAGCAAGCAGTTTCGATTCCATCGTGGCCTTGAGTCCACGCATGAGGAGCCCATCTGATATGGCAAGAGAAATGAACCACTCGAACGAACCGGAATTCAACCGTTACCGGCTCTCCCGCCGCACGATGCTTCGCGGCGTCAGTGTCAGCATGGCTCTGCCGTGGTTGGAGTCGATCCCGGTTTGGGGTGACGAGCCGCAGTCGACCGCTAATGCAGGAAGTGAAGCCCCCGTGCGCATGGCGGTCCTTTTTGCCGGCAACGGCTTCCACGGCAAAGAGTGGTGGGCAGAAGGCGCCGGCCGGGACATGACGCTCGGCAAGGTCCTCACGCCGCTCGCGCCACACCGAGAGAAGCTGCTCTTCATCCGCGGTCTCTACAATGAGGAGGCTCGCAAGGGCAACATCCACAGTTCTCAGACGGGCAACATGCTCTCCGGCTCGCCGCTCTCCTCCGGTGGCAAGATCCGATCGGGCACGAGTCTCGACCAGGTCATCGCGCAGAAGTACGGCCATCTGACCAAGGTGCCGAGCCTGGTGCTGGGCTGTGAAAAGTCCATCGCGGCGGTGCATCGCGAATACTCCATGCTCTATAGCTCCCACATTTCGTGGAGCAGCCCGACGACGCCGACGCCGCTCGAGCTCTACCCGGCGCTCGCGTTCGACCGCCTCTTCAAGGACGACACCAGTACGAAAAGCGGCAAACTGATCGTTGACGGCGTCCTCGAAGATGCGAAGAGACTCCGCGGGAAGATCAGCTACTTCGACCGCGCCAAGCTGGACGAATACTTCAACTCGGTGCAGGAGATCGAAGGCCGCATTCGCCGCGCCGGTGAAAATCGCCGCCTGCAGGGCTGGAAGCCGACCATCACCGAGCCCAACATCCCGCGGCCGACGGACGGCATGCCGCAGGACATCGACGAACACATGCGTCTCATGTGCGATATCCTCGTTCTCGCCTTCCAGACCGATACGACGCGCGTCTGCACGCTGAAGCTCAACAACGACCACTCCTCGCTGCGTTTTCCGCACATCGGTGTGGACTACATGATCCACCACCTGCTGTCGCACTCGGACACGGACGATTGGCTCAAGGTCAACCAATTCTTCCTCGAACAGATGGCCTACATCGCCAGCAAGCTCGACGCCATTCAGGAAGGAGAGCGCACCGCTCTGGACAACTCCATGATCATGATCTGCTCGAGTATGATGGTGGGCGGCCACGACAACAGCCAGCTCCCCGTGGCCATCGTCGGACGCGCCGGCGGCCAGTTGAAGACGGGCCGGACGCTCAACTTCCTGGAAAAACCGAACCGCAAAATGGCGAGCCTCTATTTGCGCATGATGGACATGATGGGAGTCCGGCTCGACAACTTTGGCGATTCGAACGAACGACTTGTGGAAGTGTAGGCAGCCCTGTTTCCACACCGGCACATGGTGCTTCGATTTCCGATGATGCACGCTTTCCAGCCCGATGATACCGATTGCCGTCAAACCCGGTTAGAGCTATGTCTCGATACGCGTTCATTCCTGTTCTCTTAGCATTGCTCGTTACGAGGGGCTACGCCGACCACCGCGTCGCGCTGCTCTTCGGAAATGAGAGCCCGGAGCTTAAAGCCCTTGCCGGAGCCCTGACTCGCCACGGCTTTCGAACGACGCTGATTTTCGATGTCGACCACAAGCAACACGATCAGGAGCTGGAACGATTCATTCCGAGCGTTCCGACAAGTGGAACCGTACTCGTGTATTTCCGCGAGAGCGGTAATGCTATCACAGACCTGCTCGAACTGCTGCACACGAAGAGTGGAGCGAACTGTCAAATCGTTCTGGTCGATGGAGCGTCTGGAGCGCCGCGACAGGACAAGCTGCCGCCAGGGTCGCTGGTCGGCCTCGGCTCCGGGATTGCGCCGCGGTTGACCGCCCTGCTCGACAATCCTTGCGAACTGATCGAAGCGATCGAGTCGGCATCACTCTGGTCCATTAGATCCCTCGACGCCGAAGCCCGACTGTCACTCGCCGGTAGTGCAGTTATTTCCTCGCCGTCAGAATTGCGACCGGGGGCCAGTCCGGGCGACGAGTGGGTCAGCACGCAGGGAATGATCTTCTGCTGGTGCCCGATGGGAAAGCAGGAGGGCGGGTTCTGGCTTGCGAAGTATGAGCTGACAAAACGGGAATCGTGCCTCTTCTCTCCGACGGGAATCGCATCCGCCACAGCGATCGCCTCGGAGAAAAACCACCCCATGGACATGATTTCCGCACACGCGATCGATGAGTTCATCAAGACGCTGAATCGAGTTGAGAGAGATGCCAGACGGCTGCCGGGCGGATGGGAATACTGTCTGCCGACGGAAGCGGAATGGGAACACGCCTGCCGCGCGGGCACGAGCTTGCGGTTTTACTTTGGAGATGAGAAGTGTGAGCTCATCACTCACGCCAACTTCGCTGACCGGAGCCTGCTCGGCTACAGCTACTCCAGAACCACGCTGGACGACAAGACCGTTCTTCTCGCGCCCGTGGGCACATACCGCCCTAACCCGTGGGGACTCCACGACATGTACGGTAACCTTTGGGAGGTTACGGAATCGCAATCGCAGGGACAAAAGCGGTTCGCACGCGGCGGTGCCTGGGTGAGCACCCCGAGCGAATGCACATCGACATCCCGACTCGCTCTGACTGCAGACAAACCTCGAAACTTCCTCGGCTATCGCCTCGCGATCAAGCAGAAGCCGTAACCCCACGAAGAAAGGTGCCGAACAAACCGAACCCTACCTGACCTATCCCCGCTCCCACGCGAACCCGACCGACTCCACACGGCTACCCATCCTGTCCCTTTTGGGTTGAGCCGGGAGACGCTTCCTGCTCGCAATTCACCGCATTTTGACGCCCCGTCTATCCAGCGGCAATTTCTGGCTCGTTTTCTGACTCCCGTCCGGCGCGGGCTCAGCGCCGAATTGGTTTGGTTGCTCTCTGAATGCGGCGTTACAATAAGACAACCTGATTCGTCGCGGCAGATCGTTCGGCAGCGAGACACGCGGCGACTGCGGCGCGAGATTCTTCGGGCGTGATAACTTCCGGCTTGCGCCCCGCCGCGACGCAGCGCAGGAAGTAGGCCCACTCCTCGCGCAACGCGCCGCCACGCACACCGTGAATGAGCGGCCAATAGGTCGTGTCCAGATGCCGCGCCTGTTCACCATCGACGACCAGAAAGTTCGGCGTTGTGTCGTGGATCGAGATGGAACCGTCTGTGCCGACGATCTCCATGCGTTCGTCAATCTGCATCGGAGACCGTTCTGGCAATGCCCAGTTATTTTCATTGATCGCGATCGCACCACTGTCGAATCGGTACATCGTCATGCCGATGTCCGGGTATTTCAGGTTGCGAACTCGCGTGGTCTGCGCGTAGGCCGAAACGATTTTCGCGCCGGTGTACCAGAGCATCAGGTCAGTATCGTGGACTCCATCACCGATAATCGGGCCGATCTTGTCGAGTACGCCAGCGGTGATCCATGTCGGCAAATTGCGCCGTGCATAAATGGCGACGATCTTGCCGATTCTTCCCGCGTCGATTTCCTGCTTTGCGGCGACGTATCGCGGGTTGAAGCGACAAACGTGTCCAACCATCAAGCTGCCGCGCGAGCGGCGGGCCGCGTCGACGATCCGGTCGCAGTCGGCCACGGTTGACGCCATCGGTTTTTCCAGGAATACATGCTTGCCAGCGTCCAACGCCGCGACCGTTGGCTCCACGTGCTGGTCCCACATCGTCACGATACTCACGACGTCGATTGCCGGATCGGCCAGCATCTCACGGTAGTCGGTAAACGCCTTGGGCACGTTGAACCCCGCGCGAACTTCGGCCAGGCGAGCGGGCGTACGCGTGCAAACGGCCACCAGTTCCGCTTCCGGCAAACTCGCCAACACTTCGCAGTGCTTTTCGCCGAACCAGCCCAGTCCGATGACACCTACTTTGACCCGCCGCATCGATTTGTCTTCTGTCTTCAACTCAATACTCCCGAATAACGGTTCGCCTTCTGGCGACTGATGTTTGAGCGGTAAGCGGATTTCGCAAAGCACCAGTCACGTCGACGAAGAACTTCTCCTTGCTCCACTCGGGCTGTTCGGCGTCCGGCCGGAGCGTGCCGGTTGTGTGCGCCATTTTATTTGCTCCCGAGAAGTCCGCAACCTCGTTGCCAGTACGACGGACTTCCACGATTGCCCACAGCGGGAAATATCAAGTAATCATTTGCCGCTCCTAAAATGCCTTTCTCAAAGACCGTGTCGGGCTATACTGTTCTGCAGAAACTGCTCATGAAACTCGACCTTCGAGATTCCTTTCATGCCAAAAACCATCAGCGAAGAAATCGGCAGCTTTGCCAATTACGCACGACATCACTCCCCCGAAGTGGAGAGTCTGGATGTGCTGTATCGACGCTGGCGAGAACAGGCCGAGCGTGAGGACGTTGTCACAGCAATCGAGCAGGACGAACGAGACGCAGCAACTGGGCTGGGCCGCAAGGCCAGCGATGTGTTCGCCGAACTTCGACAAGAACGTGGCTTCAGGGGATGAAGTACCAAATCGAGATGCTTCCCCGAGCGATCACTGAACTTCGATCGATCGTGCTGTGCATGCCAATTCGAGGGAGTCATCTGGGAAATGTGGACTAACGTTCCGCATCGATCAGGCGGCAATCGGCTTCGAAATCAACTTGTGTCCCGATCAGCAGCACTTTGCCCTCGCCGGGAGGCAGTTCGATCGCCCTTAGCTCGTCGGTGGTATCTCGGCGCGTTACCATATCGTAGACGCGATCAGTTCCATGGTGGATTGTCAGATCCACGGTCTGTGGTTGAAAGCCGTCCAGCGACGCGATGACCACATAGCGTGCCTTGCCCTCACCGTATCCGGGCCGTTTGACAAAGCGATGTGCCAGTACGTTCGTGGTCGAGCAGTGGACAAAATCCGCCTCGCGGTAGTCTCTTTCCAGACGAGATAGCAACGGGGCGACTCGTGATAACTGCTTGAACAACTCGCCCGCGGCACGGGTGTTGTCTGTCTCGGTCCAGCCGGCGTCCCATAGCTGTCGTTCCTGATCGTCTCCGGCCAGCGTTGCATAGAACATGATCCCCGTGGCTCCTTCTGCAACGGCGACCCATCCTTG
>Ga0194128_10004029_pt1 | contig 21944 bp, 19 predicted proteins | sample TA2KigCa65mmetaG_FD_148650 | JGI IMG/M metagenome (GOLD analysis project Ga0194128, IMG submission 148650) | Freshwater microbial communities from Lake Tanganyika, Tanzania - TA2015037 Kigoma Deep Cast 65m | ecosystem: Environmental > Aquatic > Freshwater > Lake | place: Tanzania: Lake... | reverse complement strand
ACATCAACTATACCATAAACGATTCTCTTGGGCATAATCTGACTGTTGCAGATTATTCTGAAGGGATTTCTGTACCATTAAATATAAGCGGAAACATCACAGATTCTCAAGGAGCGTTAAAGAATTACACTATAAAGTTCTTAAGGCCAGATACTAATATCTCACTGTATAACTTCAGCAATTCAACTTATATATTGGATGCAAATGAAGTGCACGGGAGAGTGTATGACCTGGAGATTGCTGCAGGGAGCCATGTGTTCTTCTTTGAGAACCTGAATATGAGCACAAACTATATCCCGGTAAATGTGGAGAACTTCAGCGTTGGCATTGTAAATATATCCCTGTATAAGATATTAGTTGGGACGGCTGTGAACAGCAGCTATACAGGAAATGCAACTCTTAACTTGTCGTATTCTGGATTGTATGACTCATCAACATCTGCAGTTGCAGAGTCAGGACTGACGATTCATCGATGTTCTGATTGGAATTATTCGGGAAGGGCGTGCAATATTAATTTTGCGCTGTATGACGCGCAGAGAGTTTCAACTGGAGATGACAGGATACTAGTAAATACTTCTAATTTCTCTGCATTCCTGATTACAGAATATACATGCGGGAACAGCATCTGCCAAGCAGGATTTGGAGAGACTACTGCTACATGCAGTGCCGATTGTGCTGCTCCTAGCTCTGGAAGTAGTAGCAGCGGGGGAGGAGGCGGAGGAGGCGGAGGAGGCGGAGGCAGCACAGCTAAATCTAGCTCAGCTGTAGGTGGAGTCCAGATAAACCTTGCTAAGATAGATCGGGAGCTCAATATAGGAGAGAATATCACTGAACAACTCACTATCGTAAATACTAAAGATACATCTCTAAACATAAGCTTAAGTTATGATCCCAATCTTGAGAGCATATTGGGAGTATCTTCTACTGCGTTTGTTCCTGGAGGACAATCTATTGTAATCCCAATTTATATCAAAGGAGTAAAGGAAGGAGTTTATCAAGGCAATCTGTTTATTGTAACTCCCTTTTACAATCAGACTATTCCCGTAACAATACTTGTAAAAGCAAGAAATGACAAACTGCTTGATGTGGCTGTATCTATAGACAAGAAGATTGTATCCCCTGGCCAAGAATTCCCATTCAGAGTAACTGCTTTTAATCTAGGGCAATTGAAGAGATATGATCTTCTCTTCAGATATGAAATTGTCCATAGGCAGACAAATACTACTCTCAACCATTTTGAAGAGTCTGCATCCATAGAAACTTCAATCTCATTATCTAGAAAATTGGCTGTCCCAGAGGAAGCTCCTTACGGACAATATATACTTTATGTAACTGCCAACTATGATGATTTGAAGGCATCCTCATCAGTATCTTTTGAAGTGGGTTCTGAAGGTGTACCTCTTCTTGCAACTCTGAAGGACTATGCTCCTCTAGTTGTCGTAATGTTATTCTTTATCTTGGTCATTTTAGAAGCAGGGTATTACTTTGTCAGCGTTAGGAAGAAAGTCTTCCAGAAAAAGATGAACGAAATGCAGGAGAACAGCATATATCCATTCCCTGATTTCGCAACATTGCCACAAAGCAAGTATGCATATGTTGGAATCGTTGCAGATACAGAAGAGAAAGCTTATTTCGACACTTCCCAGCTCACGAGACATACATTGATAGCAGGAGGGACTGGAAGCGGGAAGACAGTCTCAGGGATGGTGCTGGTAGAAGAATTGCTGAAGAAAGGGGCTAGCGTGGTAGTACTTGATCCTGTAGGGCAGTGGTCTGGTTTTGCCAAGAAGAATGAAGATAAGATCATGAGAGAGAAGTATAAGAAATTTGGAATAAAGACAGGCATGGCATTCCAGACGAGAGTGCTGCAGATAGACGATAGCTGCCTCAATCTGGACATTATACATTACATTAACCAAAAAGGCCTGACTATAGTGAGGCTTGATGGGCTGACTCCTGCAAAGGCAGATGCATTTGTAGAATCTACACTTGAGCAGATATACCGGGCCAAGCTGCCTGAAACAGGAGGATTGAGATCTCTTGTAGTATTGGATGAAGTCCACAGATTGCTTCCAAAGTATGGGGGAAGGAAAGCATACACGAAACTTGAGCAGGCAGTGAGAGAATTCAGGAAGTGGGGAGTTGGATTACTGATGATATCGCAAGTACTGACGGACTTTAAAGGAGCTATCCGTGGAAATATAGGGACAGAGATACAGATGCATTCGAGATATGAAGGGGACATAAAGAGAGTAAGAGAAAGACACGGGGCTGACATAAGCAAGCTGATATCCAAGATGCCTGTCGGAATAGGGATGGTTGAGGGCGCAGGAATAAACAAAGGCAACCCATACTTCATAGAGTTCAGGCCGCTATTACACAGCCCATTGAAGTTGAGCGAGAGAGATATACAGTCATTGGTGAAGAAGGAGAAAGCGGTGGTGCGCACGGGTAGTACTCCGGAACAGAAAGATACTTCCTCTCCTGTGGAGAAGAAAAAGCCAGACCCTAGCAAGTTCATAGAGAGCCTGAAGAAAAAGAAATCCAAAAAAAGGAGGTCGAGATAAATGGCATATCAAAGATATATAACTATTAAGGGAAAGAGGTATGGGCCTTACACTTATCATAGCAAAAGGGTAAGAGGAAAGCCAAAGACAATATATATCCGAAAAGACAAAAAGGAAGATATTATCGAGACAAAAGATGATGTGCCTCAATCAACGAACAAGGAATCTTTATTTAGTTACTTGTTCCTGAGGATAAAAGCGTTATCCAATTCTGGGGCACTAGCTAATAAGGCTCTGCCTTTCTTTGCAGGACTTGCCTTAGGTCTTATAGTGCTTACAATTGTATTCTTCTCAGCAGGGATAACTGGAAATGCATCTCTTCAGGCTGGATCAGATTATACTGATGGAAGCCCATTTGATGGAACATTCCATATATCTACTGAGATAAATTCAGAGAGCACTGAGTATTTGGTTTTGACAAACAATGAAGGTTTCATAATGCCAGTCAAAATAAGCGTTGATGAAAATATATCAAGATATATCTTTATAGAAGAAAGTGTAAAGATACCACCTTATAGTTCAGTTCATGTCCAGCTAGATATAAAACCTGAGGGAGAAGGAGTATTTTCAGGAAGATTACATTTAAGCAGCGAGAGTGAGAACATTACAGTTCCTCTCGTATTGGCAGTAAAGAGCAGTAAGGAACAATATCTGGAGATTACTGCGAGCGCAGAAAAAAGAGAAGTTGAACAAGGCGAATATCTCGATTTCAATATTTTTATCTCAAATCTTGGGCAGATGACGAGATACAATGCGGCTCTAAGTTTCGACCTACTAAATGCTAGGACAAATGAGAGTGTTCTTCAACAAGGAGAATCTGTTGTTGTTGAGTCATCTTTGTCTCTTTCTAGAAGAATTCAGGTACCTTCGGGAATATCTTCAGGAGAGTATATATTTGATGTTAGCGCATCTTATGAAAATATAACTAGGCATTCGTTAGTGCCAATACATATTGGATCTAGACCATCTACAATCGTACTCTTTGTCAGAGATTATTTTGTACTCATACTGCTCATCCTGTTCGTAATCACCGGCACTTCTGTTGCAACCTATTACTTTGTGTTTGTGAGAAGGAAGCAGTTCATAAAGAAAATGGCTGAGCTACAGAAGAATAGCATATATCCGTTCCCCGACTTTGATTCTTTACCTCAGAGCAAGTATGCATATGTTGGAATTGTTGCGGATACCGAAGAGAAAGTTTTCTTTGATACTGCGCAACTCACGAGACATACATTAATAGCTGGAGGGACGGGAAGCGGGAAGACAGTCTCAGGGATGGTGCTGGTAGAAGAACTTATCAAAAGAGGAGCAAGTGTTCTGGTACTTGATCCAGTAGGGCAGTGGACAGGGTTCGTCAAATCAAATGAAGATAAGATCATGAGAGAGAAGTATAAGAAATTTGGAATAAAGACAGGCATGGCATTCCAGACGAGAGTGCTGCAGATAGACGATAGCTGCCTCAATCTGGACATTATACATTACATTAACCAAAAAGGCATGACTATAGTGAGGCTTGATGGGCTGACTCCTGCAAAGGCAGATGCATTTGTAGAGTCTACACTTGAACAGATATATCGGGCCAAACTGCCTGAAACAGGAGGATTGAGGTCTCTTGTAGTATTGGATGAAGTCCACAGATTGCTTCCTAAATATGGCGGGAGGAAAGCATACACGAAACTTGAGCAGGCAGTGAGAGAATTCAGGAAGTGGGGAGTTGGATTGCTTATGATATCGCAAGTACTGACGGACTTTAAAGGAATTATCCGTGGAAATATAGGGACAGAGATACAGATGCATTCGAGATATGAAGGAGACATAAAGAGAGTAAGAGAAAGACATGGAGCAAATATAAGCCAGCTGATATCCAAGATGCCTGTCGGAATAGGGATGGTTGAGGGCGCAGGGATAAACAAGGACAACCCCTACTTCATAGAGTTCAGGCCGCTATTGCACAGCCCCTTGAAGTTGAGCGAGAAAGAGATACAGTCATTGGTGAAGAAAGAAGTGCCTGTTCTCAAAGAGGGATGGACAGTAAATCTTATTAAGACAAAGAGCAAAGGTAAAAATAAAGTTGCAAAAAGTAATACGAAGAAAGCTGAAGAGCCAAAAGAAATAGAAGACAAAGAAGAAGATAAAAAATGAAATCTGAAACTATTCGAAGTATAAGCTATCTGATACTTATATTCATTTTGATGAAGATACTTTTTCTGGCAGTGATGTTCTCGTTCCCTAATGTGCGCCCTGATTACTATATGGTAGGTTATATCTTTAATAATCAAGATACATTTCTTGAGAGACTGGCATTATATGATGGACAGTGGTACTTGCATATTGCAGCTGAAGGTTATAGCCAAGGAAGCAACTTGATGCTAGATCATGGATTCTATCCCATGTATCCTTTTACAATATGGATACTTAGCATATTTGGATTAAATATTGTTGTTGCGGGCCTAGTCATTTCATGGGTTGCTGGAGCCTTGGCGGTAGTCTTATTATATATATTAATAAAAGATGGTTTTGGAAATGCTGTGGCGAAAAAGAGTGTAACCTATCTTCTGATATTTCCCGGAGCTTTCTTTCTTTCAGTACTATATACTGAAGCTTTATTTTTGATGTTTGTCGCATTATCATTTATATATGCACAAAAGGAAAAATGGGCCTTGGCAGGCATATTTGGTGCTTTCGTGACACTTACAAGAATACAAGGTATATTCCTGGTATTTCCTCTGGCCTATATGTATTACAGAAATAGAGGATTCTTGTTAAAAAAAACAGATAAAAAAGTATTTTATATTGCTCTCCTGCCAGTCTCATTGGTCTTGTTCTATCTATACCTATTTTCACTTACAGGAGATTTTTTTGCATCATACAATGATCAGGCAGAGGGTTGGGGGAAGGGACCAAGGATACCGCTGTTGCCTACAATTCTGAAGTATATAGAAAATCCTCAATTCCATACATACTCGTATTCAATAATAGACTTGTCATTCGGGATTTTTTTCCTGGTATTATTGGTGCTTATGTATAAAAGATTGCCCAGAGAGTATTTCATATACTCGTTATTTGCATGGACGGTGCCGTTAATAGGAGGAGGAACGGAATCTCTTACTAGATATCTTTTACTATCTTTTCCTTCTTTCATATTGCTTGGACAATGGGGAGAGAAAAATAAAATTGTTAACTGGACAATCATAATTGTGTTTACAATATTATCAGCATATTTTGCCTATCTATTTACTAGAGGACATTGGGCAGGATAGAACTGCATACATTGGCAGTCTTATCAGCTTGAAGCCTTTCTTTCAAAGAGTCCGATTATGAGCAGCAGCAATGCAAAAATTCCGCCATATAATAGCGTGTCAAGAACGATATAAAGTATTCCTAGCATGCCCTCACCCTTTACTAGAATTATTCCTCCTATCCATGAAACTATAACTATCCCTATTGTAATTATTTCAACAATAAGTGAACTTTTTGACCAGATGTTTTGCCTTTCTTTCTTTTTACTAACATAAAAAAATCCTATTGCCAGAAGGATATTGGTAAAAATAATAAGTGGAAGAAAAATAAAAATAGCACCCATAATAACTGAGAGTAATCCTGTTATGTCAAGGAACTTGACTAAAACTCCAGCTTTTAAGCTGGAGTTGTTCCTTGAGCATCCAAAAAACGAGCGCCTGCATCAAACTGCGGCTTTTAAGCCGAGGTGGCGCATCGTTTTTTTGATTCTGTATGCATATGAAATCTCCATAGTTTTTTGTCGCGTTACTTCTTTATTAATGTTGGGAACCGATGAAAACCACACCTTTCAAGGTGTGGTGGTTCCCGAGCATCTCCAAAAACGAGCGCCTGCAACAAACCTCGGCTCATCAGGAATCTTAGATTCCTGACTGCCATCGAGGATTCACATCCTCGAGGTTTAAGCCGAGGTGGCGCATCGTTTTTGTGATTTATCTTTTTTATGGCGAGTTTTCTTTGTTTCTAGTAGTGAAATAGGACATGAGAAGAAGTGTGCCTACTATTATTGCTCCAACTGTTAATGTAATCAGTATCGGCGTGTCATGGCTATTTCCAATAGTTATGTATTGCAAATTTAAAGGTAAATATATTGCTGCTGTAATTAGAGCGATGATTAAAGAAAATCTTGAATATTTAGATTGATATTTTTCTTGAAACGCCAATATTGCAAACAGCACACCTATGAAGGCTAAAATTATTTCTACAATTATCACGAATATCGCGTACATTTGCGATTGATAATATTGAGGTAAAGAAATGATTATTGGAATATTTTTTATGAAAAAAATGATAAGAATGGCTCCGATAAGAAGATGGAACCAAGACTCTTTTTTCATTAGGTTATGAAAAGTTTATTCTTTTTAAAGCTATCTTAAGCTGTCAACACTATGAGCTAAAAGCTAGAGAGAGCAAAAGATGCCAGGAATGAAAGTGCTAGAGTAGCCAATAACGCAGTCACTAAATACAATGAGATGCCGTAGAGAAGGTTCTTAGAAAGATCGTATTTCTCCTTGAGAGGGTCTTTGCCTGCATCTACTGTGACTAATGCAACAGTCAAAATAAACATTATCTCTATTATATAAAGTCCAATCGAAATCTGAAGGAAATATGGAGGTATCATCTGCTCTACCTGGAAGAGCTTGACTAAGTTAACTGCTAATGAGCCGTATCCTTCAAGAGCGTTTGCGCCTTGTGTGGCCTGAATAATCTGTAGTTTGTTAAGGATAAATGTAATCATAGTGGAAAGGCCAACCACTATACCTGAGAGCAAAGGTGCGAGGAAAGTCATATTTGATTTCATATCCGAGACTATTTCTGCAAGAAGGTCTTTGAGCCTCTGATTTATTTTTTGGATATTTTTTACATATTCAGATATAGACATGAGAGACTGGGCAGCAATCTGAAGTCCTTTCTTTACAGATTCGACCAATATCTTCATTGAAGTAGCAATCAGTGTCGATGGATAATACGTCAAGGCGCCTCTTTTCTTATCGAATATTGCTGACTCGAGAGACATCCCCATTTGCTGAATATTCTGGTTTACAGTTGAGAAAAATCTATGAGTCATCTGTCCTTGAGTAGACTCTGCCACCCTGGAGAAAGCTATTTCTGCAGGCAAACCATCACCAAGACGATTTCCTAGCTGGAAAAGAGAAGTGGTAAATTCATCCTCAAGGATCTTTGTGTCCTCTCTTGCTTTTATCAATCCTTTAGTTTTAGCATTGTATGCTATGGCAAAGAAAAGTGCGATTGAAAGAGGGATAAAGAAGCTGAAAAGGGTACCTGCAAGCCCGAATGGGCCAGAGAACGAGCTGCCATTTGTTTTAAAATCAAAAAATTTAGTCGTTTCGTCATCATTTATGCCAAGCTCCTTGTATGTATAATCGCTTTGCAGACCTAAAGGTGCAGTAATAAAAGAAGCTTGGAGAATAAAAGGAATTATGCCAATTAAAAAAAGAGGAAAAGCTATCACAAAAGCTTTTTTCCAAGGCTCTCTTGAAGCAAATTGCTTGTATTGAGGATTTAATTCTAACATCGCAGACTCTCCATATCCTCCAGGCCTCTTCAGAAGGACTTCTGATGTCAGATAGAAAACACCAAAGGGAATAATGACATTGAAGATGACAAGGACATGATACCATTGGATTATGCCTCCTAGAAGAGTTGAAGCCAGAGGCAACAAGGCAAGAGCTAGAGTTGGCAAGATTATTCCTAGCATGTAAATGTTAGTAAGGGGAGAACGTATTTCCCTTGAATACTTGAGCATCTTTTCGTAAACTCCGTCCAGTATGACTGTAAGGGATTTCTCAAGAATCTGTATCCTTCTCGTTTCTGAAGTCTCGAAAAGAGAGGACTCTATGAGATGAAAAGATTCAATGAACTCTGGTGCATCTACTCTCCAAAATTCCAAATAAGCGTCAAGAGACTGTTTTATAGTAGGATATTTGGCTACCTCCACGTTGTAAAAAATCTTCTTGAAATCCAGAGCCAGAGGGCCTTCTAGATGGTCTGCAGCAAAAGCTATGGCTCTTTCCAGATTAGATGTATGCTTCATATATACGACGGTGTAAAGAACAGCCGGGACCATTTGAGAAGATGCCTGCAGTCTCCATGAATTGGCAAGACGCTGAGGCATTGAGTAAGTGTAATAGAAAATAAACATACTTGCAATGAGTCCAAGGAGGACAAATGTGACAAGACCTCCAGAGAGAGTACTAGGAGAAGTGATGAGATATATCGCTACTGCGATGAAGATTGTTGAGAAAAATACTACTAACATCGATAATAGGGCTAATGTAATAACCTGACTAGGTGTTACATCTATATGTCCTCTATCCAAAGTTGACTGTATTCTCACCCTGTCCTTTTCAGCAATCTTGAGATGGATAAAATTACCCAGAGATCTTGCCCATCTTTCATAATTATTTATATCGGGAATCATCTCCTGCTTAAATTTTGAATAGTCTTTTGAGTAACTATCTTTCTTTTGCGAGTCAATCTGCTGCTCTATTTTCCTGCTATATTTCCTAAGGATGTCCTCTGTTGATACCATCTTTTTATACTGAGAAAACTGAATTTGCACAGACTATTTCTTTAATAGAGATACGCAAATTCTGTTTTCGAGGTGTTCAAGAAACCTTGTTTTCTTGACAACGTGGAGAGGTAAAGCTATATTATAAATCTATAGAATACTTTGAAAAACTCTTTATAAGAAGATATTTGACTATCCTTTTGTTTATCCGATAATAGTATAAGACCTAAATATCTCAATTTTTAAGGCCTTATACTTAAGGAGAGTTTCATTTACGATGTTTTTTCGACTTTATTCTATTCTTTACAAAGAAGTATAAAATAATTATTACTGTGGCAATTATTATCCAGACAAGAGAGTCGTTTATTCCAGAAGTTACTTCAGAGATAGCAGATCCTGTAATAAGAGATTTCTGTACTTCTTTTGGCTCACTTATGCCTTTGAGAGTAATGTTGATTGCAGAGTCTGAGACTGAGTTTACTTTAAGAGATAGGTCGTACAGAGTATCGTTTGTAAGATCTAATCTAGAAGACTCATTTGTCTTAAGGAATACATGCTGAGGTTCAGACTTAACCTCAAAATAACCTTCTTTCAGGTCTTTGTTAATTTTTAGGAGTGTTACTGAATGAATCTCGTTATTAATCACAAATGATATCTTTTCTCCTTCCTTAAGATTTTGAGTGTAGCCTGACTCCAGCTGAGTTGAGTTGATGGCCCAGACTTTAGGCAATATTGTCACTCCTCCGCCGCCTCCCCCGCCTCCCCCTGCTCCTGAACTGCTTCCACCTCCACCGCCTCCACCGCCACCGCCACCTCCACCGCCACCGCTTGATGGAGGAGGTTGAACTGGGGGTTGAGTAGGTTCTGGAGAGAGAGGTGAAACTCCTGCTCGACTCTCATCATAGAGCTGTTCTACATCTGAAGAAGAAAGTACTCGAGAATATCCGTAGATGGAAACCTTGTCAATCTTGCCTCTGTAATTAAGCCAACCAGTAGAAGTTGCAAAAGGATCCCATCCTAAAGCCCAACCGGTGCCCAAGGTATAGAAATACTCAGAAGAGTATGGCTCTTGGGTGAATTCCCTAGAGTTCACTTTCTTTCCGTCGAGATATACGTTCTCAGTCCTATTTGAATATGTCACTGCTATGTTATGCCAGAGAGAATCATTGACAGGCTTATCTGAGACGTATCTTCTGCTATCTGGATTGTCACCTGCACCAAAATTGTCCCAAAATAACGAAGCTCTCAGCCTGCCATCATGACCTATATAGATTGCCGGGAGAGCTCCTTTGATCGGCTCTTCTGGAGGAAGACTCGAAGATTGGCCTAAAATAACTCCACTTGAAGAATTAGTATTAAACCAAAGAGAAATAGAGACATTGTAGGCGTTTGCATCGTATTTTTTCCCTATCTCCGGATAGTTGAATGGGAAACTTGCAGTTGACATCTCTGCGTAAGAACTGCCATCAAAAAGATAAGAAGGATTGTCTTCCTCTATAGATATACTTATGTTGCCTTTTGCCTTTAGATGCTTTCCATTTATCGAAGAGTCTAGACCATGGAAAAACTCTGGATCCTCATCTGCGCTAAACCATCCAAGCATCCAGGTTTTCTGAATTTTTGTCTTTATCTCGGGAAATGAAGATATGCAGGCCCCCTGGGAACATCCTATATCGCAAGCAACCAATTTTCCTAAAGGCATGTCCTGGTCACAGAAAAACTCTATCAATGAAGCAGTATTAATACAATTATCCACATAAGTATATCCAAAAGAAGTCGTGTTTGATTTTGTGAAAGGCTTGTTTCCATCGTCCAGGTCTGTGCATTGAGGAGCAGGTTTGGGATTGCAAACACCTTCAGAACATCCATATTCACATTGAAATTCTTCCGATGTTACCCAATCTCCATCGCAGTAGAATTCAGCAGCCACATTGGGGCCTCTACATCCATCAGCGTAATCAATACCATTTTCTTTTTCTCCGAAATATCTGGCAATCCCTTTTTCACTATGATTTCTGTTGTCAGAGTCATAACAGAGAGGCATAGGAACTGGAAGGCAGGCTCCTAGAAAACAAGCGCTTTCGCAAAACCTGAGCTCAGTGTACGGTAGAGAATTATTGCAAAACATCTCTGCAACTGTTGTTGAATTAAAGCATCCATCTGTGAATGAGCCAAGATTGTAGTTAACTTTTCCTCTGAGAGCAGGATTCGCGCTGTCGGTATCAGTACAGAATAATTCTTCAATAAACGCATCAGTTCCTGAAATCTCTATTTTGGGAACATTGCTCTTATCTGCATTAGCTAGTAAATTTTGTACAAATTCTTCTTCTTCAGAAAGTGCGGAAGTGAAGGGAAGCAAGGCTAGAATTATGAACACAAAAACTACTATCTTAAGCTCTCTAAACATCTCTATTTGAGTTTTTTTAAATATATAAACTTTCCCATTATAGTAACTATTAAGGGACAATAAACTAGAGCAGAGTTAGATTTAAGTATAAGAGCGTATTTTAGGAAATATGATAAGGAAAGAGGGAAAAAAAGGATTTATAGCCAGCGATACCCTTGTGCCTTGGATAATTGTAGTGCTTGTAATAGTCCTTGGGTTGATAGCCTATGGGATAGTCTCAGGAAAACTACAGCGGTTCTTTGATGTGATAAGAGATTTCTTCAGAGGAGCAAGATGAACAAAAAGGCGGAAACACAGACAGGATATCTTGTGCCTCTGATAGTGGCATTGATAGTACTTGCATTAGTCGTAGTAGGAATATGGGCAATATCAAGTGGAAGGATAAATTTCTGGAAAGACCTTCCTGTGCCAGGAGAGAAAAATGATACGATAAAAGTGGAGAGCACAACTTTCAGGTATATAATCTCAGATGATGCAGTTGAATATTATACCGGGACTGAATGGCAAGGTTTTAAAGGCAAGAGCTTGGATATAGGGAACAAAAGAGTAGATTATGATGATATTAGAAGGCAGTTTAAAAGTTATTTCCACGTTATAAGACCTGAAGAGAGAATTGAAATAACCCGATATCAGAAGAAAATATACGATGGTGGGGAATATGGAGAAGTGCCATGGTTAGATGCAGTTTTATTTCTTATAGAAGATGTTGTACCAAATGGAATAAGAGAAAAGGGGAATGTGTTTGGAGTATTGGCTAATAGTGCTAATAAGGGAGACTCTAAAAAATATGGTCAGTTCATAGTAAATCAAAAAGGAGAGATATTTATTAACAAAGTCAAACCAGACCTAGAGTTAGAAGGCAATTTCAAAAAGCAGAGTTCATCTGAAGAGCCTTATAAGATGATAGTTGAGAGAGCGATAGAATGGAGAGACAGAGTATTGAAGAAACCTGTGGAACTTTCATGGAGGGTCGTTGAAAAAGGGAAGGAAGAGAAGAAAGAAAACGGTAAATTCTGCACGGAAAAAATAAGCTTCCAAGGAGAGATTTCACTCGTAGTGAGACTTGAAAAACCTGCAAATGGAGAGACATGTTGATGAATAAAAAAGGTTTGACAAGGAAAGAGCTGATGCAGTTGGTATTGTGGATTTTGTTCATAGTCATAGCCGGAGGAATGGTGTACTTTGTCTTGCAGAGAGTCTCATCTTAGCGGATTATTGAAGTTAGATATATAAACATCTGTTTTATTGTTAGTATATGAAAAGAGCAGGTGTCGCATTTGTTATGTCAAGGAACTTGACTAAAACTCCAGCTTTTAAGCTGGAGTTGTTCCTTGAGCATCCAAAAAAAGAGCGCCTGCATCAAACTGCGGCTTTTAAGCCGCAGTGGCGCATCGTTTTTTTGATTATTTCTGCTATCGCCGTATTCTTTCTGACTTTGATATCTGTACAAGGAATCTCTGAAGGGACTGCTTTTCCTGATGGTAAATATTGCAAAGACAGTGACGGCGGAATATTCTCTTTCCAGAGAGGAGTAGTAGATTCAATAAATTTTTTAGGAATCCCAAAAAAGTATGAAGACAGATGTCTAGATATGAAAGGGAAAAGTTTTGTAAGAGAGTATTATTGCGATAATGAGAGAGGAAAATGGCAGGAGATGCCTTGCCATAGTGGATGTGACTTGAGGAAATGCATGCCTTCAAAAGTAAGCATAAAACTAGAAATGACTAAGGAACATTATGCTGCAGGAGAACTGATCGAATTGGCAGGGTACAAAAAGCTTGATTCCAAATCTGGTGCAGGCGCGGAAAAAATATCGCCTCTTACAGGAAGAGCCGTTGGTATTGGTAGTGAGGGGAGTGGTGGAGGAAGTGGAAGCGGCTCAGGATCTGAAAGATATTGTGCTTCAACACAATTGTTTGCCAAATTTTCTCTTGAAAATGCCAGACAAAAAAGGGAACTGGCTTCCCTGCAGAGGGACCTAAATTCATTGGCAAAGGAATCTTGCTCATCAAACAGTGAGTTTTTTGAAGAAGAAGTGGTGCCTTTGATAGAGATGAGAAAAGAGCTTCTTATAGAACTTATCCGCAGGTCTCCAGTTGCAGCACTTGAGACAAAACCTCTCCCTTCTCATTTTACAGAGAGGCTTAGTGATGAAGAGAGAATAAGTCTATTGGAAGACAGGAGTCCAAAAGAGGGTTATTTTGATATTGTCCATGAAGAAGATGGCAATGGGCTTGGCAAGAAGTTTCATTATTATTTACGTACTCAAGGAGATAATCAGAAGAAATATGAAGCTTTTCTTGCTCATGGTGAGCTACAAGAGCATCCCGGCTCTAAAGTCATTGTGCAGGGCCTTGCCTTAGATAATGTTCTGGCATTGGATGATTCTCCTGCAAAGACGCAAGTCATTGATAAACCAATCACTCCAGCTCAGGAAAACCTTGGCAAGCAACGCGTCCTTGTCATAGTATCCAAAATAGAAGGCGTTCCTGCTCCTACGAGTGTTGAGGAAGCAAGGAAAGTTGTATTTGAAGAGGTGCAGGGATTTTATGATGATACATCATATGGAAAAACAGAACTTATTGGAAAAGTCATTGGACCATATGACTTAAAGTATTCAGAAGATAATAAGTGCAATGAAATAAAACTTCTTCTAAAAGAGGCGTTTAACCGTAAAGATATTGAATCGTTTGATTATGACCGACTTATCCTTGCTGTGCCTTGTACTCCTGGATGTAATTGTGCTGGAGGATCTGGAACTGTTGGGAAGATGATGAATTATGAACTTCCTAATGGAAAATATGCAAATTTTAGTGCTTCTTGGGACTTTGTTTTCTCTAAATTTGTTGTATCCCATGAACTGGGGCATAATTTTGGAGCCCATCACGCAAACAAATATGAGTGCAGGAAGGATGCGGCAGATTATAGTGGGCTTGAAGTATATGGTCCTGCAAAATCATGTGAGAATATGGAGTATGGAGATTCATACGATGTAATGGGTGGCGGTGGCTCATTCAATGCGCCCCATCGCTCCGAGGCAGGATGGCTTTCACCAGAGAATACTAAAACTATTGAAGAAGGAACTTTCGTTCTGCGGCCACTTAATAAGAAAGTCTCTCCCGGGACACTCCAGCAGATCCGCATACCTGTCAATTTTGAGTCTGGATTTTACTTTCCACCCGAAAATATCTTTTATACTGTCGAATTGAAGTTGCCTTCCAAGGAGGATAAACTCTCTGCGCCTACTGTTTTTCTCCATCTTGCAAAAGGCTCTGATGATGGAAGTTTTACGTTCTTACAGACCACTCTCTTTGAGCCAAGTGCAACTTCCGAAACTATAATTAATCCAGATGGGACACAAATCAAAGAGATACAGACCCATAATTCTTTGAAGATACTGAGTCCTTACATTGATCCTTGGAATGGAGTGCAAATAAGCCTTGTTAGTATAAGCGAAGAAGGGGCGGAGATAAAGGTTGAGAAGTTACAGAAATCTGGCATTAATTTTCAGAAACCTCTTGTTCATTATAATTTTGATGAGCAGACACAACCAAAGGTTCTGAATTTGGATGCTGATGGATATAGTACTGGACGCTTTAAAGACTCCTCTGAGAATGGTATTTATGCAAAAATTAAGGACAAGGTTCTTCGTATTGGAGGAGGGGTATACGTTATGCAAGACTCAGCTTCCCAAAATTATGATAAAATACCTTCGCATATCTCTCTGAGTAATTATCCGCTTTCCTTTATCCAGACACAGAATAAGTTCACTGTTTCACTTTGGGTACATCCACAATCTTTTTCTTCATTATCTACATCTGTTTATTCAGGCAAGGGAATATCGATTCATATAATGGAAAACGGGGGAGTGTGGGCCAGTTCTCTTTTCAAGAATGTCCTTTATAGTTCGCCTTCTTACCATTCTGTTTTCTTAGCAGAAGTTGAGTATCGTGAACCTCTTAAGCTCATGGAATGGCATCATATTGTCGTTCGTTATGATGGGTCTGAAATGTCTCTTTTTGTTGATGGAGTACTGCGTGATAAAAAATCTTCTCAAAAAATATACCCTATAGATTCTTCAAGCGAGTCTAAAGAGCATCCTCTTACAAAAGTTCATTTTGGAAGGTATGGGGACCATATCCTAGGTCCCTATTATTCTGAAGGGATATTCAATGGAGTATTAGATGAATTTAGTATATATGCGCGTGCGCTTGAGGACAAGGAAGTTGCTTCTTTGTATTCCGATTTCTCTCGTCAATCTGTAGACTTCAGTCTTGCTCACAGATCCTCACGTTCCTTTATTAAGAATGATTTGGATGAGAAGATATTTGGGTCATTGCGAATCTATTTGGAGAATTATGATCCTATCACAAAAACCTGGAGCCCATACAGTCTTGCTCACAGATCCTATTTTGAGAAAAGTCACAAGATTATCCTTCCTCCTCGTTCATCTACATCTATACACTATATTTTCAATTCTAAGGGATATGTAGTATGGGGACCTGGAAATTACAGGGTGTATGCATCATTTGAAGAAGATCAGGTCTCTGATAAACGAAAAGGAAAAATAATTACGGAGAATTATGTTCAGTTTGAAGTCAAATCTTAATCGTTTATTGACTCTGACGCAATCATTATAAAGCAGTTTTGTATGATATTGGAATGATAAAAGGGGAAAAGAAGGATGTTAAATGGGGCAAGAGGGGCGCGCTTGAAGCATCAGAGACGGGAGAATGGACTCTGTTCATTATTGCTGCAGTAATATTGCTGGCATTTGTAGGGATACTTTATGCTCTTCTGAAAGGTTCTAGTGAGGATGATATATGCAAATTGTCTGTGCTTGGAAGGGCGACAACTCCTATAAGCGAGACGCAGCAGGCAATTCCATTGAAATGCGTAGCTAAAAAAGTATGCTTCAACGATGGCAGAGGGAAATGCGAAGAGTCATTGTTGGGAGAGAAAGGAGTCAAGGAAATAAAATTGCCCAAAGTAGATGTAGAAAATGAAGAGGCACTTGAAAAAGCTGCAGAGTTAATAGAAGAAGAAAGTGCAAGGAAAATGTATGAATGCTGGAAGACAATGGGAGAAGGAAAGCTTGACCTTTTCAATGGGGTGAAAGTATCTTTTGGTATTGATCCGGTAAGAACTACTTGTGTGATATGCTCGCGTCTTGTAATAGATAAGAATGTGCCTTTAGAAGTCTTGGAGAGAGTCGATGTCAATGATTATATGAAGACACATCCAGTCACTTCCGGGAGCAGCATAACATATCTTCAAGCATTCACTGGAAGCAAAGACGTGAAAGGATATGCAAAATTCAATGAAGAAGTATTCAAGGTAGATGACAATGGCAGTTTTGATAATTCAAAGCTTGTTGAACAAAATGAAAACATTGCTAAGGGCTTGAAAGATAAAAGAGACAGGGAAATTGCCGAAACTGCCAAATTGGATGTTGGTCCTTCCTCAGGCAGGGAAAATAGAGAGCTTGCTTTTGTATTCATGCAGATAAAACCGAAGAGCTATTCAGAAGTGCTGGGCAATATGGCAAAGACTGGGGGATTAGTAGTTGGGAGCACATTCATGACTCCCGTAGTAAAGCCTGTCCGAATGCTCACTACGAAAATATTGTGGAATCCAGTAGGAATTATTGCAACAGGCGTTGCAGGAGTAGGCATTGCAGGATATGGGGCGTATAATGTAAAGCAGGGGCAATTGACTGCTGCAGGATATTGCGGAGAATTCACTACAAAAGAAAAAGAAGAAGAGAAAAGGAAGGGGTGCTCGATGGTGCAAGGATTGAACTATAATAAAGAGGAAATAAATGCACTTTGCGCAAGTATCCAGGGAAGACTCTATGAGTAAGGGAACCTCAAGAACTTACGTTCTTGATGGCCGTCAAGGATTTAGAATCCTTGAGGCTACGTTACCCTCATTAATGTTCTTGGAAGGTAAACGGAGGGTAAATGGATAAAAAAGGGCAATTGAAAGAAAATACTCTTGGGGTGATAATAGCAGTTATAGGGATAGTGATAGTATTCGGAGGAGCAGGATTTTTACTTTATAATTATTTTACTCTGTCTTCAGAGCAGAGGCAGGAAGAAGCAAAGGGTTTGCTTGATGTCCTAGGAGCAAAGTTAGAAAAATTAGAAGAGGGAAAGAATAGCAGTTTTCTTGTGAAAGGGCCATGCGAGGGAAATAGTCTAGGAGATCTTTGTTATTGGTATCTGACAGGATGGAGTGTTGGAGAACAAGACAGGCCTCAGAGATGTTTTTTCAATAGTTGCATATGCGTGTGCAAAGCTGAGAATAAGGAATCTTCGATAAACAAGAGAGAACTTGTTGAGGCGTGCCAGAACGGCGAGACTGGATATTGCAAGGCAGTAAGCACAGAAAAAATAGAAGTATCCAGCGTACAAAAAGTAGATGGAGATATCATTGCATATAAAGAGGGTTTTGATGTTAGAGGGCCTAAAAAGGATGCAGTGAAACCATTTATATCTTTCAGGACAAATCTTATCGAGTTGATGTTGCAGAGAAATCCTGGGGGTCTGAATATTAGCCGAGTATGACAAAGATAAATGGAAAGAGAGGGGCGAGTGATATCCTGCATTCTACAATAGCATTTATTTTCATCCTTCTTTTATTTACATTTGGGATGTGGTATTATATCTATCAACAGAAGAGTGGAGCATCTGTCTGGGAAGATTATTATGCAAAACAATTAACTATAGTCATGAATTCTGCGAGACCGGGAGATATCATAGTATTAGATGTCCATAAAGCAACAGAAATAGCACAGAAAGCAAGCGTGTCTTTTGAGTCTATATTCTTAATCTCAGACCAAGAGACTTGTGTAAGGCTTTCACAAGGAAGAAAGACATGTTATTCTTTTTTCAACAGAGTCGACGCGGAAATAGAGTTAAGGACAGGTGTGCCTGGAAATGTGATTGAAATAAAGGTATTGGAGGAAAAAGAATGAACAGAAAAGCAGCTGCAGGCGACCAAACAATTAGCTTTGCATGGATATTCATGCTGTTCTTCATAGCAATCATGCTTGTCGGAGGAGTCGTATTATTTTTTGGCTCTGACATAGATATCAGAGGGATTGAGAGTGCCCAGATGTCTAATAAGGTAAAAGATTGTATCATCTCTGGCAAGATAGACATGAAAAATAAATTAGAATTAGAAGAAATAGAGAAGAAATGCGGAATAGATGAAAAAGTATTAACTGATTATTTTTTATTGTCCATAAGCAAGGAAGAAGAACAGTTGATAAAAATAAAAGACGCGACCTCTTGTGACTTCAAGGGAACTGAAGACAATCCATATTATCCAAGGTGTAGAGATGATAGTTTTATATTTAATGGAGAAAGTTATTCGATAAAAGTTGGTAGCCATCAATTTTCAAGGAGAGGATTAGGATGAATAAAAAAGGACAGACCGAGATAAGCAAGACGATGACATTCTTTCCTGTATTCATACTACTTTTTGTGATACTTCTATTATTTTTTGCGTTGACTTTCGCAATAAGCGCAGTCAAGAGAGTGCAAACCCCTTTCTTGATGGCCTCTGCAGAAAAAGGAAATTCTATATTATTTGAAACAATCACTGTCGATGGAAAAAAGGTATTGTTCATTGAAGGCCTGTTCATCTATCATGGGAAGAAGACAGGCCTGGTAAGTGATCCTTCATTTGAGTGGAATTTTTTACATGCAGCGCAGGCCATGTTTGAGAAAAATGCAAAAAAGGACATTACTGGAATAAAAGGCTATTCCAAGATATGTCTTATGGCTGGCATAGATGAGGGAAAGAAAAGCAGAGGATTGGCTTTTGTGATGCATGAAGATGGAAGAGTCGTAACAGGAGACAATCAAAGAGGAGATATACTTATGTCTAAGGCAGTCGTATATGATTTTCCATCAAAAAGGCTTGAGAGCATATCATTGATAGTAGATGGAGAGAGGAAGATATTGTCTTATTATTATGGAAAATGCTATAGGAGTGCAGAATGAGGAGAATAGGAAAGAGAGGAGATGTTCCCACAATATTGCTTGTCCCTATAACTCTAATTCTAATAATCGCCGCGCTGTTTTATTTCAGGAGCTATAATGGAGAGATACAGAACAAATCATCAGAAGTCGCGGAGATAATAGAAGAAGTCACTCTGAGCCAAGCTACTTTGGAGAAAGTATCAGAACTTATAGGTGAGGAAGCTTTAGCTTCAGAGAGCGATGACATGAAGAAGAAGTTTCAGGAGATTGCGGCTGGTCATGATCTAAGGTGGAATGGAGTGGGAAACTTCTTCGCCAAGATAAGGACAGGAGATTTTGTATTTGAGAAAAAAGAAAAGTCTTATATATTGGAGATAAAAGGGCTTTTTGTGCAGTCAGAAAGAGGGGCCAACAAGATGAAGAGAGGATTTGATATAATAAAGAAATTTAAAGAGAGAGATGGATAAGATTTATAAAGAACTTTGTCGTGGGAGAGGGATGAATAGAAGAGGGCAGGAGCTGTCTGTTGGCACGCTTATATTGATTGTATTGGGAATAGTCCTATTAGTATTGCTCATTTTAGGATTCTCTCTTGGATGGAGCAATCTTTGGGAAAAGATAAACATATTCAGCAGTACAACAAGCCTTGAAAGTATTGCCCAGAAATGCAGCCTTGCAGTGACATCAGGCAGCTTGCTTTCATATTGCGAGAGTTTTACTCAGATAACTTTTGAGGGAAAAAAGCAGTATGTAAATTGCGAGTATCCAAAACTCAATCTAGATAAGACTCTTACTTGCTCTAGTGAACCAAGAAAGAAGAACAAGTGCATAGAATTGATAAAGGCAAAGTTTGCTGACCAATTCAAATCTGACCAGGAAGAAGCATTTTCCGATAAATGCACCAGTACTACTGACTTGATAGTCAATGGAGATTCATGCTCGAGTTATTGCAAAGATGTAAAATTTGCGGAGATAAAGCAGAAAGCAGCTTGATAAAAGATTTTAAATAACATAAAGTTCTGATTTTCTCATGAATAAAAGAGGAATGGAGTTGGCTATCTCTACTTTGGTACTGATAGTCATAGGACTTATGCTGCTTATTGCATTAATTTATGCCGCAACTATAGGATTTGATAAATTCAGAGGGACATCTAAACCTTTTATAGATACTGCAAATGCAGGGGCGGTAAAACAGGCCTGCTCAATAGCATGCAAGCAAGAAGATAGGCTCACGTTTTGTTGCAAGAACTATACATTGGAAAAAGAAACAGTCAAATGTGATGATAATAGACTTGAAGTTGGATGTTCTCTAAGCTGCAATGGATTTTCCTGCTAGTCTATTTACCGAATTTAATCTTTAATTTGAATGCTGGTCCAAATCCTTTCGCATTTGGATCTTGCTTAGGAGTGTTACATACTGAGAGAGAGAACTTGGCGCCTGAGATTTCTTTATTACAATAATCCTGATACGATCTCTGGACTTTTTCTGCTTTCTCTTTGAGTGAAGGAGGGAGCTTTGTCGCCCAATCATTGCTACCTATCTCAAATTTTTCTATTGGAAGGCATTTTTTAAATTCAGAATCAGGATTAGAGAAGGGAGGAGATGGGGGTAAAGCTGGCGGGGCTCCACTACCCTGGCTTGCTGAACCCGAACCCTGAATCTCAGGGGTAAGTGTTAAAGGGCCGAAAGAGAATAGACTACATCCCTCATTGTCTGAATGCTTCTCTAGTTTAAGTTTTAGTTTAATTTCTGGAATAAATAATTCATCTCCTAGTTCAGACTCAGATAGTAAATTCGAGAGAGGCTTATCGGGATCGAGAGTCATCATAGAGGGATTGCATGCGGTCCCAGGCCCATTACATCCTTCAGGACATAGAGATACTGATCGTGAAATCTTTCCATCTATGCAAGAATATTCTATATGTTTATTGTTCAAACAGGAATCCTTATGCTTTGTCTTGAAAAACCAATTGCTAGATTGCACTTCTCCAGATATCTTCCTATTCTTCCCATTATCAGAATCTGTGCAAGCATGCTGTGATGAATCATGGCTTGAAATCAATGAAGATAAGATAATCAAAACGGTGATTGAAACAATGATTAAACTCTTTCTCATACAAGTCTTTATAAGAATAAGTATTTAATGTTTACTAAAAGATTCTGTTTTACTTCATCTTTGCGCTTGTAATTAGAGAAGTTTACTTCTCTTGGAGAGACTTTACTATGTCAAGGAACTTGACTAAAACTCCAGCTTTTAAGCTGGAGTTGTTCCTTGAGCATCCAAAGCACGAGTGCCTGCAACAAACCACACTCTTCAGAGTGTGGTGGCACATCGTGCTTTTGATTTTACCTATAAATTTAAATAACCTTGCAAATTGACCTTTTTATGGGTACTTCCTTAACTGATTATCGTAATTATGACCAAGGA
>Ga0194128_10004028_pt1 | contig 21944 bp, 15 predicted proteins | sample TA2KigCa65mmetaG_FD_148650 | JGI IMG/M metagenome (GOLD analysis project Ga0194128, IMG submission 148650) | Freshwater microbial communities from Lake Tanganyika, Tanzania - TA2015037 Kigoma Deep Cast 65m | ecosystem: Environmental > Aquatic > Freshwater > Lake | place: Tanzania: Lake... | reverse complement strand
TGTTCCCTCAGTAACAATACGAATAGTGGCACCACCATGAATACGGTTCGAGAAGGATTTGGCATAGGACAAACCCAAGTTGGCGATGGTAGGCTTGTAAGTCCCCAATCCACCATCGGGATTGTTCACAGTCGTGATATCTATGGTTCCCATATCCACTGACATGACACTAAGCGCCAAAACACTCGATTCATCAACACGTTGGGCAATCCCGAAGGCGTTCATGTAAATATCTGATCCAACCAACCAATTCGTCCTAGAGAAATACAACTCCGTTTTGCCACCCAACGCAAGCCCGGCAACGTTGAGGCGTTCGGCTTCAAGGCCGCGGACATTGGCTGAATTCACCCCGTACCATCCAGCCTGCCTTGCCCAAGGCATGATCTGAAGCTCGGTAGCACCCGCTTGTCCTCGGCGGTCCGGATTACCGGCTATCCCCCGATAAGGAGCACTTAGCCCTAACCCTAACATGATCCAAAGCGCCCACGTCGACGCCCTTTGAGGGAACTTAAATTGATTGGATTGCACAGAAAGAATGGCTGTATTTTGAGTAGTCATACGCTTGGAATTGAGGGCTAAACCTACTTTACTAAAGTTTTATAACAATAAACGACAAGGTTTTAGAACGTGTCAAGGTCAACGGGGCGTAGGACGCCAAACCACTTTACCGTTTTCTCGCCAATACCCGGTGCGTCCACATGGACGATGTAAGAACCGCTTGCAATAGGGACCTTGTTTTGATTTAACAAATCCCAATCCAAATAAGTCGCCGTTGGATCATCCTTGCGCAATGTCCTAATCAGGGCTCCATTCAAGGTATAGATTCTAACCGTGCACTTGGTAGGCAGGTTAGTGATTTTCACACGATTATCAATTTGACTGACCTCATAATTGGATGCGCCGTAATAAGGATTCGGCACAACGCGGATTAGATCCAAGGCAGATTTTGCGACATCCAAAACCTTTTTGCGTGGGGCAATACCCTTAAGGTCAACCAAATAATGTGGATTTCCTTGGTTGACACCGTTCGAATCGGTGACAAACTTGGCGTATTTCCTAGAGACCCGAATTTTGGCGCGGTATTCATTGTCCAAAAGTGTTCTGCCGGGACGTAACAACGGCACAGAGGTATAAAAGACGCCGTTGTAGAAGAGCCTGTAATCCGAAAGCACCATGGCCTTGGGGTTGTTAACGGGTGAAGCCGCGCCAACCTGTTTGTTCAATTGACGCCATGTCACATCGGCTTGGTCATAACGAGAATTCATGACGTAAATGAAGTGACGACCGCCCATAGGAACGCGGAAACTATTACCATTGATTGAGAAGAAAGAGTCCGTTGGGTTCCAACGCATATCACCGTGAGGGTGACCGGCGATGCTTGCGTATCGGCTATCCTCACCGAAACATATATTCAAGCGTTCACCCGTTTCCAGATTGATTGCATAGCCCGGGAACCAGGACAAGCCATTTCGCGGATCGCCGTCTGGGTTTCCATTTTTGTCCACGGAAGGAGCCACACGAATACGGTTCCTGAGTTGCCGACCCTGTGCCTGCAACGAGTCTTCGCAGGTTTCGATCACACAGGCTCTGGTCCATTTGGATTTGTCAGGAGTAATAACCACATCCACCGAAGCCAATTTGTCAATTTTGAAATAGGAGTACCGCACCTCCGGATTCAAGGGGCCAACACCGTTGGTACCCGGCAAGAAATTCCATAATCCAGGCCACCAAGCCGCAGGACCCGCATAGAGCATCGGCGACCAGGTTCCTCCACGAATTTGGGCATTGCCTAATGTTTGACCTGTCCAATCATCCTCGGCTATGTTTTCAAAGAAACGTTGGGGGTCGCCTGGAGGGATAAGCCCTGCCGGATTCCCTGGGGTTGAATCCGAACGCGGTGTTCCGCTTCGAATCCAATCAAATATTTCTATACGCTCATCATCCGGAAGGAAAGACAACCATGAATTTTGAGGATTGGCATACAAGAAGGTGGAAAATAGAACCCCATTGCCATTGGTGGGCTCTTCACCGGGGTTTTTCGCTTGACGGATGGTTGCGCTTAAGCCAATACGCTTGAAAATAGCCGTGGTCTCGTAATATCCCAAAATCTGTTCGTTGCCTTCTTTCAGGATATTATCAGAGTAAATGGTATCAAAAACCGTTCCACCCGTATCCCCGACCACCGCATACCAACGCGATGTATCCGTAACTGCTGCTGCTGATCCTGGGGTACCGTTGTAAACGAACAGTCTTAAATCTTGATCCGGCACTGCGGTGGGATCAATAACTTTGATTGATATGGGGGCTGCATTTTTCTTGTAAAGCGGGGTAGGCACAAACCCGTTTTCCAAAATACGAATCACATCCAAACTATCAATTTCAATCAGGTTGCCTCCGTTACCGGTTCCTTCCATCCGACGAACCTGAGGCTGGTCACCGTAAGCACTGTTCAAGACCAGACCATCGAAAGTTGGTTCTGTTTTGTGTGGAATCCCCGTGTAGGTGCGCACATTGTTACGACCGGGCAAATATGGTTTTTGCTGACCAGTATCCGTCACGATATCGTAGCGCGCATACATATTGTAACCGTAGGCAACCACCGTGTAATAATATTTTTTAAAGTTTACCAATTGGTCTGACCCTTCCGCAAAAGCGTCTCTGGTAAACTTGAGGGTCATGTTGACGCCTTTATTGGCTCCACTCACCGCAAGGTATGGAACGGCTTGTTCCAAATCCGGGTCAAATTCCCAGTTAATAATACGATCAACGGTATTTTGAACATCGCCTTGGTACACCAATCGCGCCTTGGATTGATCCTCTAATTCACCTGTTGAGACATTGGAGGCCGAAAGCTGGTAGACCTTAAAGCCTTCAAAACGATAAACTGAGTCGTAGGCTGGTATGCCGGGAGGGCGATTTTCGTTAAGGGCTTTGATGACCGGGTCAAGTTCCCTGTAGCCTAACTTGTAGTTGTTGCTGGTTGGTAAGTAAGAGAAAGTTAAAATCAATTCTTGATCCAGCTCTGTGATATCGACATCGGGAGCATCCGGACCATCAATAGTTTTAAAACAATTATCAAAGAGGGCTTGGGACTTGGAGTCAGCCTTCAGTAATAAATTGAAAGACCCGCGGGCACCTCCTGAGGAAGCCCTTGCCCACACCACACCGATGGTTACATAATTCACCGCACCGGGTTGGAGTGTAAAAGGTCCTGCAGACTGAACAAAGCGTCGATCCGCCGGCACATTGGGGTTTGCTCCAGGACCTGGCGCAAATTCACTCCAATCAAACGGAGTGGCTATGGGGTTTTGGCAAGAACCACCAACGCCCCAACCGTATTGACGGTCGGAAGCACCCGGGAACATAATCCCACTGTTGATCGTAGGTACCGATCCGCCAGATCCGGGATAACCATTACCACCGTAAACCATCCTTGTATTATCTCTCCAACGACCAATCATGTAGTTGTAGGCATTCTCTGCATTTGTAGGATTACCGTTGGGCTGACCATCGTTGTTGAAGTACAAAAACTTTGCCATGATGATGCGTTCAGTCCTTGGCTCCGGATCGCAACCGCCCGCTACAAATTCATCAACGATACAATCGCGGTCATTGTCAACCCCGTCGTTTGGATCTGCAAAAGGACCCTCAAAAAAGTCTATCCCGATGGAAGGCGGATTGAGTCCGTAACCTTGGATGCCCTCATCATCATCATCTCCATTGTAACAAATCCCCAAACCTCTAGGTACATCGCAACCTACAAAGTCATCGGTGTAGTTCCCCACATCCGGGTCTACCCATTGAGCCATGAAACAAGAATCCAAACGAATCGTGGAGCGATTAATGATTTTGTTGAAGTAGAAAGTCATATTATTCAGCTCGTCATTGGATTGGTACCCAAACGCCTGGGTCTGAATTTCCATTCCAATCGGGGTAGAGCCCGAACCGGGTGTATTTCCCTTATCGTTAGTGACAAACCAGATACTTTGATCGCCGTATATAAAGGGATAATCCCCACCGTCCGGTGAATAAGAACCATTACCATCCACATCCACATACGGCGCCATGTTCGGATCCTGACCTACGGTCAAATCTCCAGAAACCGGCCACTCCCGAATCACTTGGGGGATCACATAATTAGGATCAGCAGTTGAAATTGCAGCAATGTGATCTTGAATTTGACGGCGATTGAGTTTCCAGTGTTTATCCCAAATTTTACATTGATCGTTGGTAATGGTCGCGTCAACCAAGGATAATGGACCAGCCCACCAGCCAGCACCCAACACGGAGGCCTGCCTGTAGGTCTGAGCGGCAATTTTAAGCAATCCATTGGCGTCGATTCCCCCGACCCAAACCGACCCCGCAAACAAGGAATGCTTCTTAGGCGCAGTTGGGTCCTCCAATTTGGGGATTTCATAGCGTGCATTGCCGCTACCCCCTTGATCCCACCAATAATCGTTACCACGAAGGATCATCGCCCTAACATTATTAATATCCAGGTTGACCCTGGAAGCAGGTGGATTACAGGTCGCTGCGACCCTTGCAATAAATTTCCTGGCCTCTCCATCTGAGCGAGCTGGAACATTCAAAGCCTCCCTGGCATGGGCACTCAGGACAATGGCGCCTAACCAAACAATTAAAAGTAAACGCTTCATAAAGGAATAATTTCGAGGAATAGAAAGTATAAGTAAATAAATAGATTAGAAATTCAAGCGCACGCCAAGTCTTGTGCGACGGGGTAAAGAGAAATTACCTGGATCCGCCATGGAAGCGCGATACAGATCAAAAAAGGACTGCCTGTTGATCACTGAGGCCAATTGCTGAGCGCCCAGATTAGAAGTCAGATATCCATCATCTTCAGGGTCACCCGTGAATTGGTAAACCCCAATGACGTTACGGTTATCGAAGAGGTTAATTACCTGAAGGAAGACATTGATTGAAGCTTCCCGAGGTTTCCCGTCCGCTTTGCGACCCATTGCAAAATTGAAGTCCTTATCAACCCTGAAATTCATACGGAATTGCCATGGTAAACGCGAACCGTTGATTCCTCCCTTAAGGGTAGTTCTGCCTGTCAATCCACCTGCAACATCTCCGTCAGGAGTTACAATCGTCTGACGTGAATACGGTGTACCGGAAATCGCATTGGCAACAAAATTGAATCCTATACCTTCCATAATCGGGAAGCCGGCAACACGTGGGCCATCATAGGCTTTCCCTGTACCAAAACGGAAATCAAGGTTAGCCACCAAGCGATGCCGTGCATCAAAGCTCAATGGAATCGGGGTCCTAAGATTATCGATACCTGCTTGAATTATATTTGCCGCTTGGTCAGGAGCAGAGCCCGTTCCGTCCGCAAATTGCAAGGTATAACTGGCATTCAAACGTACATTTCCTGTACGACGTAGATCGTAGGTCAAGGTCAATCCCTTCACCGTACCAAAATCAATATTTCCATAGGTTTGGTAATCTGCTGGAAAAGCAAAAGGCACATTGATAATTTGAATCATGTTCCTTAGCTCGCGATAAAAGGCCGCAATGGTAAGCGCAGAGGTTTTGTTAAGCTTTTGTTTGAAGCCTAATTGATAATCGATAGTGCGCTCAGGCTTCAGGTTAGGGTTATTGATGGTGCCACCAACCTGCCTCAAGAAATAATATTGCCTGGGGTCAAAACGACTGAAACTACTCGGCCTCTGGGTTAATACATCGTAATGAGCAAAGAATTGGGCCTCATCGGAGATAGGGAAGGAAAAGGCGACCCTTGGCATCCAATTAATTTGCGGTGTATAATCAGTGAATGCATCAGCGCGCACGGCAATCTGGTCAGGATCCTTAAGCCAGGGAATGACCGTACCCGTTGCAGAGCCCGCAGCGATACCGGACGCATTACGAATTTCTGCGCCTTGAGCGTTGTACCAGCGGTTTCCATCACGATAACCCAAAATGGCCTTGCTCGTGGCATTGTTATCGTTTATGTAAACCACTGCGGAACCAGGAACCACCGAAGGATGATTTAATCCACTGGTATTGGGGTCCGCTTTAAGATCATCGATAGTCTTGGCAGTGTACAAAAGGAATGGATCTTTAAGAACAGGCTGATTAGCATCAAAACGGTCAACCCTTAGACCTACCCGAAAAACCAAATCATCAAAATCGAATTTGTCTTCAATGTATCCTGCGGCATAAACAGGAGCGAATGCCGCAATGGGTCGGTTCACTGAATCCGTGAAGAAATCCAAACTGCCGGGCTGATTCGCTAATTTATTACCAAGATAATCGTAACCAAAATACCCTACAAAAGAACTCCCTGTGTTGAGCAATTCATCCACGGAGAAATAACTCAACTTGAGTTGGTCTGGGTCAAGATCATCAATTTGAATGAAGTCAGTAGCTCCTTTACCCAACGCTTTGCGAAGGTTATTGTCAAACGTGGATTGATTAGAGGCAATCAAGCGATTCCATAATACCGTATCGCTTAAAGGGAAACCGAAGGAGTCCACATCCACAATGGGATTCCAAGGCTTATCAAAATCCAAAATGTGTTGGTTGGTGAGCGCTCTTGCTTGTCCCCACAAACCAATGGTTGTCGCGAAAGGACTCATACTGTAGGAGCGATCGATACGCTGATCGTATTCAAAACCGAATTTAAGCGAATGTCCTCCGATATCTGCCGAAGAAAATAGGGTCATGCGGTAGGCATCGTTGTCGTTGAAACTGTACCCGCCAAACTGTCTGCCAGATTCGTTAAAAATACCGTAGGCGGAACCGGGACGCAGGCCGTTGGTCAAACCGCCGTTAAGACGAACATCGGTCAAACCATTAATCCCCACATTGGAAGCAGAATAAAGGCCAACGGCATTGGCGCCACCACCAATCGTATTAAAAAAGTCAATACCCCAAGCCGCGAGAAGAGGATCAATTTCATTGGCCCTAGACTTATCGTACAACAAATTAGTTTCACGATAGCCCTGCAAAGAAGTCAACTCAAACTCTACAGTGTCCCCGGCAATAATAAAAGGAACCGACTCCGTTCCAAAGGACGGAACCAAATCATACTTGAAATTGCCTACAAAGCCGTATCGAAATGGATTACGGCCCAAATTATCACCTCCGTCCGAGGCCCCGGTTGCTTTGGTATAATCGAATTGAATCTGGTAATATGAATTACGAATTAAGCCCTCTTGCTTCTGGTCAGCAGCGGTGAAGTTCTGACGAAAGCGTGCATAGCCACGCATAGTTTGATTCTGTGAATTCCCCATATTGTCAGGGTTCATCATGGAATACGCTCTGGTATAGGACCTGCCCCAAGTGCGGTCGTAATTGCCGCCTACGGTAAAGGAAATCGTAGAGCTGGGTTGAAAATCAACTTTACCGGCCAAAGAAATACGGTTGCGGTTGGCATTGGGACGAACTCGTACCAATTCATATTGGTCAGCGGTCACGAACTCTGAATTCCGTTGAATACCGGAACCGAAAATTGAGGGGCGATAAGGATTCTTTTGTAATACGTCCAAGAAGGTATCCGTCATGGTGTAAACCCCGATAGCCGATGGAGAGGCATCCAACTGGGTTTCCATTTCCCCGGACAGGAAAAAGCCCATGATTGACTTTTTGGTATTACCCTCTAATTGTTTGGTAATCAGTGGTCCGGAAAGATTCAACGCGTAGAGGTTGTAGCCGTAAGGCTCCAAACCTGCTTTGCCCAAGAAGGATAAAGAACTCAAAACCTCCGCGCCACCGTAATAGGTACTCGATGGCCCCCTGGTGGTGATGTTGATGATGCCTCCTGTTGCATCACCGTATTGGGCGGGGATACCGCCGGTGATGACCGTGGTTTGTTCGATGGCCGCATTCGGTAGGTTGGTGGAACCACGAACGCGGATCCCGTCAATAAAATATTCGGTACTGGAGGACCTGGAACCACGAATATTTAGCGCACCGCCCTCGTCTGCCTGAAATACACCTGCCGTGGTGGCCGCTATCGAGTTGACATCCCTGGTGGGTAATGCAGCGATTTCCTCCCTGGTTACGGTACCCCCCGTGGAGGTTTCGTCTTTGGAAATAAGAGGAACTTCATAGTCCACCACATTGACCTCACTCAAATTAACCCCCGAAGCCATCTTGATGTCCAAGAATTGGCTTTTGTCGGCGGTAATCACCACACCTTTAACAACCTCGGTATTGTAACCGACGTAGCTGACTTTGATATCGTATTTACCGGGAGTGAGGGCACTGAATTTGTACTTGCCATCGATATCGGTGGTTGTTCCACCCTTTTGAACGCCATCGCGTTCGATCACCACATTCGCAAACGGAATACCCTCCTTGGGCTTCAGAGCATCAACCACTTTGCCTTGAACCGATCCGGTTCCGGCCTGTCCCCAAGAGGAGACGGCATAAAGAGTGCAAATCAAGACGATGAGGTACCTTTTTAGCTGCATAATTGGTGATTAAAAGACTTGAGAATGAAGGCTGAACAAAAACTTAAATCAATTGAAAACAAGCAAGTTACTATTTGGCAAGGCATAGCTCACCCGACCTGAATCGGATTCAAGTGACGAACTTAGGTATAATTCAAGATTTTTTTACACAATTGGCTCGTTAATTTTAATAAAAAGGCAATATTCAGACCTCATTCCCATTCCGGTTGACCCTTCTCCTTACTCCATGAACACCCCCCTTACCAACCTGCTGCAAATCCCAATTCCTATCATTCAAGCCGGCATGATTTGGTGCTCCGGCTGGGAATTAGCTGCTGCGGTGTCCAAAGCAGGGGGGTTAGGTACGCTTGGCTCAGGTTCCATGTACCCTGAGCAGCTCGAATTGCATTTGAAAAGGCTCCGCTCGGCCTTAATGGACGAAGAATCGGATCTATCAATCCCCTTTGCGGTGAATTTACCCCTCCTTTATCCCCAAGTGAAAGACCACCTAAACCTCATCGAAACCTACCGAGTGCCTGTAGTTATTTGTTCGGCCGGTAGTGCCTCCAAATACACCACTCGGCTTCATGATGCAGGCTGCAAAGTCCTTCACGTGGTCTCCAGCACCCGCTTCGCAGTCAAGGCGCAGGAGGCGGGCGTCGATGCGGTAATTGCCGAGGGATTCGAAGCCGGTGGACATAACGGGAGAGAAGAAACAACCACCATGTGCCTTATTCCGGCCGTTCGTCAAGCCATTGACCTCCCCCTGGTCGCGGCAGGGGGCATCGGCAGCGGTCAAGCCATCGCTGCTGCCCTGGCGTTGGGGGCAAACGGCGTTCAAATCGGCTCACGCTATGCTGCGACTACCGAATCCAGTGCCCATCAATCCTTCAAAGAACGAATCACGGCAGCCATCGAGGGCGATACCCGCCTTACGCTCAAAGACCTTACCCCGGTTAGGCTCCTGGACAATGCCTTTGCGAGGCAAATCCATCAGGCTGAACGAGAAGGCGCTAGTCCGCAAGACCTAGCCGATCTCCTAGGCCGAGGACGTGCCAAAAAAGGCATGTTTGAAGGAGATATGGAGGAAGGCGAGTTGGAAATCGGACAGGTATCTTCGATGATCAAGCAAGTTCTCCCTGCCGGGCCGCTCACCAAGGCCTTATGGGAAGATTGTCTGAAAACCTTGCGGAATTTGTCAGCCTTTACGGACTTAACCTAGGGTATCGCTCACCAAGGCAGGATCATCCGAGATGATTTCCAAAACGGTTCGAAAAGCCTGGGCTTTGTGACCGTATCGCTGGGTATGCTTATCTCTCAAAGCAGGCGCTACTTTTTCGAGGTATTCGGTCAGCTTATCCCCGCTGGTACAAAAATACTGAACCGCATAAGTGACGGAGTTCTGTTCCGGTTCAGGCTGTAAAAGTTTGCATAAACGATGCGATACAAAATACCCGCTATTCATCACTTCGGGAATATGATGCGTGCGCATCCATTCCATCCAATCAGCCGCTACCTCAGCATCCACCATCACCGTGACATTGTACAAAATCATCAGAAATTAAATAAATTATAAAAAGAGATATTGAAATAAAAACTCAAGGAATAAATTCAAAAACAAAGGATTGATTTGGAGAAATAGAGGAAACTGGGCATTAAAGTTCAGGATTTTGGTCGCCTCGAAGCCTTCGTATTTTCCGACGAGCTTCAGGCAAAAAAGCTGAGTCCGGAAATTTCAACATCAATTGACTGTAAAGGTCCATGGCACGTTCCTTGTTGGAAAAACGCTGTTCCCACAACATTCCCCTACGAAACAACGCATCATCTGCAAGCACTTCGTCGCCGTATTTCGCCAACAAGGAACCGTATGCAGAATCGGCCTCGGCATAGCGCCCCATTTGTTCAAGAATCGCCGCCTTGCGAATCCACAAATCATCCCCCAATGGATGTTGGAGCAACGTATCCAATAAACTGTCCACCAAGATGATGGCACGATCCAGTTGCCGTCGGTACCTGGCCTGTTCCAGCATAGCCAAGCCCTGCATGGGCCATGCGCTCGTATCGAGATCGTAATTATCATGAATGGTCAACGCCAATTCCATCGCATCATTGGCCATGCGCGTTGTGGTACTGGCTTTAAGCACATCCAATTGAGCCTGTGCCCAAGAAAATTCATGTTGAAAAAAAGATAATCGTGCATTTCTGAATTTAGCCTGATGTCCCAAAGGTTGATTCGAAAAATCCCGCTCAACCTGTCCATAAACCAAAGCCGCCTCCCAAAATATTTCGCTGAGAACATACAAATCCCCTAACAAGAGTTTGATTTCTGCCAGGGCCTGGGACTCTCCACCTTGCGCAATGATTTGTTCCAACATATCCATGGCTTCCTCTATTCGTCCCAAATCAAAGGCCAACAATTCGGCATACCCCGCAGAGGCCTGCAAACGCAAGCGTGAAATCAGTCCGGCAGTTAGAAGGTCTTTGTATTGAACGGCCAGGCTCTCCAAAGAATCCCTGGAGCCCCCATAACCCGCCTGAATCAACCGGTATTTAACCCTCAAAATCTCCATACGGGCTTCGTTCTGCAAATTGGGCAACTTAGACTGCTGCACCACAAAATCCAGCATAGGAAGCGTTGCCTTCCAGTCCTCGTTTTCAATCGCAATCCTAGCGAGACTTAAGACACGCTGGCCTTGCTGGTTTATACGCATATCCAAAGCCTTGGCTTGCTGAAAGGCTCCCGTAAAATCTTTTTGCTGAACAAGGTACCAAATCAGCAATTCGTTCAGCACTGTCTCATCCGGTTTAAGCCTTAAGCGTTTGAGCAATGCCACCCGGATTTCGTCCATTTCGTCCGCATCCAATTTCTGTTGTAAGGCATATTGCACAGCCTCCAATTGCTGCGGCTGATCCTCCAGATGTTCCAAATAATGTTCGATCATACGGACTCTCTGCCCGGATTGATGAGCCAAGTCCGCCAGTTCCAAAGCGTAACCTGCAGGGTTTGCTTGAAGAGACCTTCCTTTGAGGTAAACTTGAGCCGCCCATTCCCCTTCAGCTCTGACCCGGAAAGCCCCAGCCAAGACGGCAATTTCGTTGGGATCGCCTTTGCAATCCCTGAGAAGTTCGCCGTAAACCTTCAAGGCCTCCTCCACTTTGCCTCTAAGGCGCATGGCATAGCCCCGGTCTACTTCGTAATGCACCTGTCCTTTGAATTTGCGACCCAGACGCTGGGCCAGCTTTTCGGCCTCCTCATACTGTTTGAGCTGCAAACGGGACACGTACACATAGGCATAGGCGGTGTTAGACCAACCTGGATTGTTCAAGAAGGGTTCCAAAAGCCTTAGGCAAGATTCGTATTCCTGTTTCTGAAAGTGTTGAATGCCAATCTGTATTTCGGCCGGTTGAAGGGGTTGCGCCCGTAGCGGCCAACCGCCCAGCCAAACCAGAAACATGCTGATACGGAGCAAGAATTTCATCATTGCAATGATAATCCAAGGGGAGGCATAGGGGATGCCGTAAATTCGCGATCTATGTCCAAAGTCAAACGCATTTTTCGTTGCCGAAATTGTGGGATGCAAACCCCCAAATGGACTGGGCAATGCCCTTCCTGCCAGAAATGGAACACCTTGGAGGAATCCTTGGACACCTCAACCAAAGACGATAAACCGGATCGGCGCAAAGCTTCGGGGGATTTGATCCACGGTCAGGGGGTAGTCCTTCCTATCGACAAGATTGAATTGGTGGAGCAATGGCGCATTCCGGTCCCGGATGGAGAATTACATCGGGTCCTGGGCGGTGGATTGGTGCCCGGTGGTTTGACATTATTGGGAGGTGAGCCCGGCATCGGAAAATCTACCTTGCTTCTCCAACTGGCTCTGCGCCTCACCAACCTCACCACGCTTTACATATCAGGCGAAGAAAGTCAACAACAAATACGGTTAAGAGCCGAAAGACTTGGGGCACTGCACTCCAGCTGTCTGTTGCTATGCGAAACTGAAACCACTGCCATCTTTCAAGCCATAACTCAATTACAACCGCAACTTATCCTTGTGGATTCGATACAAACTTTGTTTCAACGCGAAATGGATTCTGCGCCGGGAACGGTAGCCCAAATTCGGCAAGTGGCCGGAGAATTTATGCAATATGCCAAGCAGTACCAAGTTCCTGTGATTTTAGTCGGTCATGTGACCAAGGACGGGAGTTTGGCCGGGCCTAAGGTACTTGAACATTTGGTTGATACCGTGTTACAGTTCGAAGGGGACCGTCACCAAGCCTATCGGTTGTTACGAAGTCTCAAAAACCGTTACGGCGCAACTCATGAATTGGGCATTTACCAAATGGAACGCGATGGTCTCCGCGAGGTGCTGAATCCTTCCGACCTGCTGATGAGTCGGCATTGGCAAAATCGTTCAGGCATCGCGATTGGAAGCACCCGTGAAGGAAATCGTTCCCTCATGGTAGAGGTACAGGCTTTGGTTTCTCCTGCCAATTACGGGGGCGCTCAGCGTAACACTACAGGCTTCGAACAACGCCGATTGCAAATGCTTCTCGCGGTCCTGCAGAAAAGATGCCGTTTGCCTCTTGCCCAACAAGACGTGTTTCTCAATTTGGCGGGTGGGCTTGAAACCTCCGACACCGCCTTGGATTTTGCCGTTTGTGCAGCTTTGGTATCCTCCTACCTGGACCTTCCGCTCTCCAACAGGGTTTGTTTTATGGCCGAAATTGGTTTGGGAGGAGAATTACGGCCGGTGGCGGGATTGGACGCGCGATTGGCCGAAGCCCGCAAACTGGGATTCGATAAAGTCGTGGTTTCGTCGCACCAAGGTCTGGAATCCGGAATGGAGTCTAGCATCCACACCACCTCCGGTCGCAAAAGTAAAGGACTTCGGGTCATTCCCTTGGACTATATCTCGGATTGGACCGCAACGCTTCGAAGTACGCAATCCCCACCACCCGATACAAGCTCCAAGCCATGATCGGAACTGCACCGCGCACCCACTCTGAATTAGCTGTTTTGGTGGGGGTAATTACCCCCGCTCAGCCCGAACATTTAACCATAGAATATTTGGCGGAATTGGACTTTTTGACCGATACCGCGGGAGCCAAAGTCGTCAAACATTTTACCCAACGTCTTCCGCATCCTGATCCCCGCACCTACGTAGGTAGCGGCAAACTACAGGAAATCAATGATCACCTTGTGGAAAATTCCATTGATCTAGTCATTTTCGACGATGAACTCTCAGCGGCCCAAATTCGTAACATCGAAAAGGTTTTTAATCCAGACCCCTTGGAAGCCACCGTCAAAGTACTGGATCGCAGCACCTTGATTCTGGATATTTTTGCATTGCGGGCCCGCACCGCCCAAAGCCGCCTGCAAGTAGAGCTTGCACAACACGAATACCTTTTGCCCAGACTTACGCGGATGTGGACCCACCTTTCCAAACAGAAAGGAGGTATCGGCATGAAAGGTCCCGGTGAAAAAGAAATTGAAACCGATCGCCGCATCATCCGATACCGAATTTCCTTGCTTCAAGGCAAACTCAAAGAAATAGACCGCCAGAACCAAACCCAACGCAAAAACCGTCAAGACCAATTCCGAGTGGCCCTGGTAGGCTATACCAACGTGGGCAAGTCCAGTTTAATGAATTGGTTGACCCGCAGCGAAGTCTTTGCGGAAAACAAGTTGTTTGCCACGCTTGACACCACGGTTCGCAAATGGGTAATAAACGACAGGCCGCTGCTCCTTTCCGATACGGTTGGATTCATTCGCAAATTACCCCATCACCTGGTGGAATCCTTCAAAAGCACTTTGGACGAAGCCCGAGAGGCCCATCTGCTGCTTCATGTGATTGACGCCTCTCATCTCGGTTTGGATGCCCAAATTGCGGTAGTAGAACAAACTTTAGTTGAATTGGGCATCCTGAATACCCCGGTGATTCGGGTTTATAACAAAATGGATGCTGTTGACCTTGAGTCCGCAGACCTTCGCTCTTGGCAAAAATCCCGTACCGCTCAGTTCCCGCAATCGGTTTTTGTCTCCGCACAAAAGCATGAAGGTCAGGGCCAACTCAAATCCATGGTTGAGCCATATATCATGGCCAAACCATCTTATGTTACCAGTTGATGGAGCCTTTTCCTCTTGATGCTTCTTGGTCCCAATTGCTGGCCCATGCCCCTCAAGGAGAATCCTTGGTGCTGGGCCTTATGTCAGGAACTTCCTTGGACGGTTTGGACTGCTGTCTTGTCCGAATTATCCACAGCAAGCAATTGCCTTGGCATTTTGAGATTTTGGATGCGGTCACCTATCCCTACTCGCCAGATTTTCAAGAACGATTACGCCAATCCCCTTGCTTGCTTCCGGCGGAGTTTATGGTTTTGGATGCGGAGCTGGGAATCCTTTGGGGAAATTGGGTACTGGATTTTCTGAACAAGTATCGCCAAAAAAATCCCAATCTGGCCGAGCGACCTTTGCTCCTTGCCAGCCATGGGCATACCGTTTGCCATAGCCCAAACTCCGGCTATTCTCTCCAAATCGGATCAGCAGCCCATTTGCACATCATCACCGGATTACCGATTGTCCATGATTTCCGCAACGGTGATATCGCGTTGGGAGGACAAGGTGCGCCCCTTGTTCCCATGGGGGATGCTCTGCTTTTTGGTGACTACCAAGCTTGTCTTAACCTTGGCGGCATTGCCAACATCTCGTGGGGACCGAAACCTACGTTGGATGCGCCGCCTATCAGGCAAGCCTGCGATTTGACTTTTTGCAATACCGCCTTGAATTTTTTTGCATCCCTTGCTGGTATGGACATGGATGCTGACGGCCAATTGGCCACTCAAGGACAGCGCCAACAAGGGTTGCTTGAACATTGGTCTTCCGCCGTTTGGTATCAAAACCAAAGTACACGAAGCTTGGATACGGCGGCATTTCAAGAGCAATTTTGGGCATCGGACCTGAACGGCCGGTTCAATCCCCAAGACTTGTGTTACAATTGGTGCCTTCATGTTGCTGAAGTCCTTGAACGAACCACCCGAACGATTTCCAAGGACCACCCGGGTAAAATCTTGGTCAGTGGAGGTGGTGCGGCGCACCCCGTGCTTATGAGCTCTATGCAACAAAAGTCGAATTTGCTTCTGATCAAAGCCGAACCGATGGTCCAAGACTTCAAAGAAGCCCTCATCTTTGGGCTTCTGGGTTTACTCCACCATCTTAATCTTCCTAATGTACTAGGCCACAGTACCGGCGCTTCTGCTAACCATCGATCCGGAGCTCGCGTTGGCTAAGGTTGCTTACTCTCGCTCTATTTCGAAATCATTCGTTCGTCTTTGAATTGAGTCTTCCATGAACAAACCTCAATCCTCCCCTGAACCCCATCGCCCGCTATGGGTGGTCACCGGCGGAACCGGATTGGTCGGCGAAAATCTGCTTAATTTGTTATGTGCCAAAAATTTAAAGGATTTCGATCATAATGATTCAACCGCCTTATCAACCATCCCAAGAATCCGCGCATCATACCGAGACCAGAATCGAATTGGTTGTCAAAAGGTGTTATCTCAAGAAGACCAACATTCCATCGAATGGATGCTATGCGATCTAACGCAATGGGGCGATGCCGAAAAACTGGTAGAAGGGGCTGAACTCGTTTTCCATTGTGCCGCACTCATTTCGTACGATCCCAAGGATCGGACGAATTTGAGGCGTCAAAACGCTCAATCCACAGCAAGACTGGTGGATGCCTGTCTCGCTAACAATGTTCGAAGGCTAGTTTATGTCAGTTCTATTGCAGCGCTAGGGGCTCCCGACGAGAACAAGCCTGTGGATGAAGACACCCCATGGAGCGAAAAGGGCGCATCCTCCGTTTACGGGCGTTCGAAATTTGCAGCGGAGCTGGAAGTTTGGCGAGGTCAGGAAGAAGGCTTAGAAATCATCGTAGTCAATCCCTCCGTGATTCTCGGAACCGGAGCCTTTGATACCGGCAGCAACCAAATGTTCACCAAGGTTCAACGCGGATTGAAATTCTACAGTAGCGGATCCTTGGGCATCGTGGATGTTCGCGATGTCGCCAAGGCCTGCCTTATGTTGCATCAGCACAACCTGGTTGGACAGCGCTTTCTGCTCAATGGAGCGAACCTGACCTTCAAGGCCTTGTTTGATGAAATGGCTACTTGCCTGGGTTGCCAACCTCCAACCCTGTGTCCGCCTTATGGACTTGCTAAATTCACCGCAGCTATTCTTCAAAGGTGGGCCAACCTGCGTGGTCAACGCAATTACATCAGCGCCGAAACGGTCAAAGCCGCCTATACCCGTAAACATTACGATGGAAGCCGTATCCTCCGCGCGTTGCCACAATTTCACTACACCCCCTGGACCCAAACCATTGCGGATGGGGCTGCCCACCGAAGCCTATTCGCCTAATCCCACACTCACAAAACGGCCTAAGCCGTAGATAACGGCAAGCCAAACCAGACCTTTGATCAAGAAAAAAAAGAAGGCCGCCCAACCCAATTTCCGCAGCCACCCCATCGCCGTTCCACGGGTATAGGCCTTAACCGATCCGGACCATATGTTCAAATAGGATGAAGAACGCTTGGCCGGAAACCACGCAAAAATAGCACCCACCACCATGACACCTGCCAAAATTCCAAACAAATCCAATCCACGAAGGTCCACCGGATAAGCCAGTATCTCTAGATTAGCGGAAACAGGAAAAGTCACCAAAGCCCACTCTTCTTGAGCCATGCACAAACCCGCTCCCAAAACAAGTCCTATAAAGGCACCTGTTGTAACAATACCCATACCAGCCCGCCAAAAGATCTTGCGAAGAAGATTAGGTCTCGCACCCAATACCCCCAAAACCTCGATATCACTCCGCTTTTGCAAAACTAGCATACTCAAAGAGCCGATCAGGTTCATGGCGGCCAGAATCACAATGAACAAAAGGAAGGAAAAAGTCCACCACTTCTCGGAGGCAAAAACCTTGAGCAGCACAGATTCTTGTTCCAAACGATCCTTGATCACGATACTATTTGCAAATCCTGCTTCAGCGGATAAGTCCTGCAGCGCTTTGCGAACTTTTTCAGATGTTGCATCGCTTCGAAGAGCAAGTTCAAGCGCGCCGGCCTTGGAACCCTCAAGTCCCATCATGGCCCTCATCGAATCCAAATCTATCACGACCATTTGCCTGTTCACCTCGGGCTGCAGGTCGAAAACACCTTCTACCAGAAGCGGTCTTGACACGAACCCCTGTTCCGGAAACAGCGGATTCAAAGCGACTCCGTACCGCGGTAAAAAAACCTGAATCGGCGCAGCGGTGGGCCCCAATTCTAGGGCTAATTGATCCACTAGGCCTATACCCATTAAAGCCCAAGGCCGTCCCTTAAGTTGGTGCATAAATTCCTTGGGTACTATTTCCGGCCAGAGGATTGAAGCCGGCAATTTCAGGACTTTTTCGAAATCAGCATCGACTCCTTTGATCCAAATAAGGGCTTCCTTACCTTGATAACGAAGTAAGGAATTGGCTTGCAGGGTAGCGGACACTGCTTTGACTCCCTGAATCTTTTGAATGCGCGGAATCCAATACGCAGCATCGAGGTACATCCCCTCTTGAGGTTGAACTTTAAGCTCAGGGTTAAATTTGTTATACAAGCTCAGGGTCATCTCTTCAAGACCGTTGTAAACCGACAGCACCACCACCAAGGCAGCTGTTCCCAACGCCAGCCCCGTCAAGGAAATCAGGGAGATCCATTGACTGTAATGCAAACGTTTGTTTCCCTTAGTCCCCGACCACAGATACCGTGTGGCCATCATGCCCACCAAACCCTTGTTTATCAATATCATGGCTTTACTGCCCGGACAATAAGTTCCGATCCCTGCCAATGCACAAAAACCACATCCAGCAAATTCAATAACAAAATCACAGGGTATGCTAACATATAATACAGTGGGAGTAGCCAGATCCAATCCCTGGATTTCTTCAACAAATATTTGGGAATACGCACCCCGAGGCGAGTGGATAATCTCCCGCTGTACCCGTAAGCATAATGGGCCTTGATTTTGGTGAATCCTATTTCTTTGAGCAGTTTCTTCAGCCCCAAAGCGTTGTAACGATGCAAGGTCTCTTGATTGCCGAGCAATTTGTTAGTAAAATTCGGCTGCACATGAAGTGCTTTATCTGATTGTATCGCCAATAACAAATTTCCTTGTGATCGCAAGGAATCATAAAAATTCCGAAGGACTCTATGATCGTTAGGCATATACTCCAGTACATTCACCGATAACACCAAATCAAAACAATCCGGCTGTCGGAATTGATCAAGGTCTGCTTTTCTGAAATAGACCCTGAATTTCTTTCGCTCTACAAAATACCGGTTGCACTCGCTCACTTCGAACTCATCGCGGTCAAGGGCGCAAATATTCCATGACGGGAAACGAGTACTCATGAAATGTTCATATTGCCCCATACCAGAACCAGCATCCAGGACATGCATGGAACGGCCACCCCGTGCTAAGGCTATGCGCCAAAGCTCTTTGCGTATATGCCAAAAACTGACCACCAAGGCCTCTAATGCAGTGTAGAATAAGGCACGAAAGCTAGGACGCTTGTGCAGAAAATTTCGAAGTGCTTGGCTGAATTCCCTTTGTTCCATGATTGTTTTTCAGACAAACAAATTTCTACGAAGGAGCATTCTCCTTCAGCAACTTTTCAATATGCTCGGCATAATCCAGCGAGTCATCCAGGTAAAATTCCAAATCCGGCACAACACGCATTTGGTTACGGATTCGATGCCCAAGTTCGCCGCGTATGGCCGGTTTGGCCTGGCGAAGTCGATTCACCGTCGATTCTTTGGAGTCTGACTGGCTTGGGCCAAACACCGAGATATAAACCCTAGCTAACGAAAGATCTGCAGTGACCCTTACCATGGTGATGGAAACCATATTCGTGGCGGTCAAGTCCCGAAATTTGTCACGAAAAACCGAGGCCAACTCGGATTGCAGGAGGCTTGAAACCTTCAACTGCCGCTTACCCTGCTCCATGGCGGTAAATTTAGGGCAAATTTTGTCTTGGTTATGTCCGAAAGTTCTTCTGTATTTCCTTTTTACAGCGCGGTACACCTGCGTTGGGCTGATATTGACGCCTTGCAACATGTCAACAATGCCGTGTACCTCAGTTATTTCGAGCAGGCACGGATCGATTATTTCAGAGCCCTGGGTTGTTGGGATTGGGAGAAGGTGGGTATGCTTTTGGTCAGAACCGAGGTGGATTATTTGCGTCCATTGCTCATTCGGGACAAGGCGTGGATTCTAACCCGAACCGTGAAACTCGGCCAAAAAAGCTTTGAAATGGAGTACCTCATCGTGCGCGATGCCTTAGATTGGTCTGCGGACTTGCGCCCTAGCCCCCGAAACATAGCCAACTTAATTCCCGCTGAATTGATGGAACGAGGCCCTCTGCAGAGCATCACCCGAGCTAAATCGGTGCTTGTAGCTTATGATTTTAAACAGAACTGCAGCGTTCCCGTCCCGGAAGCCTACCGGTTGGCCTTGCAGCCATCCTGAACAGCTTACATCAAGCTTGCTCGAGCGCTGCTGCTTAGGCTTGTTCCAATTGCTCCAAGGCAATGGCCGCCAACAATCCCGCTCCGGTCGCCATGGCCTCTTCATCAATATCGAAAGTTGGCGTGTGAACTGAAGAAACAATACCTCTGGCTTCGTTCCGTGTACCCAGCCGATAGAAGGAGGCAGGTATCTCTTGAGCATACCAAGCAAAATCCTCCGCAGCCATCCACAAATCCAAATCCACGACATTCTCTGCACCAAGGTAATATTCGGCGGTGCGCCGGGCAAGAGAGGTAGGAACTGGATGATTGTATAACATTGGATAGCCTTTGTCAATTTCAACCTCGCAGAGGGCTCCCATGGCCGTAGCTGTCCCTTGGGCAATATCGCGAATAAAAGCGTGAGCACGATCCCTCCACCCTTCGTCCAAGGTGCGGAAAGTACCTCGTAACCGTACTTCATTGGGCAAAACATTGTACGCTCCTTCGCCAACGATATGCCCAAAGGACAATACGGACGGTAGGGTAGGGCTCGCCCTTCGGGAAACCACTTGCTGCAGGGCGACCACGATATGAGAAGCAATCAACACCGCGTCCGTATTCAAATGAGGCATGGCCGCATGCCCGCCTTTCCCTCTTATGGTCAATCGAATTTCGTCTGCCGAGGCCATATATTGCCCCGATCGAAAACCCACCTTCCCGCAATCCAGCAAGGGCATCACATGCTGACCGTAAATCGAAACCGGGATTGGATTCAGCAATGCTCCATCTTTGATCATCAAATGGGCCCCTCCCGGTAATCGCTCTTCGGCCGGCTGAAACAACAGCCTCACATTCCCTCGAAAATCTCCTGTCCTTGACCGTAGTAACGCCGCTGCCCCCAAAAGTGAAGCCGTATGAACATCATGCCCACAAGCATGCATAACCCCGGCGACCTGGGAAGCATAGGGAATATCATTAGCTTCCTGAATCGGGAGCGCATCCATATCAGCACGCAAGGCCACCGTAGACCCAGACCCGTAACCTTGAATGTTCGCTATAACACCATAACCCCCAACTCCTTCTCTGAAAGAAATGTCCAGATCCTTGAGGCGTCTTGTGACAAATTGTGCAGTCTCGCGCTCTTCAAACGAAAGTTCCGGATGCTGGTGCAAATGCCGACGGTCAGCAACCAATGTTGCCTGCATATCTTCGGCATCGCGCCGCAGGGCCTCAATCTTCGAAACCATCCTGCTCCAGCGTTGGTGAGCCTTCCTCGGACGATTTAGGGAACAAAAGAACCTTGTCTGGCACCACGAATGCCGCAGGGTATTCACCTTTCAACATCTGCAAATAAGCTTGGGCCTCGGCTTGGTCCCGAAAGTTGCCCACTCGAACTCGAAAATCCGGTTGGCGAAAGCCCATATAGACCCCTAATTTGGCATATTGCTGCATCATAAGGTCCCGAATTTCCTTGGCCTTGGCGCGGGAAGAGCCTTGATACACCTGCACCCGAAACCCGGGAATTTTCTCTTGAGCAAAGGCTACGTTGGAACCGCTATCGGAAGCCAAGAAAGCTACCGCATGCTCTCTCACCAAAACGTCAGCCCTGACCGGTGTCAAGGAATCCAGAAGCAAGACCCACAACACCAAGGTGACCGTGAAACTGGCAAATTGGAGAAAGCGAATGGAAATTACTTTTTTCATAACCTGAAATGGCTTTAGAATATTACCCCTAAATTACTTAGAAACTAATTTATTACCTACTCCTCGGCATCTTTGCCATGGCAAGATTTGAACTTACGACCACTCCCGCAGGGACAAGGATTGTTGCGCCCAATTTTGGGCCCGACGCGAACCGGGGTAGCCGTAGGTGCTGAAGGTTGTCCCTCTCCGCCAAATCCTTGCGGCGAAAGCCTTGAACTCCGGCCTGCCGTGGAGTTTGTGACACCACCGTAATCAGCCTTGGTTGCCGTGGTCGTCTGATTC
>Ga0194128_10004024_pt1 | contig 21957 bp, 17 predicted proteins | sample TA2KigCa65mmetaG_FD_148650 | JGI IMG/M metagenome (GOLD analysis project Ga0194128, IMG submission 148650) | Freshwater microbial communities from Lake Tanganyika, Tanzania - TA2015037 Kigoma Deep Cast 65m | ecosystem: Environmental > Aquatic > Freshwater > Lake | place: Tanzania: Lake... | reverse complement strand
TAAGAGGGGGTCATCAGCAGGCTGAGGATGGCCTGGGCAGGATGATTGAGGATTATGCAAGGCGTATGCAGGATATGCCGGCTCATCACAGCATTCATGCCGGTGGGGTTTTGATTATGGATCAGTCCGTGTTGAATTATACGGCGTGTTTTCGACCGCCCAAGGGTTTTCCAACTGCCATGATGGATATGCACGATGCGGAAGATATGGGCTTTCACAAATTTGATTTGTTGAGTCAGCGTGGCTTGGCCAAAATCAAGGACACCTTGCGGGGTTTGGGGCCCGTACGGCAAAGAGCGTTAACCCAAATTCTCAGAGATACTCCTCGGCTGAAGCGTAATGCCCGGGTTATTCAAATGCTTTCGCAGAGTGCGAGTGTTGGGTGTTTTTACATAGAATCACCGGCGATGCGCATGCTTTTGACCAAGCTCAGGGTTAGGGATTATCTAGGATTGGTCGCCGCGAGTTCCGTGATCCGCCCCGGAGTTTCTTCTTCGGGAATGATGCGGGTTTATATCGAAAGGGAGCGTTGTCCTTCAAAACGTATGGAGGCGCCGGAGGCCTTGAGAAAATTGTTATCGGAAACACACGGTGTGATGATTTACCAAGAAGATGTGATTCGGGTGGCTCATTTTTTTGGGGGCTTAAGCCTTGCGCAGTCGGATGTCTTGCGACGTTCCATGAGCGGCAAGCACAGGGGTCTTACGGAATTGCAGAATCTGGAACATCATTTTATGGTGAAGGCTGCGGCACAAGGCCATGATTCCGGTCTGGTCGAGGAACTGTGGAGGCAAATTGCGGGTTTTGCCGGGTATGCTTTTGCCAAAGGTCATTCGGCATCTTATGCGGTCGAAAGCTATCAATGCCTGTACCTCAAAGCCTATGCCCCGTTGGCGTACATGGTTTCGGTACTGAACAACGGAGGGGGATTCTACAGCACAGAGGAATACCTTCAGGAAGCGGTGAGACTGGGTGCTAAGGCCGAAGGACCTTGCGTGAACCGCAGCGGGGACTCTTTTGTACTGGATGGTAAATCGATTTGGGTGGGATTGAGATGGATTAACGGTTTGGAGGAGAGGAGTATAACGAATATTTTGGAATCTAGGCGTCAGGGTGGACCTTTTGTTGCTGTGGAGGATTTTTGCCGACGCACAGGTTTGGGTAAGGAACAGACCTTGTTGTTATGGCGGGTTGGGGCGTTGCGATCGTTGTCCTCGTCCAGAACCTCGGCCCTGTGGAGTGTGAGGCTTTATTACGGAGGGGTTTCTGCCTCGTTGGTTCATACCCCAAGCATGGCCTTGTTCAAGGAAATGCCTTTGCAGCCATGGGGTGAGACCCAGGGCATGGAATCCGTACCGTATGCCGGTATTCGCCAGGCTTACGATGAGATGGAATTGTTAGGGTTTACGCTTACGGATCCTTTTGCCTTGGTGGATCAGGGAACTTTTGGCCCATCTCGTTCGATGAGTGAACAAGCGGGTGCTGTTCCATCGGAGGTGATTCTGGACGTCTATGCGGTGCACATGCGTACGGTTCGCACCGTCAGGGGTGATCGTATGGCTTTTGGTTGTTGGAGAGACCCTCAGGGGGCTTGGGTGGATACGGTTCATTTTCCTCCGCAACTCAGGGATTACCCGTGGAAAGGCAAGGGTGTTTACCGTGTTAACGGAATTCTTCGCGAGGAATACGACTACCGTTATGTGGAGGTGAGCGCTATGCATAAACGTGCGTTCTTGTCCGTTGAGGGTTCTTTGGAGGGGGATTCATTCTCTTGATATGCGGAGCCGAGATTTCAGTCAAGACCTGGGGCATATTCAGCCCATGAATGCCGATCCAAGGGGGTATGCTTTTGGCGAAAATCGTTGCGTTTTGCATCTTGATTTGGATACGTTTTTTGTTTCGGTCGAAAGGCTCATGGATAGCCGGCTTTGTGGTAAACCTTTGTTGATTGGTGGAGGAGGGGACAGAGCCGTGGTGTCTTCGTGCAGTTACGAAGCAAGGTCCATGGGGGTTTCATCGGGAATGCCGGTACGTATGGCAATGAAATTATGCCCTGAAGCAGTGCTGGTCAGGGGTCATGCCGATCAGTACAGCGAATACAGCAGAGCGGTGACTTCGTTGATGCAAGAATCGCTTCCTATGCTGGAGAAGGCCTCCGTGGATGAGTTTTACGCGGATTTGAGCGGAATGGATAAGTACCTGGGATGCTGGCGCTGGGCTAGCGAAATTCGCAACCGTGTAGCGCGTGAAATTGGCCTACCTTCTTCGTTGGGGCTTTCGGTAAACAAAACAGTTTCCAAAATTGCCACGGGTCAGGCCAAACCTGACAATCAGCAATGCGTGATTAGCGGAAACGAAGCGAGTTATCTGGCGCCGTTACCGGTTCGCAAAATCCCAATGGTCGGGCCGGTTTGGTCCAACCAACTCGAAGAGCTGGGGCTTGGTCGTATTTATTTATTACAACAAATTCCAAAGGATTATCTCGTACGGCTTTTTGGGAAGAACGGGATGACGCTTTGGGAAAAAGCAAGGGGGATTGACCCCAGTCCTGTGATTCCGTACCGGGAACAAAAGTCCATTTCATCCGAGCGAACTTTTGAACAGGATACCGCAGATCCTGCCTTGCTTAGAGCTCGTATTCGCTCTTTGGCCGAGGGGCTGGGAACGGAGCTAAGATCGCAGGGGATGGTTTGCGGTTGCGTGGCCCTGCGGATTCGCTACGCGGACTTCGAAACGGTAAGCCGACAGCAAACCCTGCCTTATACGGCTTCGGATCGGGTTTTGATGGATACGGCAGTGGAATTGTTGCACAAACTCTATACCCGGAGAATGAGGGTACGTTTGGTAGGCGTTCGTTTGAGCGAATTAAGCCATGCAGGCAGTCAAATGGACTTGTTTGCTGATTATTCCCGCGAAGATGCCTTGTACCGTGTGCTCGATCGAATGAAGGATCGATACGGTCGCCATTCACTGCGTTGGGCAGGTGGAATGGGTTAAAAAAGCTATGCTGTGTTGAGGATTAATGCCCGCTGACTCCAGCATCCTGTAACAATTCCCTCATGTCGCTTATGCCTCCTGCATTGAACAATCCGTAGACTCCGGACTGTTGCAACAATTGAAGAGCCATGGCGCTGCGGGCACCGCTGCGGCAATAAAGAATACGGGGTTCCGGCATTTGGTTGATTTGCTCGGTATAGTCCAAAATTTGGGTGTGGGGTATGTGTAGGGAACCTGTTATATGGTCTTGTTGGTATTCGTCTTCTGTTCGGACATCGATCAAGGAATAGGTGCCGGAACGCAGAGCGTCTAATAGATTGAGCATAAAAATTTGCGAAAAATTGGTTTTAGAAAAAGATAACAAAGATGAGAACAAAGACCAATGCGGTAGCAACCCAAAGGCGAAAATCAATCATTGGCCTTCCCTGATCAGGAATAGGGACGTTGTACTCCGGTTTCTGTGGGCGAAAATTATGGTAAATCGTAAGCACTACAATCCCAATCAAGAATTGCAAAATAACCTCGTAGAAATGACCCCGTATCCCATGGATAAGGGCAATAAAAGCAGAGCTGGCGAGCCAAGGCAAGAAGAGGGAATAGCGAACAAACTCTGCTCGGGCATCTTCTTCTTCGGCCACACGTTGGGAGCGGCCATTGAAAAGCAAAGGAGGGAGAAACTGTTTGGCAAGTGCCAGAAATAGACCAAAGAGCAAAATACTGAGAACAATACGAATACCCAAGTTAAGGCCTGTCGATAAAAAAACGAGGCCCACAAACTTGGGGATAAAAACTCCGGCAACGGCGCCACACAGTAACCTGCTAAAGCCATGCAAGCTGGTCCAGATGATGAGCCCCAAGGAGATCCCGTTATCCCAAAGCATCTCCCATCGCTGCAAAATATAAAAAGCGGCAAAGGCAAAAATGAGAGGACCTATAAAGAAAGCTGCAATTGTTGAGCCTCCAGACCAGCCTCCTCCTTGAATAACCGAGTCGTCGGCAAGGCGTCCGATGGAAACGCCGTAGTAATGGAGAACAGGTCGAAGATCTTCCAGTTTGGCGAAAAAATAAGAAAGAAAAATCAAAGGAATCCGAACTAAATAATACCCTATGATGGCGAGGCAGGTATTATTAATCACAAGGGCTAGGCGCTCTTGGGTAGTCCAAATAGGTTGGTAAGGCTTGATATCTTCTTCGTCCGACATAAGTCTTGGATGGGGGGCTTTTTCGAAGATGAATTAGACTATTTGGTGAGCGATGAATTAGCGTGTTTTGAGGGATTCAAGGGAATAAAGGAGCGAGGTTGCTAAACAAGGTAAAGATAAGGTTTTTTGGGGCAGAATCAAGCGATTCCTGCGTACTCTTGGAGATGTTGAAAGTTGGGATGCAAGCGGCCTTGGTTTAACAAAATGGAGTTCTCGGGTATTGAGGATGGGCTATTCATCAAGGGGCTGACGAAGAAACGAAACAAAGCGGAACTGAAATCGCGAGATGCGTCGGCGGGTAGTTCACAGGGTAAATTATCTACGGCCATGATGTCCACATTGTTGGGCTCAAAGGGTGGACATTCGAGCAGGGTGACTTTGGATATTCCGTAATAAGGATCCTCAATGGTTGAGGGTCGAAGGGTCAGCGGCACGGATCCTTCGATATCGCAAGAAATATCCGCTATTTGTTGGACGGTGAACTTTGAATTTTGAATGAAGGCGGGCTCAAAATACCTGGGGGCAGCAGGATTCCAATTAATGGTATTGATCATGAGGTCCGACGAACCCAAGTAGGGCTCAATACAGGTTTCGAAATCTTGAGGACTTGTGTAGAAAGCCTGTGATGAATAGGGCGAACCGTCTTTGGCTCGGAACAAATCCTTGGAGCGCAGTACCGTGTAGATGAGAGGCTTCGAGCCCGGTAAATTGCTGTGGGAATTCAGGAAGGATTGAGGGTCCATGGCCATGAAACCGGCGTCTTCCAAAACTTGAACGACGCCTTGACCCACCCGCCCGCTTCCACAAACCAAAACCCTGTAAGGGCTACCGTCTCGGTTGGCGATGAGCGAGGTTTCCGTTTGGAGGATATGTTGCAATTCTTGATAAGAACCTGTTTCAACAGCCTTTGGCCAGGTGTAGGTGCCGCTGCGTAAACCCCGCATTCGCAATCCATGCCATGCCCCCACGATCCCTGCCCAATACCCAAAGGCTACCGTCCTTTGACCCGATTCGTTGGTCATCAATTCATAATCGTGCAGGGTGATTCGATTTCGAACCATATGCTGCATCAATTCTTGATTGGAAGGCTGTGCCTTGATGGTATGCGAAAAAAAGGCAAAGGCATGATCCGGGAGTAGTTGGTCCAAAGCCACTTCTTTGACACCAAAGATGAGGTCACATCCTAACAAATCTTCTTGCACGATGCATCCTGCATCGCGGTATTGAAGATCCTCGAAGCAACGAAACGACGAGGGTTGTACCCGAATTTCAGTCCCTGGATAGGCTTCCATAAGGGCCCTGCAATCCTCCGGAACCAAGGGGGTACGAAGATCGTGAGGTTTTTTGGATTCACGTAAAATTCCTAATCGGAAAGGCTGGCTGGGATTCATCCGCGTGCAGAGGTTTAGCGTTGCAGATATTCTGGGAGCCCAAGCGGGAACAGTTCCGTGAGGAGGCGTTGATCTCCGATAACGTTCTTCAAATTCCATAACACAAATTGAATATCTACTCCGATGGATCGGCTGTAGTCTGCATTCCATGCAAAGTCGTTGATGGTTGCCCCAAAAGCCCTGTCGAAATTCACTCCTACCAATTCGCCGTCAGCATTCATGACCGGAGACCCTGAATTCCCTCCGGTAGTGTCCAGGTTGTATAAAAATGCCAAAGGAATATTCTCTGACTTGGTTCTTGGTTTTTTTATGGTTTGGGTTTGATCCCTTGCTGCATCCACCATGGTGATGGCCAAATCCCCAAATCGCTGTTCTTGATTTGGCTGTTCGGGTGTTTGGGTCAAGGCAGGGTAACCTTGACGAATTGCGCGGTATAAGGTGGAGTCGATACGGTAATCGGGATGCCCTGTGGATGCTTTTTCGAACATGCCGTTCAGGGTGGTGAATGGCCGATGATAAACTCCATCTTCCGGCGAGAAACCTTGGACCTTACCGTAGGTTAAACGCAAGGTGCTGTTGGCGTCCGGAACAAAGGATTGGTTGAGTATTTGAAGACGTAAATCAAGATAGGCGGGTAAGTTGGCGCTCAATCGGGCCGTCCAATCGCTTTGTTCCTGCTTGATGCGCAAGGACAAACTGCGCCAATAATTCCCTAGGGCCTGCGTCCATTTGGATTCTTCTGGAAAGTCTTTGGACTGTTCAATTTGATCCAACCATGCATTCCATTTCCCTAATCGGATGTCCTGCGGTAGTAATTCCGAATTTTGGGTTACAAAATAGTGGAGGACGTCCTTTTCGAGGGAACCACGCCAGCTGCCCCGGTTCTTCTCTTTCCAAACATTGAATGCTTTGGTTTCGACTTCGATGAGGGAGTCTTTGGATGGATTGTTCTTCAAAGCGGAGAGCCGGTCCTTGAAGTCCGCTTGACGGATTATGCATTGCATCGCTTTGGATTGACCTGCAAGGTGTTGAAAATTCAAATGCAATTCAGCACGTTGATGCATGGCCAAGTACAAGGAATCCAAGTCGTTCATGGCGATCAATGCATTCGCTTGACCCGCTTGCCGGCATGCCTTGTCCACCGATTCAAATTGCGCAAGGATTGGGACGCGGCGTAGGCCTTGCAATTTACCTCGGTAGTTTTTGGAGGTATTGGCTAGTGATTTGATACGGGAAGACCATAACAAGGATTCACTTGTGGATAGCTCGCTTTGTTTTTCCAATCGTTGGATAATCCAATCAAAATTCTTTTGGGTAATGGGGAGTAATTTTTCGGCCTGGTAGCGCAGATAAGAGGCGGGGTATTGGCGAAAAGTCCTACCGGGATAGCCCATAATCATCACGAAATCATTTTCGGCAAGGGGCTTTTGGGCGATGGGCAAATACGCAATAGGCTTGAAAGGGATATTCTCGGGGTGATAAGTCCGTGTTTCTCCTTTGGGTCCTGTATAGGCTCTCAGGAAGGTATAATCTCCGGTATGACGCGGCCAAACCCAATTATCGGATTCCCCACCGAATTCCCCAATGGCACGGGATGGGGCATAGACGATACGAATGTCACTGAGTACGGTGTATTGAAACAATACATACGATTTTCCCGGAAACATTTCCGAAACCTCGAACGTCGAATTGCTGTCTTTGGCTGCAGCGGTTTTTTCGAGAGAGGTCATGCGTTCTTTGATCGCTTTCTGCCTATCCACAGGGCGGTCGGTACCGGGAAGGTCGGCGAGAATTCGTTCGCTGCAATCCTCAAAGCCAACCGTAATGCGGAGGCTGAGTCCTTTGGCAGGAATTTCGCCGGTCATTTTGCTCGCATAAAATCCTCTTTCGAGATGATTTTCCTCAGGGGTGCTGACTGCCGCTACGGCATCGAAGGCGCAATGGTGATTGGTTACCAAGAGTCCCTCGGAAGACACAAAGGAACCAGAACAACCGCCTACCCTCACCAAGGCAGGGAGCAGTCCTTTGTTGCTTAGGCTCAAAACCAGGCTGGGATCCATGCGCAGGCCGGCTTTGATAAGGGCTTCCTTCTGAATGGCTAGGGGAGGATACATCCCCTCATCAGGCACGGCGTAGGCTGCATGCTTGCCAAAGACCAAAAGCAGCAGCCCTAACAACATCCGCATGATTAAACGATGCGGAAACATAGCCTTTTGGGCAAAAGGTTGGGAGAATGCGTAGAAGATATGTTTTTTCATGGTAAATATCAAGCGTTGATTCAGGGAAAATGTTGATCGTTGATTCAGAGTATTTCAAGATTTAGCTGTTGCACAATGGCTTCTTGAGCGGATTGCATCAAGAGTCTTGCCGCCTTTCCAACATGGCCATCGCATTGTTGGAGGACATCATTGGAGAGGATCGAGGGGAGTATATCAAAGCGTATAGTTTGTCCAAAGGGAATGGGAAGGAAATTCCATTGAGCCAATCTCCATGAATCGCGAATAGCCACAGGAACCAATTCCACTTGAGGATTGGATTGCATCAATTGTTCTAGGCCTCCGCTTCGGAAGACTGCAGATTTTCCATCTCGAGCTCGCGTTCCCTCTGGGAAGTACAAAACATTTTCTCCGCTTCTTGCAATGCGTTCACCTAACTTTCGCATAGCTTCCAGAGATTGCTGCGGGTTTTGGCGTTGGATGGCGATCACGCCACCGGCTTTGAAATTATACGATACGGATGGGATGCCTTGGGACAATTCGGCTTTGGAAACCAAAACCAAGCGGAAGGAGCGAAGCTTCCAAATCAAAGGAGGAATATCGTTGAGGCTTTGATGGTTGGCGATAAAGATGCGGGTCATTGGATGCTGAGCAGTACCCGAGGTCGATGCCGGTATCGACAAGGCATGTGGGTGCCTGTTCCATGAGATTCGGCAGGCATTCAGCCACAATGCACCGTACAAGAGTCTATTCATCAGATGAATTCCTTTCTGATGAGCTTCGTATCCAAAAACCAAATGAATCAAGCGCAGGCATGGATCAAAAACAAGGACAATAACCCCAAAAGCCAGCAAATACAAGGGAGTTCCTAGCCAACCTAGCAAGCGTGATGTTTTGGAATTCGAAAAAATGCGGGTAGTCATGGCCTAAAGGCCGAAAATACGGCCTGTTTCGTTCTTCCGAAGGAATTTCCTTCATAGAAAGGAATCCTAACCTGCGCTAACTGCTTTGGCAGGTATTTGCATTGTTTCTCTTGGATTTAAGGGAGACGGTGGAACATTTTTCATGATTCGGTGTTTTAAAATCATGAAATCATTGAAAATGCTGCTTATCGGTCTGCTTTTGTTTTTAGCTTTTCTGGCCGGTACACGGCTCTTAGCCTTCGAGAAGGTCCCTGAGCCTGCATTCAAGAGCTTGGCTAAATTGAGTGGGGGTGTGGAAGTCAGAGAATACCCTTCTTTGGTGGTGGCCAAAACTAGTTTGAGCCGTAATTCATTGGATGGTCCCGCCAATGAAGGATTCCGAGTGGTTGCCCGTTATCTTTTTGGGGGTAACGACCGTTCCGAATCCATGGCCATGACAGCGCCGGTGGTTATGGACATGGGCGAGCAGCCTTCCTTGTATTTCTATATGCCCTTTGATCGTAGCGAGTCCGATTTGCCCGCTACAAGGGACCGTGCGATAATCTTGCAAACCCTTCCGCCTCGTACCCTGGGAGTCCTAAGGTTTGGGGGTTATGCGAGCGACCAAGATCTGAAGCGGTATGGACGTCGCCTAAGGGAAATCCTGGAGCAAGAAGGTTGGCAGGTGGAGGGTCCCCTCTTGTACATGGGGTACAATGCACCATGGACGCTGATAGGGAGGCGGAACGAGGTGGCCTACCAGGTCCGTCGATCTTCATAGAGTGGGGGCAGTGCCTAGCACTGACCCCCGTCGCGATGTGGAGCTGCAGGGAGTTGAACCCTGGTCCAGTCAAGCCGATCCCCGACTTTCTACATGCTTATCCATCCCTTGATTTTCGACGGGATCCAGGCGGGAGGCGGGCCGAAGATCACGCTTAGGCTTTAGGGTTCTCGTTCCTTGGTCAAGCCTGCCTTGGAACCAGTTCAATGTGGTCGATGCCTCCATAGGACAGGCCATTGAGCTCACCTGTCCGGAGACAACTCTTGCTAATTCCTAGAATTAAGCAGCGAGTGCGTAGTCGTAGTTGCCGTTTAAGGCTTGAACCATCGGATTAACGAGCAACGGTTCCAGGCTCGGCATGCTTACCGGGTTATCTAAACAAGCTGTCGATTCCGTTCAGCCCCGAAGTGCAAAAATACGATCTTTCCATGAATTCCGCAAGGCGAATTATGGATTCCAAAGCCTCTGCCAGGCATCGGAGGCCCCAGGGGCTGGGTTTAATTGGCTTTGGACGGGGGTGCTTGGGAGGCCATGGGAAGAGGACTGATGTTGTAACACTGCTGCAGCGATTGCGATTTCTTCCGAGGTGGAGAGTGGACTCCCTGATTCAGAGGACTCCCAAGGTGGCAACGGGGTATCCAACGATTCAGCACCACGAAAATATTGGGTAATAAAGCCGGTATCGAAACGGCCTTCCACAAAGGCGGATTGCTCCATCACCCAACGTCCAAAATCCAAGGTGGTAGCGGGTCCCGCAAGTTCAAATTCATCCAAGGCCCTTTTCATCCGGGCAATGGCGGCCAATCGATTGGGGGCATGCACGATGAGTTTGGCCAGCAAAGGATCGTAATGCACCGGGATGTCCATGCCTTCTTCGTAACCGGAATCCAAACGAATACCAGGTCCTTGAGGGGGTTGGAAGCGAATGAGCTTGCCCAGGTCCGGCAGAAACTGATTGCGAGGGTCCTCTGCACAAATCCTTAGCTCGATGCTGTGGCCATTGATGCGCAAATCCTCTTGTCGCAGGGTAAGGGGAAGCCCTGCCGCTATTTCGAATTGCATACGAACCAGATCCAAGCCCGTGATGCATTCGGTAACGGGGTGCTCCACTTGGAGGCGTGTGTTCATTTCCAAGAAGTAAAAGCGGTTGTCTTGGTCCAACAAAAATTCGACGGTGCCTGCATTGCGGTACTCGCATGCTTGGGCAACACGAACGGCAGCTTCGCCCATGGCTTTGCGGAGGTCTGTGTCCAAACAGGAGGATGGGGCTTCTTCGACGAGCTTTTGGTGCCTGCGTTGAATGGAACATTCCCGTTCGAACAAGTAAACCGTGTGCCCGAAGTCATCGGCCATTAATTGAATTTCGATATGTCTGGGATTGGCGATGTATTTCTCCAAAAAGACGGCTCCGTCACCAAAGGCGTTGGTTGCTTCCGATATGGCCAAATGCAGGGATTCGTGGAGCTCTTCCAAACGGTTAACAATGCGCATTCCCTTTCCGCCACCGCCTGCGGCTGCCTTGATTAGCAAAGGAAATCCGATTCCTTGGGCGATCTCTGCGGCTTGTATGGGGTCGGAAACCGGATGATCGGTTCCGGGAACCAAGGGAATCTCGTAACCGGCAACGGCTTGTTTGGCAGCGACTTTGTTGCCCATGGCCTCCATGCTTCGGGAGCTTGGGCCCACCAAAACCAGGCCTGCTTCTTCAACCACTTTGGCAAAAGCTGCATTTTCGGAAAGAAAACCATACCCCGGATGTATGGCTTGGCATCCTTGATCCAAGGCAAGACGAACCAAAGACTCACCGCGCAGGTAAGATGCTGAGGAGGGTGCTGGACCAATCGGAAAGGCCCAATCGGCATACCGAACATGGGGTGCCTTTCGATCTGCCTCGGAAAATACGGCGACAGTTTCGATGCCCATTTCACGGGCAGTGCGCAGAATCCGCCAAGCGATTTCGCCACGGTTGGCAATCAGTACTTTGTGAATGGGTCTGGGGGCGTGAGCGAGGGCAGAGGGCATGGGCTAAAATTCGTCAACAATTGGACCTAAATTAGCCACCAATTCATGAAAGGCAAGCAAACTGTTCGAACCATGCTCCATCTGTTTCGGCATGAGTGGCTAAGGGAATGGCGTCAGGGACAGTGGTTGGCAGGTTCCTTGTTGTACTTGGCTGGCGGCATCTTTGCCGCTCAATTGATGCTTCGTCCAGCAGGCCCGCTGGCATGGGTGGCCATGTATTGGTTGTTGATGCTGTTCGCCTCGGTGTACGTTCTGTCCCGAACGTATTTGGGTTTGAGCAATGGACTGCTGATGTATTATAAGGTGGCAACCCCAGGGGTTACCTTGTGGCTTATCAAGGTTCTAACGGGAACCCTTTCCCTGTGGGTGTTGATGGCCTTGGCCTCTATTCTCATGGGGGTATGGATGGGTTATCCGATTCAAAACACGGGGATCTTCCTCTTGACCCAATTTCTGGCTGGTCCATTGCTCGCTACGGTGCTGACCTTGGTTTCGGCCATGGCCCGCGGTGCCGCCAATCCCGCCCAACTCATGCCGGTGCTGGGATTTCCACTTTTGGTGCCCTGTTTACTGCTGGTGCATCGTCTCTCGCGTATGGCCTTGGATGGCTTGGAATGGTCGGTGGTTTGGCCGTATGCAGGAGCGATGGCAGCCCTCTTGGTCATGATCCTGGCCTTGGGGACCTTGTTGTTTCCCTTTCTCTGGAGGGATTAATGCTCATGAAATTATCTTTGAACCTCCAATGAATTCGCTCCCACATCGTATATCCCCACTGCCTTTGGCCTTGAAGCTGATAACCATTTTATGCATGGTCTATGTTTTTTGGATGGGTTGGATGGGGGAGGTGCCTCGCAAAGTGATTTTGAACGAATCGGTGAGAAACCTCTATTTTCATGTCCCGATGTGGTTTGGGATGATTCTGATGCTGCTGGGAGCGGCCGTGTATTCGTTGAGGTATTTGTTGTTCCAACACAACACCGATGATGCATGGGCTTCAGCTTTAACTCAAATGGGAATTCTTTTTGGGATTCTGGGCCTTATTACCGGAATGGTTTGGGCGCAGTTTACCTGGGGCGCCTGGTGGAGCGGTGACCCCAAACAAAATGCCTCGGCCATAGGTCTTTTGATGTATCTGGCCTATACCGTTCTACGCTCCTCTTTCGAGGATAAGCGCAGGCAGGCTCGCATATCGGCTACGTACAATATTCTGGCTTTTTTCTGTTTGATTCCCTTGCTGTTCATCCTCCCAAGGCTCACTGATTCCTTGCATCCCGGCAACGGGGGCAACCCGGGATTCTCGGCCTACGATTTGGATGGACGCATGCGTTGGGTTTTTTATCCTGCGGTGATCGCTTGGACCCTCATGGGTTGGTGGGCCTCCAATCTTTGGGCCCGTTATAATTTGTTAAAAAATAGAATTCAATCCTAAACCTAGGCCCATGAAGCAGTTTTTTCTGGTTTTGACCTTGATTATGATGTTAAGCATCGTTGGCTTCGCTGCGGGCACGGCCCAAGAGGTAGTCTCGACCATGAATGCGCAAGAAGCCGTGACCATGGCGGATACCTTGCGCAGCAACGGAAAAATTTACGTGGTTTTGGCCGTTGTATTGCTCATACAGGTCGGTCTTTTCGTCATGTTATGGCGTTTGGATCGGAAATTATCCTCCTTGGAAGCCTGACTTTGGGGTCACCACGCCGATCTACTGGTCACTGCACCGTTCTATAGCACGCCTATCTAAAGATTGCCACGCAGGGCCTGCTCGCGTTCGATTGATTCGAAGAGGGCCTTGAAATTTCCTTTGCCAAAGGACTTAGCCCCTCTGCGCTGGATAATTTCAAAGAACATGGTGGGTCTATCCTGCACCGGTTTGGTGAACAACTGCAAGAGGTAACCGTGTTCGTCGCGGTCTACCAGGATATTCAAAGATCGGAGAATTTGGATATCCTCCTTGATTTCGCCAACCCGCTCGGTCAAGTCGTCGTAGTAGGTTTCGGGGACATAGAGAAATTCAACCCCCCTGCGGCGAAGTTCCGTTACCGTATGCACAATATCGTAGGTTTCGACCGCGATATGTTGGACTCCGGCACCTCGGTAAAACTCGATGTACTCTTCGATTTGGGATTTCTTTTTGCCTTCGGCGGGTTCGTTGATGGGGAATTTGACATAACCGTTACCGTTCGAAACCACTTTGGACATGAGGGCCGAATATTCGGTGGAGATATCCTTGTCATCAAAGGTGATGAGCAATTGAAAGCCCATAACTTTTTCGTAAAATTCAACCCAGGTGTTCATGGCGCCTAGTTCCACATTGCCCACGCAATGATCCACGTACTGAAGACCTACCGGCTCTACAGGGAGTTTCCACCGGGGATGATCATAACCGGGCAGGAAAAGACCGTGGTAGTCTTTGCGTTCGACAAAGCGGTGAACGGTATCCCCGTAGGTATGGATGGAGGCGATGACCACCTTGCCGTGAGCATCTTCGAGCACTTGGGGGGCCTGATGGGGACGGGCACCGCGGGCCACCGTCGCTTCGAAGGCCGCTGTGGCATCGTCCACCCACAGTGACAAAAATTTGACCCCGTCACCGTGCTGGTCGACATGTTTGGAGATCTCGGTCTGCGGGTGCAGTGAAGAGGTGAGGACCAAACGAATTTTGTTTTGTTGCAAAACGTAGGAGGCTCGGTCCTTGAGCCCGGTTTCTGGGCCTGCATAGGCAATCAATTCGTAGCCAAAGGCGGCCTGGTAATAATAGGCGGATTGTTTGGCATTCCCTACATAAAGTTCTAAGTGGTCTGTCCCCAGAAGCGGAAGAAAGTCATCGTTGACCGAGGCGGTAGTGGGTTGGGTCAAGGTTTCGTTCATGGTGATGCGAGGGAGTAGAGAGCGAAAGGGTTTATTCGTAGGCGGACTCCATCCAGGATCGGTAATACTTCCCGTCGTCCAACGACATAGCATTTTGGGTGATGGCCAATGGTTTGAAGGTGTCAATCATGACGGCGTATTCATCGGTGGATGTTTTGCCGATACTGCGCTCGTAGGCGCCGGGGTGGGGTCCATGGGGAATACCACCGGGGTGCAAGGTGATTTGACCGGGTCCGATATCGTTACGGCTCATAAAATCCCCGTCCACATAATACAGGATTTCTTCGGAATCGATATTGGAATGGTTGTAGGGTGCTGGGATCGATAGCGGGTGGTAATCGTAAAGGCGGGGACAAAAGCTACAGACCACAAAACCTTTACTTTCAAAGGTTTGATGCACCGGGGGCGGTTGGTGAACCCGACCCGTGATGGGTTCAAAGTTGTAGATGCTGAAGCCGTATGGAAAATTATAGCCGTCGTAGCCCACTACGTCAAAAGGATGGCTGGCATAGACCACCGAATGAAGGATGCCTTGCTTACGGATTTTGATTTCAAAGGAACCTACCTGGTCGTGGGTTTCCAGGTCGGTGGGGAGTTTATAGTCCCTTTCGCAGTAGGGGGAATGTTCCAACAACTGCCCAAACCAATTGCGGTAGCGCTTGGGGGTATACAGGGGGTCGTTGGATTCCAGGTAGAGCAGACGGTTGTCTGACCCATCAAATTCAAAAACGTGAATCATCCCTCGGGGTATCAGGAGGTAATCCCCTTTTTCGAAGGCGATATTCCCCAACTGGGTCCGCAGGGTCCCTGTCCCACGATGGACAAAAATTAATTCATCGGCGTCCGCGTTTTTGTAGAAATAGTCCTGGCTGCTCCCGCTCGGGGCGGCAAGCCCCATGGTGAGGTCATGGTTTACAAAAAGGGGAACCCGGCTTTGGAGGTAATCCTGAACGGGTTCAACCTGAAAACCTTGGTAGCGGCGAGGGGTTATGTTATGCTGAACGGCAATGGCGGGTCTACCATCCACAGGCTCGCCCAAGGAGCGAATGATGGTGGGACGATGCAGGTGGTACATCAGCGAGGACATCCCCTCAAAGCCCACAGTGCCGAACAATTGCTCGTAGTACAGTTCCCCGTTCGCTTTGCGGAACTGGGTGTGTCGTTTGGGTGGGATTTGTCCCAGGCGATGGTAAACAGGCATAAGCGATGGACTTAAGAGGAGTAATCTACGCGAAGTTAAGGACGGTCGACCCAGTCTACGAGAATAAGATTGGTGTCTCGGTTTCCTCCATTGCGTCGGTTGGAGGCAAAGACCAAGCGACGGCCATCCGGTGAAAACATCGGAAAGGAATCAAAGGTGGGATCAAAGGTGACCTGTTGAAGACCCGTACCGTCCAGGTTGATCATGAATAAGTTAAAGGGAAACCCCCTTTTGCTGTGGTGGTTTGAAGAAAAAATGACCCGACGACCATCGGGATGAAAATAAGGTGCCCAATTGGCCCCGCCCAGTTGGGTGATTTGACGCATTTCACTACCATCCAGGTTGCAAGTAAAGAGTTCCATGCGGGTTGGGGCCACCAGACCTTGGGCCAGCAATTCCCTGTATTCCCGAATTTCTTCGGGGGTGCTTGGGCGGGATGCCCTAAAAATTAGCTGCTTACTATCCGGCGAAAAAAAGGCCCCTCCATCGTACCCCAATTCCTGAGTTACCCTCCGAATCTTGCGATCCGGCCAGGACATGAGGTAAAGGTCGAGGTCTCCATCGCGGGTACTGGTAAAAATCATCCAACGGCCATCTGGCGAAAAGGTGGCTTCGGCATCGTAACCGGGAGCACCCACCAAAACTTCCCGTTGCTCTCCCTTCAAATCGCTGATATAAATATCGTAGGCTTCGTCGATAGACCACAGGTATTTGCGGTCTGGTCGGGGGGCGGGTGGTGGTGGACAAGCCTCCTGCTGACCATGCGTGGAGGCCCAGACCACCATTTGATCACCGGGTACAAAATAGGCGCAGGTGGTACGGCCTTGGCCCGTGGAGACCATCACCGGTTTTTGGGTGATGCGATCGCCCAAAGCTTGGCCCTTCGTTGGCAAAACGCGGGATGAATCCAAAACAAAAATCTGATCGCATTCCAAACCCCAAGCGGGGTTATTGCTCTGGAAAACCAATTGGTTGGAAGCCGTATTCCAATACGCCTCGGCATTGTCCCCACCGCGAGTTAACATGCGGGCGTTGCGAAAATTCAATTCCGACGGGTAAATCAAAGAATCTTGGGCCTTGGTGACCATCGATAGCCCACCCAACAAGGCGCCTTGGAGCACAAGGAAGCCTAATGTCCATGGAATGAATTTATTAGGTCTGGTATTTGGAATCCCGGCTGCTTGTCCTGATCTAGAAAGTTTATGATTGCGCATGGAGGCCCTATTTTTGACAAAATTAATGGTCAATTCAGGGCAACGTTGGTGGATAGGGTTGGGCTTAGCATTTTTGCTAGCCGCCGCTTCTTGTCGTCAAAACCAAAATGCGGATCGGACCGCCGAGCGCAAGGAGGCCACTACCTCCGAGGGTACGTTGCAAGAACTCAACCGCCGCATTGCGATGAATTCATCGGATGCCACAGCCTATGGAGAACGGGCGGATTGGTGGCTTACCCAAGATCGTGAAAACCCAATGGTTTCGTCAGTCGCTGCCGTATCAAGCGGTCCTGATGACCCCACGGGAATGGGAAGCCCGGACGAGCCCCGAGAGGCCCTTCGAAAGGCATTGCAGGATATTAAATCAGCACTTTTGTTGGATACAGGTAATGCCTTGTTTTACTGTATTTTAGGAGAAATATACACGAGGTTGGGTTTGGTTTCAGAAGCCGATGATGCGCTCAGGGTTTCGATGGCTCGCAATCCGGAATTGGTCAGGGTGTACTTGCGGCGGGGAGAACTTGCCTTGATTAACCGCCAGCATGGGGTATCTTTCAAGTATTTGAACGAAGCTTTGCGGCGGGATAAGCGTTTGGCGGAAGGGTATTTGCTCAAAGGGCTCACCTATTTGGAGCTTAAGGACACCGCAGCTGCCCGATCGGCATGGCTCACGGCCATTGAACAAGACCCCAATTTGTATGCGGCCTATCTGGAACTGGGTTTGAGGGAAAAAGATCCGCAGACCGCGCATCGGTATTTCTCAAACGTCTTGCAGCTCAAACCCGGTCATGTAGAGGCCTGTTATGCCCGTGGCATGTTGCTGCAAGAACAAGGTTATTTGGATTCGGCCAGGCAGGATTACCGAAACTTGCTGAAGGTAAGGCCCCAACACCGGGACGCCCTCTTCAACATGGCCTATTTGGATATGCTGGATAAGAATTTTGATGAGGCGATCACGGGATACGACAAGGTTTTGGCTTTGGATGCCCAAGATCTCCCTGCAATGCTGAATCGTGGCTTATGTTACGAATTGATGGGCAAGGTTCAAGAGGCTGCTGCGGATTACAAGGAATGCCTGCGCCTTCGCAAGGGCTATCCACAGGCCCTGCAGGGCCTCAATCGCCTCAAATGATGTATATTCGCAGGCTTTTCGAAAGGCAAATTCCCCACCTCCCGTAGTATTCCATGAATCATTCTGAAATCATCGTCCAACTCCCTGACGGAACTCGTCGAAACTACCCAAGCGGTACGACCGGGTTGGACGTGGCTCGTTCCATTTCAGAGGGATTGGCTCGGCAGGTGCTGGCCTGCGATGTCAATGGTGAAGTTTGGGATTTGAACCGGGCTTTACCCGCTGAATCCACCTTTCGTCTTTTGAAATGGGAGGACCAAGGGGGTAAATCTACTTTTTGGCACAGCAGTGCTCACTTGCTTGCGGAGGCTTTGGAGTCCCTCTATCCAGGGATCCAATTGGGGATAGGTCCAGCGATTGAGCAGGGCTTCTTCTACGACATTGATTTTGGGGATTATTCTTTTTCAAGCGATGACTTCGAGGTAGTTGAGAAAAAGATGCAAGCCCTTGCCGCAACGGGCGCCTCTTTTGAACGTCAAGAAATTTCCAAAGCGGAGGCCATCTCGTATTTCACCAAGAAGGGCGACCCGTACAAAATGGAATTGCTTGAGGGTTTGGCTGACGGACAAATTACCTTCTATACCCAAGGGCAATTCACGGATTTGTGCCGTGGGCCACATATCCCCGATACCTCCAAAATCAAAGCAATCAAATTATTGAACACCGCCGGAGCCTATTGGAGAGGCAACGAGAAGAACAAACAATTGACGAGGATCTACGGCGTCTCTTTTCCCACCACCAAGGACTTGGAGCAACACCTCCACCTGTTGGAGGAAGCGCGCAAAAGGGATCACCGCAAGTTGGGCAAGGAATTGGAATTGTTTACCTTTAGTGAGAAGGTGGGCATGGGGCTCCCGCTGTGGTTGCCCAAGGGGGCCATGGTCCGCGAAGTCTTGGAGCAGTTTTTGCGCAGACAGCAAGTCAGGGCGGGTTATGTGCAGGTGGTAACCCCGCATATCGGGCACAAAGAGCTTTACCAAACGTCAGGGCATTGGGACAAATACGGCCAAGATTCGTTCAGACCCATACTCACACCGCACGAAGGGGAAGAGTATTTGCTCAAGCCCATGAACTGCCCTCATCACTGCGAGATTTACAAGGCCAAGCCCCGCTCTTACAAGGATCTCCCTCTTCGATTAGCAGAGTTTGGGACGGTTTATCGCTACGAGCAACACGGGGAGTTGCATGGACTGACCCGAGTGAGAGGGTTCACCCAGGACGATGCGCATTTGTTCTGCAGAGATGATCAAGTAAAAGACGAATTCAAGAAGGTTATATCCTTGGTATTGAAGGTTTTTGATGTTCTTGGTTTTGAGAAATACACCGCTCAAATTTCTTTTAGGGACCCGGCCAATCGCACCAAATACATAGGAACAGATGAGGCTTGGGCCAAGGCCGAACAGGCCATTATTGAGGCCACCACAGAAATGGGGATGCAGACGGTAACGGTCCCTGGCGAAGCAGCCTTTTACGGTCCCAAATTGGACTTTATGGTGCACGATGCCTTGGGACGCTCCTGGCAATTGGGTACGATTCAGGTGGATTACAACCTACCCGAACGATTTGACTTGACGTATGTGGGAGCCGACAATGCCCGGTACAGACCGGTCATGATCCACCGCGCTCCCTTTGGCTCCATGGAACGCTTTGTGGCTCTTTTGATCGAACATTGTGCGGGTAATTTCCCGTTGTGGCTGGCCCCGGAACAGGTTGCGATTCTGCCCATTTCTGAAAAGTTTCAGGATTTTGCCCAAGAAATCCAAAGCATGCTGACAACTGCCGATATTCGCAGTACCATTGACCAACGAGACGAAAAAATTGGACGAAAAATCCGTGATGCCGAAGTTCAGAAGATCCCATTCATGCTAATTATCGGGGAGAAAGAGGTGGAATCCCGGACGGTGGCTGTGCGTCGCCATGGACAGGGTCAAGGGGAAACATTGGGAATAGAGGCCTTTGTGGCGCTCTTGAATACCGAGCTTGATGCAGTCCGCTAAGCCATTCCCCATGGACTGTTCTCGATTATTTTCTTGATTCAACTTGATTTTTTCATTTTTTTAATTTAATCTAAACAAAGGAGGTCCTTATCAATCAGCCTGTTCGTAATCCTAATTTTAACAGAAGGCAGCAGAAGCCTGTCGACCCAATCAATGAAAACATTCGAGCAGAGCAGGTTCGCCTGGTCGGTGAAAATGTGGAACAAGGGGTTTACACCTTGGCCAAGGCCTTGCAAATAGCCGAAGGATTGGGCCTTGACCTGGTCCTTATCGCGGAGACCGCGACACCTCCCGTTTGCCGTGTCACTGATTACAGCAAATTCCAATACGAGAAAAAGAAAAAGGAGAAGGAAATCAAGGCCCATGCCGCCAAGAATTTGGTCAAGGAGATTCGCTTTGGTCCGAATACCGATGATCACGATTTTCAATTCAAACTCAAGCACGCCAAGAACTTTCTCCAAGAAGGTTCCAAGGTTAGGGCCTACGTGCATTTCAGGGGTAGAGCCATTATTTTCAAGGAGCGTGGCGAATTGCTTTTGCTCACCTTTGCTCAACAACTCGAAGAGGTAGGCAAAGTAGAAAGTCTTCCAAAATTGGAAGGAAAGCGTATGTTTATTTCTTTGGCCCCCAAAGGAACCAAGAAATAAGGATACAAACCCGATATTTTTTGCGTACTTTTGCGATCCCTGAAACAAGGCTGTTCCTTGGCTAAGGGGCCTAAAACCCGCGTTATGCCCAAAATGAAAACCAATTCCGGTGCCAAAAAGAGGTTCGCTCTTACCGGAACAGGCAAAATCAAGCGTAAGCACGCCTACAAGCGTCATATTTTGACCAAGAAGAGTACCGTGCAGAAGCGCCGTCTGAGTCACGGAGCCTTGGTGGATACCACCAACGAAGCTCTCATCAAGCGTTTGTTAACTATTGGTAAATAAGCCCCCATGCCCAAATCGTCCAATAACGTCGCCGCCCATGCCCGTCGTAAGCGGGTTTTGAAATTAGCCAAGGGTTATTTCACCACCAGGTCCACCGTTTTCACCGTCGCCAAGAACGCGGTCGAAAAGGCCTTGACCTATGCCTACCGCGATAGAAAAGCCAAGAAAAGGCATTTCCGTAATTTGTGGATTGCCCGTATCAATGCCGCCGCTCGTCAAGAGGGTATTTCATATTCCCAACTCATGGGCAAATTGAACAATTCCTCCATTGACCTCAACCGCAAAGTCCTTGCGGATTTGGCGATGAATCACCCGGAATCCTTCCGCAAGGTGGTTCAATCCGTTCGATAAGGCAAGGGTCGCCTAGACGATCATTCCATCTACCCAAGTCGAAAGCCCTTATAAAGTCCGAAGGGCTTGATTCAAGCGCTCCAAGGCCATGGAAACTTCGTTGCCGTTGATCATCAAAGGTGGGGCTAGGCGAACAATATGTCCGTGGGTTGGTTTGGCGAGCAATCCAAGCTCCATCAATTTCACACAGAAATTCCAAGCCATATCCGGTTGGTCCTGGTCGAAGACCAAGGCCTGAAGCAGGCCTTTGCCGCGGGTGAAATGGAGGATGGGGAAGGTATTTACCAAATCTTGCAAGCCTTCTTGGAGAAGGCGTCCCATGTCTGCGGCATTTTGGGGAAGGTTTTCGTCCAAAATAATTTGGACGGCTTCGCTGGCTACCGCACAGGCTAGGGGATTTCCCCCAAAGGTTGACCCGTGTTGGCCAGGCCTTATGGTGAGCATGATTTCATCAGCGCAGAGAACGGCCGAAACGGGCAGCATTCCACCGCCCAAGGCTTTGGCCAAAACCAGGATATCGGGCTTGATATGCTCGTGATCGCAGGCAAGGAGAGCGCCCGTTCTCCCCAGACCGGTTTGAATTTCATCAGCGATCATCAAAACGCGGTACTTGGTGCACAGCGCTCTGACGGATGCCAGGTAGCCCTGATCCGGGACAACGACGCCGGCCTCCCCTTGGATGGGCTCCAGCATGAAGGCGGCTACATTCGGATTCTGAAAAGCCAATTCCAAGGCCGCGAGATCATTGTAGGG